>Ga0315535_1000115_pt1 | contig 49604 bp, 46 predicted proteins | sample SalMarSW160220MG_2_FD_203092 | JGI IMG/M metagenome (GOLD analysis project Ga0315535, IMG submission 203092) | Salt marsh sediment microbial communities from the Plum Island Ecosystem LTER, Massachusetts, United States - Salt Marsh Sediment SW1602-20 ... | reverse complement strand
TCCACCGGCTCCGAGTCCAGCACGTACTTGCCTGCGGTGGGTGAGTCCAGGAGCCCCAGGATCGACAGCAGCGTCGTCTTCCCGCACCCCGACGGGCCCGCGATGGACACGAACTCCCCCGTCTGGATCTCCAGCCTGATGTTCGACAGCGCGTGGGTCTCCACTTCCTCCGTGTAGAAGACCTTGCTCAGGTCCTCCAGGCGAATCAGCGCTTCTCCAGCCATCGAATCCCCCTCACTGGTGTTGGTCACGCCTCAGTTCTTGATCCTCACCGCGTTGTATCCGTCCCACTGGGACATGTCCGACAGGATCACCACGTCCCCGGGCTTGAGCCCGCTCTTCACCTCCATCTCGTTCACCGAGCTGGCGCCCAGCTCGACGGTGACCCGCTGCGCTTCCTTCCCGTCGGGCGTCAGCTTGAAGATGCTCACCTTGGAGTTGGCCTGCCCGAAGGTGGGCCGGCCCATGTGGACCACGTTGTCGAGCTTCTCGATGATGACGTTGCCGTCGACGCTCAGGTCGGCGCGCGCCGAGGGCGGCAGGCTGTCCGGCACCACGTCGATGGTGACCGTCCCGTTCTGCACCGCCGGGTCGATGCGCGTCACCTTCCCATAGACGCTGTCGGTGCGCATGTCGATGAGGGCTCTCTGCCCGATGACGACTTCTTGAGCCTGTGTCTGCGGGATCCGGATCTCGGCCTTGAGGCGGCCCGGCACCACCACCCGGGAGAGCTGCTGGCCGGACTGCACCCACTGGCCCTCTTGCAGGGGGATGTCCAGCGGTGCCAGCACCCCCGCCACCGGCACCGTGACCTGCATGGACTGGAGGCGATCCTTGTTGAACTGGACCATCTCCTGGAGGCGCTCGATCTGCTGGTTCTGCGCGTCGATCTGCTCCTGCTGGGTCTTCTGCATGACGTTCAGGCGGTCCTGCTCGATCTTCAGACGTTGGGTGAGCTCGTCGTACTGCTCCTTCGACGAGTCCAGGGTCGCGCGCGCCACGAGGTTCGCGTTCTCGTCGAAGAGCTTCTGGTTCGTGTCGTAGGTGCGCTTGGCCTCCAGGTACTGGGTGCGCACCGTGGCGACGGTGCCGCGCTGCTGCAATTCCTGGGTCTCCAGGTTGCTCTTGAGCTGCGAGAGCTGCGCCTCGGCCTGGGAGAGCTGCTGCTGTGCCTGCAGGAGCTGCATGTCGACGTCGGGATTGCTCATGCGCATGATCACGTCGCCCTTCTTCACCGTGGTGCCGGGGAGGTCGATGATCTGGTCGATCCGTCCCGGCGTCACGGCGGTGATCCAGCGCACCTGCTCCGGGACCAGGGTCCCGGGCCCGCGCACCTGACGGATCATCGTGCCCTGCTTGACGGTGTCACGCCAGATGGTGCCCCCCTCCACCGTGGGCAGCGCCGACGGGAGCGCCCTGACCCCCAGAGTGATGCCCACGACGCCGACGATGACGGCGCTGGTCCAGATGATCCGCTTCCTCTTCTTCTGCGGCTTGGTATCGCGAATGATGTCCACGATTCGTTTCCTCTATGGCGTATCGGTGGCGGGCGTCGTCGGGAGCGTCACTGGCGCTCCAGGCGCCGACCCACCGCCGCGTCCAGCTGGATCAGGCTGAGGTGGAAATCGTACACGGCGTTGAGGTAGGACTGGTCGGCCTGGGTGGCGGTGGTCTGGGCGTCCATGAGGTCCAGGAGGGGCACGGCGCCCAGCTCGTACTGGCGCCGCTTCATGCCGAGCTCCTCGGTGGCCCACGCCTGGTTCTGCTTCTCGAGCTGCACCACCTGGTAGGCCGCGGTGAGGGCGTCGTACGCCTGCGTCACCTTGGTGCGCAGGGTGAGCTCCTCGGCGCGCACGTTCTGCCGCGCGTCGTCCGCCGCCGCGTTGGCCTGCGAAACCTGCTGCTGCCGGGAGAAGCCCGTGAAGATGGGGATGGACACCGACAGGCCCACGGACAGAGGCTGCTTGGTGAAGTTGAACGGGAACTGGTTGTTCTTGTCCAGATACGCTTGGCCCTTGGCGTCGGTATACGCGTACTGGGAGCAGTCCCGGCTCGTCACGCCAGGGTAACCCGGAATTGCCGCCAGGAGCGCGTTGTCCTGCTGGCATGCCAGGACGGCGTTCGCTGCCCCTTGCTCTACGCTGCTGAGGACGAAGGCCTTGTTGGTGGCCTGCTGCGTATAGCCGGCCCACCCCGTGGACAGGCTCAGCGACGGGAAGTACCGGCTCGCCGCCTGCTTGGCCGTGGCCCGCGCGGCGCTCACCTGCGCCCGATCGGCGCGCAGGCGCGGGTGGGACGAGAGCGCCATGTCGACGAGGGTGTCCCGGCTCCACGTGGGCTGGAAGATCTTGAACTGGCTGACCAGCTCGACGTCGCCCTCCAGGGGCACGCCAAGTTGCTCGCCCAGAAGCTCCCGGGCCTCGCGAAGCTGCCGCTGGGCCTTGATGAGGTCCACCCGGGCCTGCCCCTGGTCCACCTGGGCCTTGAGGCCGTCGGCGCCGGCGGCCGCACCGGAGCTCACCCTGGCCTTGACGATGGCCAGGTTCTGGGACGCCCGGTCCAGCTGCCGCTGGGCCACGTCCACACCGTCCTGGCCGCGGAGCACGGCCATGTACTGCAGCGCCACCGTGGACTCGAGGTCGAAGGCGGCAGCGGCGATGTTGGCGTCCGTGGCCTTCCTCTGGGCGCGGGCGGCGGGCACGCCGAAGATGGTCTGTCCGTCCAGCGTCCAGCTCAAGCCGAGATTGTAGTAGGACTGCAGGAAGTTGGTGCCGCTCACGCCGAGGACGACGTTTCCGAACGTCTGATTGCCGCCCTGCTGGTACTGTGCCTGCCCGCGGGCGCTGGCCGTGGGAAGGAAGGCGGCGTACGCCTGGCGGACCCCCCAGTCCGCCGGGCCGGCGTCGTTCTGGGTGCTCAGGAACGCCGGGTTGTTGGCCTTGGCGATGCTGATGGCGTCGTCCAGCGTGAGCCTCTGCGGGACCTTCTGGGCCGACAGCCTCCCGGCGGTCAGCGCCAGCGCCAGCACCACCAACGCCCCCGACAGCACCCGGGGAAGCCAGCACCTGCGGCCCTTCCGGGCGGTGGGGTTCCTCCCCCGCTCCTCGGCCCCCCCTGGGCGCCGGGGCCGCGTCCTCCGGAGCTTGAGCGTCCGATATGTTCTCACGGTCTCGTCCCCATCACTCGCGGGTTCGTTTCGTCCGGCAGGAGCGGAAGTGCCCGACCGAAGCCGGCGGGCTGATCACCGACCCGGTCCCTGTCCCCTCGCGTCATCCCTCCGGCCGGGCACCCACCACTCACCCACACCCTGGTGGAAAGGTGCGTGCCAGACATCGAACCGCAGTGTACTTGATTGTATGTCAATATGTTACAGCGCTCGATTCGCGTTCTGCACGAGGGGCGGGGCGTGCGTCCTCGGGAAGGCGCGTCCCATTTCCGGACACCCCACCCCACCCCCTGCGACGAGCCCTACGAGGGAGACGCCCGGAAGGTTACGGAGGAAACGACGACGAGCTCGCGGGGCCCGGGTCTCCGCCAGATGCGGGACGTCGGCGTGTGGAATCCCCGGGAGCCCCCGCGAGGCCCTGCGAGCCGCGAGCCCCTGCGGGGCTTCAGGCCCCGGCGCTCTCCGCCAGGAGTCGCCGGTGGTAGTCGATCTGGCCCAGGTGCCAGAGGAAGTGGCTCGAGAGGTGGGTGAGGAAGCGGTGGGTGGTCCAGCCCCGGAAGGGGGGTGGCATCTCACCCGGATAGGCCTGGACCATGGCCTCGTCCGTGATGTTGGCGAGGCCCTCGGCCACGTTCCGCCGGCAGCGCGCCACCCGCTCCACCAGCTCCGCGCGGGGCACGTCCCGCTCGCTGAACTCGCCGTCCCGGTCCCGCACGTACCCGGTGCCGGCGAACACGGCGCCCACGTAGGCCTCCAGGTTGCCCACGAGGTGCAGCGTCAGCGTGCCGGCGGAGTTCTTGGTCGTGCCGCCGACGCGCCATACGCTCTGGTCGTCGGGATAGGCCTCGAGCTCGGCCTGCAGCCGCCCCAGGTCCCGGTCCATCAATGCCGCCAGATCCGACGCCAGCATGGTGCCCATCGGTGCCTCCCCGCTTGGAGGGTTTGTGCAAAAGAGGGTGCGCCCCCGATCGGGGCCGCGGCCCGGAAGTTGTACCTTCCACGGCGTACGGGCCAGGAGACGCCCACAGGGGGGCCTGACCGCCAGGGCGGCTCACCAGGTAAGCGGCGTGCCCGGTGGGTACCGACTTTTCGGCTTGCCGGCTATCTTTTCGCCGCCCGGTGACCCGCCCTGCGGACCTTGTCGCTCGAGGGACATGCGCCCCCTGCCGGCCCGGGCGGCCAATCCAGGAGCACGCGACACCCCATGAGCCCCGCCGCCACGTCAGCCCACCAGGCCCTGGCGCGCCATCTCGACCCCGCGCGCCTGGAGCGTGACGTGCCGCTGGCCCCCTTCACCACGTTTCGCATCGGCGGACCCGCGGACCTGCTCTACCGGGCGCGCACGCCCGACGAGCTCGCCACGGCCATCCAGGCGGCGAAGGACGCCGGGGTGCCGTGGTTCCTCCTGGGGCACGGAGCCAACATCCTGGTGGGTGACCGCGGATTCCGGGGTCTGGTGGTGCGCTCCGAGGTCGGCGGCGTCGACTTCCTCGACGGGAGCCGCGTGCGTGCCGGGGCCGGAGTGGAGACCTACCCGGACCTCGTCGACGCCACGGTGGCCCGCGGGCTCGGGGGCCTCCACCACTTCGTGGGCATCCCCAGCACGGTGGGCGGCGCCCTCTGGCAGAACCTCCACTTCCTGTCCCCGGCGCCGGAGCGGGAGCGCACGATGTTCATCGCGGAGATGCTCGAGTCCGCGGAGCTGCTCACCGAGGAGGGGGAGCGGAAGTCCGTGGGCGTGGAGTACTTCGGGTTCGGATACGACGAGAGCGTCCTGCACCACCGTCGGGACGTGGTGCTGACGGCGACCTTCCGTCTCCATCCCACACCGGTGGAGGCACTCCGGCGGGTGGCGCGGGAGAACCTGGAGTGGCGGGACGACCGTCACCCGGATCTCTGGCTCTATCCCTCCGCCGGCTCGGTCTTCCGGAAGATCGAGGGCATCGGCGCCGGACGCCTCATCGACGAGTGCGGCCTCAAGGGGAAGCTCCACGGCGGCGCGGGCATCTTCCACAAGCACGCCAACATCGTCGTCAACCTCGGCGGGGCCACCGCCGCGGACGTGCGCGCGCTCATGGATCTGGCCCACGATACGGTAGCCCGGGATACGGGCTACGAGCTGATTCCCGAGATCACGATGGTGGGGGAGTTCTGATGGCACGTGGCGCGGTGGAGGAGTCCATCCACAGGGATATCCCGCTCTCGGCGGCGATGGCGACGCAGGTGGTGGTGGCGACGCCCGAGAGCGTGGTCCTGGCGGCGCCGCTGGCCCCCAACGTCAACCACCGCGCGACGGCCTTCGGGGGCTCGGTGGCCGCCCTGGCCATGCTCGCGGGGTGGACGCTCCTGGACGCGCGCCTGCACGAGACGGCGATCCGGGCGCACACCGTCGTCCAGGCCGGCGACGTCCGCTTCCTCGCGCCGGCGCAGGCGAGCCTCGAAGCGAAGGCGTTCGCGCCGGAGGACGAAGCGTGGCGCCGCTTCCTCACCACGTTGGAGCGCTGGGGGCGCGCGCGCCTTCGACTCCGGGTGGAGGTCCACTCGGATGGCGAGCTGGTGGCCACCCTCGATGCCGCCTACGTCTCGCTGACCGACCGAGAGTAGCGGCCTTCAACCGGCCCTTGGCGGCCCGCCGGCGGCGGCCACCTCCACCAGGACGTCGGGGCGAATGTCGTGGCCGCCGGCGTACCGGTGGACGCGCGGGCGCACCCCCCACGCCTCCAGGCGCGCCCGCTCGGCCTCCAGGAGCGCCGGGTCGGCGAAGGCGCCGTCCGCGTCGCCGCGGACGAGCATGATGTCGGTGCCCGCCCATGCGGCCGCCGCCTTCTCTCCGTCCAGGTCCGGGGGCAGCAGGTCCGCCCACAGGACCAGCCGCCGGGCTCGAACCGCACCCAGCGCCGTCCAGCGCGCGGCGGTGGCCACCCCCTGCGAGAACCCCAGCACCACCACCGGCAGATCGTGACCGGCGTCCGCGAGAACCATCCGCGAGAGCCGGTCCAGGTAGCGCACGTAGTCCTCGATCTCGCGCAGCCGGTCCTCGCGGGTCATCCAGGTGGCACCCACCACCGACGTGGGCCCGTGGCGGCCCGTCTCCGCACCCGTGTAGAAGCGGGAGAGGGCTTCCGGAGCGACGATGAGCCGGGTGCCGTCGTCCAGAGGCTCGAAGCGGCGCAGGAAGCGCCGCGCCAGCTGCTTGTAGCCATGGAGCACGAACCACGCCTCCCTGGGGGCGGGGGCCTCCTCGCCCAACACCCAGTACCGGGCAGTGCGCACGACCTCCAGGTGGTGCTCGACGGCGCCCATCAGCGCGGTGCCCTCACGACCACGTGAAGGGGTTCTCCGCGTCGCTCAACAGGGGCAGCGCCCGGTCCCTCATCGACAACACCGGGTGCGCCACCGGCCATTCGACCCCCACCCGGGGATCGTCCCACCGGATGCCGCGGTCCAGCGTGGCGTCGTACTCCGCGGTGACCTTGTACGACAGGTCCGCGCTGTCGCTGAGGACCAGGTACCCGTGGGCGAAGCCCGGGGGAATCCAGAGGAGCTCGTCCGCGGCCCCCGAGAGCTTCTGCCCGACCCACCGGCCGAAGGTGGGAGCGCCCTTGCGCATGTCCACCGCCACGTCGAACACCTCGCCCCGGAGCACCTGGACCAGCTTCCCCTGCGGCCGGGGGAGGAGCTGATAGTGAAGCCCCCGCAGGACGCCCTGGCCGGAACGGGCCAGGTTGTCCTGCACGAACGGACCCGTGATCCCCGCCTCCTGGAAGGAGCTGGCCCGGAAGGTCTCCATGAAGAAGCCCCGCGCATCGTTGTGCCGGGCAGACCGCACCAGAACGACACCGGGTATCTCGAGGGATCGGAAGGTGAAGGACATGGCCCTTGCTCGGAGATGCGAGGCCGCGGTGGCCGGAGAGGACGAGCCCGGAAAGTGCGGGCACCCGATGCGGCGAGCAACGGCCTGCCGCGGGTCGCCCTCGCGGCTTGTCCCCGCCGGGGTGGATTTCCGGCCACCGCCCCCGTACCCTCCCGCGCATGTCCGCACCTCGTTCTGCACCCTCCACCACGGGCGAGCGCGTCCTCCGGCTGTGGACGCGTCTCTCGCCGCTGCCCGGGGGGAGATGGCTCTTCAATCGCATCCTGGGACGGAGGGTCCCCTACAGCGGGTCCCTGGGGGCCGTCGTCACGCACCTGGCGCCGGGCAGCGCCCGGGTCGTCCTCCGTGACCGGCATGGCGTGCGCAACCATCTGCGCTCCGTGCACGCCGTGGCCCTCGCCAACCTGGGGGAGCTGGCCAGCGGGCTGGCTCTGACGCTGGCGCTGCCCGCTAGCGTCCGCGGGATCGTCACTGGGCTCGACGTCGTCTACCACAAGAAGGGGCGGGGCCGCCTGAGGGCGGAGAGCCGATGTGAGGCCCCGCCGGCCGACGCCTCGGGTGAGTACGTCGTCACGGCCCACATCTTCGACGAGGCGGGAGACGAGGTGGCCACCTTCACCGCTCGCTGGACCCTCGGCCGTCGGGAGGAGCGGAGGGGTGGGTGAGCCCGGCGGGCGCTCGCGCCTGGACCTGAACACCCGTCTGGCCCGGGATGCAGGCATCCGCGTGCCCCTGGTGTGCGGCGCCATGTACCCGTGCTCCAACCCCGAGCTCGTCGCCGCGGTCTCCGCCGCCGGCGGCATCGGCATCGTCCAGCCGCTGTCCCTGACGTGGGTCCACGGGCACGATTTCCGGAACGGTCTGCGACTCATCCGCGGCCTCACCGACGGGCCCGTGGGCATGAACGCCCTCATCGAGTCCTCGTCCCGGGCGTACCACGATCGCATGGTCCGCTGGGTGGACATCGCCCTGGAGGAGGGGGTGCGCTTCTTCATCACCTCCCTGGGGAAGCCCCGCTGGGTGGTGGAGCGCGCCGAGTCCGTGGGGGGCGTCGTGTATCACGACGTCACCGAGCGGAAATGGGCGGAGAAGGCCGTCGACTCCGGAGTCCACGGCCTCATCGCCGTGAACCGGCGGGCGGGCGGGCACGCCGGCGACCGCTCCGCCGAGGCGCTCCTCGCCGAGGTGGCCGACCTGGGTCTGCCCGTGGTGTGCGCCGGAGGGATCGCCACGCCCGCCGACTTCGCCGCGGCGCTGGCCATGGGATACGCCGGCGTGCAGATGGGCACGCGCTTCATCGCCACCCATGAATGCCGCGCCGCCGGGCCCTACAAGCAGGCGATCCTCGATGCCACGGAGGACGACATCGTGCTCTCCGAGCGCATCACCGGAGTCCCCGTGGCGGTCATCGCCACGCCGTACGTCCGCCGCACGGGCCTGAAGGCCGGGCCCCTGGCGCGACGGATGCTCAGAGGACGTCGCACCAAGAAGCTCGTGCGCACGCTCTATGCGGTACGCTCCGCGCGGCGCCTGAAGCGCGCGTCCCTGGACGAGCGGGGCACACACGAGTACTGGCAGGCGGGCCGGTCGGTGGCCGGCATCCACGACATCGTCGCCGCCGGTGACGTGGTGCGCGCGTGCGAGGCCGCCGTCCTCGGCGGGGCCGCCACCGAGGGCTCGCCGCCGGTCTAGCGCTCTCCTTCTTCGGCGACCCGCTGGCCTCCGACCACCCGGCTCCGCCGCTCCATGAGGACCACGTCGCGCCAGCGACCGTCGTGGAACCGACCCAGGCGCTCCCGCACCCCCACCACGCGGAAGCCGATCCCCTCGTGAAGGGCGATGGAAGCGCGATTCTCCGGGAAGATCCCCGCCTGCAACGTCCAGATGCCGGCGTCCTCGGTGGCCGTCACCAGCGCCTCCAGGAGCCTCCGTCCCATGCCGCGGCCGCGCTCGGCCTCGTCCACGTAGACCATCACCTCAGCCACCCCGGCGTACGCCTCCCGGCTCGACGCCGGCGACACGACCGCGAAGCCCACCACACGACCGTCCACCTCCACCACCAGGCGCGGCTCCCGCCGGCGGTCGGCGTCCCACTGGGCCCACGTCGGCACCCGTGTCTCGAACGTGGCGTCGCCGGTGGCGATCCCCTGACGATAGATCTCCGCCACCCGGGGCCAGTCCTCCGGCGTCAGGGTCCGCACCTGCGGAAGGGTCACGGGCGGCGAGCCTCCAGGCGGCCCCCGCGCCGCCCCCGGGTCCACGGGATCGGCGCGTTCCGCGGGAGCGCCATCAGCGCGTGAGCTGGGCCAGGAACGTGGACACCGCGGCCACCAGGCCTTCGGGGTCCTCCACTTCGGGAAAGCGCCCGGAGTTCAGCACCGCGAGCTGCGCCCTGGGGAGGGAATCCACCAACGCCCGGGCCATGGCCATGGGCATGGGATCGGCCCTTCCCTGCAGCACCAACGTGGGCACGTCCAGCGTCGGCAGCTCGGGCCACCAGTCGATGTTCGCCACGTCCGCGCGCAGGAGCCGGGCCACCTCCTGTCCGTTGTGGGCCGTCTGCGGCAAGAGGTTCAGATTCAACTCGTCGACCCGCTTGGGGTCCAGGAACATGGACCGGAACGTGACCCTGTCGATCTCGCTGAGCGTGGCCGGGTCCCGGGCGGCATACCCCGGCGAGGCCTCGAGGCGGGCCAGCTCCATGGAGTCCTCCGGCGTGCGCGCCGCCTCGACGTGTCGGGCTTCGTCCTTCTGGAACCGGCTTCCGGGCTCGTCGGTGTCCATGAGGATGAGCGCCTTCACGTGGTCGGGATGGGCCATGGCGTACGCCATGGCGATGAGCCCGCCGAAGGAGTGGCCGAGCACCGTCACCTGATCGTAGCCCAGCGCCTGGCGAAGGGTGTCGATGTCCGCGACGAACGCGGCGAGGTTGATGTGCGCCGAGTCCAGCGGTGATATGGAGCGTCCAGTGCCGCGCTGATCGTAGTAGACCAGGGCGTGGGAGGACGCCAGCACGTCCAGACCGGGACGCAGGTAGTTGTGGTCCAATCCCGGGCCGCCGTGCACGACGATGATGGGGTCCCCGGTGCCCACGACCTCGTAGAAGAGGTGGCCGTCTCCGAGGGGCACCAGCCCCTGCCGCACCGGAACCGCCTGGGCGGCCACCGCTGTGCATCCCAGCACGCTCGCCACCCCCATGGCCACCACCATTCTCGCCTTCACGCGCCGCCCTCTCCTTCTCGCCCCGGATCCTCAGAATCGCTTCTTGCTTCCGGGCCCTTCCCCTCCTCCAGCGTCATGACCGAGGCCAGCGTCTCCAGCTCGGCGATGCGCTGCCACGAGAGCAGGGTCCAGAGGCCCAGTGCCACGAACGCGGCACCTCCGGCCACACTCGGTACACCATCCCACCGCGCGATGAGCCTGAGCCCCCGCCAGCCCATCACGTACACCCCGAACACGAGGGGCACGAGCCCGCCGGCCGTGGCCAGGGGCCACCAGGCCCTACGGGGCAGCCCGAAGGCCCGCTGCACCGCGCCGAGCCCGTAGGCCAGCATGGCCCCCGCGGAGGCCAGAGCTCCCAGCGCCAGCAGGAGGGCACCCGCGCCCGGCCGGCGGCCGCCGATCATCTCGCTGAGCCCCACCAGGAGCAGGACGGCCACGGGGAGGAAGCCACGGCCGAGGCGCGCCGCGGCCAGACGTTGGATCGCCGGGCCCACCACCGAGCCCATCACCTGGCCCTGCTGTGGAGTGGGTTCAGGCGGCTCCCGGGCGTCGCTCACGGCATCCCCGGCTCATGGATCGCAGACCCCGCGCGGGTCCGACAGTCCGTGGAAGGTGGGCCCACCCGGCCCGCCGCGCGAGGGGTCCCCGCGCGCGGAATGCGGCGCATCGCCCGCTGCGGCTCAGTCCTCCGGCGCCAGCTCCGGGAACAGGGCGGCGCGCATCTCCCGGCGTATGAACGGCCGGGCGAAGGCGCTGAAGGAGCCGTCGTGCTTCGGGTCGAACCGATCGGCCGCCTGCACCAGGCCTTTGAGGCCCGCCGGAATGAGTCGGGAGGCCGGGACATCCCCCCGGAGCACGATGGCCACGTCCACCACCATGCGGAGATGCGTCCGTATGAGGAGATCGCGGGCACGCCCGTCACCGTGGCTGGCGGCCATCGCCAGACGTAGCTCCTCCTCGGGATCCGGAATGGGGGCCGAGCTGGCGTCGCGCACGAACTCGGAGAGGGAGCCCCAGCCGAGATAGCCGGAAGGGTCGGTGATCATGGCACCACGTCTACCGGATGCGGCCCGGAACCGGCAAGACCCGTCGCCGGATTGTTACCGTTCTGTGCCCAATGCCGGGAAGGCCGTCGATCCCGGGCACCCCACGCGACCGTGTCCCCTCGGCTCCAGGGAACCGAACGGGGCCGAGGTCAGCGGATGGGGTGCAGGCGGACCAGCAGAAGTGTGCTCCCCACGATGACTCCCGCGCCCAGCCAGGTCCACAGGTCGGGCACTTCGTGGAACAACAGCCACCCCCACCCCGCAGCGAAGACGATCTGCAGATAGCCCACCGCCGACGCCCTGCCGGCGCGCTCGAGGCGGAACCCCCAGGTGATGAACCACTGCCCCAGATACGTGGCTATCCCCACTCCCAGGAGGACCAGCCACATGTGCGGCTCCGGGAGCGCGGGGTGCAGCACGAGCAGCGGGAGGGAGAGCAGCGTACACACCGTGGCGAAATAGAAGACCACGAGCGTGGGCGGCTCGCGTCGCAGACGCCGGACCGTGACGTACGCGCTGGCCGAGAAGAGGGCCCCGCACAGACCCACGAGCACGGCACCAGGCGCCAGCATGTTCGTGCCCCCGAAGATGAGGGCGGGACGGGCCACCATCACCACGCCGCCGAGGCTGAACACGCCCAGCACGGCCTCCGACACGCCGATACGCTCGCCCAGCACCATCGCCGCGATGAAGGCGGTGTAGACCGGGTTGGTGAAGTGGATGACCGTGGCGTCGGCGAGCGGGAGGTGGACCACGGCGTAGTAGAAGCATGAGAGTGCCCCGAAGCCCAGGAGCCCCCGGAGGAGCAACAGGCGTGTCTCGGCCCCCCGGAAGCCCCTTCCGCTCTTCAGCAGCGCTGCGCCGGCGAGGACCGCCACCACGAAGGACCGGGCGAAGACGATCTCGAAGAGGGGAACCACGCTCCCCGCCACCTTGGCCAGCCCGGCCATGAGCGCGAAGAAGAAGGCGCTCGCCGCCATCGCCTGCAGCCCCGGTGGGACTGCCGTGAAGGGAGATGCGATCCCCTGCCAGGGGATCCGGGGCCCGTCAGCCTCCCCGCTCAATGGAGGCGTGGAGGAGGGTGTCGCCCTGGACGAGCTGGTCCACCACGCCCATGCCCTTCACCACCCATCCGAACGAGGTATATGCGCCGTCGAGATGCGGCTGCATGGAATAGGTGATGAAGAACTGCGACCCCTCCGTGTCCTTGCCCGCGCTCGCCATGCCGATGACGCCCCTCAAGAACGGGATCTCGGTGAACTCGCTGTCGATTGTGAAGCCGGGACTGCCGAAGCCGTTGTGGTCCGTGAAGTCTCCCCCCTGCGCGACGAAGTTCGGCACGACCCGGTAGAAGGGTACGCCATCGTACTTCCCGGCCTGGGCCAGCCGCGCCACGGTCTGCACCGTCTGCGGTGCCTCGTCGGTATCCAGCCGCACCACCACCGTCCCCCGGTTGGTGTCCAGGGCGAGCCTCGGTGCGTCGCCCAGCGTGGCCAGGTAGGCCCAGTCGATCCTCCAGGGATCGGGGATGACCGAGCTGGCAGTGTCGGAGGGCGCCGGCCCACCCTCGAGATCGGGCGGCACCGTCACCGTCTGGCCCGTTAGGCGGGTCAGGCCCATGGCGGCGGCCCGGCGGAGCGCAGGCTGCGGGCTCGTCAGCACCCCACGCAGGAAGGGCACCGCGCCGAGATCGCCCGCCTGCCCCAGCGCGGAGAGGACGTCCATCATGGGCTCCAGGTCCGCCGGGGACGACATGCGCCGGTAGGCCGCCATGAGCGTGTCCACGCTCCCGCGGTGCACGAAGGCCGAGTCCGCGAACACCGCCGCCACCGTGGACGTCACCCGGGGCGAACCCTGGCGGAGCGCGGCGGAGAAGATCCGGAAGAAGGTCGAGGCCTGATCGCGGTCCAGATCCCCCTGGCTCCAGCGTTGGACAAGGGCCACCGCGCCGTCCGCGGCCATGGTGGGCGAGGTCGATGCCGCCGCTTTCTGCAGGCGAGCGAACGCCGAGTCACCGTAGAGGCGTGCGAGGGCCTGGAGGCCCATGTTCAACCGTGTCTCGTCGTTCGGCGAGACCGCGTCCAACCACTTGAACACGAAGGCCTTCTCGCCGTCGGTGGCCGCCACGTTGAGGAGCGGCGCAATCACCTGCAGGCGCTGGGGATGCGCATCGATCCACTCCTCCACCTGAGCCAGCTCTTTCTGTCTCAGCGGCCGGCGGGCAAGCGCGATCGCGGCGTTGACCGCCACGAGCACCGAGGGGTCGTCGAGCCCATTCATGAGCAAATCGGTCACGGAATCGTGGGGATCCCACGGCCCGAGGCTGGCCATAGCGTTGGCCCTGATACGCCAGTCCGTGGCGGTCTTCGCCCATTCCTCGGTGAGCGTGGCGTCGCGCAGGTCCGCGTGACGCCCCATCCCCTGGAGCAGGAACATCGCCGCCGGGTCGTTCTTCCTGTACGAGGAGAGCGCCTTGCGAACCAGGCTGTCCCGGTCCGCCCACGGAGCCGACGTGTGCACGCGCCCCACGAAGTACGCCGCGTTCATGCGCACGGCGGGGTTGGGGTCCCTGAGGTGGTCGAGGAGCCACACCAGGACATTCTCGGTGATGAGGCCGTGGATCGCGGCGAGGCGCGACAGAGCCAGCGCCCTGTCCGCCTCTCCGTCCCGGGGCACGTCGAGATTCAGGATCGTGCTCGGCGCTGCCAGGGCCGGGATCTTGCCCATGGCCTCCATCAGGCGGTGGCGGACCTCCGGATCCTTCTCGACGCGGTAGGCCGCCGTCAGGGGTGCGAAGGCCATGGTGTCGCCGGTCTGGCCCAGCGCGAAGGCGGCGTCGCGGCGCACCGCCGCCGACGTGTCGGCGAGGGCGTGGACGAGGGCCGGCACGGCCGAGGTGTCCTGGACCGAGCCCAGGGCGAACGCGGCCCGGGCGCGCACGTCGGCACGCGGGCTGGAGAGGTCCTGCACCAACGCGGCCCCGTCCCGGCGCACCTGCTGATCCACCACCCGCTGCAGCACGGAGTCGGTGAGAAGCCCGTCGGGCGGACGCGCGTCGGGGACCTCCGTGGGGATCGGTCCCGACGCGGAGCACGCCGCGAGTGCCAGGATGGCGCAGGCGGAGGCGCCGTGACGCAGGAACCGAATGCGGCGGAATGTCATCGTATCACAGGTCGAAAGTCAGGGGTTCGAGCGTCCTATTCTCGTGCCTCTCCGGTGGAGCAACAAGCACTCCTCCCCACGCCCCGCGCTCATTTCCAGCCGTGCACGATCCGCGCGGAGCGCCAGAGCATGTCCGCCGACTGGAGCACCTTGCCCCGCAGCCGCGGTGGCAGATCGGGGTGCGCGGCCAGGAACGTGCGCACGATGTCGGCCGCCTCGGTCCCGTTGTGGCCCCCCAGGGTGGCGTCGAGCCAGCGGCCGGGGAAGAAGACGTCCCCGGTTCGTTGGATCTCCTCGATCATCTCCAGAGCGGGCTGGATGAACTGCACGGACGACGCCGCGCGCAGCGGGTGGTGCAGGTTGGACAGCCCCTCGAGCACCCAGGGCTCCCTGCGCCGGTTGGCGGGGTCCTTGAGCGACTCGAAGAACGCCTTGCGTACCGCCGGATCCGCATCCAGGGAGGGACGCACGAAGCGGAAGCGCGCTTTGCGGTCGGGGTTGGTGATGCGCGCCTCCTGCTCGTCGAGGATCGTCTTCCAACCCTTCACGTCCCTCACCGCGAGCTGCTCCGCCATGGCGGTCTGATCCGACTCGGACAGGGGCAACCCCCGGATCTTCTCGCTCCCCGACCAGAGGCGGCGCAGCCGCTCGGTGCCCTGGCGGCTGAGGACGATGCGGCGATACGTGGAGAAGAAGGACGAGCGTGCCGTGGCGGGCCGGCTCGAGGTGACACCCGCCCATACCACGGACTCGACGGACGCCGCCCTGGCCGTACGCACCTCGGCCGGCAGGAGCCGCCAGTAGGTCGTGGACAGATACGCGAGCATGCGGCCGAGATTCTGCTCGTTGTCCTCCTTCGGGAGGGCCGTCAGCTCCTCGTCGAGGAAGGTGGCCGGCGCCAGCCGCTGGTCCAGCACCTGGTCCCAGAGGGTGACCCACGTCGCCCCGCGGACCAGCGCCGGAGTGAGCTCGTGCACGTGGGTGCTCAGGTACGCGAGGCTCTGGGGGTCCAGCACGAAGTCGCCGTACTCGAGGCCCGAGCCGTTGGGAAGCACCCAGCGCAGGTCCGGCGTCGCCACGCCGGCCAGCCGGACAGGATCGGCCGCGAGCTCCACGGTGACGAGGGTGTCACGCCCGGAATAGCCCAGGCGTACGTACAGCGTCTGCGGCCAGACCCTCCCCTTCCCCGCGGGATCCTCCTGCGCGACGACGATGTCGGAGCCGTCGCGGGTGACCCTTATGGTGGGACGCCCGGCCTCCTCCACCCAGACGTGGCTCCACGTCTTCAGGTCCTCCGGCGAGAGTCGGTCCAGGATGTCGACGAGGTCGGTCCACGTCGCGTTGCCGTACTCGTGGCCCTTCAGGTATTCCTGGAGCCCTTCGCGGAACGTGTCCTCGCCGACCCGGGCCTCCAGGTGCCGCATGACGATGGGCGCCTTCTCGTAGATGATGTTCCCGTACAGCGAGCCCGCCTCGTCGAGGTTCTCCAGGGGCTGCCGGATGGGGTTCGCTCCCTGGGTCCGGTCCACCGCGTACGCCGCCGGAAAGTCCGCCATGAGGAAGCGCAGGTCGTGGTTCACGTTCGGGAACGAGGGGCGCACGATCTTGTCGGCCATGAAGTTGGCGAAGACCTCCTTCATCCAGACGTCGTTGAACCAGTTCATGGTGACCAGGTCGCCGAACCACATGTGGCTGGTCTCGTGGGCGATCACCGACGCGCGCCCGAGGATCTGGTTCTCCGTGGGCGCCTCGTCCAGCATCAGCGACGACTGCTGGTACAGGATCTGCCCGGGGTGCTCCATGCCACCGTACTGGAAGGACGGGATGAGCACGAAGTCGAACTTCTGGAAGGGGTACTCGATGCCCGTGTAGCGCTCGAGCCAGGCCAGCGCCTCGCCCTCCAGACGGAAGATCGCGTCGCGGTTGCGCGCCACCTTCGCGGTGTCCGTCTCCCGGTGGTACATGTGCATCTCGCGGCCGTCCACCCTCGCCGAGTCCTCCATGAAGTTCCCGGCGACGAACGCGAACAGGTACGTGGGGAGCGGACGCGTGGGCTTGAAGGAGACGTGCTGGACGGTGCTGTCCACCGTGCGCTCGGCCACCGGTGCGTTGGCCACGACCTTCCAGCTCTCGGGCACGGTGAGCACCCACTCCACCGGAGCCTTCAGGTTCGGCTGGTCGAAGAGCGGAAGGCTGTAGTGCGCCCGGTCCGGCACGAAGAGCGTGTACAGGAAGTCGGGGTTCCTGTTCAGCGCGTCGTCCCCGGCGGTGTACCCGATGGCGACCTCGTTGTATCCGTCCGTGAGCTCCCGAGCGGGGATGACGATGTGGTCGTTCACCGGCGTCCATGCGGCCGCGCTGTCGTTCACCGTCACCGCATGCACCCGTGTCGCAGGATCCTTGAAGTCCACCACGAGGCTCTGGCGATGGGGATCGTGCCACTGGAGACGGATGAGCGTCTGGCCCTGGATGGGTGCCGTGCGCTCCGCCGGGATGTCCAGGGTGATCCGGTAGCTGAGCTCCGAGATGGTCACGGCCCGGTGCCGTGCCAGGGACAGGGGGACTCCCTGGGCGGTGTCCAGAGACGGTGCCGCGCACCCCGTGGCGACGAGTAGCGACGCGAGCACGAGCGACAGCGGCGAAGCGGCGTGGCGACGGAGCGACGTGGAGCGGGACGACATGGATCCCTCGCGGTGAAGCCTGTCCGGGTCCGGGGCGCGCAGGGACCCCGTGCACGCGGTTCCTGCTCGCCCCGGGGAGGAGCTATTGTGAGGGTTGTCGGGGACGCCGTCCAGCGACCTCCGGCACGCCGCCCCGTTTCGTGCGAGCGGGACGCGCGTCATCATGGTGTGAGAATCCCCCCTCCTCTCTCCGGCCCGGCGATCCTCATGCCTCCTTTTGCCTCTCGGCCCTTCCACGCCGCACCCTGGGCGCGAGGCTCCCATGCCCAGACGCTGCTGGCCCGGATGCTCCGGCCCGCCAAGGGGCCTCCTCTCACCCGGGAGCGTGTGGGAACGCCGGACGGGGACTTCCTGGATGTGGAGTGGGGACCCGACCCGGGCGCGACGGCCCCGGTGGCCCTGGTGCTCCACGGCCTGGAGGGCTCGGCACGGAGGCGCTACATGCTCTCCATGTGCCGCGAGCTCCTCGCCAGGGGCGTGCGACCCGTGGCCATGAGCTTCCGCGGGTGCAGCGGCGAGCCCAACCGCACCCCCCGCTTCTATCACTCCGGTGAGACCGGCGACCCGACCCTGGTCCTGGAGCTGGTGCGCCGCCGCTGTCCCGGCCGTCCCGTGGGCGCCGTCGGCTTCTCCCTGGGCGGCAACGCGCTCCTCAAGCTCCTGGGCGAGCGTCCGGACGGCGGGCGGGGGCTCGTGGATGCCACGGCCGCGATCTCGGTGCCCTTCGACCTCGCCGCCGGGGAGCGCCTCCTCGAGGCCTCGCGGATGGGCCGCGTGTACACGAGCTACTTCCTCCGCTCCCTACGCACCAAGGTGAGGGAGAAGGCGGCGCTGCTCGACGGGAGCATCCGCATCGACGCCGCCCTCCGCGCACGTACGCTGCGGGAGTTCGACGACGCGGCCACCGCGCCTCTCCACGGCTTTCGGGACGCGGACGACTACTACGCCCGATGCAGCAGCGACCGCTTCATCACGGGGGTCGCCGTCCCCACGCTGGTGCTGCACAGCCGGGACGATCCCTTCCTGCCCGCCGAAGCCATCCCGCTGGAGGCTCTGGCGGTCAACCCCCACGTCGTCGCCGTGCTCCCTGAACAGGGCGGACACGTGGGTTTCCTCGGGCGCACCCCGTGGCGACCCATCTTCTGGGCGGAGGAAGAGGCAGCCAGATTCCTCGCGGCCAACCTGTCCGAAGCCGCGTCGCCGGCCGATCCCGACATGTGAAGCAGGGCCGCCGTGCCCGGCAGAACGGGCCGGCGTCCGCAGGGGGCCCAGCCGGCGCCGCCCCGCCCGTGGGCGCACGCCGCGGCCCGGACCTACCCGGCCGGAGCGACGCCGAAGAACGCTCGCCCGTGCCAGGCGTCGCGCGCCGGAACCTCGAGCTTCCCGGCGCGCACCTGGGAGAGGCGCGTCAGGGTCGTGTCGAAGACGACGGTGTCGGGCCCCACCGATCCGTCCCGAGCGAGACGGCGGAACTCCGGGCGGGACACCCTGTGGATCCCCGCATCGTCATCGCCTCGATACCACACAGAGGCGTGGTCGATGAGGGTCACGCCCAGGGTACCGCCCAGCTCCCGCAGCCGGTTCACCAGCGCGTCGATGGAGCACCCCGAAGGCGCCTCCGCGTCCTCGTCGACACCCACGAGCAGGAAGTGCGCGGCTCGGAGCTCCCGGCCCGACCGCAGCGGCGCCCCGTGGGCGGTCCACTCGCCGAGATAGGCGTCCACCCAAGCGAGAAGCGCCGAAACCTCCGCCGGCGCCAGCCCGCGGCTCGCGGGGAAGACCCAGAGTCGTCCGTGGTCCGGAAGGTCGTCGAATCCGATGCGTGGCATGGGCAGCTCCCTGGGTTCCGTTCTCTCCCGCTCAGTTCTGCGCCAACTCGCCCACGTCGCTGGAAGCGACGGGTGCCGGCGGAGACTTGTCCAACAACACGGCTACCCAGCGCAGGTCACGCGTGTTCTCCAGCCAGATCTTGACGATCACGGTGAGCGGCACGGACAGCAGCGCGCCCAGCGGCCCCCACGCCCATCCCCAGAAGAGCAGGGAGAGGATCACAACCAGCGTGGACAGCCCCAGCCGGCGTCCCATGAGATGGGGCTCGAGGATGTTCCCGAGGATGGTGTTCACCACCACGTACCCCAGCGCCACCAGGAGCAGATGGGGGAGCGTCCCCACGAGAATGAGGCTCAGAAGAAGCGCCGGAATGGCGGCGATGATCGAGCCCACCGTGGGCACGTAGTTCATGAGGAACGCCATGAGCCCCAGCAGCACCGGGAAGTCGAGGCCCAGGAGGAACGCCCACGCCCCGAGGAGCAGCCCCGTGGCCAGCGAGATCGCGGTCTTGATGAACAGGTACGACTGCATCTCCTGCACGACCTTGCCCAAGCGGTCCATGTTGGCGGAGTCCCCCAGGGCGTAACGGAACTTGTCCGGGAAGACGTTGGCCTCCGACAGCATGAAGATCATGACCAGGAAGACCAGGAACGTCATGGACAGGAACTGCGCGATCCGGCCCACCGCGTTGCCGGCGAAGTTCACGATGTCCTCGGCCTTGACGAGGTCCGTGGGCGCGAAGCTGCCGAGGGGCAGTCCCAGCCCCTTGACCACCCAGTCGATGGCCGAGGCCTGCAGCTCCTGGAGACGGGTGGCGTAGCGCGGGATCTGGGTCTGCAGCTCCGTGAACGAGGAGCTGGCCAGCAGGATCAGCAGACCCACCACCGCGACGTTCACCAACACCGTGAGGCTGATGGCCCCCCAGGCGGGCACGCCGCGGCGCCGGAGGAAGAGCATGACCGGCAGCGACAGCACGGCCAGGAAGAGTGCCAACGACGACGGGAGCAGGATCGGTGCGGCGAACTTCACACCGTAGATCACCACCACGAGACAGGCCAGAAGGAAGAGCAGCCTGGCTCCGGGGTGCTGTTCCAGTTGATCGAACATGGGTGTCGTGGAGGTCGTAGGAGCGCTGCCCGACGCGCGGAGGAGTACCCCACACGCCGCGTGAGTGCCATGAGGGCCGTAGCTTTAGGCGCGACTCCCCATCCCCACGGCGGGACCGACACCATGGCAGACGAGCGCGACCCACCGATTCCCGTCCCCGAGTCCGACGAAGAGCTGCTGGCGCAGTGTCGGGTCGAGACGTTCAGGGCGGGAGGGCCGGGGGGGCAACACCAGAACACCACCGACAGTGGCGTCCGCCTCGTGCACGAGCCGACGGGCATCCGCGTGGTAGCACGTACGGAGCGCAGCCAGCACAGGAACCGCTCCTTGGCGCTGGCACGGCTGCGGCGGCGCCTGGAGGCGCTCAACCGGCGCCGCGCTCCCCGGATACCCACCGCGGTGCCCCCGCGCGAGAAGCGGAAGCGGTTGGAGGACAAGCGGCGCCAAGGTCGCCTCAAGCGGGACCGGCGTCCGCCGGAGCCCGACGAGGGGTAGCACCGGGCGCGCGCCCCACCTCACTCCGGAAATCCGGGGCGTGGGGCTTCTTTCGTCGGCCCTGGGCGTTGGATACCTTCGCGGCACCGTGCCGGAGCTTCCCCGCCGGAACCGGCTCCACCCGCCCCCAGACCGCATGGCCGACAAACCACGAATCCGGGTCCTGCTCATCGACGACGATCCCGCGGCGTTCGTGCTCACGCGGGCCATCATGGATCACATCCCCTCCGCCGACTTCGACCTCGAGCACGTCTCCACGGCCGGCGAAGGCACCGAGGTCATGGGTCGCCGGGAGCACGACGTGTACCTGGTGGACTACCTCCTCGGGGACCATTCGGGGATCGAGCTCGTGCGCGAGGCCCGTGCGGCCGGAAACCGGGCACCCATGATCCTCCTCACCGGGAAGGGGAAGTACGAGGTGGACGTGGAGGCCATGACCGCGGGTGTCTCGGACTATCTGGAGAAGGGCAAGGTCGGGCCCGAGGTCATGGAGCGCTCCATCCGATACTCGCTGGAGCGGGCGCGCTCCGAGGCCCAGCTCCGGGACAGCGAGGAGCGGCACCGCTCCATGTTCGACCACCTGCCTATCGGTCTCTATCGCACGAGCGCCGAGGGGGAGCTCCGGGACGCCAACCCGGCCCTGGTGCAGCTTCTCGGGCACCCGGACCGGGATACGCTGGAGTCCGAGTACGCACGCAATTTCTTCGTGAACCCGTCCCACCGGCAGGCCTTCCTGGACCGGCTGGACCAGTTCGGCACCGTCCGGGGCTTCGAGAGCGAGCTGACGCGGCCGGACGGCGGGGTGGTGCGCGTGCGCACCGCCGCCCGCTCGCATCGGGGGACGGACGGTCTCAGCGCCTACGTGGAGGGCGCTGTGGAGGACGTCTCCGAGGAGGTGGAGGCTCGCGACCTGCACGGTCGGGCGGCCCGCTTCGATTGGGTCTTCGAGGGCTCGGGCCTGGCCATCGTGATCCTCGACCTGCAGGGCGCCGTGCGGAACGCCAACCCGGCGTTCCTGCGGAGCTTCGGGTACCGTCTGCAGGCGATCCGGGGACGCGCCATGGCGGCGCTGGCCGACGCCGCCGACCGGGACGCCCTGAACAGGGAGGTCCGCATGCTGGTGTCCGGGGCGCACGAGGTGAGCGAGATGGAACGGCGCCTGGTGGCGGAGGACGGCGCGCTGCTCTGGGCCAAGACCCGAATGGGCCTCGTGCGCAACGCGAAAGGCACCCCAGACCACATAGTCATCCTCTTCGAGGACGTGGCCGAAGGGTAGCCTTCAGACTCCGCGAGTGGGCCCGCTGGGACTTGAACCCAGGACCATCCGATTATGAGTCGGGCGCTCTGACCGACTGAGCTACGGGCCCGGCGCGTCCAAGATAGCCTTCCGGCACGTCCAAGGGCACGCCGGGCCGCACTCTGTAGCTCGGCGGGCGGACCTCCGTTGTCGGAGATCCGCCCTCTATGAGGTCAGTTGCTCGACAGGCCGCTCAGCGCCGCCGCGGGGGTCTGCCCCGCGTCGTCCACCACCATGACGACCCGGCGGTTCTGCCACCCTGCCTGCCCCGGACCGTGCGCCTTGTCCAACAGCCTCTTGGTGTTCTCGCCGTAGCTCACCGCGCGCAGCTGGCTCTTCGCGATGTTCGCGCTGCCCGACAGATACGCCACGACGGCGTCCGCCCGGCGCTGACCCAGACGCATGTTGTACGCTGCGCTCCCGGCCGGGTCGGTGAAGCCCTCCACCGTGATCATCGACTGTGGGTAGTACTGCTGGATCACCTGCGCGAACTTGTCGAGAACGGCCTGGCCGTCCGTGTTCACGGCGGTGGAGTCGAAGCCGAAGTAGACCGGAACGTCGAAGCGGAGCTGCCCCTGCATGCGCTGCACCGTGACGTTGAACTGGTCGTGGAGGGACTTCAGGTCCTGCTCCAAGGCGGAGACACGACCCTCGAGGGTGTCCATACGCCCGCTCAGATCGCTCGAAGTCTTGGCGTCGCCGGCCTTGATCTCGTTCTCGAGATCCGCACGCATCGAGGCCAGGCTGGCGTTCATGTCCTTCGGGGTTACGTGAGCACACCCTGCGGTGAGGCCCAAGAGACCGACGACTGCGGCCATCGTCAGGTGTCGTATCGGCCTGTCCAGGCGTACCATACCGAGTCTCCTTGATTGTACGTTCTTCCACCGGACCGCAGCCGCGGGCCAGGAATCACTGCATACTCTATGCAGGATGGATGCCACAATCCAGAGTGAAGGCTCCGTCACAGGCCTCTCCGGAGTGGGATTTCGCCGGCACTGGACCCTGAAAGCACGGCCGCTACCTTGATGCGGCAACGGATTTTCCCCACCAGGGCCGCGTTCCTCCATGCCGTTCTACGACAGCCATCAACTGCCATTCGAGGACGGCCGACTCCCCCGGCTCTCGCCGGTGCAGCTGTTCGTGCTGTCCTTCAGCACCCTCATCGCCGTGGGCACCGCAGGCCTCCTGGTGCTTCCGGGCCTCTACACGGGGCCGCGCCTGGGCTTCGTGGACGCCTTGTTCACGGCCACCAGCGCCGTGTGCGTGACGGGACTCGTGGTGGTGGACACCGCCACCTACTTCACCCCCCTGGGGCAGGCCTGGGTCGCCACGCTCATCCAGGCGGGCGGCATCGGCATTCTCACCCTGACCACGCTGATCCTGTACGCCCTGGGCCGCCCCTCCCTGAACCTCGAAGAGGCCAGTGGCGGCACGGCGATCCCGGTGCGCTTCGTGGACGAGCGGGCCCTGCTTCGCTCGGTGGTGGAGGTGACCTTCGTGCTGGAGGCCGCGGGAGCGCTCCTGCTCTGGGTCGCCTGGCGGGGCCGCTTCGGCGCGGTGGGGGCGATCTGGCCTGCCGTGTTCCACTCGATCTCGGCCTTCTGCAACGCCGGGTTCTCGGTGTTCTCGGACTCCCTGGAATCCCTGCGCACGTCGCCGTGGACGCTCACGGTGGTAGCCGCCCTCATCGTGGCCGGCGGGTTGGGCTTCCTGGTCATGCAGGAGCTGCGCATGCGCGCCCGGAAAGAGGTGCCGCGCCTGTCCGTGCACACGCGCCTCACCCTCACTACCACGGCGGTCCTCATCGTGGTTGCCTGGGGCGCCTTCCTCGTCTTCGAGTGGCACCACGAGCTGGCAGGCATGAGCCTGGCGGACAGGATCTCCAACGCCATGTTCATGTCCGTGACGCCGCGCACCGCCGGCTTCAACACCGTGGACTACGGCGCGGTGAGCAATCCGTCTCTGTTCCTGACGATTCTGCTCATGATCATCGGGGGGTCTCCCGGCTCCACGGCCGGCGGCTTCAAGACCACGACCTTCGCACTCCTCTTCCTGGCCTTCCTGGCACGGATCCGGGGCGACCGCGAGGTCCACGTCTTCGGGCGCACCATTCCCCGGGAGACGCTGGACAAGGCCGCGAGCCTGGTGGTGGGCGGGGTGATCCTGGTGGGAGGAGCCATCTTCCTGCTCATGATGACCGAGACGCACGTGGGGGGCGTCGCGGACCGCGGGCATTTGATCCAGCTCCTCTTCGAGGCCCACAGCGCGTTCGGCACCGTGGGTCTGTCCATGGGTGCCACCGGCACAGTCACCTCCACCGGCCGCCTGGTTCTGGTGGTCCTCATGTTCGTGGGCCGCGTCGGCCCGGCCGCCATGGTGGCGGCGATGGCCACCGGGGTCAGCCGCCACAAGGCGCCCTTCCGCTACGGCAGAGAGGACGTGCTCATCGGATGAGGCAGGCGCCTCCGGCCACAACGCTACACGGGATGGTCCCATGAAACGCTTCGTCGTCATCGGTCTCGGCCGCTTCGGCTCCTGGGTGGGGCGCGCGCTGCACCATCAGGGCTTCGACGTCGTCGCCATCGACCGCGACGGCGACCGCGTGGACCGGTTCTCCCATGAGGTCACGCGCGCCATCGTCGGCGACGCCACCGATGTCGAGGTGCTCCGCAGGGCCGGAGCGAGCCAGGCCGACGCGGCCGTGGTGAGCACGGGCTCCGACCTGGCGGCCACGATCATGGCGACGCTGGCCCTCAAGGAGCTGAAGGTGCCGCGCATCGTGGCCAAGGTGGCCAGCCCCCGGGACGCGAAGGCCATGGAGCGCTTCGATGTCGACGAGCTGGTCTTCCCCGAGCGCGAGGCGGCGGAGCGCCTCGCCTACCGCCTGGCCTCCACCGCGGTCCTCGAGTACATCCCGCTCGGCGACAAGTACTCCATCCAGGAGATCGCCATTCCCGACGCATGGCTCGGTCGGCCCCTGAGCGAGCTGAACCTACCGCACCATCACGGCATTCAGATCGTGGCCGTCTACGACGTCCTGCAAGGCCATTGGGACGTCGTGCCCCGGCCGGATCGGCTCCTCACCGAGTCCGACGTAGCCATCGTGGCCGGTCCCACCGACACCCTCGAGGCCCTGATGAAGAGGGGGAGACCCGGCTGACACCCACGGTCCGCCGTAGCCCGCCTACTTCGTGCCGAAGAGCCGGTCGCCCGCGTCGCCGAGCCCGGGAAGGATGTAGCCGTGGTCGTTGAGCTCTCTGTCCAGGGCGGCGGTGAAGACGGGCACGTCGGGGTGATCCCTTCCCAGCCTGCGCACTCCCTCGGGAGCCGCCACGATGCACATGAGGGTGATGTCGTCGGCGCCCCGACCCTTGAGCCCCTCGATGGCGGCCGCCGCCGAGCCCCCAGTGGCGAGCATGGGATCCACGATGATGAAGCGACGTACCTCGGACTGTGCGGGGACCTTGAAGTAGTACTCCATGGGCTCGAGGGACTCCTCGTCCCGGGACATCCCCACGTGCCCTACCCGCGCCGACGGGATCAGCCGGAGCACGCCCTCCACCATGCCCAGGCCAGCACGGAGCACAGGTACGATGACCAGCTTCTTCCCGGCGATCCTCCTTCCCTTCGTGCGCTCGAGGGGTGTCTCCACCTGCACCTCCTCCTCCACCAGGTCCCGGGTGACCTCGTATGCCATGAGCGTGGCGATCTCGTCCACGAGCTCTCGGAAGAGCTTCTTGGGGGTCGTCCTGTCGCGCAGCAGGTGCAGCTTGTGACGGATGAGCGGATGGTCGATGACGGTGAGGTTCGGCAGTCCGGCCATGGTGGGCGCCTGTTCGCGGGTGACGGGACCGCTATCTTGGAGCGGAGCGGGAAGTGCCGAAAGGGTGCGACACTCCGCATTCGACCATGATCGACTCAGATCGGGCCGCCGAGCGCGCCTACATGGTCCAGGTCCAGCTGCGGGACCGTGGCGTCAAGAACGCGCGTGTCCTCGCGGCCATGGGCCGGGTACCCCGGGAGGTCTTCGTGCCCCCGGAGCTCACGCGCCGGGCCTACGTGGACCACGCCATGGCCATCGGCCACCAGCAGACCATCTCCCAGCCGTACATGGTGGCGGTCATGACCGAAGCGCTCTCCCTCACCGGGAACGAGCGGGTCCTCGAGGTGGGCACCGGCTCCGGCTACCAGTGCGCCATCCTCGCCGAGCTGGCGCGGGAGGTCTACTCCATCGAGCGGATCCCGGAGCTCGCGGTGCAGGCGCGTGAGCTCCTTGTGGAGGACCTCGGGTATCACAACGTCCACGTGCGCTGCGGAGACGGGACCGTGGGGTGGCCGGAGGCCGCGCCGTTCCAGGCCGTCATCGTCACCGCCGCGGCCCCCGAGCCGCCGCCGACCCTCCTCGAGCAGCTCGACCCGGACGGCGGGCGCATCGTGGTTCCCGTGGGCGACCAGAGCCTCCAGTACCTGGTGCGCATGGAGCGCGACGGCACGTCCTTCACCAGCCGGAAGACGACCGCGTGCAGGTTCGTCCCTCTCCTGGGATTGGAGGGCTGGAAGGAGGGCTGACCGCAGGCGGCTACCGCTTGATGCGCTCCCCCCTGTCCTCGTACCGGAAGATCCACGCGGCCACGCGCCCGGGACGGATCTTCCCAGTGAGGTCGCCGTACTCGTGGTCCCCCGCGGAGCCCCGGGCGACACCCCTCCGCTCCTTCACCTCCGCCGCGAGATTCCCGCAGCGCTGGGCCCAACGCTTCCAGTTTGCCGGGCGCAGGTCCACCCACCCTCGGTCCACCAGCCGGGGATCGTCGGCGGCCAGGCCCTCCTCGGGGTGCACCTTCACGTCCGCGCCCCTGAGCAGGCTCTTGCCGTCGGGAAGGAGCACCGGGATGCCGATGGAGAGCATGCGCTGCCGGAAGTCCTCGTCCTCGCGGATCATGGCGTGGGTCTTCGCCGCGGTGTCCTCCGGGTCCAGGGCGGCGGCGGCGTCCAGGGTGCCGAACAGCCTCGCCAGCATCTCCCCTTCGAAGAGGAGCTTAGAGAGGCGCGGCGGGCCGAGCATCTCGTAGGCCACCGATCGGATCCCGGCCTCGGCCTCCAGCGCTTCCATGTGATCGATGGCGGCGCTCCGGAGCACGCCCGCGCGATAGGTGGGACCCATGGTGGCGGCGTCCAGGGCCGTGACCACGTCCTTGCCGGTGGGGTGCGACAGGATCTCGCGCACCACGTTGTCGGCGATCTCCTCCGGAGTGACGAACTCCATGAGGCCCAGGGCGGTCAGTGTCTCGAACTCGCCCAGGGAGAAGAGACCGTTCTCGCCGGCGTCGATGTAGACGCCTTCCAGGGGCACGTCGGTGGTGGTGAACGCCCCGGCCGCCCCGTTCCCGAAGGCCTCGCCCAAGGGCACCGGCTCCTTGGCGTCGCACCGCATGATCGTGCGCCCCGCTCGCTTCACCGGCCCCTGGGCGATGGCCTTCCAGGAGATGGCGGCGGTGGGCTTCACCTCCTTGACGGCCGGCGCTCCGGGGGTGCGCGCCATGAGGTACAGGTAGAGCGTCTGTGCCCCGGCGATCCCCGACTTGGCCAGGAGCACCCGGGACGGCCGCTCCTCCGAGTGGGTGAACGGGATGTTCAGGCCCATTCCCCCCGTGCCCGCGGTCCCCACCTTGACGAGCACCTCCGTGCCGGCGCGCTTCATCCCCTCCAGCACGATCTGCGTGTGCCGGATGAGCTGCGGCAGATACAGGGTGGCGAGGTGCGCTTCCACCGAGGTCCTGTCCAGCGTCCCCGCGGCCGCACCCGCACGCAACGTCTGCGCCGACAGGAACACGTTCTGGTAGGCCAGGGCCCCGGCGGTGTTGATGCAGTCCACCAGGATCTGCGGCTTCACGTCCCCGAGGAGCTGTCCCAGCGCCGAGCGCTCCAGCACCTCGTCGGTGAGCTCGCCGTAGAGGTCGTCCACCATCAGGGTGAGCGCCTCGGCGTCACCCAGGACATCCTTCCGGGGCCGATCCTTCAGTGCCGCCGGCACGAAGAGATCACCCCAGACGGCCTCCAGGGCGACGCCCCTCGCCAGCGGTTCGCCGGCGAGCTCCGCCACGGCGGACTCCGATTCGTCACGGCGCAGCGAGCCGATGACCACCCGGGCCGGTCGACTCTCCAGCATCTTGCGCGCCACCGCGATGCCCACCAACCCCGCCCCGCCCAGGATGAGGACCGTCTTGTCTCTGAGATCCATCGTTCACGCCCTTTCTATCTGATCACCGGACGCCGGCGAGCGTCCGAAGGCTCTCTCTCTCTTCTTCGGTCAGCGGACGGAAGGCACCAGGCTCCAGGCCGCCCAACTCGACGGACCCGAAGCGGACCCGCGTCAAGCGTCGTACCGGATGGCCGAGGGCGGCCAGCATGCGACGAACCTCCCTCTTGCGACCCTCCGTGAGCACCACCCCCAGCAGCGTGCCACCCCCCTCTTGCTTCAGGAGCCACACCCTGCGAGCCCGTGCCGTTCCGTCCTCCAGCTCGACCCCCGTTCGGAGCTGCTCGAGGGCTCCAGGTGCAGGGACACCCACCACCCACGCGCGGTACTCGCGCTCCACCTCGTGACTCGGGTGCAGCAATCGGTGGATGACGTCTCCCTCGTTGCTCAGGAGCAGGAGTCCCTCCGTGTCCCGGTCCAGACGGCCCACGTAGCGCAGCCCTGCGGCATCCGCGGGCAGGACGTCGTAGACGGTGCGGCCGCCGTGAGGGTCGGAGCGGGTCGTGAGCACACCCGCCGGTTTGTGCAGGGCGATCCAGCGGACTTCCCCGGCCAGCTCCACCGGCAGGTCGTCCACCTCGACGCGGTCACGGCCGGGCACCACGCGGGTCCCCAGCTCGGCCACGACCTCCCCGTTGATCCGGACACGCCCGGAGACGAGGAGCCGCTCCGCTTCCCGGCGGGACGCGCGCCCCGCCATGGAAAGATACTTCTGAACGCGGATTCCTTCAGCCACTGGCCGTCAGGAGAGGATGTCGTCGTCCGGGGTCTCGCCCCCGACGGGTGCCTCCTCGTCCCCCGGCGCCCCGGGCGGCACCGTCCCCGCGTCACCGGTGCCGGGCACCTTCGCCAGGTCGGGCGGCGCTTCCCCCGCTTCACCGCCGCGGCGCGCCTCTTCCGCGTCCGGCGTGGCTTCTCCGGCGTCACCGGGAGCATGCGCTTCCTCCGCGTCCGGCGGTGCCGCTGCGGCCGCCGCAACCCCGTCCTCCCCCCCACCCTCCTCGGCCCCGGCCTCTTCGCCCTCCGCCTGTTCGGGCTCCTCGGGCCCCAGGGGGATCCTCTCGCGGAGCACGACGGGCAACTCCTCCGGATGGGGCAGATCCTCCAGCGACTTGAGCCCGAAGTGCTCCAGGAACCTCCGCGTCGTGCCGTAGAGCACCGGGCGTCCCAGCCCCTCGGCCCGCCCCACCACCTCGATCATCTCGCGATCCAGAAGGGTCTTGAGCACCCCCTGCGCGCCCACGCCGCGGATGTATTCGATCTCCATGCGCCCCAGGGGCTGGCGGTACGCGATGATGGCCAGGGTCTCCAGGGCGGGTCCCGACAGCCGGGAGGGCCGAGGCACGTTGTCGAAGCGCTCCAGGTAGGGCGCGAACTCGGGGCGCGTCAGGACCTGGTAGCCCTCGGCCAGCTCCACGATCTGGAACGACCGCTCGGCGTCGTCGTACTCCGCCTGCAGCTGGCGGATGGCCATCTCCACCTGGTCCTCGTCCAGATGCTCGTCGGCGCGCGCGATCTCGTCTGCCGTGATGGGCGCGTCGGAGGCGAAGAGCACCGCCTCCACGATCTGGTGTGGGTTCACGCCTCCACCGTTCCTTCCTCGGCGTCCGTTGCTTCCGTTGCTTCCGTTGCCCCCGTCGTCCTCGCGGCCTCCCCCGCGTCCCCCGCGTCCCCCGCATCCCCGGCGTCCGCCTCGGACGCCTCGGGACCGGCATCCGGCTGGTCCTCCCTACGATACATCCAGAGCTCCGCGAAGGGGCGGGCCTGCCGTAGGAAGAGCAGCCGCCTGCGGGTCAGCTCCAGTCCTGCCAGGAAGGTCATGACCCCGTGCATCTTGTCGCGGAAGCCCTCGAGGAGCTTCGTGAACTCGACACGGGTGGTCTCGCGGAGGGTGTCGAGAATCAAGACGATCTTGTCCTCCATCGCAACCGTGCGCGGGGTCACGCGGTGATGGCGCTCCCGGGGCAGGGGCATCTCCACGAGCAGGGCGGCCGCGAACAGCTCCTCCCAGGTGGTCTCCAGGGGCAGCTCCGCCGCCACCCGCCGGGGCCGGGGCGGGTTGTAGCCCTTGACGAAGCGGCGGGCGCGGTCGGCTTCGGCGGCCGCCAGACGCTGTGAGATCTCGCGGATCTGCTCGTACTCCAGGAGCCGCCGCACCAGCTCCGCCCTCGGATCCTCCTCCTCCTCCTCCCCGGTCCGCGGCAGCAGCATCTGCGCCTTGATGCGCACCAGCGTGGCCGCCATCTCCAGAAACTCGCCGGCTCCGTCCAGGTCATGGGCCTGGATCTCCCGGATGGCCTTCACGAACTGGTCGGTGATCTTCGAGATGGGGATGTCGAAGATGTCGATGTCCTGCGTGCGGATGAGGTGCAGGAGCAGATCGAGGGGACCCTGGAAGCGCTCGATGTCTACGAGGAGGAAGCCCTCCCGCTGGACGCCCTCCGCGACGGTCAGATCCACAGGCGGATGAACGAGTCGGCGAGGCCCAGGAGCCAGGTCACCGGCGTGAGGAGCATGTCGAAGAATCCGGGCACCAGGAACAGCAGCGCCGCCACCACCAGGATGCCGTAACGCCCCGCCTTGTGGTAGCGGATCGCTGCCGAGGGGGGGAGCAGGTGGAAGAGGACGTGGGACCCGTCCAGCGGCGGGATGGGGATCAGGTTGAAGAACGCCAGCACGAGGTTGATGGCGATCCCGTACTGCGCCATCTGGAAGAGCACACCGGTGACGCCACCCAGGGACCCCACGGCGTTCCCCGCCATGACGATGAGGGCGGCCGCCAGCGTGGACAGCACGGCAAGGCCCAGGTTGGCGACGATCCCCGCCAGCGACACGCGGATGTCGCCGCCCCGGAAGTCCCGGTAGTTGGCCGGGTTCACGGGCACGGGCTTGGCCCATCCGAACAGGAAGCCGGCGTGGGTCACATAGAGGGCCGCCGGCACCAGGAACGACCCGATGAGGTCCAGGTGCGGCAAGGGGTTCAGCGTGATGCGCCCCAGGCGCTCCGCCGTATCGTCGCCCTCGCGGCGCGCCTGCCACGCGTGCGCCACCTCGTGGACCACCACGGAGAAGATCAGGACGACGATGATGAGAACGACTTGCACGACTTGCATAGGACGCGAAAGCTACCGATGTGAGGGTGCGAGGGTCCAGGGTCGACGCAACTCAGGGGCGCCGACGGGTTAGAACCGGCACTCGAACAAGACTACCCCGACTCTACCGCCATGCGACCCGCCACCTGTTTGATGCTGGCCGCGGTGGCCGCGGCGACCGTGGGCTGCGGCCCCTCCGCCAAGAAGACCACCGACCCCGACGACCTTCCCCTCCTGGGCACCAAGCCCTACTCCTTCCTCCCGAAGCCGGAGTTCACCCTCACCGACACCCGCGGCCAGCCGTACGACTTCCGCAAGGAGACCGACGGCAAGATCGCCCTGCTCTACTTCGGCTACACCTACTGCCCCGACACCTGTCCCCTGATGATGGCCACGCTGGGCGCCGCGCTGAAGGAGGTCTCCCCGAAGGTGCGCAGCGAGGTCCGGCTGGTCTTCGTCACGGTGGATCCGGAGCGCGACACGCCGGAGCGGCTGAAGAGCTGGCTGGGGTCCTTCGACACCGCCTTCGTGGGGCTCCGGGGTCCCATGCCGCAGGTGGACTCGCTCATGGCGATCTACGGCTTCGCTCCGGCGAAGAAGACCTCCGTGGGCGACGGCTACGTGGTGAGCCATCCGGCGCTGGTGTACGCGTTCACGCCGGACAACAAGGGGCGGGTCATGTACGGCTCCGACACGAAGAAGGCGGAGTGGGTCCACGACCTCGATCTCATCGCCGCGCATCACTGGACCGCGTCCGCCGATACCGCAGGAGCCACGCCGGCGGCGATGGCCGCCGCCGCCGCCGCCCGGGCGGCCACCAGCGACGTCCGGGTCCTTGCGGCCTACGCACCGGCACCGCCGGCCGGGGCCACCACCATGGCCGTCTACCTCACCCTCCTCAACGAGGGCACCGCCGCCGACACCTTGCTGGGTCTCGACTCCGACGTGTCCTCCATGGCCTCGCTCCACGAGACCACCCACTCGGGGAACATGGACCAGATGACTCCCGTGGCGGCCATCGCGCTGCCCCCCGGAGACACCGTGCGCCTGGCTCCCGGAGGGTTCCACGGCATGCTCGAGGCGCTCACCCGGACTCCGAAGAAGGGCGACACCCTGCACCTCACCTTGCGGCTGGCCCACGCGGGAAAGCTCAAGGTGCCGGCGCGGGTGGTGAGCTACGCGGACCTGGTTCGTTGAGGGGCAGCGGGGGGCAGCGGCGATCCGGCCGACCGGAGGCCCGGGTCGCCGTCCCATGACCCGCGGCGGCCCCATTGATCGGTCCGCGGCCTGTCTCTAGCTTTGTTGGCTCGTGAGCAGGACGATCTCTTCCGTCGCGCCCCGAGAGGACGCATGCCGAACATCAAGAGCGCCAAGAAGCGCATGGAGCTCACCCACACCGCCCGCGCCAAGAACCGGGCGGAGCGGTCGAGGGTGCGCACCGCCGTCAAGCGCGTGCGTGAAGCCACCACCGCCGAGGAAGCCCAGGCCCGCTATGCGGAGGCCCAGGCCCTCCTGGACCGTGCGGCCACCCGCGGGCTCCATTCCGCCAATGCCGTGGCGCGGTGGAAGAGCTCCCTGCAGCGCCACGTGAGCAGCCTCTCCGCCTGAGCGTCCCCTACCCCGCGAAGACCACCCGCCCACCGACGATGGTGTAGCGGGTCCGGCCCTTCAGCTTCCACCCCCCGAAGGGCGTGTTCCGGCTCCTCGAGCGGAACGTCGAGGGATCCACGGTCCACTCCTCCTCGGGATCGAAGACCGTGACGTCCGCCACGCTGCCCTGAGCCAGCGTGCCCCCCAGCAGCCCCCAGGCCTGAGCGGGCCGGCAGCTCATGCGCTCCACCATGGTGGGCAGGTCGATGACGTTCTCGCCCACCACCTGGGTCAGCACGACGCCCAGAGCCGTCTCGAGACCGACGATCCCGTTGGGAGCGTCGGTGAACGCCGCTTCCTTCTCGTCGTAGTGGTGGGGGGCGTGGTCCGTGGCGATGACGTCCAGCGTGCCGTCCGCCAGCCCGGCACGGACCGCCGCCATGTCCTTCGCCGAGCGGAGGGGCGGGTTCATCTTGGCCTCGGTGCGGTACCCCTCCACGGCCTCGTCCGTGAGCACCAGGTGATGGGGCGTGGCCTCCGCGGAGACGCGCACGCCGCGGGCTTTCGCCTGGCGGATCATCTCGACACCGAACTCCGTGGAGACGTGCTGGAGGTGGATGTGCCCCCCGGTGAGCTCGGCCAGGAGCAGGTCGCGCACGATGTGCGCCTCTTCGGCGGCACCGGGCTTTCCCGGCAGACCCAGGCGCGTGGAGACCAGGCCCTCGTTCATGTGCCCGCCGGCGGCCAGGGTGAGGTCCTCCGGGTGATCCGCCACCGGCACCCCGAAGGCCAGCGAGTACTCCAGGGCCATGCGCATGAGGTTGGAGTCCATCACCGGGCTGCCGTCGTCGGTGAGGGCCACCGCCCCCGCCTCCACCATCTCGCCGATGAGGGCGAGGCGCTCCCCCTTCCGGCCCTCGGAGATGCACCCCACGGGATAGACCCTCGCGGCACCGGCGCGCATCCCCTCGGCGGCCACGAAGCCCACCGCCGCGGGATCATCCACCGGCGGATCGGTGTTGGGCATGGCGCACACGGACGTGAAGCCCCCCGCCGCCGCCGCCCGGGCACCGCTGGCGATGGTCTCCTTGTGCTCCTCGCCGGGCTCCCTGAGGTGCACGTGCACGTCGATGAGCCCGGGCGTCACCACCAGCCCGGTGCAGTCCACGATGCGGGTGTCGGCGTCACCGTCCAGCGTCCGGCCCTCGCCTCCGACGGCGGCGACCTGACCGTCGGCCAGGAGCACGTCGCGCACGCCGTCGAGCTTCTGCGAGGGGTCCACCACGCGCCCGCCCCGGAGCAGGATTCCGCCGCTCACGCCTCACCTCCCTGCTTGGCCGCCTCGGCTTTCTCCGGTTGGCCGCCCGCCAGCAGGTAGAGCACCGCCATACGCACCGCCACGCCGTTGGTCACCTGGTTGAGGATCACCGAATGGGGCCCGTCCGCCACGTCGGAGTCGATCTCCACGCCCCGGTTCATGGGACCGGGGTGGAGGATGAGAAGGTCCTTGGGCGCCCGCTCCAGGCGCGCGGTGCTCACCCCCCAGATGCGGTTGTACTCGCGCAGGGAGGGCACGTAGCCGGCGTGCATGCGCTCGAGTTGCAGGCGGAGCACGTTGAGCACGTCGGCCCACTGGATGGCGTCCTCCACCCGATTGAGCACCTGGACCCCCAAGTCGCCGATGCCCGGAGGCATCAGGGTGGGCGGCCCGCAGACCGCCACCTCGGCGCCCAGCTTGAGGAGCCCGTAGATGTTCGACCGGGCCACCCGCGAGTGCCGGATGTCGCCGACGACGCACACCTTGAGCCCCTCGATACGCCCCAGCCGGTCGCGGATGGTGAGCATGTCCAGGAGGCCCTGCGTGGGGTGCTCGTGCCACCCGTCACCGGCGTTGATCACGTTGGACGGGATGCGATCGGCCAGGAAGCGGGCGGCGCCGGAAGCGCCGTGGCGCATCACGACCATGTCGATGCGCATCGCCTCCAGGTTGCGGGCGGTGTCCACCAGGGTCTCGCCCTTGACCACCGAGGAGCCCGCCGCCGCGATGTTCACCGTGTCCGCGGACAGCCGCTTCTCGGCGAACTCGAAGGACACCCGGGTCCGCGTGGACGCCTCGAAGAAGAGGTTCACGATGGTCTTGCCGCGGAGCACCGGCACCTTCTTGATGCGCCGCTCGGAGATCTCCTTGAAGGGCTCCGCGGTGTCGAGAACCGTTTGGATCTGCTGTCGCGAAAGGGGCTCGAGGCCGACGAGGTCCTTGCCGAGGGCGGACGCCGTCTGGTTCATGCGACCTCCGGGTTGCCCGGGGTCCCGGGGTGCCCGGGGTGAGCCTGCACGAGATCGACGCCGAGGCGGTCGTCGAGCTCGGGGACGAGGACCTCGACGCTCTGGTGCGCATCCAGGACGTCGACGTGGCGGCCCACGATGTCGGGTTGGATGGGAAGCTCGCGACCACCCCGGTCCACCAGCACGCACAGCAGGATCCGCGCGGGTCGGCCCCAGTCCATGAGCTCGTTCATGGCCGCGCGCGCCGTCCGTCCGGTGAACTGCACGTCGTCCACCAGGACGATGACGCGGCCGTCGACGCCCCCGGGCGGAAGCACGGTCTCGCCGATGATCGGGCGTGGGCCGATGGCCTCCAGGTCGTCCCGGTACAGCGTGATGTCGATGGACCCCGTAGCGACGCTCAGCCCCTCGGCGCGCTCGATCTCCTCCCGCAGGAGCGCGGCGATCTGCACGCCACGGCGCTGGATGCCCATGAGCGCGAGGGCCGGCGTGCCGCCGCTCTTCTCAACGATCTCGCGGCCCATCCGGGCGATTGCCCGGCGGACGGCTGTCTCGTCCATCACGGCGATTCGTTCGGCGCTCATTCAACAGGTCGTAGGGGATCTGTGGAAGGGCGGCCGGAACGTAGCGGCGGGGTCGGAGAGCGTCAACGAGACGAGCGGCATCCTCGCCGCTCCGGTGGTCTCGCGGACCCGGGCGCCCGCGGCGGCTCCCGACGGAACCGCTCCCGGGTGCTCACCGCCTCCCGAACCGCGCCTTGCCCACGCGCTCCAGGTAGGGGACGCCCCCGGCCGCCGGCCCCTCCGTGGACGCCCAGTCGTAGGAGAACAGGACCACACCGCCTGCGCCCTCGTGCCGGGCGATGTCGATCTCGTGGAGGGTGCCGTCGAAGGTGTTGATCCAGGCGCCGATCCCCGCCCACACGCGCTCCCCCCGGCCCGCCGACGCCACGGCCTCCCGAACCTCCGAGCGGAAGCGCGCCTCGTCGTCCGTATAGGCCATGGGCACGGCGACGTCCAGGATGCCGCGCTTCAGCCATCCCCTCCAGTCCTGGAAGCGATTCGTGTACGCCTCCTGGGCGTCGGCGAACACCGCGGCGCTCACCAACAGGCTCGGTCGGCGCGCCTTCACGCCGTTGTAGACGCGCTCCACCAGCTGCGTGATCTGCGCCCGGCGGAACTCGCCCCACGGTCCGGGGAGGGCGTCGACGAACGCGTAGGGGTCCTTCTCGAAGGCCGCGTCCAGCTCCTGGAGTCGCGCCGGCGCCAGGCGTGCGGCCACCCACGTCCGGAAGCGTTCCAGCGCCCCCCGGGAGTAGTCGAAGTCCGCCGACGGGTACCGGATGTAGTCGAGGTGGATCCCGTCCAGGTCGTAGTGCTCCGCCAGATCCGTGCACACGTCGTACGCGCGCTCCTGCGCTCCCGGGCTCGACGGGCTGGTGTAGATGCCCTCCACCGTCCGCGTGTGGGTGGCGGCGTAGTGCAGGAGCGCCTCCACGAACCGGTGGTCGAAGGGATTCACCCGGTACAGATCCCGCCCCAGCTCCCGGGGGACCGCCAGCCAGTCCGGCTCCGCGTTGACGATGTGATCGGGACTCCGCGGGAGGGCGTCGCCGCTCCACACCAGGTTCGTGACCACCCAGGCATGCACCGCCATGCCGCGGGCGTGCGCCTCACGGATCACCAGCGCCAGCGGGTCGAAGCCGGCCGGCGCGCCGGCCAACTCCTCGGAGCGGGGCTCCCATCGTGACCGGTAGAACGCGTCCCCCCTCCCCCGCACCTGCACCAGGAGGGTGTTGAAGCCCGCCTGGTGGGCCTGCGCCACCATGTCCTCGATCCGCTCGGGCGACTCCAGGGTGCTCCGCACCACCCACAGGCCGCGAACCTCCTCGAAGCGGCGGCCGGGTGCGGCCGGGGTCACCGGCCGCGCTCCTCCCCGTGGAGCCGGGGGACCGGCCTGGGGCACACCCACCACGCGACACGCCGACGCCGCCGCTGCCAGCAGGATCAGGTAGAGCCGGCGACGCTTCACCGTCGCTCCCGGAAGAAGGTGCGCAGCAGCTCCGCGGACGCCTCAGCCAGGACCCCCGGCGTCACCGCGCACCGGTGGTTCAGACGCGCGTCCTGGAGGAGGTTGCCCAACGTTCCCGCCATCCCGGCCTTCGGATCGACCGCAGCGTAGACCACCCGGGGTACGCGCGCCAACACCACGGCGCCGGCGCACATGGCGCACGGCTCCAGGGTCACGTACAGAGTCGTGTCGGTCAGGCGAAAGTCGCCCTGGAGGGCGGCGGCGGCCCGCAACGCCTCCACCTCGGCGTGCGCGGTGGGGTCGGCGCCCGTCACCGTGCGGTTGTGCCCCTCGGCCAGGATGTGTCCGGATCGGACGAGCACGGCCCCGACGGGGACCTCGCCGCACGCGGCGGCGGCACGCGCCAGCTCCAAGGCGCGCCCCATCCACAGCCGGTCACAGGCCTGTTCGGGCGAGGGCTGGAGAGGCGGTTGCGTGGAAGAGGCGCCGTCGGACATCCCGCCGGGCGCGCGGCTCAGTGTTGCGTGAGGTTCAGCGCGCCGGCGCTCTCGTCGATGCGCCGGTAGAAGGCCGTCACGCGTCCCATGATCTGGAGATGGCTGGGATCCTGTACCACCGTGACCTCGCCTCCCGGTCGCATGGACTCCAGACGGATGCCTCCTCCGTTCCGGGTCAGGCGATGGAACCAAGCCCCCGTGCCGACACGTGCCGCCACGATGGTCCCGTCCTCCAGATCCTCGAAGGCGGCCGGCTCCACCAGAACGAAGTCGCCCTCGGCGACGCCCAGCACCGCGAGGTCCCTGGAGTCCGCTCGTACGAAGAAGCCTCCGCCCTCCCCGGCCAGGCGCCGGTCGATGCACAAATGGAACTCCGGCTTCTCGCCACGGAACCCGGCACGGTCCGTGGGCATCTCGCGGAAGCACGGCACCGACACCGTCTGCGCGTTGAGGTCCACACCCAGGATCTTCACACCCCGTGAGCGCGAGGGATCACGTTCCAGCCATCCCTTCTCGGCGAGCGCCTGGAGGTGCTCCGAGACGGTCTTGGTGCTCTTGATACCGAACCGCTCGCCGATCTCCCGGATGGATGGCTGATAGGTGTTGGTGCGCAGGTACTGGACCATGAAGTCCAGGATCTTGCGCTCGATCTCCGTGAGTGGCTCGACCCCGCCCTCCGAGACATGAGGACCCGGTAAGGCCGTGGCGTCGCGCTGCGAAGTCGGCTCCGAACGTGCCAAGGAGGAAAGCACCTCTGAAGGCAATGAATCCGCCCGGAATTCTGCGGCGGCTCGCTATCCTAATGTGCGTCTCGAACGGGTGTCAAGAAAGGATCTTCTCATGTGACGCGCACCCGCCCCAGGGCGTTCTCCAACCTCGCCAGCGACCGTTTCCTGCCCAGGACCACCAGCACGTCGAAGATGCCCGGGCTGGCGGCCTGTCCGGTGAGGGCGACGCGCAGCGGGTGAATCAGCTTACCCGCGCCCACGCCCATCTCGGATGCCAGGCCCCTCACGGCCTCCTCCAGAGCGTCCGCATCCCATTCGCAAGCTCGCAGCGCAGCCAATGTGCGCTCCATATACGCGGCCGTCGCCTCCCGATCCTTGTACCAGTGCTTCGCCACGGCGCCTTCATCGAAGGGAAACTCGTCGCCCACGAAGGGACCCGCCTGCTCCGCGATGTCGTCCACCGTGCGGGCGCGCACCTTGAGGATATCCACCAGGGCGCTCATCCACGCGTCGTCCGCGACGCGCGCCGGGTCGCTCCCCGTCCGGGCCGCCAACCGCTCGCGCACGAGGGGAAGCAGCGTGGCGGTGGCGCGGGCCGCCAGGTGGCGGCCGTTGAGCCACGCCAGCTTCTCCAGGTCGAAGACCGAGCTCTTCTTGAGGATGCGCTCCGGCGTGAACGCATCGACGAGCTCGCTCCGGGTCATCACCTCCCGCTCGTCCCCGGGATTCCAGCCCAGGAGGGCCAGGAAGTTCACCATCGCCTCCGGGAGGATCCCCTGCGCCTCGTAGTCCCCCACCGCGGTGGCGCCGTGGCGCTTGGACAGACGCTTGCCGTCGGCGCCCAGGATCAGTGGGACGTGGCCGAAGACGGGCTCGGGGTACTCCAGCGCACGGTACAGCAGCACCTGTTTGGGCGTGTTCGAGAGATGGTCGTCGCCGCGGATCACGTGGGTGATCCCGTGGGCGTGATCGTCGGAGACCACCGCCAGGTTGTACACGGGGGTGCCGTCGGAGCGGAGGATCACGAGATCGTCGATGTCGTCGTTGGCGAAGCGGACTTTCCCGTGCACCAGGTCGACGAACGAGGTCTCGCCGTCCGGGACCCGGAAGCGCACCGCGAACGGCTCGCCGGCGGCCGCGCGCCGCTCCGCCTCGCCCTCGTCGACCACGACGGCCCGCTCGCGCACCACCTTGCTGGGGTGCACCCCCCGCGCCGCCGCCTCGGCCTTCACCGACTCGGGGTCCGAGAAGTCCCGGTACGCCTTTCCCTCCGCCAGCAAGCGCAGGACGTCCCGCCTGTGGCGCGCGACCCCTTCGCTCTGGAAGAGCGGTCCCTCGTCCCAGTCGAGGCCCAGCCACGAGAGGCCGTGCAGGATGGCCTCGGTGTGCTCGTCCCGGTTGCGAGCCCGGTCCGTGTCCTCGATGCGCAGGACGAGGGCGCCCCCCTCCTTGCGGGCGAGGAGCCAGTTGAAGAGCGCGGTGCGCGCACCCCCCACGTGCAGGTACCCGGTGGGTGACGGAGCGAAGCGGACGCGCATGGTCACGATCCCGCTCTCAGCCGCTCCAGCAGCCGTGCCCTGGCGGCCTTGGGGTCGGCGGTCCCCCGGGTGGCCTTCATGACCTCGCCCACGAAGAGGCCCAGGAGGTTCTCCTTGCCGGCTCGGAAATCCGCCACCTTCTCCGGCCACGCCGCAAGCACCTCGCGCACCACGGCGTCGAGGGCCGAGGCGTCGTCGAGCTTCTCGAGACCGAGGCGGGCCACCACGGCCACCGGATCGCCCCCCTTCTCCGCCATCTCGGCGAGGACGTCCTTGGCCGCCCGCCGCGACACGGTGCCCGCCCCCACCAGGCCCGCCAGGCGACCCAGCTCCGCGCCGCCGAAGGGGAGATCCTCCACCGCCCGGCCCTGCATGACCCCCCTCAGGTCGTTCACCATCCACGAGGCCACCACCGCGGCCTCGGCATGCTCGGCGAGGGCCGCCTCGAAGAAGTCCGAGAAGGCACGGGTGCCCGTGAGGACGTCGGCGTCCTCGGAGCTCAGGCCCAGCCCGTCCACGTAGCGCTGCATACGCGCCGCGAGCTCCGGGTCCGCCCGGCGCGTCCCGGCGCGCTCCCTGCTCGGCTGCGGGCGGGCGGCCGGTGCGGCGCCCCGCGCCGGCGGGGGCCCGTCGTCACGGCCGGCCGCGGTGGTCGTCACGGTGGGCCGATGGGCTTCGACCTTCACCTGCGCGGCACCGGGAGCCACCCTCCGCCCCCACGTGTCCTTCATGGTGACGATGCGATCGAAGACCAGCGCGTCGCCCGCGCCGTCCACGGGGTCACGCCAGAAGTAGCCCGTGCGCTCGAACTGGTAGCGGGTGTCGGCCGCGTCCGCCGCCACCGAGGGCTCGACGCGCGCGTCGCGCATCACCACCAGGGACTCGGGGTTCAGGTTGTCCGTGAGGTCCCCGCCGTCGGGAAGCTCCTCCGGGTCGGGGATGCTGAACAGCCGGTCGTAGAGCCGCACTTCCGCCTGCAGGGCGTGACGCGCCGACACCCAGTGGATGGTTCCGATCCCCCTCCTCCCCCCCGACGTCCCGCCGCGCGTCGCCGGGTCGTACGTGCAGCGCAGCTCCAGGACGCGTCCCTCGGGGTCCTTGACCACCTCGTCGCAGCGCACGACGTACGCGTGGCGCAGGCGCACCTCACCGCCGGGCACCAGCCGACGGAAGCCCTTGGGCGGGTCCTCGGCGAAGTCGGCACGCTCGACGAGGAGCTCCCGGCAGAACGGCACCGTGCGGGAGCCCTCCCGCGGGATGTCCTCGGGCCAGTACGGCGCCTCCAGATCCTCGACGGCGTCCTCGTCCAGGTTGGTGATCACCAGCTTCAGCGGATCCAGCACCGCCATGACCCGCGGCGCGGACCGGTTGAGCACGTCACGGGTGGCGAACTCCAGCTTGCCCGGATCCACCCACGACTCCGTCTTGGCCACCCCCACCATGTCCGCGAAGAGGCGGATCGCCTCCGGAGGCACGCCCCGCCGGCGCAGCCCCGCCAGCGTGGCCATGCGGGGGTCGTCCCACCCCGCCAGGTACCCGGACTCCACCAGCGGCCGGAGCTTCCGCTTCGACACCACCGTGTACTCCAGGTTCAGCCGGTTGAACTCGTACTGGTGGGTCCTGGGCTCCTCGAAGCCCACGTTGTCGAGGATCCAGTCGTAGATCTCCCGGTTGTTGTCGAACTCCAGCGTGCACAGCGAGTGGGTGACCCCCTCGAAGGCGTCCTCCAGGCAGTGCGCGTAGTCGTAGAGCGGGTAGATGCACCAGGCGTCGCCCTGCCGGTAGTGGTGGGCGTGACGGATCCTGTAGAACACCGGGTCGCGCATGAGCATGTTCGGCGACGCCAGGTCGATCCTGCCCCGGAGCACGTGCGCGCCGTCGGCGAACTCCCCGGCGCGCATGCGCCGGAAGAGGTCCAGGTTCTCCTCGACGCTCCGGTCCCGGTACCGGGTGGGTCGTCCGGGCTCGGTGACGGTGCCGCGGGCCTCGCGGATCTCGTCCTCCGTGGACGAGTCCACGTAGGCGAGTCCCTTGCGGACGAGCACCACCGCGCACTCGTACATGCGCTCGAAGTAGTCCGAGGCGAAGTACAGGTGGTCCCCCCAGTCGAAGCCGAGCCAGCGGATGTCGCCCTGGATGGCCTCGACGTACTCCAGCTCCTCGGTCTCGGGGTTGGTGTCGTCGAAGCGCAGGTGGCAGCGCCCGCCGAACTCCTGCGCGATGCCGAAGTTCAGGCACAGCGACTTGGCGTGGCCGATGTGCAGGTACCCGTTGGGCTCGGGGGGAAAGCGCGTCACCACCCCCTCGTAGCGGCCCTCGCCCATGTGGGCCGTCACGATCTGGCGGATGAAGTCGGTGCCGGTGCGCCCGGATGCTCTCTTGTCGCTCATACCGGAAAGCTATCCCTCCGCCCGGTCCGCCGGCACCGGCGCGTCCCGGTGCGACCGGAACGCTATCCCTCCGCCCAGTCCACCGGCACCGGCGCGTCCCAGTGCGAGATGTCGTCGCTCTTCCCCGCCGCGCGCTTGCGCAGCTCGTGGCGCAGACGTACCCAGCTCGCCCATGCCACCAGCGCGAAGCAGATGACGATGCTCAGCTTCTCGGGGTCGAGGAGGTTCACCGACTGGCCCTGCAGGCGCTGGTCCACGAAGGCCCCGTGCACGAAGAAGAGCACGGCCCCCGCGTAGGACAGCCAGTGCACCGTCTTCCACGCCTTGCGGCCGATCCGGCGCCGCACGTACGAGGTGACCACCACCAGCAGGATCATGTAGAGCGACACAGCCCCCACGATGTTCAGCCCGGACTGGAGCGGGACGGAGGAGGGCCAGAGGGCGTCCTTCCACACCCACCCGGCCGTGGACGACAGGGGGAGCAGGAGGACGTGGCCCGCGACCAGCGCCAGCGCCACATAGCCCGTCCAGTTGTGCACGGTGAAGTAGTTGATCCGCCGATACGGCCACCGCTTCAGCGGGTTGTAGCGGACGGACAGCAGCAGGCCCATCAGCACGTTGAGGGTGAGGAGCCAGAGGGCCAGGAGGCCCAGCTCGGCGGAGATGTCGACGACGGTCACGGGCAGGTTCTTTCGTTACGGGTTGAGGAGAGGCGCGTCCACGAGGTCGATGGGGGCGTCCAGGAGCTCCAGGTCGAACCAGTGGAGGAACGCGTCCATGGTCCGGCGGCGTGGCCAGCGGCGGCGGTCGGGCTCGAAGCCGAAGAGCTCCTGCTCGAAGACCAGGTCGAAGTTGTCCTCGATCCACCCCTCGACGTCGTGGGCGTCCTCCGCCATGGGCACGAGATACGCCGCGCGATGATACGTCCGCGCCTCCTCCAGCGTGAAGCGCTTCTCGCCCTTGCCAGGGTCCCGCTCCTCCAGGCGTCGGACCCAGTCCACCAGCGGCTGTCGCGGCGTCACGACGAGCACGAACCGGTTCAGGCGCTCGATGGCCGGCGCGCGCGACGCATCATCCGGCGTCGCCGTCCGGCCCCCCCGTCGGCCGCCCTCGCGGTCCCCAGTCCGTCTTGTCCGCGCCGTCTCGTCCATCCGCCCTCGATGTCCTCCGCAGAAGCAGGTGTGCCACGAAGCCCGCCGTCCAGACACCCAGCCCCACCCGGGAGTTGAGCGTAACGCCGAGGACGAGGGTGCCCAGAGCGAACGCCCACGTCAGGACCTCGCCTCTCACCGCCTGGCCCCACCGCGGGCGCGCCCCCGACGCGGGCACCCTGGGCGCCAGGGCGGGGATCACCGAAGGTACGCTGGCGCGATACGCCGCGTAGGCGGCGCCCTGCGTCCTGGTGAGCTCCTCCTCCTCGCGCCCGATGAGCCGTTCCAGAACGAGGGCCGTACCCCCGACCATGACGATGGCTCCCGTCAGGCTCGCCAGGGGTGAGAGCCCCACCGCCATGAGAAACGTGCCCAGGTAGAGGGGATTGCGCACGTGCCGGAACGGGCCGTCGGCCACCAGGCGCTCCGCGTGCAGGCTGTGGTCGTGGACGACCTCCGAGCGCAGGTACGCCGCCGCCCATGTGCGCACCAGCGCCGCCCCCACGACAAGGGCTGCCCCCGCCAGGACCGCCACCCTCACGGGCAGGGTCCTCCCGGGCGCCACGAGTCCCCGGCTCACCCATCCCAGCACGCGCTCGACGGCGTTGACGTGATCCGCGCGGTAGAGAACGAAGCCCAGGAAGAACGGGGCGCCGATGATCCAGAAGCGGTGACGGAACTCGAAGTCGGTGGCGCGCATGGGCAGGTCGGTGAGGGGGCGGTTGCGGCGACCCCCTTCCTACGACCTCGTGCCCCCGTGGATTCACTTCTTCGAGCTACGGATGTCGTCGTCGCGCGCCTTGGCAGGCTGTCAGAAGCCTCCCTACGTTCCGCGTGATCTTCGGCCCGGGGCTCGCCTCGCGGCCGCGCTCTCCGGTACCCGCGAACCTCACGAAGGCGGTCCCTCCATGCGCACGCGCTTCCTGCCGGCTACGGCGCTCCTGGCCCTGCTCGTCCCCGCGATGGCCGTCGGCCAGACCTCCGCGCCGCCCGCGCTTCCGCCCACCAACCAGGCGATCTTCGCGCCCATGCATTTCCCGCCGGCCAACGACGTGCGCACGGCCGAGGGAGGGCCCGGACCCGCATACTGGCAGCAGGAGGCCGACTACGACCTGAAGGCGACGCTGGACACCGCGCAGCACCGGGTGACGGGCTCGGAGGTGATCACGTACGTCAACAACTCGCCGGACTCGCTGGCCTACCTCTGGCTCGCCCTGGAGCAGAACCTGTTCTCGCCGGACAGCAGGGGCGCCGTCATCAACTCCGGCGCCCTCGCGCGCTGGCGGGGCTCGTTCCCCGGGGGTGGAGACAAGCTCGCCCGGGTCGAGGTCGTGCAGGACGGCCACACGTACGAGCCGAAGTACTTCGTGGACGGGACGCGCATGCGGCTGGACCTGCGGCAGGCCATGCACCCCCACGGGGACCGCCTGCAGCTCCAGTTCGACTGGTCGTTCATCGTGCCGCAGTACGGCGCCGACCGCATGGGTCGCATGAAGACCGCCGACGGCTGGATCTACGAGATCGCGCAGTGGTACCCGCGCATGTACGTGTACGACGACGTCAACGGCTGGAACCCGATGCCGTACCTGGGCCAGGGGGAGTTCTACCTGGAGTACGGCAACTTCCATGCGGAGATCACCGTCCCCCACGACATGATCGTGGTGGGCGCGGGCCAGCTGCTGAACCCCCGGGAGACCCTCACCTCCGCGGAGCGGAAGGCCCTGGACGCGGCGCGCACCAGCACCAGCACCGTCTCCGTCATCTCCGCGGCCGACGTGGGCAAGCCCTCTACCCGTCCCGCAGGTGACGGTCCCGTGACCTGGACGTTCGCCATCCAGCACTCCCGCGACTTCTCGTGGGCCGCGTCGCGGGCCTTCATCTGGGACGCCGCCGGGTGGGACGGCATCCTGTTGCAGTCGGTCTACCCCAAGGAGGGTCTGGGCACGAAGGACAACCCCGGATGGGAGGACGCGACGCAGTATGCGCGCCACACCATCTCGTACTACTCCAACGCGTGGTACCACTTCCCCTGGCCCACCGCCACCGACGTCGCCGGCATCGTGGGGGGCATGGAGTACCCGGGCTTCGTGTTCTGCAGCGTCCACGCCCGGGGCCAGGGCCTCTTCAGCGTGCAGGACCACGAGTTCGGCCACTCGTGGTTCCCCATGCTGGTGGGGAGCGACGAGCGCCGCTACGCGTGGATGGACGAGGGCTTCAACACCTTCCAGAACCGCTACAGCAACCTGGACTTCCTCGGGCCCAGGGCCCAGGCGGTGATGCGCACCGACGCAGACAACATCGCTGCCCAGATGCAGGAGCCCATCGCGGACCAGCCCATCATGACGTACCCGGACCTGCTGCGCGGCAACGGCCTCGGCTTCCTGGGCTACAGCAAGCCGGGCTTCGGGCTGGTGATGCTCCGGGGGACCATCCTCGGCGAGGCCACGTTCATGAAGGCCATGCGCACCTACGTCCACGAGTGGGCGTACAAGCACCCGAAGCCCTGGGACTTCTTCCGCACCATGGAGAGCGTCAGCGGACGGCGCCTCGCCTGGTTCTGGCGCGGCTGGTTCTACGGGACGCAGGTCCTGGACCAGGCGGTCACCTCCGTGGAGGACACCCAGGCCGGCACGGTGATCCACCTCCGCAACGACGACGGCCTGGTCATGCCCGTGCTCCTCCACGTCGAGATGCGCGACGGGCGCACCATCGACCGGAAGCTGCCGGTGCAGATCTGGGCGCGGGGCAACACGTTCGACTATCTGCTGCCCGAGAAGGGCACGGTGGTGGGCGTCACCCTGGATCCGAAGCACGCGCTCCCGGACGTGGACCGGAGCAACAACGTGTGGCAGCGGCCGCCGGGAGGCTGAGGCGCGTGACGGAGGCTCAGTCGCCGGACGCCGGCGAAGCCGCGGGCGCCGGCGTCTCCACCGCCATCGACACCTCGATCCCTTTCGCCTGGAGCTTCCATCGCTCGAGGACGCCGTACACCGCCGGCGTGATGGTGAGCACGAACAGGGTGGACGAGAGCAGCCCGCCGATGAGCACGTAGGCCAGCGCGTCCCAGATGTTGGAGCCGGCACCCTTGCCGAACATCACCAGTGGGAGGAGCCCCGCCACCGTGGTGGCGGTGGTCATGAGGATGGGGCGCACGCGCTCCACCGTGCCCTTCACGATGGCGTCGGGGAGCGGCATGCCGGGGTTGCGGGCGCGCACGCCGTTGACGTGGTCCACCAGCAGGATCGCGTTGTTCACCACGATGCCGAACATCATGATGACGCCGACGTACGCCTCCCGGGTGAACGCCGCGCCCGTGAAGAAGAAGATCAGGTAGACGCCGATGAGGGCCATGGGCACGGTGAGGATCACGCACAGCGGCTGCAGGAGCGACTCGAAGAGCGCCGCCGTCACCATGTAGATGAGCAACAGCGACACGATCATCACCATGACGATCTCGCCACGCTGCTCCGGGTTGATCCAGTAGTAGGTGTTGCCCCCCTTCACCGTGTAGCCCGGCGGCACCTGCGTGTTGGCGATGACGGCCTTGTGGATGATGTCGCCCAGCTTCCGGGGTCCCCGGAACTCGTAGCTCACCGTGCGCTCGTACTGCTGGTTCTCGCGGTGGATCTGGGCCAGGATCTCCCGGGGCTCGATGCCCACCACGTCCCCCAGGCGGATGTGGCGCCCGCCGGGCACGGCGATGAGCGTCTCCCTCAGCGCCAGGACGTCCATCCCCCGGTGTCCGGCGAGCTTCACGTCGTAGTCCACGTCCTGGCCGCCGATCTTCAGCCTCGAGGCCACCCCGGTGGCGCTCCGCCCGCCCACCGCGGCGGAGAGCTCCCGCACCAGCTGCTCCACCGTCAGGGAGTACCGCGCCAGACGGTCGCGGTCGATGTGCACGACGAACTCCGAGGCGCGGTCCCGGTTGTACCAGTTGGTGCGGGAGTTGGTGTCCACGTCCTCCACGCGCGCCAGGCGGGAGAGCCGGCGGCCGATGTCCTCGGCGATGTCCTGCACCTTCAGGTAGTTGTAGCCCAGCACCGTGATGGCGTAGTTGGGCGCGCTGTAGCCCCCGCCGTAGAACGAGGGACCGTACCCGTACACGCGCACCTCCGCGCCGGTGAAGCTCAGGCTGTAGGCGTACATCTGGTCCTTGATGGCCACCGGGACCTGCGTGTTCTCCAGCGAGTCCGGGAAGGTGATCCGCATCATCGCGTACGTGGGGGTCACGTTCGCCGTGTACTGCTTCACCTCCGACATGTGGGAGAGCTTGTCCTCGAAGAAGCCGACGAGCTGGTCGGTGCGCTCCAGGTTCGAGCCCCGGGGCAGCGTGATGTTGACCATGATGTACGTGTCGCCGGTGCTGCCCCCGCCCCAGACCGCCCACGTGGTGACGTACTTGTCGAACAGGTGGTACGAGTACCCGAGCGCGAGGACGGTCACCATGATCGCCACCCACGGCCAGCGCACCGTGAACGACACCACCTCCGAGTAGAAGCGGGCGTACAGCGGCGGGCGCCGCTCCCTGGCCGCGGGCTCCCCGGGGGTGACCCGATGTCCCGGCCCCTTCCCCAGGGACAGGAGCCGCGCGGCCACCGAGGGGATGAACGTGAACGCCACGAAGAGCGACGCCATGAGGGTGAGGCCCACCACGATGGCCAGGGGCACGTAGAAGACCCTCAGATCGCCCTGCAGGTACACGAAGGGCACGAACACGATGAGGGTAGTGGCCGTGGACGCCAGGATGGGAAGAACCACCTCCCGGGTCCCTCCCTCGGCGGCGGGCACGGGCGCCTCGCCCCGCTGCCATCTTCGGTAGACGTTCTCCAGCACCACGATGGAGTTGTCCACGATGAGGCCGAAGCCCATGGCCAGGCCCATGAGGGTGAGGATGTTCAGGCTGAGCCCGCCCAGGAAGATCAGGTTCAGGGCGATGAGCACGCTGAACCCGATGGTGGCGAACACCAGCGCGGAGCTCCGCAGCGAGCGCAGGAACCCCAGGAGCACGATGAAGATGACCAGCGCGCTGAACAGCGCGCGGGTGCGCAGGTCCGAGAGCTGCTGGCGGATCTGCTTGCTCTCGTCCTGCTCCAGGATGTAGCGGGTGCCGTAGGGCTTCATCCGCTCGAGCTGCGCCATGCGCACCTTCACCGCGTCCGCCACCCGTACCGTGTTCGCACCCAGGGACTTCTCGACCCGGAACGTAACCGCCGGGCGACCGTCGATGCGGTAGTAGCTGCTGGGCTCCTCGTAGGTGTCGTGCACCGTCGCCACGTCGGCCACCCGCACCGGCGTGGGGCCTGCGGTCGTCACGATGGCGTTGCGTATGTCCGCAGCGCTCCCGGGACGGTTGACGATGGTGATGGTGCGCTGGTTCCCCCCCTGGCGGACGACGCCGGCCTCCTTCACGAGGTCGAGGTTCCGGATGCGCGCGGCCACCATCGCCGCGTCCAGGCCCAGCGCCGCGATCTTGTTCTCGTCCAGCTCGACGTCCAGGAGGCGTCGGCGGCCTCCGTACACGTTGACGATGGCCACCCCGTTCACCTGCTCCAGGGCCGGAGCCACCACGTCGTCCAGGTGCTTGCGCAGCGCCTCCAGCGTGTAGGGTCCCGTGAACGTGTAGCTCAGGAAGGGCACGTTCTGCTTCTGGAACTCCTGCGGCACGTACTGCGCGACCTGGACCGGCGTGACGCCCTTGGGGAGCTGCTGCTCCTGCAGGGTGGAGATCTGCTCCACCAGCTCCATGCGAGCGAAGTCCATGTCCGTGCCGCGGTTGAACTCGACGCTGATGGAGGTGGTGCCGACGCCGTTCTGTTCCCCGGAGTCGGAGGTGACCTTCTCCACGCCCTTCACCTGCTGGATGGTGGCCTCCAGGGGCGCCGTGAGGAACGCCTCGGTGGTCTCCGGCGACGCGCCGGGCCAGCGCGCCGTCACGGTGAGCTGGGGCAGCTGCGTGTCCGGGAGGAGCTCCACGGGGATGTTCCGCCAGGCGAAGGCCCCCAGGAGCGCCACCGCGCCGTACGCCATGGCCACCGCTACCGGCCTTCTGATGCTCATCCGGATCACGGCGCGGTCCCTCCCGCCCCACCGCCGTCACCGTGGGCGTAGCGCCCCTCGCGCATGAGCCGCAGCATGGACGCCACTTTCTTAGTCGGCGCTCGCCGG
>Ga0315535_1000113_pt1 | contig 50629 bp, 36 predicted proteins | sample SalMarSW160220MG_2_FD_203092 | JGI IMG/M metagenome (GOLD analysis project Ga0315535, IMG submission 203092) | Salt marsh sediment microbial communities from the Plum Island Ecosystem LTER, Massachusetts, United States - Salt Marsh Sediment SW1602-20 ... | reverse complement strand
CCGGAAGCCCTGATTGTCCCGCGTACGTTTCGGCCCTGGCTGATTGTCCCTACCAACTCTTCCGATCGACCGTCGAACCAGGCACCTGCATGCAGTTCCGTTGCCTAGAGCAACGCTGCAAGTCGAGCGCCGACTGCCCCCCGGGCGGAGCGCTGGAGACCGGGCCCGTCTGTGCTGCCGGCAACTGCGTCTTCTGCGCAAACGACGGCCAGTGCGGGACGAATCGTGTTTGTCGTGCGGGAAGATGCATAACGCCAAGGACAAATGATTGCACTCCCACGGGTTCTTGTTCGCAGTCGGGCTGCTCGCTTCTGGATCCTTCCGAGGTCCCCTGCCCGGTTTGTGCCTGCGACTCGATGTTCTCCATCCAATGTTCAACCGATAGCGACTGCCTGGTTATCTCGCACTACCCTTACCGTCGCTGCCTCTACGGCCGCTGCGGCGACTGCGCGAGTGACGAAGATTGCCAGTGGGGCCAGTGCCTGCCGCCGGGGCTTTGCAACCTGATGGAGCCCAACCCCGATGTGCTCTACGGCACATGGCTGCTCGGCATCGCTGCCGGAATGGATCACTTCTCTTACTTCCGTTTCGAGCCCGACGGCACCTTGCGACGGGGACGATACGAAATGGGCGGGAGCTTTTCCGACGATATCCCTGCATTACCCTGCTGGCCCCGGGGAGAGATCCCGACACCGCTTCTGGGGAGCTGGGAGCCGGAAATCACAAATTCCGGTTTCCTGTTTATCCGCATGTCATTGAACATTTCTTGTGACTCCGGAGAAGGCTGGTCCGCCCGCTTCGGCGTGGAGCTTTCCGCCGATGACTCGCTGGCCTGGTTCCGCAACGTCGACGGCGACTACGACCTGCAGGCCATCCGGATGCCCGCTTCCTCGTGCAGCGACGATTTCTCGGTTTGTGAATTGCCCGATATCTACTGATGTAAAACAGGTGGGAGGAGAAAACATGACTGGAAGATACTATTTGATGGCGTTGGTTCTTGTTGCCGGTTGCGGCTATTCGACATCCGGGCCCGGGCCCGATCCCGTGCCGCAACTGCCCTACGCCTGCGGGCAGGAGTTCGCTTCTACCTTCCAGGAACCCTGGATGATCATGGACCGGCCGGCTCAGATGATCTCGTTCTCGCCGGATTGCGTGCGCTGCATTACCATCGAGGCGGACAGCGGTATTCTGCGCCTCAGCGATCTCGAAAAACGCACAACGACTGAAGTGGACTCTCAGGTTTACCTGGCCCGCTTCAGCGGGGATTCCGAGCGGGTCTTGTATCTCAAACAGACCGACCAGACATTCGAGTTGTTCGTTGCGGGAAGACAGGGAGTGTTCAAGATCGACTCGAACCTCAACTCCGTTTTGATTCAAGCCCCCGGCGGTAAATCCGTCGCCTACCTGAAAGATTATGACGATCAAACCTACCTGGCCGACCTGTACCTGGCGCGGCTCGATGTGTCGCCGCCCGCGGCAGAGAAAGTGGCCGGGCTGGTGATGGGTTCTCCCTCGTTCGCCTCCGACGGCAAGCATCTGGTGTTCTTGTCTGATCCGCTGTCGCACACGCAAGAGGCGCCCGACTACCCCTGCACCTGGAACACGGCCGGGCTGCGCTCTTACTCGGTCGATGATCGGTCGCTCGTGACGGTCGCCAGGGACATCATGGCCTATTCTTTCCAGGTCTCTTCGGACGGCCAACGGGTGTACGCCGTCACCGACTACGACTGCCTGAAGCAGACCCGGGCACTGCGCAGTTTTTCGCTTAGCGGCCAATCCGACCACACGCTGTTGCCCGAAACGACCTCAGCCTTTGCCCCGTCGGACATGCTCGAGATTCCCGAGTTGGGATTTTTGGTGAGCGCGATAGTCTCCTACGGGGACGACCCGGCCGACTACCGTTCCGAGCTATGGTCCACCCGGACGGACGGCTCCGGAACCCGGATGCTGGCCGAGAACGTGATGTCCAACGCGCAGACCTGCATGTACTTCATACCCTACCAGCTCGCCGCCGACAACATCCTGCTCTACTTGCAGCGCGAATCTTACGACATCATGGCGCTGGACCTCGACGACCGCGACGGCTGGAAGGTGTCCGGAGGCAACTACGGGCTGTACGTCGATCTTTCGCCCGACGGCCGCAACATTCTTCATCTCAGCTCCGCCGAGCGCGATGGTCCTGCCGACCTGGTGTTGACCGGGATCGCCTCGGCCAAGCAACGCGTACTGGCACACAACGTGATGTCAGGCGCCAGGTTCGACTGGACTCCTTCGGGAGAGCGGGTGATCTTTTTCACCGACAACAGCGCCACCGGCCAGCCCCGAACTCTTCGCGCGACCGGCGTCGATTCGCTGGAGGAATACATCGTGGCCGACGATGTCCTGCCCGGCTGGCTGTGGAGCTATGACTACGCCCTCCACCCGGGCGGCCACTTGATAGCCGTCCAGCGGATCGGGGGACTGTTCCTGCAATTGATTCCCTGAGTGCCTCTCCCGGACATTACGACGCCCCGGGATCGATGTAGCCCGGCAACGATTTGAAGGGAACGAACTCCACGTCGATTTCCCCGTAGCTTCTCACCCAGGGCGCAACCGGATCCAGGCAGACAACCAGGTTCTTCCCTTTCGGGTATCGGCGCCGGAACGATCGTAAGCCGGACGGGTCGAAATGACGATAGTGACTCTTGCACTCTATGGCCAACACCTGTTTACGCCGGCCGGGCTTCAGGATGAAGTCCACCTCGTGTTTCTGCTTGTCGCGCCAGAAATAGACATGCTCCCGGGGCCAGCGCGCGAGCAACTCACCAAGAACCAGGTGCTCCAGCAGCAAGCCGCGGTCCTCATCGCGCAAGGAATCGATTCCCCGAAAATAACATACGAATCCGGTATCGAAGGCAAAGATCTTGGGCTGGCTCTTGACCTCGGCGGCCGATGCTCCGCTGAAGGGTCGGAGCACAATCACCACGAGTGTGACCTGGAGCGCCTCGATGTAGTTATGCACGGTCTGGCGGGAAATCTCGCATGCCGTCGCCAAAGCCTGGGCTTGGAATAGGCTGCCGCTCTGACGAAAGAGCAATTCCACGAGCTTCATGAAGGCAGCCTTGCGCTCGATCACGAAAAGCTCCTGCAGATCCTTGGCCCAGTAGGAATCGATCCATTCCCGGAAACCTTCGTCGTCAAGCCGATCGGCCAGCAGGAATGGGGGTAATCCACCCCTGAGCATACGAGTATCGAGATCGTCCGTGCCGAAGCTGTCAAGGTCATCCAGGATCGACGGCGTCAGCCACAGCGTGTGCTTACGTCCGGTTAATGTGTCGCGAAACTTGCGCTTGGCGGCCAAGGTGGACGACCCCGTCGCAACCACCCTGGTGTCCGGAAAATGATCGGCGGCGATCTTGAGAACTTCAGAAGGATTGATCAGCCTGTGAATTTCGTCCAGCACCACGAATCCGCCGTGATGCCTGGAAAAGAAACTCTCCGGATCCTCGAGTTGCTGCCTCACTCGCGGTAACTCGCAATCGAAGTGGAGCGCGTCGTCGATCGAACGGCACAGCACCGTCTTTCCCGCACGCCGCACACCTGCAAGCCAGAGCACATTGCGCGACTCCAGTCTTTCCAGGATCCTCTTTTTCCAGAATGGCCTGGCAAACATGTAGACATCTTAGCATATGGTCATACCATTAGCAAAAACGTCTTCGATTTCTTCAGGATCATGGGACTAGCATGGGTAAGGACCCAATAAACATCACTCACCGGGGCGGTTGACCACGAAACTGAACGAGCCGCGCGGACCGGATATGGTTACGCGGATCTTGGTATCGGACTGGCGCAGAAAACTGACCGAGACATCCTTGCCGAAGGGAGTGTCCAGCGAATAGCTGCCGGCCTGGGGCACCGGGTCTATCCAGCGCATTTCGACGTTGTCGACGTCCAGGTTCCACTGGCCCGACTGCCCCATCCATTCCCGCTCGCCGTCCACCTGAAAGCCGACCAGAATGCCGTCCGCAAGCGGCTGCTGTAGCCGGTCGCCGCTGCCCTGGCCGCTGCGGTCGTCGGCAAGCCTGGTCCAGGTGGCATCGTGCACCACCCGGCGACTGACCGAGTTGGCGTCCCAGGTGACCGTGGCGCTGCCGTCGAGTTGCATCAGCTGGTTGGACAGCCCGGTCCAGGCGTGATCGACCTGCACCACCCCGGGCTCGTTCGAGGTCACCGTCAGCGAGTGCGAGCCCGAAAACGTCTGCCCGCGCCAGGTGCAGTTGCCGGGCAGGGCTCCGTAGGTGATCGTCAGTGTGGCGCCGTTTACAACGATCTCGGCGCAGGCAAGCTGGCTGTGTACAAAGTCGCGGATCTCTCCCGCAGCTTGTTCCAGCGCCTCGCCGATGGTGAAGTTGGTGGTGATCTCGATACTGTTCGCCTCTAAAGCCGACGACTGCGAGACCAACTGCACTTCATCGAGAGCCTCCTTGGCCTCTTCCAGTGTAAGACCCATGCACCCGGGAAGCAGCGCCGCGGCCAGCAACACATTTATCAGCCGTGTCATCTTCGTCTCCTCTCCTGACCCGTTCGGAATACTTGCAATATTCTTGACCGGATAACGCGTCAATGACGAATCGACGCCCGCCGACTGGAGAATATTCAGCCGTTCGTCAAAGAGAAATCCCTTTGATTAGACTTACTCACGCCGCCTGGCTTCCGGAAGAAGTTTCAAGGCCGTAAGCGCCGCCGCTCCAAGAGTCAGGCCGCTGCCTGCCGGCGACTGGCCGCAGGCGCAGCCTTTATCGGGTGTTTCGGGCTCTGGAAGAGGCTTTATAAACTGGCAGACGAAATTCCTGTCGGATGATGAGCCCAGCAAGAGTTCCTGGGCGTCTCCGTTGTACATCTCGCGGCCGGCTTCTTCCCACTGGCGCCACAGGTCTCCGTCTATCTTGTGATAGGTCTGCATGAAACCGCCGCTGTAGACCCGGTAGAGATTGTATCCGCCGGGGTAATGAATGGTGCAGGCGGTCTCGATGCAGGGCAGGTCGCCCAACTCGGGCTGGTGCGTGACGATATTGCGGTGGCTGTGACCGGAGAGGACTGCGGCAACCTTCTTCTCCCGCTCCAGCAACGAAAACAACCGCTGTTGATCTTCTGTAAACAGGCTGAAGATGATCGAGGCTTCGTCGGTCACCGGATGATGCAGGACCACAAACAATCTTTCATCGCCCAGGTTGCCGATCTGATCTTCCAGCCAGACCCATTGCTCCTCGCTCACTTCGGGAAAGCCGGTCGAGAGGTTCGAGGAATCGAGGATGGCGAAACGCGCTCCCTTGTGGGAGAAGGCATAGTGAGTGACGTCTTGCTGCATCACCTTCTTGTAGTAGTCCTCGGGACTCTCTCCCTGGCGATCGTGGTTTCCGCGAACCGGGTAATACGGTTTTTCCAGCTGCTCCAAGAAAGATCTTGCGGCCTCGAACTGCTCTTTGGTGTACTCGTGCGACAGGTCTCCCTTGACCAGCGTGAACTCGACCGCGCTGCGGTTGATTGCCTCGATGACCGCCTGGTTGGCCACCTGCCAGCAATCGGCGCCGACCAGGGGACACTCGACCGGCACGAAATCACCCAGGCCGCTGACCGACCCGGCCGAGGTCAACCCGACGTGCATGTCGGTTATGGTCGCGAAGGTGAACAGCTGCGTTCCCGGGGGCGGGCCCAGTGTATCGAAGACGCCCGGCGAATACTCGACGGGCTCGGCGTCGATCCCGTCCGCCCGGATGACATAGTGGACGGTCTGGCCCGGCGGCAGGTCCGTAAGCTCCACCCGGTGGTAACGCACGCGCCCGGCCGGATCTCCAACCTCGGAATCCAGGCGATCCGCGGCAGGGCCGTATGCCAGCGAGCCCTCGGTCGGCTGCCGGCTGTCCCAGGTAATCACGGCGCCGTCCGATGTGATCGTTACCAGTTCGGCGTTCTCTACGTCGGCCGCGGACTGTGCACGCGCCCGGCGAGGCAAGAGAGCAAGAGCTCCCGCTCCCAAGGCCAGACGGCCGCCGCTACTCAGGAACCTGCGTCGGCTCATGGACATGGAGAGATTATAGCACCAACCTGCAAGTCACGGGGAAAATCAGTCGGGATAGAGCTTTCGGGTTCCTGCCGAAGCCAGGCGGACCGCGCGCCGGCGGGATACCAGCCGAGTGGTGATAAAAGACGCCAAACGACTAGGGCGGCCCGGCACTACCAGCGGTTCACGACCAAGTTCGTCGAGGGTCTCTGTGGCAACCTGGCGCGGAATGGTCGGGGACGGCACAAGGCGACCCGGCCTGGCCGGATTGGTGGCCCGGTAGGCCGGTGTATCCACTATGCCCGGGCAACATGCCAGCACGTCCACTCCCCGGGGTTTGAGTTCCTCCCATAATCCCTCGGCCAGCACTCGCAAGTAAGCCTTGCTGGCCGCATAAGAGGCCACCATGGCCGTGCCCTGGAAAGACGCCATGGACGAGACGATTACCACACCACCCCGGCCGCGGGCCTGCATGCCGCTCGCGAAATGGTAGACCAGCCTGGTCGTAGAGCGGCAATTCAGCTCGATGCATGCAAGATGCTTCTCCTGCTCAACCGACAAGAATTCGCCGATCGGGGAAAGAGCCGCGTTGCAGATCAGCAGCCCCACGGGCCGGTCTCCCACCCAGTCGATCGCCTGCCGGCAGCCCTCGGCGCCGGCCAGGTCACAGGCCAGGTAGTCCACCTCTCCACTCGCTCTATTTCGCATACTCATAGCCGCCTGTTCGAGCTGCATTGGGCGCCTGGCTAAAAGCATTACCGAAAGTCCTCGCCGGGAGGCCTCCTCGGCGAAAGCCAGTCCCAAGCCTTCCGAACCGCCGGCCACCAGCGCCCAGGGTCCGTAGCGTTTGGTGAAGTCATTTTTCGCGTTCAAGTCGAATCTCCGAGCCAGAGTCGATCAACTTCTTACCCGAGCGGCTTGATTTTGGCAAGCAGCTGTCCCGACTGGCGTTTCTGGACATTCAGCTCGGGTTACGGGAAGATATCCGCATACGCGTGTGGCGACGACAGGTTCTAATGGGAGCCGCGAGAGAACAGATCAAGAAACTCATGGCCGGCCTGCTGCGCATTCAGCCGGGAGAAGGCGTCAAGACCGCCTTGATGTTCGGCATCCTGATGTGCAGCGTCGGGGCTTTCATTATCGAGCGGGTGGCGCGGGACAGCCTCTTCCTCAGTCGCTACAACGTGGACTACCTGCCCTACGTCTATATCTGGGTAGCCATCGGCGTCAGCATCCAGTCTTACTTCTATTCGCGCATTGCCGACCGTTTTCGCCGCGATCGGATCCTCAAGTTCACCCTGGCAGCCGTGCTGGTCGCGACACTGCTTGCCCGCGCCTGCCTTTACTGGGCCGGCGACTGGTTCTATCCCGTGCTCTACGTCTTCGTCGAACTGGCCGGCACATTGCTGATCATCGAGGTCTGGACGCTGGCCAACGATGTCTTCACCACCCGCGAAGCCAAGCGGCTGTTCAGCCTGGTGGGCGCCGGAGGCGTGCTCTCGGCGGTGATCGTCGGCCTGTCTGTTCGCGGGCTGGTCAAGATCATCGGCACCGAGAACCTGCTTTACCTGGCCTCCGGCGTACTGGCTGCAGGCCTGGGGCTGGTCTTCAAGCTCTCGGTTGCCTGCCGCGAGGAACTGCTGGCCAACATCTCAGAGGCTAACCGGCAGATCCGGGCCAGAATCAGACTTTCCTCCGACTGGACTCGTTTCTTCAAAAACCGGCAAATGGTCTACGTTGCCGGACTGGTGGTCATTCTTGGATTCGTAGTCACCTTCGTCGATTACCATTTCAAAATCGCCGCCCGCTTCGCATATCTCAACCGCGAAGAACAACTGGCCGGTTTCTTCGGCGCCTTCTGGGCCATCACCGGCGGAATCAACTGCTTCATTCAGTTCTTTGTAACCGGCCGCCTGCTCGAACGTCTGGGCGTGCTGGTGGCCTTGCTGATATTGCCCATCTCCTTGATGGCGGGCACGGTTGGCATTTTGATCCTGCCCGTCCTGTTGACCGCCACGATTCTCAAGGGCTCCGAGACCGTGTTTCGCTACACCGTCAACGACGCCTCGCTGCAGCTTCTGTACTTGCCGGTGCCCGCCCATTTCCGCGGGCGCGCCAAGGCCTTCATCGACGGCATCCTGCGCCCGGTATCGATCGGCATCTCGGGCGTGGTGCTGGCCTGGGTGCTGCCTGAGCTGCCGCCCAGCGCTTTAGGCTTGATCCTGCTCGCGCTGCTTTGCGCCTGGATCATTTTCGCCGTCGGCGCCAGGAACCAATACTATCGTTCGTTGATGCAAACCCTGCAGAAGAGTCGCTTTCATTTCGGTGAGGTGGGCAGCGTTATTCCCGACGAATCGGCGGCCAAGGTCATCAGACAGGCCTTGACCGATCCCGACGAACAGAACGTGCTGCACGCCATCGATATGACCCAACACAGCCCAAGCGTCGACTGGAGTGATGACCTGGTGCGATTGTTGACGCACCGCTCTTCGGCCGTGCGCACCCGCGCCCTGCAACTTCTGCGCGAGCGCGGCTCGCTCAAGGACGGCCCACACGTACACGCATGTCTCAAAGATCCGGCACCGGCCGTGCGGGCCGCCGCCGTGGAAACCTACTGCGCCATCGGCAAAGAGCGCGCCATACGTTTGATCGCGGGCTTTTTATCGGACAAGGAACTCTCAGTGCGGGCGGCGACCGTCGTCGGTCTGATCCGTTACGGCGGGCTGGATGGCGTGCTCAACGCTGCCGAGAACCTGAAAAATATGCTGGCGAGCCAGCGCGCCTCTGAACGGGCCATGGGCGCCCAAATTCTGGGAGACATCGGGGTCAAGAATTTCTATCATCCGCTGCTCGAACTCATGGTCGACGATGATCTCAAGGTGCGCCGGGCTGCCATCCGCGCGGCCGGCAAGATGCGAAGCCCCGAATTGCTGCCGGCACTGGTTTACCGAATTGAAGATCATGATTGCCGCACCACTGCAGTCGAGGCGCTGGCCGCTTTCGGTTCCAGCGCCGTCAAGCTGCTTCTGAGGGTTCTCGGAAATCCCGACGAACTGTCGGGCACCCGGCTGGCCGTTCCCGGCATTTTATCCAAGATCGGCGATCAGCAGTCCCTGGACGCGATGATGTCCCACCTGGAAGATCCCGATGACGAAATGCGCAGCCGCGTGCTCGAGGCAATCCATCGTCTCAGGCTTCGCAAGCCGCACCTGAAAACTGCACACGAGAAAATCGAGCGAGCACTGATGATGGAGATCCGCAACCTTTATCACCAGTACTACACCAGACTAGATCTGGATCTTCCGGCCGACAGCCTGCTTGGCGAAGCGCTTGCACAACATCGCAAGAAAACCGTCCGGCGCGTCTTCTTGCTGCTGGGCTGCCTCTTCCCTGTACGAACCGTGGATGCGATTTACAACAACCTCTCGGCACCGTTGAGAAGAATACGCTCCAACGCGATCGAATTGCTCGACGGCATGCTCGAAAAGGAATTCAGACGGCTACTACTGCCGTTACTGGACAGTTCGCTGATTGACGACCGTCTCGAACTCGGCTCCGATATTTTCGGGCTCAAGAGAATGAGTCGCTACGACAGGCTATCAACGCTTCTGGAAAGCGGAAACTCCTGGCTGGCCACCTGTGCAATCTGGACCTGCGGCTCATTCGGTTGCCAGGACTTGCTGTCGGAGCTGCTCTTCTGCCTGGGTTCCGATTCTCCAATTGTGCGCCAGACTACCCTGTCCGTTCTTGTTAAGCTGCTGCCCCCCGAGCGGGCCAAGGCGACGGTCAGAAAGCACGAAAACGATCCCGACGCTGACGTCAGCCGTTATGCCGGATGGCTGGCCTCCCAACTGACGGCGGCCTGAGTGAGAAAGACGGAGAAATCCTTGTCTGGCGCGGTCTACAGGTGGTTCGGGCTGCGGCCGGGCGAGGCGGGCAAGACGGCCGGAATGTTTCTTTACATGCTCACGGCCGTCGGAGCCTTCATTACCGGCCGCATCGCCCGGGATGCCATTTTCCTCAGTCGCTACGATATCGATTACCTGCCATACATGTATGTCTGGGTGGCGGGCGTCATGGTCGTCTGCAGCTACGTCTACTCGCATTTCGCAGACAGGTTCCGCCGCGACCTGCTGGTGCTATGGGTGACCAGCCTGTTGTTCATACTTATGCTCTGCGCCCGGGCGATGCTTGCTCTCTGCGGCGAGTGGTTCTATCCGGTTCTGTACATTTTCGTCGAAGTGATGGGCGGGCTTCTGTTGATCCAGTTCTGGACATTCGCCGACGACATCTTCAACACACGCGAGGCCAAGCGCCTCTTTGGGCTGGTGGGCTCAGGGGGAGTGGCGGCCGTGGTCGTCTTCGGCTCGATCGTCGGTGCTTTTGCGAAATCAATCGGCACCGGCAACCTGCTTCTGATCAGCGCAGGGCTTTTGGCGGCCTGCCTGGTTGTGGTCGCAGTCCTTTCGCGCTCGCTGCGCGGTCGCCTGGCCGGATCAAATCCCGGGCAGGCAAAGAAAGGCGCCATTTCGCTCAGTTCCGACTGGAGCAAGGTCTTTTCGTCGCGACACCTGAAGATCATCGCCTGGATGGTGATCCTTACCTTCGTTGCGGTAACAATCGTCGACTACCAGTTCAAGATCATTTCCCGCTTTACCTACCTCAACCGCGAGGTTGCTTTAGCCCGCTTTTTCGGCATTTTCTATGCCGTCTCGGGAATCCTGTGCCTGCTGATACAAGTCATGCTGACCGGCAGGCTGTTGCAAAGGGCTGGGATAATAGCCTCGCTGCTTCTCTTGCCGGCCTGGCTGGCGGTGGGCAGCATGTTGTTGTTCGTAGCGCCCGTCCTTTGGGCAGTCACTCTGCTCAAGGGCGCCGACAACGTCCTGCGCTACAGCATCAACGACGCCGCAACCCAGGTGCTTTTCCTGCCCATCCCGGCCAGGATCCGCGGGCGGGCCAAGACCTTCATCGACGGTATCCTCAAACCGTTGGCCCAGGGAGGCACCGGTCTGGTCATAGCCTGGACGGCGGCCCTGGTGGGATATCGAGCTGCCTGGCTATCCCTGGGCTCGCTGGCTGTCTTGTGTGTCTGGACGATTATGGTACTCGGCCTGAAAAATGAATACGTGCACACACTGCTGAGCACGCTCCGTCAACGCAAGCTGCACTTCGGCGAGTCAAGTCCAGCCATCCCCGACGCTCAGGCCGTAGAAGCCCTGAGGCAAACTCTCGATGATCAAGACGAGAGAACGGTATTGCACGCCTTGGAAATGGTGCCCTTCGTTCGTCGGCATGACTGGTCGCAAGAGTTGGGGCGCCTCCTGAACCATGGGTCCCCACGAGTTCGATTGCAGGCCATCCGGCTGCTGGAAAAGGAAGAAGGACAGACACAACTAGACGGAGTCTTGGCTCGATTTCACGATCCCGACAAGGCCGTGCGTGCCGAGGCCGTGCTCTCGTACTGCACCGCCATGAAAGAAAAATCCCTGCCGATAGTCGAACCTCTGCTGCGGGACGAATCGATCGAAGTCAAGGCCGCGGTGGTGGTAGGGTTGATCGGGTCGGCCGGCCTGGATGGAATCATCATCGCGGCCGAAGTGCTCAAGGAACTTGTAGGGTCGACTGATCCGAATGTTCGCCGGACGGGGGCTTGGGCCATAGGCAAAATCGGCATTCCCAGCCTTTATAGCAGCCTGTTGACTCTTATTGCCGACCCTGAACCGCAGGTTCGAGCGGCGGCCGTGAAAGCTGCGGGGAACCTGGGCTGCCAAGAGCTCGTGCTACCCTTGATCTACAGCTTGGCCGATCCGCATGTCACCAAGGTAGCCGTGAAAGCGTTGGGAAATTACGGGGCAACGCTGATAACAACATTGCGCACGGCGCTCGATAATCCCCAGGAAGATCCGGCCATCCGCCAGGCCATACCCCAAATTCTGGCTCGTATCGGCGGGCAGCTGTCCATGGACGTGCTTTCCAACATCCTCCAGGTCGACGAGACTTTTCTTCGAAGCAAGGCTCTCGATGCAATCTTGCAACTGCATCTGGGGCAAACCAATCTCAGGCGCGACCGCGAGATGTTGCGCCGGGCTTTGCACATGGAACTGAAGAATTCTTTCCAGCTGCATGCGACCATGACCGATCTGACTCCGCTGAACCACGACTTGCTGATGGAGAACTTTCGTCACCGCATTGAGCAGACTCTGGATCGCATCTTCAAGTTGCTGCGCATACTTCATCCCGGCAAGCATCTCGACACGGTTCAACGTAATATCGCGAGCTCCAACCCGGTTATCAGATCCAACTCGGTCGAACTTCTGGACAATACCCTGGACGCCGGAACGCGCCGTTGCTTGATGGCGCTGCTCGACGAAAATGATCCCGAGACCATATCGGACTTGGGCTCGGAACTTTTTCCGTTGCTGCACATGACGGCCGAGAACTGGCTGCATGAACTCGCCCTTGACGATCACTCCTGGACGGCCGCCTGCGCACTGGACGCCATCGGCCACATGGGAAACGCTCGTTTCGCGCCTTTAGCGCGCTTGCTGCTTGCGCACGCCTCGCCGCTGGTGCGACAGACGGCGGCATTCAGCCTCGGAAAACTGCTTGCCAAGGAAGGCCGCCGGAAAGATCTTTCCCCGCTCGTGGAAGATCCCAATCCCAAGGTGCGTGAAGCCGCCCGCTTTTTATTGGCAAGCGGGTGAATCTGGATGTTGACGCAAGGCCCCGTGCCTGTGATATGTTTGCGGCATCGATCAAGGAGGAGAACAGGCATGCTCAAAATGAACACTATTCTTTTTACTGCAAGTGTCTTTTTCACGCTCGGCTCCCCGGCCATGGCCCAACAACCCGCACAATCTCAACCGGCCGACGCCGCCAAGAATGTTCCAACAGTCGAGGAGATCCTTACGCGCTCGGCGGAGGCGATGGCAAAGATCAACGACTATACCGGCAGAATGATCAAATACGAGCGTTTCGGCAAGGAAGTCGAGAAGGCAGTCATGGAGTTCAAATTCGCCCGGCCTTTCAAGGTCTACATCAAATACATTACGCCTCACAAGGGGCGCGAGGCGATCTTCAAGCGCGGCTGGAACGACAACGAAGTCAAGGTGCACAAGGGCGACTTTCCAGACCTGACACTCAACCTGGACACCCACGGCGGTACGGCCATGGATGAAAACCATCACCCGGTTACCGACTTCGGTCTCGAGAACACTATCCGCATTTCCGGCAACAACCTCAGAAAGGCCATCAAGCGATCAGAGGGAGACTTCAAGGTAACGGACGCCGGCACGGTGCTGGGCCAGCCTGCCTGGAAGATCGAAGCCCGTTTTCCCAAGGGCGGTTACTATACGACAGCCAAGGATGACGAGACTCTCTGGGACATTGGAAAGCGCACGGGTCAAGACCCGTACATCATAATGTACGCCAACAAGGATTACGACGACCCGGACGACCCGGACGAGGGAGACAAGGTCTTCATTCCACGCTACTACGGAGGTCGCAGCGAGTTCATCGTCAACAAGGAAACCTGCATGCCGATCAAGGTCTCAACCTGGGACTGGAACGGGCTCCTTTACGAGTCTTACGAGTACCCCGTTCTGAAATTCAACGTGGGCCTGACGGCCAAGGACTTCGATCCCGACAACAAGGCGTATGACTTCTGAGCAGGCGCGGTTCGGCAGGAGTTTTCATAGATGGACGCGAGTGAGGCTACAACTGTAATGGCCATTGACGTTGGAGTCACCAACGTCAAGGCCGGCCTGGTAGACAGAAACGGGCGTATCAACCATTTCTCGGCGCGCCCGGCCCCGCTTGACAAAGGAGCCGCGGGTGTGGCCGACGTGCTGGTACAGGTTTGCCGCGATGTCCTGGGAGAGGCCGGTCTCAAAACCAAAGATCTGGCCGCCGTCGGTTGCTGTACGCCGGGCTGTGTCAACCCGGAAACGGGCGTGATAGTCGCCTCGGCAACTCCCGGATGGGTGGGCATCGATGTCAAGGAGCCTCTGCAGGCCTCGTTTGACAGGCCGGTCACCGTCGAGGGCGACGGGATCGCCGCGGTGCTCTCGGTTTACACCTTCGGCCCCAACCGGGGTCATGACAACCTGCTGGCCATTACCATCGGAACGGGCATCTCATGCGGTTACATTCTCGACGGAAAGATCGTGCGCGGGGCCGGACAGGCCGCCCTCGAGGCGGGACACATGCCACTGTTTTTTCAGGGCCGGCCATGCTCCTGCGGACGCCGTGGCTGCTGGGAGGCGCATGCCGGCGGCGGGGCGCTCAGAAGTCTGCTGCGTGAATATCAGAGCGCGGGTCACCAGTTGCCCGGACTGCCGGAAGAACTTGCCGAACTGGCCATGGCCAGCCACGAAACCGCAATATCAATCTGGGAAGAACAAGGTGTGCTCTTTGGCCTGGGTATCGCCGTCTTGCTCAATGTGCTCAACCCCAAAACCGTGGTGCTGGGTGGAGGTGTCATGCGATCGTGGTCGCTTTTCAAGAAATCGCTGCTTAAGACCGCGCGCGAAAAGGCGCTTCCGCGCAACTCCGAGGCTGCCATCGTTTGCGCCAGCGACCCCGACCGCATTCCGCTCCTGGGCGCGGCGGTTGCGGCTATAAACGCTCAAGGTCCAGCCGGTTTTTTCTCTTCTTCTCAGGCACACTGCGGCCGATGATCTCCACCGTCGAAAAAGTTCTGTTTTTGAAGTCTGTTGACTTGTTTTCAAGGATTCCCGGCGAAGACCTTGCTCAGATTGCCGACATCGCCCAGGAAGTCGTCTTCGAGAGCGGTGAACTCATCATCCAGGAAGGCGAAATGGGCGATTCGATGTTTCTGATTGTCGAGGGCCAGGTGATGATCCATCGCCTGGGACAGGAGTTGACTCATATCGGCGAGCGCGAGGCCTTTGGTGAAATGGCGATCCTCGACAACGAGCCGCGCAGCGCCTCGGTCACAGCCAGCATAGATACAACCTGTCTCAAGGTTGCCAGGGAAGATTTCTACGAGTTGATGTCTGAAAAAATCGAGATAGCCTACGGTGTCATTCGCGTGCTGACCCACCGCCTGCGCGACGCCAACAAGAAGCTCTCTGACAGCGGCCCGCCTCCAACACCGGCAGAGTGACAATCGCGACACACCTGTCGTGTCAGCGCGACTACGTTTACCCGAGCCCATGTGAGCGGGATCACGCGGCCAAAATCGGCGTTTCGTCTAAGCGCTGGAAAACAAGCAAAAACCACCCCTGCTCTCAACTCGTCCAGAACTTTCTCGTCACTGGCACGTAAATTGCTCATATGAACTGTCGACTGGAGGTGAGCCATGATTCGCATGACATTGTGCCCCAACTGCCGAACAATCCAGAAAGCCGGCACTGTCTGCACGATATGCAAATGCCCGGTGGCGCATAACCCGCCCCCAAAACGTAAAAAGGCGGCCAGACATTAATAACGGTTTGATTAGCGAGGCCTTGTTGTATGCGTATAGCGATCAATCCACTCCAGTACCGTTCGGTGCCATAACCTGGAGTTTTGCGGTTTCATCACCCAGTGACTCTCGTCTGGAAAGTAGAGTAACTTGCTAGGGATGCCCTGCCGCTGCAGGGCGTTGAAGGTCGAGAATCCTTCCGTCTCCACGACGCGGTAGTCGCGCCCACCATGTATCACCAGCATGGGCGTCTTCCACTTGTGAACGTTGGCAGCCGGCGAGTTGCGCGCGTACACCTCCGGCACCTTCCAGGGCGGACCGGTCATGTCCCACTCGGGAAACCAGAGTTCCTCGGTGTTGAAATATGAACTATTGGTGTCGAAATCGCCGTCGTGGTTGACCAGACATTTAAAGGGGTGATCCTGGCCCTCGATCCAGTTGATCATATAGCCGCCGAAAGATGCTCCCAGCGCGCACATGCGCTTGCTATCGATGAACTTGTATTTTTTCAGTACATGCTGCAACCCGGCAATCAGGTCTGAGTATGGTCCCGGGCCCCAATTGCCATGGATGGCGTCGGTGAAGGCCTGCCCGTAACCGGTCGAGCCGCGAAAGTCGATGCCCAGTACGACGTAGCCGGCCCCGGCGTAGAACTCCGGGTTCCAGCGGTAGTGGAAATCGTCCTCCCAGGATCCCTGCGGACCGCCATGCACCAGGAAGGCCAGCGGGTAACGCCGACCCTTCTTGAAATCTACGGGTTTCAGCAACCAGCCGTGTATGCGAAAACCGTCGTGGGTGAACCAGATGTCCTCTGGTTGGCTCACACGTGCCTTTTCAATTCGCGCATCATTTACATGACTGACTCTGGTTGTCTTGTCGGTGGCCGGATCGTAGCTCATCACCTCGCGCGGATGAACCATGCGATCGCGCAGGAAGATGAGCTTGCCATTGCCCGCGAGCTTTGGATATTTGTTGCAGCCATCCTTCACCAGGCTGCGCACCTGGCCGCTTCCGGTGTCGACGGCGAAAAGACGCACGCGTCCATCTTCTTCGGCCGAGGTATAGATGGTGCGACCATCGGCCGACCAGACTACCTCGCGCGCCGAGCGATCCCATTTGGCGGTCAAGGGACGCTTGTTGCGGTTTTTCAGATCCAAAATGACTATGTGGAACCTGTCCGATTCATAACCCGGCCGATCCATGGCCAGGTAGCCCAGCAGCTTGCCGTCGGGCGAGAACGAGGGGCCGGTGTCCCAGGCCGGATTATCCGACGTAAGGCAGCGCGGCTTGCCCCGCACGTCGGCCCGCGCCAGGTAGATCTCGCTGTTGGTATGCCAGGCTTCTCCGGCGGACGGCTTGGACGCGAAAGCAACGCTCTTGGAATCCGGAGACCAGGCCAGCTCATCGGATCCGCCCCAGGGCTTGGTCGGGCTATCCTGGTCCATCCCGGCCATCAGGTCGCGCGGCTTTCCAGCCTCGAGCTCCATGACGAACAAATGGTTGCGCCGACCGTCGTTCCAGGTGTCCCAATGGCGAATGAAGAGATGATCGAAGATGCGGGCCTTTATCGGGCTCTTCTTGCGTTGATCGAGACGCTTTGCGCTGCAGGCCAGCGTCTTGCAATCGGGAAACACTCCCGTCCAGAAGAGCACCTTGTGACCGTCGGGCGAAAGCTCGAAACCGTCAATATCCAGCGGAAGGTCGCTGACCCGCTCGGCCTCGCCTCCGCCGAGCGACAGGCGCCAGATCTGCATCGAGCCCGAACGATTGGAGAGAAAGACGATTGTCCGGCCGTCCGGAAGCCAGCGGCCGTTGGTGTCCGTGTCTGCCTCATAGGTCAGGCGCTTTTCGATCTTTCCGTCGAGCGATACCAACCCCAGGTCGGTGTTACCCTTGTTGGAATCAACATCGTATGCCGTGCGGGAGAAAAGCACCCAGGCCCCGTCCGGAGAAGGCTGAGGATCGGACAGCCGCACCATGGCGAACATATCTTCCCAGCCGAAGGCATGGGTGGCTCCAGCGGCGCTGCCCACGGAAAGCGTGAACAAGACAGTCACCATGCAAAAAGGAAAAAGTCTCTTCATGGCTTGAAACCTCCTTGAAAAATTTCTGCACCGCCTAACTTCCACCAATCATCCCCTGTCGTCAAGTACCTCTTGTCCTTGCTCACGATGAGCGGCTCTGGTATTTTCGATTTGTATTTCGACAGAGTTGCCGATGGATAATGACACGATCATCATGAAGGCCGTTTCCGCTCCCCTGGAAATCAGGGTTGCATTCGATGCGCCCGACGGCGGCAGGCAGACACTTACATTCAGCGAACCTTTCCGCGTGGGTCGTGAAGACACCTGCCAGATTTTGTTGGCCGACGAGGTGGTCAGCAAGCAACACCTCGAGATCTACCGCGACAAGGAGGGCTGGTGGGTACGCGACCTCGGCAGCATGAACGGCACCTTCCTCAACGGTGAGCGCGTGCAGCACGCGCTGATCACACGCAATTCCGAGATCCAGATCGCCCCCGACGGGCCGATTCTGGTTATCGAACTTCTCGGACAGGAAGATGCAACCGCCATCCAGACAAGCGTGCCCGAGCAGGATACGGGTCGCACTATTGAGCATCGGCCCGAGACCGTGCCCGATCTTTCGTCCGATCCGCAAGAGGAGCAAGCCCAGGCGTCGGTTACCCAGGTTCTCGAAAAATACACCGCCGATGAGCCCGACCAGAATGCCGGGCCGCATACCCTTCTCATGCGGCGAGCCTTCAAGCGCGTAAAGAGAGCCGAAAAGGCCCGCTATCGGGTGATTGTGGCGGTAGCCTGCCTGCTGCTCGTTGTCGCCGTGGTGATAGCAGTTTACCAGCACATCAGGCTGGCCAAGCTCACGGAAATGGGTGTGGACATCTTCTACAACATGAAGACGCTCGAGATCCAGGTCGAACGTCTGCTCGAGAAGGCGGCCCGAAGCGGCGATACTGCCCAGCTGGAGAAGCTGGCCGAGGAACGGCAGCAACTTGAAGAGATGCGTCAGCGCTACCGCAGCTACGTCGACGAGACCGGGATTTTATCGGTCTATTCAGACCCCGCGGATCGCCTGGTCTTCAAGGTGGCGCGCCTGTTCGGCGAGTGTGAGCTGAACATGCCGCGCAAGTTCGCCGCGGAAGTGAAGGAGTACATCGAGAAGTGGAAGTCGACCAGCCGGTTGCGTAAGGCCATGAAAAGGATCGACCAGGAGGGTTACGCCACACGAGTTTTCAAGGTCATGGTCGATGCCAACCTGCCGCCGCAGTTTCTGTACATCGCGCTTCAGGAGAGCGACTTCAAACCGCGCGCTTTGGGTCCCAAGACGCGCTTCGGCATCGCCAAGGGTTTCTGGCAGATGATCCCGACCACCGCCGCCCAGTTCGGCCTGAGAACGGGGCCGCTTGTGGAACTGCGGCGCTACGACCCGCGCGATGAGCGCTTCGATTTCGACAAGGCCACAATCGCCGCGTCGAAGTATCTCAGATATATCTACAACAGCGAGGCCCAGGCATCAGGCCTGCTGGTGATCGCCTCGTACAACTGGGGGCACAACAACATCCGGCGACTGCTGCGCAAGATGCCCGAAGACCCGCGCTCGAGAAACTTCTGGAACCTGCTGGCAAGCGGCAAGATACCCCGGGAGACGTACGACTACGTGCTCTACATCGTCTCGGCCGCGGTCATCGGAGAAAACCCGGGCCTGTTCGGCTTCGAATTTGACCCTCCCCTTCGTGGTCTGGAATAACCCACGCTCCAAGAATTAGATTGATCCATGTGCCTGTCTAAGGGTACAACCAATCAAACCTTTTTCTTCAAAGAAAGACGAGGCTGAGATGAGCCCACCGAAAAAAGCAGCCAAGAAGTCTGCTAAGAAGTCTGCAAAGAAGCCCGCCAAGAAGAAAAGCGCAGGCGTAAAAACATCACTCGATTCCAAGGTCGAGCGCTACCGCGAAAAAGCGCGTCGGGGCGATCCGCGGGCACAGTATAACCTGGGAGTTCTTTACGTACGCGGCAAAGGCGTTCGCAAGAACGCCCGGCGCGGTACCGACTGGCTTAAAAAGTCAGCCGCGGCCGGCTACGCAATGGCGCAGCTCGATCTCTCCTGGTGTTTCTACGAGGGCGTAGGCGTCGAGAAAAACCAGGTCACGGCCACCAAGTGGGCCGAGAAAGCTGCCCGCCAGGGAGAGCCGACGGCCCAGTACAACATGTATGTTGCCTACAGCCTCGGTACCGGTGTTCGGCAAAACGACGCCAAGGCGATCGAGTGGTTGAAGAAATCCGCCCAGGGCGGCAACCTGGATGCCCAGACGGAATTAGGTCGCTTCTTCATCGAGGAAGGCAAGACCTCCAGACAAAAACAGCGCGGTGTAGAGATGATCAGGTCGTCGGCGAAAAGCGGCGACCCCGATGCGCAGTGGACGCTTGGGCTGTTGTATGAAAACGGCTGGGGAGTCGACACCAACGCAGCCCTGGCTCTCGATTGGTATCGCAAGGCAGCAAAAAAAGGCTTTGCCCAGGCCCAGACCAGCCTCGGCCTTGCCTACCTGGCCGGAGAATTGTTGCCATCCAATCCGGGCTTGGCCAAAAAATGGTTCGAAAAGGCGGCCAAGCAGGACAACCCGGACGCGCTCTTCTCGCTGGGCGGCATGTACCTGGCTGGAGAGGGCGTCAAGGAAAACAAACCCATGGCAATGCGCTACCTCGAACGAGCCGCCAAATTGGGCGACGAGGAAGCCATTGAGCTGCTCGACGCAATTCAACGCGCCACCGGTCAATGACCGAAGCACACTGGCATGGAAGCAACCCAGATCGACCTGTCCGTCATCCTGCTAGGGGCTGCCTTGCCCATCGCCGCATTCCCGGTCGTGCGGCTGCTATTTTTGCTGAACATCAACGTTGTCATGCTCATCAAGGTGCTCCAGAAACTAATCGCGGCCGACAACATCGACCGGGCTATCAAGCTTTGTGCGGCTGCACCATCTGCGGTGGCCGCCCGCGGGACAAGAGCTTTGCTGACCGCATACACCAACGGGGTGACCGACTCATTGGCACTCAGGAAAGCCTTCGAGCAGGCAACCGGCGGGACCAAGAAGACGATCGCCAAGTTCTCCTGGATGAGTTGGGCGGCCATTGCAATCGTGGCCGCCGGAGCCCTGCTGTCGATGAACATCGTGCCACAGCCTTATCATTTCGGCCTGGGCGGGGCATCGCTTGTGCTGGCCTACGTGGGGCTGAGCAATTCGCGCAAGATCTCCCGCGGGGCTCTGATGGTACAGGAAAAGGTCATCGAGGCCCTTGAGTCCCATTCACCGGCCGACTAATTAATCCAGACTTGGAAAATGGGTCAAATGGGCATTCCAGGAAATCTTCTCAGCACGGCCATGGGGGTCATGCCGCACAAGGACGTCGAGCGCGCTCTCGAGACGGCGTTATCGCTAGACGTACCTTTCTGGCCCCAGTTGCCGTACTACAGTTACTACGAGGACATGTACGTCCAGGCTTCCGAGCACTTTCCCGGCATCGTACTCGACCTGGAAGAACGTACTCTGCGTTTCTCGATGGACAAGTTCATTGCCGAATTCGAAGAATGCATGGCCCACTTCGACGAGCCCGAGTACTTCGATGTAAGCGAGAGATATTCGGCCGTCTATCATCGCTTTCTTGATCTGGATCTCGCAGATCGGCCGGCCATCCGCGGCCAGATGGAAGGTCCTATTAGCTTCGGCTTCAACGTGACCGACCAGGACGAGCGGCCGATAATTTTCGACGACACCATCCGGCCCTTCCTGCTCGAGTTCATGGCCAAGCGGGTCAACGCGCAGCTCGCCCGGCTCAAGCGGCTCAACGCCAACGCCTTCATGTTCGTCGACGAGCCCGGCCTGCAGTTCATTTTCAGTGCCATGTCGGGCTACGGCGATCAGGCGGCCAGGCCCGATATGGAGAACTTCTTCGCAATGATCGACAGGCCGCGCGGTGTGCACCTGTGCGGTAATCCCGATTGGGATTTTCTGTTGGGGCTCGACCTGGACGTGCTCTCGCTGGACGTCTACACAAACGGCGAGATTTTCTCCAAGTATTCCTCCGCCATCAAGAGGTTTCTTGATCGCGGCGGTGTCATGGTTTGGGGAATAGTGCCTTCAAACTTCGAGCCATTCGGTCAAGAAAACCTGGACTCGCTCGAACATAGGCTTGAGGGCATCTGGGGGCATCTCGAGAGCAAAGGCATCGAGCGTAATTTTCTGATCTCGCGCAGCATGATCTCGCCTGCCACCTGCTGCTTGATAAATCCCGACCGGGAGAAGACCGTAGAGAAAGCATTCGCGACGACCGTTAAGCTGTCGGCCCGCCTTCGTGAAAAATACTCTGGCTGCACATGATTTCCGCCGTCCCAATCACCTTTGCTTTGGCTTCATGTGCATTCCTTTGATCATCTGCCGCTCAATCCTGAAGGCCTTCTTGACCTGTTTAATACGTTCGCGGGCCTTGCTGTCGCCGGGCGGAACCAACTTCCCGGCCGCGTTCAACACCTTGCCCATCATACCCAGGTCGCCGGAGAATTCGTCGCCGTCGGACTTTCTCGACCTCTCGCGTTGCAGCCTGGCGATGCGCTCCTCGGTTTCCTGGTCGTGGACGCACAGCACGGTCTGCAACAGATCTCGCAGTTTGTCGTCCATCATGTACAGGCGGGTGACGGAGTTCTCGTCCGCGGCCTCCATAAACTGTTTCACCTGCCGGCCCGCCTCCGTCCTGACAGCGTTGATCTGGGTAGTATCCTTGCATTGCAAGACGAACGCGAAGACCGCGTCCGTCAGGTTGGTGACTGGCGGCTGGAGTTTGCCGATGGTCGTCACCAGGTATTCGTCCTGGGCCTGTTTCTCGTTGTTGATGATTGCCACGGCGGCTTCGGCCAGGCGTTTTTGCCTGGCTTGATCGTCGTAGAAAGCCTTCAGGCGAACCAGTACATTTTCGCAACTGCCGTGGGTGGTTTTGTACAGATGAACCTCATCTGAAACCAGTTTGGCAAAGTCATCGACTTCCTGGTGGCTGTCTTCGAAACAGCCGACCACCGCGATAGCTCCGATCAAGATTGCCGCATGTAAAATTTTCAGGCGCCGCATGGCAAACCTCCCCGGGAAACAGTGACTCTCAGGATATAAATACGGCCCTCCTGTCTCAGGCACCAATTTACTTCCCGCGGGCAAGCCAGTCAATCCGGTTTTGAATATCCGCAGTCGATCGAGGATTTTTTCCAAAGCCGCCGTCTGATAACTCGAGATCTGTCCAACAGCAGGAAGCGCGTTGACGTCTAGTGCTTGTCTTGGTTATATGAGTCAACGACCATCCTGCAATTTTCGGGAGGCAATCATGACCTGTTCTCGCATGCTCACCTGGAGCGTAGCTTGCCTGGCATTGCTCGCACCGGCCTGCGGCGGCGGCACCAGCAACACCCAAGAGATCTGTTCGCTGGAACATCCCGCCGGGAAATGCCCAGCCGGCCAGACTTGCGTAGACGGCCAATGTCGGACGGACGAGGCAGCCTGCGATATCGATCATCCCAACGGCACCTGCGAGCAAGGTCAGGTGTGTTTTGAAGGAGCTTGCCTGGCCGAGTCGGAGCTGTGCTCGTCGATCAAGCCCTCAGGTCGATGCCCGCAGACAAGCACCTGTCTCGATGGAGTCTGCCGAGACGACGGCTTGTTGTGTTCAACAGACAACACCACCGGCTTGTGCGAGGCCGGCCGCGTTTGCCTGGACGGTGACTGCCTGGCCACGGCCGATTTATGCAGCGGGCAGAACCCGGACGGCCGCTGTTCGCAGGGCAATACCTGCCTCGACGGTGTGTGTACCGACGACGATCTGATCTGTGGCCCGGACAATCCCGCCGGGCTGTGCCCGGGCCAACTGACTTGTGTTGCCGGGCATTGCACCGATACGGAGCATGCCTGCGGCCCGCTCTATCCAGACGGCAGTTGTCCTTCGGGCAAGACTTGCCTGGACGGCACCTGCACCAGCGACAACCTGCTGTGCGGCCCTGACAACCAAACCGGCCTGTGCCCGGCGGGCCAGAGCTGCGAACAGGGAGTCTGCCAACAAACTTCCTGCGATCAGTGTGCCGAGGTCGGCAAGCTGCGCTGCCTGAACGAGCAGGTGCAAACCTGCGAGTTGGGCCAGAACGGATGTCTAAGCTGGAGCGACCCGCTCGATTGCGGAGCCGGCAAGACCTGCCTGGGAGAAGGCGAGTGCCTTGACATCCCCGACCTGGTCATCTCCGAAATCCTCTACCGCGCACCCGGAGCCGACAATGACACTTTCGTGGAGATCTACGGCCCGGCCGGTACTGAGCTTGCCGGCCTGGTGCTCGTCGGCGTCAACGGCAGCAGCGGCAACGACTATCAGCCGATTGAGCTCAGCGGTACGATTTCTTCCGACGGTTTCTTCGTGGTCGCGCATAGCCTGGCAGATTCAGCCATCCTGAACGAGGCCGATCAGTTGAGCGACAATGTAGACTACCAGAACGGGCCCGACTCCATTCAGCTCAGATTCGGTGCGGCGATCGTCGACGCCGTCGGTTACGGAGATTTTGCCGCCGGCGACACCTTCGCGGGAGAGGGCACGCCCGCGCCAGGTGTGTTGGACGCCCAGAGCCTGGCTCGCGACGAGAATGAAAGCGACACCGACGATAACGGCGTCGACTTTCACGCATTGCTGCAGCCCACACCGGGGGCAATCAACGTGCAACAGGGTCCGCAAGCCCCGGTGGCCGTGCTGGCTTGCCCTCTCACGGGACAGGTGGATCAAGACCTCGAGTTCGACGCCAGCGGTTCGAGCGACGATGTCGCCATCGTCGACTATCGATTCGAATTCGGTGACGGGGACAGCGTCTCCGGAGTAAACAACCTGGTCGAACACGCGTATACCGGCGCCAATAGCTACACCGTCACCCTGACCGTCAGCGACGGAGACGGACTGACCGACAGCGATTCGTGCCTGGTGACAGTCTCGGGCGGTTCTCAGAATACTCCGCCCGTGGCCGATTTCGTGGTAGTCAAGCTTGGCGGGCTCGAGGTGCAGGTTGATGCCACTTCGTCGCATGATCTCGAAACGCAGGATCTCGAGATGCGCTGGGACTTCGACGACGACGGTATCTGGGAAACAGGCTGGTCGACGGTCAAGACCTCGGGCTACAGCTACACGACTGATAACAGCTACAGCATCCGCCTCGAGGTGCGCGACCAGGGAGGGTTGACCGACCAGTCCGTTCGTACGGTCACAGTTTCGAGCGGCGAGAACCCGATCTACGCGCCGGGCATCATTCAGTCGGACACCACTTGGTCGGGCATCGTGATCATGGCCAACGACGTCACTGTGAACCAGGATGCCACGCTGACGATCACGGCCGGAACGATGGTGCTGGTGGCCGGTGACTACACGCTGGAATCAAACGGCCCGCTGATGGTGAACGGAAGCGCGATTGAGCCCGTGATTTTCACAACCTATTACGCCGCGGACAACCAGCCGGGCAGCTACCAGGGCGTCATCTGCTACGACCCGACCACGCGCATATATCACATGCTGATCGAGTACGGCACGACTTGCCTGACCCTGTGGAACAACGGCATCGTGGCAGAGGACGTCGAGGCCCGCTCGTGCGTTACCGGCATCCAGGTCTGGGGCGATACCGATCTGACGCGGGTGATTGCCCACGACAATCAGCAAGACGGGCTGGCCGTCGGTGGCTACAACGTCAACGTACGCAACTCGCATTGTTATGCCAATGGTGAAAGCGGCCTGCATTTCAATGACTGGTCTTCCAACACGGTGCATAACGTGTTCCAGTCGCAATTCGAAGACAACGGTCTGCACGGAGTCTTCAAGGAAGGTCCGGGCACGCTCAACCTGACCGAGAGCGACTTTGTGGGCAATGGCCAGGAAGGAGTCAGGCTATCCTGCAGCAACCAGGGCTGTTCGGAGACCGTGGCTCGCAGCTGCAATTTCAATAACAACGCAGGTGCCGGCGCCTACCTCAGCGGCAACACCAGTTCCTGGCCGCACCTTGCCCTCGACGCGGCCAACTGCGACATGCTGGGCAATGAAAACGGCCTGGTCATACAGGACGCCGTCATCACGCTGGACATGAGCCTGATCAGCACGAATCATCGTTACGGCATGAAGATAGACTCGCAACTAACAGGAAGTGTTTGCAACCAGAACAATATATACGGCAACTCCACCGTCATGGGCATGGCGGAGGTCGATCCGATGGTGACGCTGGTCACCGACGACCAGTTCACCGGGACGCAGACCACCAGCTGGGCCGTGCCGGGCGGTGAGCTCGCGCGCTACTTCCACTATCAGATAATCGGCGGCGGCGACTCCTACAACTTCAGGTTTGGCAGCACTCCCGGTGGGAGCGATCTGACCAACGGCTGGGTGTCCGGGGGCGATTACAGCTCCGACGTCTTCATTCCCGAGCAGAAAAGCGTCGACACGATCTACATCGGGTTGGACGACACCAGCGCCACTTCGGGAATCTCGTTGACCATGGATGATGTCGGTTACGAGTCGAGCGGCGTGATCACCGAGTTGTATTGTGTCTACGACGGAGCGATAGATGCGCCGATTGATCTGAGCGGCAACTACTGGGGAACGCCCGATCCAGAAACGGTCAGTTTTCTGCGCGGAAGCGGTGACGCTGATCTATCGGGTCCGCTCTCGTCACCGGTTGCCGGGGCAGGCAATCACTAACTATCTGAGGGATTATACGGCCGGGGCGGCCGGGGCGGCCGGGGCGGGGCCGCCGTCGTATTTGACCGCCAGGGCCAAGAGGCCCGCCAGGATCATCGGCGTGCCGAAGATGGCGTCGGTGGTGAACACCAGCGGCAAGCCTCCACAAATAATCAGGATGGCGGCGTTTGCCCAGCGGTTGAACTTGCGCATGATGATCATGACCGAGATCGCCAGGCCGATCACCCCGCAGGCTATGAGCGAGTAGGTACCGCCCTTGAGAGCCGAAAGCTGGCTGCCGGCCTCGCCGCTGGAACCGGCCAGGGCCGTGGCAAGCTGTCCCAACCCCGAGTTGAGATCTGAAAGCCATTTGAATCCGAGGAAAAGGCCAGCCAATGCTCCCAGTATACCAATGATCCCCGCTGCGTATTTCATGATTCCTCCCATGGAAAGTGGTTAGTGCAGCGTTTCAATAAAAGCGCCGCATGTCAAATCTCAGACGGATGACATTCTTTTTTTCCAAAAACGCTGGAAGCCGGCAGTCTTGACCGTATATGCTGACAGGACTTTGACAAAAAGGAGATCGAAATGGGCGACGTCATCGGACGCAATCATGTCTTCGTAAAGGAGCTGGTAGGCTACTTCAAGGCGGCCAACGCTTACGAACTGTTCGACGAGAGCGGTAACAAGATAGGCGAGGTCAAGGAATCTGTGCCCGGCTTTTTTCGCAAGCTTCTGAAGTTCACCGACTTCAAGACCATGCTGCCTTTCAAGGTGCACTTCTACGACGAAAACGGAATCATCTTCATGACCATCTGGCGCAAGTTTTCGATGTTTCGCAGTAAGGTTCACGCGGCCGACGGCGACGGACGTGAGATCGGCTGGTTCAAGCAGAAGGTTCTCTCACTGGGCGGCAAGTTCTACATCATGAACAACGACGGTCAACAGATCGGCGAAGTCAAGGGCAACTGGAAGGGATGGGACTTCAAGGTCGCCGACTCCGACGGGCGTGAGGTGGGGCAGATCACCAAGAAATGGGCCGGGATCGGCAAAGAGCTGTTCACCTCGGCCGACAACTACATCATTACCGTCGACGACAGCATCCCAAAAGACAGCGACGTCCGCAAGCTGGTTTACGCGGCGGGCATCTGTATCGACATGGTGCTCAAGGAACAAGGCAGGTAGGAAGCCGCTCTACAGTCCCCACTCGATCCCGGCCGCCAGGTAGAGCAGCGGCTTGAAGTTGAGATCGCGTGGCTGGTCGGCGTTTCCGGCGCTGCCGAGCGCCTGTGACCAGAATCCAAGATCGGCCAGCAGGGCGAACGAGTCGCTGAAGTACCAGGCGTACTCGAGCGACAGGCCGGTCGCCATTCCCTTGGAGGCATTCAGGTCCACTGTGTCGACATCGCCCACCAACTTGGTCTCGCCCATGAACGAGCCGAATCCCAGCGATACGCCGGGGCGCAGCTCCATGTCGGCGGCGGGGAAGAAGCGAAGGTAGACGCGCGCACCCACGGCCGTGAAGTTCAGATTCGTATCCCTGTTGTCACGGATGAGCGGCTCGGCCTCGGTGTGGATGAAAAGACCGAACAAACCCAGCGACAGCCAGCGCAGCGGGCGGTAGTCGACCTGCAGCGTGGAAACCGATCCGGTCGTGGTATGCAAATCGCCCACCCGGTCGAGATTGATGCCGCCGCCGCCGAAGCCGGGAAACAGCAGTCCTACCTTCAGCGCGATGGCCCAGTCGTACTCGCGGTCGGGGCCGGCTTCTGTCACGGGCTGCGGTTCGGACTTGGCCTCCGGCTCGGGCCAGGGCTTCAAATCCGCGAGTGACCCCTCCTCGGCAGACTCGACCTTGGTAGTCCTCTCTGGTGTGACATTGCCAGATGTCAATTTGTGGGCAATCTCCTCGACGGCCTTGAGCAGATCGTTCTCACCGCAGGCGGAGGCCGCCGTAGCCGCGCGCTCGGCGGCCGCGCGCTTGAGATCGTAAAGCGTCCCGGTCACGCGGCACTGGCTGCCTATTTTCAGAACCTTGGTCGCCAGCGATTTCTGGGCCGCCAGCTCGCGACCCAGCTCGATCTGGCAGCTCTGGTCGAAGCATTTCTTATAGCTGCCCTTCTTGGTCGCCTCGAGCCGCTCGCGGATCTGCGCGCGCGGAATGACCTGGTAACCACCCTCGATCAACATGGCCGACAGATAGTCGGTCAGGTTGCCGAGGACGTTTTCGGAAATGCCGGCCCCGCAGTCCTCGACGTCGAAGACGGCCACGATCGGCCCCTCGGCGGCGCGGGCAGACCCGGCAAAAAGCGCCAGAGCCAGCAGGATGTAAGTAACAGTCGTCCGGTTCAGATGCATCTCACCCTCCTGCACTATGCCAGCCAAGGATATACCGACAGGCCCGGTTGGCGTCAATAATCAGTTGATGGTTTGCGAGACCGGCGGCGGACTGCTATCGTTGGCTTGAATACATGAAGGGAGATGAGTATGTCCAACATCAAGATCACCTGCATCGGTTGCGGCAACATGGGCCTGGCGTTGGTCAAGGGCATGGTCGGCGCGGGAATCGTCACGCCCGCGCGAATCACCGTCAGCGACAAGAACCAAACCCGGCTCGTCCGGGCGCACCGTGAGCTGCGGGTCAAGACGATGAAGAGCAACGTGCGAGCGGTGCGCCGTGCCGACGTGATCTTTCTGGCGGTCAAGCCGCAGATTCTCGACAAGGTACTGGCGGAGATAAAAGACGCTCTGCCCGCAAAGACGCTTCTAATCTCGATCGCCGCGGGTTTTCCGACTGGCTTGATAGAACGCATGCTCGGCGACCGACCGCGTGTGGTTCGGGCGATGCCCAATATCGCGGCCGTTGTCAGTTCGGCGGCTACCGCCATCTGCGGGGGTAAATATACGCGCCGCGGCGAGGTGGCTCTGGCTCGCCGGCTGCTCGAGGCCTGCGGGACGGTGATCGAGGTCGACGAGGGCTTGATGGATGCGGTCACCGGACTGTCGGGCACCGGGCCGATGTACATCTTCATCATCATCGAGGCGCTCTCGGACGCCGGGGTGCGCATGGGCCTCTCGCGCGAGGACTCAATTCTGTTGGCCACACAGACCGTGCTTGGCGCGGCCACGATGGTCGGGCAAACCGGCCAACACCCGATCTTCCTCAAGGATCTGGTAACCTCCCCCGGAGGAACGGCCATCAATGCGCTCTACAGCATGGAGAAAACCGGGCTAAGGGCGGTGCTGATGGAGGCGGTGGAGACCGCGACGCGACGATCGAAAGAACTGGGCCGGCCCTACAACGGCAAGCACGAATGACAAAAATCCACCTGCTCTTTTCAGAATACTGAGGCCCGCGCGGCGGCCGCCTCCAGGCCAATTCTTGATTATTCAATAATAACCGCACGATATATCTCCATATGTGTTCGGCATGAGGTTTGCAATACGGACACAGGAGCACACCAACAACTATTGGCATAACAAGGAAGGATGATGATGATGATCGGACGCCTGGGTATTCGAACCGTTGTACTCGTTGCGCTCGCAAGCATGTGGACGCTTCTCAGCGGCGCCGACGGAGGCTGTTTTGCCATCCCGCCGCTCTGCGCCGATCTCGATGAGGCCGCCTGCCTGGCGGCCGATAACTGCAACGCGGTCTACGTCGCCAGCTGGCGCGATTTCGGGGGCGGCTGTGACGAGCTGAGATGCATCGGCTCTGAAGAGGTCTTCGAACGCTGTGAGAACAAACCCGACTGCGCCTCGTTCGACGAAGCGACCTGCCAGGCAGAACCGTTATGCCGCACGATTTACGGTTTTCCCGAAGACTGGAATTTACTGGACGGTTACGGCCCACGCTGCATCGTGCCCCCCGATCAGTTCATCGAATGCCTCGACCTCGAGGCCGACCCGTGTGCCGACCTGGACGAGAACGAGTGTCTCAGGAGGCCGAACGACTGTGAGCCGCATTACCAGCCGACTGCCTGTGAATCAACCGACTGCCTGCCTCACTACGAGAACTGCCAGCAGATCCTCTACGATATTCTGCCTGCAGAAAATGGATGACCCCGGCGTTCGCGCCGGTTGATGAGAGGGGCTCCGGTTTTCCGGAGCCTCTTTTTTGTTAAAATTGGTCCACGTTCTTTCGACTTGTCACCTGGGTGCCTGAGCACTATCATACCCATTATGGATCGCAGACAGTTCATCAAGGCGGCGCTGGCGGCCACGGCCCTGCCGGTTGTGACTCCTAACTGCGCAGTGGTGCCGGTCAGACCCGACGGTTCGCCGGAGAGCGTGCCAATCGATGATTTTCTGGCGCAAGGCGCACGCGTCATGTGGTGCGCTCCGCACCCTGACGACGAATGCTTCTCGGGCGGAATTCTAGCGCGGGCCAGCATCCACTACGGTAACCCGCTCTACTTCATGATCATGACCCACGGTGACGGCGGCGAGTGCGGCCTGAGTCGTGGTTGCGAGCCGGATCTGGCGACTGTGCGCGGGCAGGAGATGGCCGCGGCCGCCAGGATCTACCGCGCCGAGTTGCAGCATGAGCATTTTTTCAACGCCCCCTTGCCGGTCTCGAGTTTTCCCAAGAGGCACGAGATCTACGCCATTTGGAAAAAACATGCCGATCCGGTGCGGGTAATCGCCCGGGCCATCAGGAAGTTCAAGCCCGACCTGGTCTTGACCTTTCATCCCGACTGGGGAGCCACCGGTCACCCTGAGCACCAGCTGACCTCGCGCTGCGCCACCGCGGCCGTGAGATTGAGCGCCGATTCCGGACAAGACATCGACGGACTCGAAGCGCACAAAGTCGAGCGCGTCTACTATGTCCTGAACCGGGTCTGGCTTCTTGTACTCCTGTGCCACGCCGATCCCGGCCCGACTACCGAAACTTTCGATGCCACGCTGCCGGCCAGTGCCGATAAGAGTTGTGTCGATTTCATGATAAGCGCCACTCACGCTCACCGCACCCAGCATAACGACATGAGAGGGGTGCGCACGAACCGCTCGTTGTTCACCGAGCTGGATCTGCGCCAGCTAAATCCTTTCACGGAAATAAGCGACCCGGCCGAGAAAGCCACCTAGTGCCTACCCCAATACCATCCGAGGAAAGTGTGCTCACCAGGGGTAAGAAGCTCAACTTGCTGCAGAAGCTCAGCTATGCAATCGGCAGCTTCGGGGTCAACTACGGTGCGGCCACTTTTGCGTTCTTGGCCTACTTCTACTACGGACGCGAGACGGCCTCGGGAGAGAAGATCGTCTACGTCTCGATCGGCGCCTACAGCGTGATCTGGTTCTTGTGCAACGCTATGAACGGCATCACCGACCCGGTGGTGGGCTACCTGAGCGACCGCACCCGCTCGCGCTTCGGGCGGCGCAAGCCCTGGGTACTCATCGGCGCGCCGTTTCTGGCGCTCTGTTTCTTTTTCGTTTGGGCTCCGCCCGATGACGGACCGACAATTGTCAATCAAGTGGTATTGTTCAGTTCGCTGTTCGGCTTCTGGTTTTTCTTCACCGTGGTGGTCGGGCCCTATCTTTCACTGCTGCCCGAGATCACTCCCTATGACGACGAGCGCGTCAAGCTGTCGGCCATGATGAGTCTATTCGGTGACGTGCTGGGCACTCTGGCCGGTAATCTGCTGCCGGTTTTCGTGGCCCTGTCAGCGGCCGGCTGGCTCTTCTTCTCGGACGGCTACACTCTGGTGGCCGTGATCGGTGCAGCCGTAACGCTGGTGCTCTCGATCGTGGCGGTTCTTTTCGTCAAGGAAAGCTACGTTCCTCCAAAAGAAGTCTCCGTGGCCGGGCGCGGGATCGTAAGAAGCGCACTTTCAGAGTTCGCCACCACATTCAAGAACCCCGCTTTCCCGCCTTACCTGGTAGGCGTGTTTTTCTACCGTATGGCAATCATGATCACTTTGACCCTGACCCCCTTCGTGGCCACCAAAATCCTCGGCTCGTACCCATCGACAACAACAGACCTGAGCATACTCTCTTACCTGCCGGGCGTTGTGGGCAACAGCGGTCTGCCAGACTGGGAGCAAGCGGCGGGATACCTGATGATGGTTGTGTTGCTGGGTGCCTTGCTCTTCTTTGCGCCGGTGTCAATCGTGGCCGCCAGGACCGGCAAACGGTTCTTGTTTGTGCTGGCGCTGGCCTGGCTGGGGCTGGTACTCGGCCTGATGTCTTTGATCGGCTTGTTGCCGTTCTGGTCGCCCTTCGTCCAGGCGCTTTTCATGTTCGCCCTGGCCGCCGTGCCGGTGGCCATAGCCCTGGTTGTCACGCGACCGCTCCTGGCGGACGTGATCGACGCCGATGAGAGGTTGACCGGCCTGCGGCGCGAGGGTGTCTACAACGGCATGGAAGGACTGATAATGAAGGTTGCAGCCGGCCTTGGGCCGTTGGTAGCCGGGCTGATCTTCGCGATCTTCGGCGCCTCGACGACCGAGAACCTCGGCATTCGCATCTGCGGCCCGGTGGCCGGTGTTTGTCTGCTGATCGCCGCCTATGCCTTCAGCAAGTATCCAATAAAGAAATGAAACGTCTGTTTCTAATCCCGTTCGCAGCCTGCCTGCTCGCGCATTTGACGTTTACACCACCGGCGACCGGCCAGGCGAAACCGGAGGCCCAGGCCCCCACCTTCCGTCCCACCAGCGCCCAGCAAAACTATCCCAGGGTTCGCGCGGCACGCGATCGCCGCAACGACGACATCAAGGCGCTGTTTGCCAAGGCCGGCCTCGACTATCCCCCGGCCAGAACGCTACTACGCGTTTTCAAGCTCGATGACACGATCGAGTTGTGGGCGGCGCCGCGGCACGCCAAGAAGTTTGTGCATCTGAAAGACTACTCCGTCTGTATGCGTTCGGGCTCACCCGGTCCCAAGCGCCGGCGAGGCGACATGCAGGTTCCCGAGGGCTTCTACGAGATCACCCGCTTCAACCCCACCAGCCAGTTTCTGCTGTCGATGAAGGTCGGCTATCCGAATCGATCGGACCGCATTCGCGGCTACCGCCCCAACCCCGGCGGCGACATCTACATCCACGGTTCGTGCGTCACAATCGGCTGCTTGCCGATCACCGATCGCTGGATAGAAGAGTTGTACCTGATCTGCCTCGACTCGCACTGGCGCTTTGGCAAGCGCACGCTGGTACAGATATTTCCAACCCGCCTCAACCAGGCGGGCAAGGCCAGGCTGAAAAAAGAATTCGCCGGCCGGCCCGAACTACTGGCATTCTGGGATGAAATTACCCCGGGCTACACCCTGTTCGAGAAAGACAAGACCCCCGCCCGCTTCCGGATTGACGCACACGGGTGCTACATCTTCGGGCAAGCCAAATAGGCGATAGCTGCTCAGTAGTCGAACATTCGCAATTCACCCAGCGACTGAGTATCCTCGGTCGGTCCCAACGGGGAAAAGGCCGCGACCGAGCGCGCCCCGCGATCGTTGTCGTACACCACCAGGTCGAAGGCGAAAAGGGCTTCCGGCTGCGGCGGCTCTTCAAGGAAGCCCAGCTCGTTCCAGGGAATGCGCACCTTGAAGGTGTAGCCCGCCCCGCGCTGGCAGTCGTTATTGGGGCGAGGCCCGTTCAGATCGAAGCGAAAGTAAATCTCATCGGGCGACCAGGGTTGCCCGTCGAGCCTGCCGTAAGCCGTAGTCCCCGAAAGGCTGAAAAGCGCGCGGTAGGTTGTCACGACCCCGGGCGAAACCGGCACTCCGATCAGCACCTCTATTGCGTCGTCTTCCAGGATTTCCGTCCGCTGCCCGTCGCTGCGATTTTGCGCGCAAAAGAGCTCGTCGCCGCTTGAAAGCGCCAGCAGCAAGGCACTGCCGTCCCGCAGCGCGTATATGTCGCAGGTGTCCTCACCCGCCTGAGGAACGCGGTGCAGGGCGACTGCCCCGGAGTCCAGAAAATCGTCAATGCCCGGCTCGATCAAACCAACCTCGTTGAGTCCAGCCAGTCCGGCATCCAACAGGCGGGTCTTCAAAGCCAGCGCCCCTGAGCCGTAGGCAAAATAGCTGCGAGGGGCTGAGCCCGCCGGATTTGGTTGCCAATCCTCGGGCCAGAGGGCCGAGATCGGTTGCGCGCCGCCGTCGTCGTCCTGGATCTCGATCCCCACGGCCATGACCCGATCGGGACCGGGGCTGAAATTGTCTGAAAGCGAAGACAAGGGAATTGCGATAAAGACGTCATAGCCGGAATCGGTCATCCTGAAGTTGTGTATGATCGGCCCGGCCGCGCTTTGCGGCTTCCATATCTCGACAAAGCGGGCCGCTCCTGCGGCCACGGCAATGTCGTCGAAACCGCGCTCCTGCTCCTGTGAATCGCCGTTGCCGTCCAACACCAGCACAACCAGATCGCCGCTCCACCAGTCGCCGTCGTTCGGCACCACGAGTTCGTCTTCAACCTGCATCTCGACGTACAGGTGATGCAAGTTGTAGCCGATGTAAACCGTTGCCGGCCCTACCTCAAGGCTTGCCGGAATTCCCGTCGGCTGCAGGCCGGTCAAGGGATCAACCAAGGTCGGGACTGCGTGCGCCACCGCCGAGTGATCTCCCGTGAAGAACACGCTTGCCTTCCTGGCGCCGCCATTCAGCCGTAGCGGGGAGCCGAAGCCCCAGGACAAACGCTGCCCGTCGGCCGCGGAGCCTTCAAGCCGTAGCCTGTGGGCCTGGCCGTCATCGAGCGGGCCGAAAGAATCAGTGCTTTCAAATCCATCGATGGTCCATGAATGGCTTCCGTCGTCAAACGCGACGTTGAGCTTGCTTACACCGTCGAATGGATCTTCGTTTGGAATGGCTTTGGTGAAGAGGTTCAGGTAGAAAATCGGCTTATCTTCGTGGCCGCAAGCGGCGAAAAGACTCAACAACAACGCCGACAACCATCCAGCATGTTCCACTGAAGATCGCAGCCTGTCGCCGTGCCGAATCACTTGACCTCAAGCCCGTGTTTCACAAGCAGGTCTCGAAGGTGATGTCGATCTAGTCGCGCCTCACGAGCCGCCTTGGATACATTGCCTTCATGACGCTGGATCAAATCGCTCAAATAGGCCTGTTCGAAGGAATCGACCACCCGCGACTTGGCCTGCTTGAACGGCTCGCGCCCAACCGACAGCCGCGCGTTACTCTCTCCGATTCCGCGGGCCAGCTCGGACAAAAATACTTCCATATCGAAAGGCTCGGCCCGATGCAGCGCGAATGCGCGCTCCACCACGTTTCGGAGCTGGCGCACGTTTCCCGGCCAGGAATAGTCGGCAAAACGCAGCATGGATTCGTCCGGAATGACGGGAGCAAGATCGCCGCCGCCGGCTTCGCTCAAGAAGTGCCCGGCCAGTAAGGCCAAATCCTGACCGCGCTCGCGAAGCGGGGGCAGCCTGACGGTGATCACGGCCAGGCGGTAGAAAAGATCTTCGCGGAAGGCGGCCCGGGCGACTTCTTCTTCAAGGTTGCGATTAGTGGCGGCAACCACACGCACGTCGACTCGCGATGGTTTGTCCGCGCCCAGCGGCTTGAACTCGCCCCGCTCGATTGCCCGCAGCAGCTTCGGTTGCAGCTCGGCGGGCATGTCACCGATCTCGTCGATGAAAATGGTGCCGCCCCGCGCCTGCTCGAAGCTGCCGCGCCGGTCAGCCGAGGCGCCAGTGAAGGCGCCCTTGCGATGCCCGAACAACTCGCTTTCGGCCAGGTTCGCGGCGATGGTTGTGCAATCGACGACCACGAAGGGAGCAGCGCTGCGACGGCTTTCTTTGTGGATCGCCTCGGCCAGGGCTTCCTTGCCCGTGCCTGTTTCGCCTTCGAGCAGAATGGTCAGATCGGTCGGCGCAACCTCCGTCAAAGTTGCAAAGATCTCGCGCATGCGCAGGCAGCTTCCCAGCACTTCGTGGAAACTGTTTCCGGATGCGGGCTGCGGTCGCAGACACTCCTGGTGTGGAACCACCTTCAAGAGCGTCTGGCCGACCCGGATGTTCGCCCCCGGACCGAGCACCATTTCCTTGACCCGCGAGCCGCCGAAGAAGGTCCCGTTGGTGCTGTCCTGATCCTGGATCCATGCTCCGCTCTCGGTCTGGCGAGCCAGAATGTGGCGCCTGGAGACGGTCGTATCCGTCAGCACCAGGCCTGCCTCCGGATCGCTGCCGACGCAGACGGGCTCCGGGCCGAGCCGGCAAAGTCGACCCGCATCCGGGCCGTCAACTACTACGAGCGCCAAGGAAGACGGATCGCGCCTTATGGTCACGTCCGGATCGCGTATCAGCTCGGTGGAGTTGCAGTCTTTTACGCCCATGACGTGCGATCTTAACCCGCACCCGATCGAACTGTCAAAGCGAGCCCCTGCGTTTATTGGCAACTTTTACCAAAAAGTGTAGATTTGCACCAATGTCAAGTTTGACCGAAGGCAGACCTGCCGTCGTCTTGCTGCTTTGCCTGTTCGCAGCGGGAGCAGCCCGGGCCCAGGAGACGGTCAGCATCGTACTCTCCGGCGGACAAACCGGCGCGCTCGACTGCCGCGAGTGGAAGCGGCGTATCGCCAAGGCGCTGGACGACGTTCCGGGGCTGATGGGTGTAATTCCGGTTGCGCCCGCCGATGAGCGGGCCGTCAAGCAGGGAGCGTCGCGAGCAAGAGAACTGCTGGCCGAGGCGCGCACGGCTAACCGCAAGTTCGATCCGGACGGGGCCCGCAGGGCGCTTGCTGCTTCCCGAGACAGCCTGGTGCTTGGTTGCGGAGGAGTCGATCGCGATTTCTGGCGTTCACTGTTTCTGACCGAGGGACTCGTCGATTTCATGTCCGCCGATGCCGGCGCTGCACGGGCGGCATTCTCGCACCTGGCCGCCATCGATCCCGACTACGAGCCCAGTGAAAAAACCTTGGCTCCCAAGATCATCGCCCTCTATCGCCAGGCCAGACAAGAAAGCCTGAGCCGCAAGCGGGGAAGCCTGGCGCTCGACGGAATTCCCCGCGGCGCAAAGGTGAAACTGGACGGCCGTGAGGCCGGCAAGATCCCGATGATCAGCGAGTCACTGGTCGCCGGCAATCACTGCCTGGAGGTCGAAGCTCCATCGTACGATCCCTGGGTAGCGGCCTTCACGGTTCCCGAAGGCAAAAACCTGCGACTGAGAGCCGTACTATTTCCGCTGGCGGCACGGCGCATGCTCGAAGATCGGTTTCAGATCATGGCAGTGGCCGATCCCGGAGAACTAGCGCGCCTGTTTTCGACGGACTGGTTGCTGTACGGCAAGGTCAGCCCGAACGGAATGATGTTGTGGCTCGTATCGGGCACAAGCGGCAAGGTCGCGGGTCCCAAAAGTTGCAAACTGGAACCGCCGAACCAGTTTGCAGACTGCCTGCGTGATTTCGTGCCTTCCAGTCGCAAGCGACTAACCGCTCCGCCTGCAAACCTGACCGCGGCTGACGTTGAACCCTCCCCCGCTCCGGAATCCACCGAACATAAATCGGGCGCAACCAGCTGGTATCGCAGCTGGTGGTTTCTGAGCATCGTCGGGGGAGTGGCTCTGGCCACGGGCGTGACGCTGGGCCTCGTGCTGACTTCCGATTCGAGCCAGACCGGCTACCGGGTGATCGTCACCCGTCCCAGGTAAGAGATGGGCTCGTACCGCATACTCGGACGCGTCGGTTTCGGGGGTATGGCGGAAGTCTTCCTTGGCCGAGTGGTCGGCGCCGCCGGCTTCGAGAAGGAAGTCGCCATCAAGAGCATTTTGCCGGCCTATACGACCGACCCCCGCCTGAGCGCGATGCTGGTCGAGGAGGCCAGAATCGCGAGCCTGCTGACCCACGCCAACATCGCCCAGGTTCTGGACTTCGGCCAGATCGAGGGGCGCTACTTCATCGTCATGGAGTACGTCGACGGGGCCAACCTGGAAGAGATCCTGATAAACGCGGCCAAGCAGGATATCCGCCTGCCGCTACCGCTAGCCTGCCTGATCTGCCGGCGGGTGCTGAACGGTCTGGCCTTCGTGCATGCCCGCTGCGATCGATCGGGTCGCCCGCTCGACCTGATTCACCGCGACGTGAGCCCGCCCAATATTCTGATTTCCCGCTCGGGAGAAGTGAAGCTTACCGACTTCGGCATTGCCAAGGCGGCCAACCGGGCGATCGTCACCGAGGCCGGAATGATCCGCGGCAAGGTGGCCTACATGTCGCCCGAGCAGGCCGTCGGAGCCGAGCTGAATCAGCAGAGCGACCTGTTTTCGCTGGGCGTGGTGCTGCACGAGATGCTGACCGGCGGCAGGCTGTTCGACGGTGACGACCAGGTCCAGGTGCTGCGCAAGGTGAGAGACGCGCGCATTGATCCCCCTTCGACCGGCGTCCCCAACCTCCCCGAGCAGATCGACAAGATCGCCGTTCAAGCTCTCGAGCGCGAACGCGACCGGCGTTTCAAAGACGCCCGTGAATTCGACAGGGCGCTGGAGTCGGCCGCGCGCGAGCTGAACCTGTATGCTTCCGAGGCCGACCTGCAAGAATGGCTGCGGCCGATCATGCCGGCCCGGCAAGTCGAACCGTTGCCGGCCGCCGGTGATCTGATTTCATTCGGCGGGCCCCCTCCGCCCGCGACGGAGGGCACCCGGAAGATCCCATCCGCTGCGACCACCGCCAAGCGTACGCAGGTGAGCCGGTTTGCCTGGCTCGGCCTGATCGCAGTCATGGCCGGGCTTTCGGTCTTTCTGGTGTGGTTTCTCGGGCCGTATGACAGAACGACTTCGCCGCCGGATCCGGACGGCACGAAAACAATTGCCGCACCGGCAATAATTGTTCCGGACGCGGGGACAAAGCTTGCCGATTCAAACGATGCCGGCTACGGCGCAGTTGCGGACGCGGGCGTCGCAGCGGCAGAGCCTGGCGCCGATCGCCGGACTGTGGTCGTCAAGAGAGGCGTGGGAACGCTGCTCATCAACTCCGAGCCTTGGGCCAAGATCTACATAGACGGCAAGGACACCGGGATCACCACGCCCACCGTGGATGGGATCCGCCTGCCGGCCGGACGCCATCGCGTCATGCTTACGAATCCCAAGCTGGAACTGTCATTGACCTTCAGCGTGAAAATCGAAAAGAACCGGCGCTTCAAGCGCTTTGTAGACCTGAGACGGGAAGGCGTGCAACACTAGATCAGTCGATCAGGTCATCCAGGTAAACCGTGCAGCTGTCGTTGCTGCCGTCGGCGTTGGGGAATGGACAGCTGAAGTACATGGTGCGGGAGGCGCCGGTGATGGTCACCGCCCCGCTGCAGCGCCGGGCTGTGAAGATCACGTGATCGTCTATGCAACCGCTCGAGCCAAGCAGCGTGCCCAGCAGATCTTTGAAAACCAGGCTGCAGCCTTCCTGAAAGATGTCGTACATGACCAGCGGATCGCCGCTCGACGGAACCCCCGGGCAATCGCCGCTTATAGCGTAGCTTCTGGCGACATTCTCGCACTGGTCGGCCTGGCAATTGCCGGCTCCGACGCAGTCCTCGGGACAGTTGCAGCGGTTTTCACCCAGGCTGCAAACGCCTTCGTCTGTGCCGCAACGGGTGCACACGAAACAAGGGCAGTTGGGTCCGACGCACTGACCGTCCTCGGGAAGATAATCGGGAACCGCGACCAGCCCGGCACAGCACTTGCCCTCCTGGTCGAAGTCTTCGAACTTCTCGCCCTCGCCGAGGCAGTCGGCGACGCAGATGCCGGACTGATCGTCGCAGCGTTGGCCTTGCGGGCAACTAAGGGGTCCAGCGATCAGACGGCAATCGGTTACACACAAACCGGTGTCGGGGTGACACACCTGGCTATCGCCGCAGTAATCGACGCAGTTCGTGCCCGGGTCACAGTTGACCAGGCGGCAGTCGAGCTGGCACAGGCCCGTGTCGGCTTCGCAGACGTAGCCTTCCCGGCAGCCTGCCGAGTACAGGCAATTGCAGGGATCGGCCTCGTACTCGATCGGCGTCCAGCTTCCGTTGGCGTCGCACATCCAGCATGCGGGTTCCTCCGCCAGGTTGTTCATGCAATTACAGGGCAAAGTGGCTCCCTCTACGCACTCGGGCTGAGGACAGTCATCGGGGCAGTTACAGGAGTTCTCGGCCTGTCCACAAACGCCGTCGCCGCAATCGACGCAGACGAAACACGGGCAGTCGGGGCAGGCACACGAGACCTCTCCGTTGACGACGTCGGGAATGCAGTCGTCCGCCTTGGTCAAACCGGCGCAACAGGTTTGCTTGCCCTCGAAATCGGTGAAACGATCGCCGGCGGCGTGGCACTGGGTGGCGCACTGATTCTCGGGCGAGTCGATGCACTGCCAGGTATGATGCTCGTCGCACTCACACCAGGATACGTTACTTCCATCCGGGCAGGCATACGGACGGGCGTCGCCGGGCAGGCACTCACCGCAGTCGGCCGGACAGTTGCAGGGGTTTTCGCCCGGGCCGCACTCGCTGTTTCCACAGTAGGCACAGACAAAACAGGCGCAATCGAAGAAGTAGCATTCGCCGGCGTTGTATTCGGCGTCGTCGATGGCAGTCAGGCCGGCACAGCATTGCTTGTCGTCCCCCATGAATCGCTCACCCTCACCCAGGCACTCGCCCTGGCAAACACAGTGACCTTCATCGCCGCAGATGGAGGGACAATGTTCGATGAAGCCGCAGTCGGCGTCGGTATCGCAGGCGATCTTGCACTCGCACTCACCGTTGCCGTTGCAGAAAGCCGGGCAGTTGAGCGCGTAACAGTCGTCGTCCGAGTCGCACATGCCCTGACAGCGACACTTGCCCTCGCTGGTGCAGAAGGCCGGGCAGTTGAGAACGTCGCAATCTGCGTTCTCCGTACAATCCTTGTTGACGATGCAGTCGTTGAAGTCACCGTCGAAGTTACTGTCGCAACAAATCGAATCGTCGCTGTTGGTCAGGCAGCACTTGCCCGCCAGCGGAGCATCCATGCTCCCACCGTTGCTCTGGCAGACCAACTCTCGCAGCGCTTCCAGATCCTGTGTATCAATCTTCCCGTCCCCGTTGATGTCCCCGTCCGAGTTGCTGGAACCGGAAGCCAGCCAGCCGCTCAACAGTGTGATGTCGGCCTGGGTCAGGTGGCCGTCACCGTTCAGATCTCCCTTGGTCTTGTTCGAATACTCCGAGCATGCAGCGCAAGCCAGGCAGGCCGTAAGCCCAACCAGAATCGCAAATCGAATCATTTTCATCTCTCTTCTCCCATTATCGTTAGACGCAGATTCATGTTACAGATAACCTCAGCAAGAACCGCGCCAGAAACCGGCTTAAACCATATTACACCGGAATAACAAGAAAAGTCGCAAACAGACGGTTTACAAAAAGGGCAACAAAGACTGGTTCCGGGAGGGTTGACTACCCATAATTTATCTCTGTTTTCCAACCCGCCGAAAGTGCAGCGAAAATACTGGTGGCTGGACCCCCACCCTTTTCCCTCCCGGACTGCAACGGAATGAGGCGCCGATGGGAACTACTCCAGTCCGCGGACTATCGGCCCGGAGGCATGGCGCGCCAAATCCGCAGCGGCTGCCTCGCCGTAGCCTTGCCGATAGCGCTCGAACCACAAGCGTGCAGCGGACATTTCGGGCGGCTCGTCGCCCTTGGTGAAGCGGGAACAATCGCACTGGTCGTCGACCTCGTCGAGTTCCAGTAACGCTCTTTTCGTTTGACCTTGCGCTGAAAGGCTACTGCCTTCCCTGATCGCACTGTTGCAGCGGCTTGCGCACTGTCCCTGGTAAACAACCCAGACGGCTCCACCGATGATTGCCAGCACAATCAAGAAACCAAGGAATGTGGTTAATCGAACCGACATAGCCTTTTGATGATAACACGCCGGTTCACAGGCTGTAGCATTTTCATTGCTTGTCATCCTCCGGCGGTGATGATAAAGACTCCGTATCAAGTTCGATCCTGAATTCATTCAAGGGAGGTGTTTCATGAAATCCAGTTCATTACTTGCAATCTGCCTGTCCGGTTGTCTTGCGGTCTGGGCCGGATGCAACGACAAGAACAAGGCCGAAGAGCCTGTCGAGAAGCCCGATACGGTGGCCGCGGCGCCGAAACCCACTGAACCCGCCAAAGCACCAGAGCCTGCGAAACCCAAGGCCATCGAATACTCGGCCGAGACTGCCGCCAAACTGATCGGCGACATGGAAAAATGTGAGTACGACTTCAACTGCAAGGCCTACAAACCGCTGGTGTCCTTCGGCAAGAAGGTCTCGGCCGACCTGGCCAAGTTCGCGACAGACGCTGCCAAACCCGCCAAGGCCCGAGCTATAGCAGCCAAGGCGCTGATCACGATCAAGGACCCCGCCGTCGGCAAGCAAATGCTCGAGGCAGCCAGGAAGGAAAAAGATTTCATGCTGCGCGACAAGTTGTACTCGGCGGCCGCCGCAGGCGGTTCGGATGAGATCTTCAACGACTTGACCAAGCTCTACCTGAGCAAGGCCGGCAAAGAGCACCAGATGCAGATCCGCGCCGGCATCCGCCTGTATCAGAAGAAGGCGCTCGACTGGGCCATCGAAAAGCTGCCGAAAACCAAGAAGAATCAGCAAGTCGAAGTCGCCGACATTATCGTCGACCTGGCCGACAAGGATTCACTCAAGGCCATTCAAGGTCTGATCCCCAAGGTCAAGGACATCATGGCCAGGCACCGCCTGGCATCCAAGGCCATCGCTTTAGGCGACAAGGGCAAGTTCGACATACTTATCAAGGGCCTCAAGTCCAAAGACCAGTACGACCGCTCGGACGCCGCCAACTTTTTAGCCGGCGTGATCAAGCAACTTCCGGCTGACAAGAAAGCAGAAGTTATCAAACTGCTCAAGGCAGCCAAGAAGAAAGATCGCGGCGGCCTGACCGCGATGGGATACAACAAGTGCCTAAAAGCACTCGAAGGTGGCGCCAAGTAGACACATAGGTTACGATTCCCTGATGCGAGTATTCTTCTGGGGCATATTTTTTTCTCTCGTTTTCCTGACTGTTGTCTTTGTCAACTCCGGTTGCAGCGAAACGGGCTCGCCGAAAATCGACTGTATCGACCAAGATTACGACGGCTACGGAACCGGGGCGGAATGCGCAGGGCCCGATTGCAACGATTACGATACCCATTGTCACGCCGGTATGTGCTGTCCCAGCGACTGTACAGACAACGACGGCGATGGCCGTGGGGAAGGTCTCGACTGCCAGGGACCGGACTGCAACGACAGCGACAAGCTTTGCTGGAATGGCAGCTGTTGTCCAACGGATTGCATCGACAACGATTCCGACGGCTACGGTAGCGGCGCCGATTGCCTGGGTGACGATTGCGACGACAACCTGCCGGCGGTTCATCCGGGTGCCCAGGAAATCTGCAACTCGATCGATGACGATTGTGACGATTCGACCGATGAAGACGGCGTATGTCCCGACTGTATCGACAACGACAATGACCTGCATGGGCTTCACTGCGGAGCCGGGCCCGACTGCGATGATAACGATATCAACTGTTATGAGGGCGGTTGTTGCCCATCGATCGACGCTCTGCTGGAACTTTACCTTCTGGACATATGGGCCCAGCCGCTACCGGAAAGTGAAGCCGATCTGAGCGTGACCCTGAACGGCACCGAAGTCGATCGGTCGGGCTACCCGATCGTCATTGTCCCGCTCTCGCAAGCCGGTTCCTACGAGGTAACCCTATCTGCCCCGGAACACGTCGATCTATCCTTGACTGTCGAGTACGACGGTAGTGATAGCCTTACAAGCGTGACACTGACAACCGCTTCGGGAGCCTACCGGCAGGGCCTGTCGCTCAGCCACGAAATACGCAACATCGATGGAACCGATATTCCCGTGCATACCGTTTACCTGGGCCTAAGACACAAATGGTTCTCGGCGGAGGGCCGCCCGGCCCGGCGGGGCAACGATATCAGCCTGCTGATTAACGGCGAAGAAGCCTGGGCTCGGATATACAACGAACTTTTATCCGCCACCGAATCCGTGCTGATCTCCTCCTGGTGGTGGATGTCCGACTTCGAACTCGTGCGCAACTGGGCCACCCACGCCTACCTGACGCCCGAAGAGCGCTGGGACAACACGATCATGGGCGTTCTGGAACTCAACTGGGTCCATGTGCGTGTCCTGATAGGAGAGTTCTGGGGGGACCACGACATCATGGACTGGCTGACTAGCGACGCTGCCCTGATGGGTTACGCCGAAGCCGACGACGATGACTTCGAATTCATGGGACAAGGTAATCCAACCTACGGCGAGTTCCTGGTTGAACTGACTCCTTTCTTATTCGGCCAACGTGTCAGAGAAATGCACCCCGAGACAGCCGCCCGAGCCTTTGACGCCGAGGACGAAATCCCGTCGACTATTCTGCCCTACTGGGCTGATCTGTCTGACTGGCCCTTTGTTGACATCGACATGGAGATTGCATCCTGGCATCAGAAGTTCATGGTAATCGATCATGATCTTGCTTTCATCGGCGGCATGAATATCAAGAGCACCGACTGGGATTCACAGAATCATCTGGTCTTTGACCACCGCCGTATGAATTTTGACGCTACAGTTGAGGAGCGTGAAGAAGTCATCAACAAGGAGCGTGAAACCGATCTGGGGCCCAGGCGTGACTACATCTTGCGCATCGAGGGCCCGGCCGCCCAGGACGCCGCGGATGTTTTCCAACACCGCTGGAGCCAAGCCATTGCCGACGGGGTCACGTTTGCCGAGAACAGCACCGATTTTACCGTCCAACGCGATATTCCCGAACATCCCAACGGCAGCCAGGTTCAGATAACCGCCACCATGCCCGAACCGTTTTGGGAACATGCCATCGCCGAAACCTGGTTCAATGCAGTTGCCCAGGCCGATGACTTTATCTACATCGAAGATCAGTACTGGCGCATCCCCTGGCTTGTGGACGCCATTGTCGAACGCATGCGCCAAGCGCCCAATCTCAAGTTGCTGGTAATTACAAAACCGGTCTCCGAATGGCTCGACCCCGGCTGCGAGTGGACCGCAATCACTCATCACCAGTTACTCGATGAATTCGGCCCCGATCGTTACCGCACCTATCAACTAAGATCCTTCGACTCGGTGGTCACCTGGGGCTGGGATGAAACCGAATCACGATATGCAGACATCGATACCCACTCGAAGTTGCTGATCGTCGATGACAAGTTCATGAGTATCGGTTCATGCAACAAGAACAACCGCGGCATCATATACGAAGGCGAGCTGAACGCCGCTGTACTCGATCGGGCTTTTGTGAGTGCCCAGCGCCGGCGGATTTTCGCCAATCTGCTTCCGGCCGGCACTCCGGCCACCGATAATACGGCTACCTGGTGGCAACAATTCATAGACGCCGCCGCCTGGAACGACAGCGTCTATACTGCCTGGGATGACGAAGGCTGGGATATCGACAATGGCGACGGAAGCGGGCCGCTGCCCCATGAATATCAACCGGCCGGTTTTGTCTACTCACTCGAATTCAGAGTTTCGGACTATTGTTTTTTCGAAGGCGTCGGACCCGATATGACTGCCTGGGCAGCGTTCGACAGATGGGTCTTCGGACAAAATTCGACCAGTGACATCACGAGCGTGGACCATTTACCCGGCAACTGAGCAATTATCGGGGTCAGCTCCAGAGGTACGAGATCTTCAGCATCAGCACGTGGCGGGCTGGACTGGTCAACAGGTCGTCCATCAGCCGCCCGAAGCGGAACTCGGCCAGTTCGCGGTCGTCGCCGAAGGCGCCGCTATAGACCAGGTAGGCAACCGAGCCGGGCAGATACTCCCAGCGCAACACTATCGACAGATTGAGCGCGCTGTCCGCGAAGTCGTAATCGTCCGCCACATCGGCGGCCGGCATCAAGTCGGCAACGTGGATTATCGAGCCGGCCGGGACGGGCGCCGCCAGCTTGGCGCCGTAGTCGACCGAGGCCATGAAGATCTGCGCGTAGGCCTGCAGCGTCAAGGTGGTGGTGAAGGTCAAGGTGCTGCGCAGGGTGACGTCCCAGACTTCGGTGTGCCTGTCGGCGAACAGGTAGCGCTCGCCGCCGGCCAGGTCCTGGGTGTCGATCCAGCGAAGGTCGCCGTTGCGCCTGGTGAAGCCGGGAATCAGCTCGAGTTGCAGGCGGGCCGACGGGTTGACCAACAGGTCCAGCTTGAGATCGACGTCGTAGCCGTGCTCGGTGCTGTAGAAGCCGAATTCCAGGCTCGCCGAAAACAGCTTGAGCTGGTCGCTGCCCGCCCACAACCAGGTCTCGAAAGGAAAGCGCTCACTGCACAGGGTCACTTTTCCGGCCGAGCGCGTCTCGCGGTCGTCGCAGCGCCGCGGCTGCGAACCGGCGTAGGCGCCGACGTACCAGTTGTTCTTGAAGGTGACCGTGCCGTTCAGGTTGAAACCGTCACCCAGCCTTAAAAAGGACGCGTTGCGGTACAGCCAGCCGTTGGCGTTGATCTGGATGCGTGCGAGTTCGCCCAGCGGCTTGAGCCGCCGGTACTGCAGCCAGAAATAGGCCATGAACAGATCCTGGCGATCCTGGTAACCCATATCGTTCAAGGCCAGCGTCGGGCTGCGCCATGTGCCTCCGACCGCCCCGACCAGCGACTCTCCGCTGACCTTGCGAAAAACAAGGTCGCCCCCGTATCCGAAATTTCCATCACGCTCGATGGCCGCCCGGGTGAAATCATCATGCCAGGGGACACGTCCGTCGCTCAGATAGCTGAAAAGGGTCTTGAAAGTCAGCTGGTACTTCTTGTCGAGCAGTTCCATTTGCAGGTCGCTTCCGCCGGTCACAGCCGAGCCGTCGCTCGGGGTGGCCATGGCAGTGGCCATCAGGCCGAGCGCCGAGTGATCCCAGAAGCCCTGTTTGAGGCGCAGGATGCTGAAGCTCGAAAGCGGTTCTGCCAGCCGGTTGATCTCGCCGCCGCCGGCCAGCCTGACATGCGCATCCTCGCGCGAAGTGACAGCCTGCAGCAGGCCCATGGAAAACCGCCCGACGTTGCCGGCCAGCTTGGCAGCCCCGTAGATGTGGGTCATGCGCGGCTCGCTAAGGCTCTCTTCGTCGTCCGCCAGCTCGACCGGGCGCGGCGCGCGACCGATGCGCCGTGTGTAAAACAGCTCGGCCAACGTTCCGTCCCCGAACTGGGGCGTCATGAAGAGAGTCTTGTCCTCGAGGAAAAAGGGACGCTTCTCGGGAAAATATGTCTCGATGGTGGACAGGTTGAGCACTACCTGGTCAACCTCGACCTGGCCGAAATCCGGGTTGGCGGTCATCGTCAGCATGAAATCGCTGCCCAGGCCGACCTTGCCGTCGACTCCGGCATCGAAGGGAGCCTCGCCCGCGCTGGCGAAAGCCCCGTCCTCGATTGTGGTCTTCACGGCGGCGTACGGCGCGATCTCGAAGTAGAACGGCCGGGCATCCAGGTCGAGATTTGTAAGCGTGCCGAAGCGCGAAACCCAGCGACTCGAGGCGGGAGGAATATACTGCCACTGGTCCCACTCATTCAGCCTGGCTACACGCCGTTGGAACTCGATGCCGAACGAGACGTCGTGCCCTGCTGCAAAGCGCAGCAGGTGTAAAGGTATGCGCATCTCGACGTTCCAACCAACGCTTGTGATGCGCGTGCGCGCATCCCAGACACCGTCCCAGTCGGTGTTCTGTTCGCTCTCGTCGAACCAGACCCCGTCCATCTCGACGCCTGCCGCGTTGACAGAAAAGAAATATCCGTTGCGCTTGCCATTGCGGCTGTCGATGTGAACCTCGAACCAGTCAGACTCGATCCAGCGGTCGCGGCGCGTCACCCGGGCGATGATCTTGTCCGGGTCAGGATCGAGGCAGCGAGCACCCACGTAGAGCGCCTGGCCGTCATAAAGCAGGCGAACTTCGGTTTCGAAGCTGGCCGGCTTGCCCGGGTTGGGAAAGCTTTGAACAAATCCTGTGCATGGCGTCGCCGCTTGCCAGACAGGATCGTCGAGTTTGCCGTCTATTCGCGGGGGCTGCTTCGTTCGTGTCGCTGAGATAGCACGCGGCGGAGCGGGAGCAGAGTTTTCCTGCGCTTCTCCGGACGACGCAAGCACAATGAACAACAAAAGTGCCGTTGCCGTCTGAAAAATCACTCTATTCATCAGCACTCATCTTCTAATTTGCTTTGACGATTTTCAAGTCGCCGCTGAGGCTGGCCATCTCAATCTCTGTGCCGCCCGAGCCCACCTTGACCTTCGTCTGGGCGCCCTGGCTTTCCCGCTCGGTCGTGGTGAAATCCGTCGAGAAATCTCCGCTGCGGCTCTTCAGCGTCGCCGTGAAACCGGCCCCGGCCGGCAGGCGCAATCCGGCGTCGCCGCTGACAGTGGCGATCTTGACCGTTCCGACCGGCGAGAGCGAACCGCTGAGTGCAACGTCCCCGCTGACCGTCTTGACACGCACCTGCTCGGAACCAAGCCCGTCGAGCACTATCTCGCCGCTGACCGTATGCAACTCGGCAAGCTTTCCGCTCACCGAGCCGCCCTTTATCTCGCCGCTCACCGTTCCGGCGGTAAGATCGCCCGATACAGTCTTGACCTCTACATCGCCGCTGACCGTCTTGATGGTAATCCGCCCGCCGCAGGCTTTTACAACTACGTCGCCGCTGACAGAAGTCAGCTTCACTCGCTCGACCGGCCCCACAAGCGTCAGTTCGCCGCTCACGGTGGTAGCCTCGAGTTGGGCGGTCTTCGGCACCAACAGATGCAGATCCTTATCGGGTGCCACTTGATCTCCAGAGCGAGACTTGTATGAAATACGAATCTCGGACTGCTTGATCTCGATGCCCTGACTCATGTCCGCATCGCTGCGCACTTCCACTTCGGCGCGATCCCAGCTTTCGATCTTGACGCCGGCAGCGCGCATCAGCACCGTCAACTCGAGTTTGTCGCCTGCCGGAATTTTTTTTACAAACTCCCCCGCCCGGGTTGGCAGAGCCAGGCCCACTACTGCAAAACCGGCAATTATCACGAGAACAACTCGGCTCGTATTTTTCATAATATACTCCTCCTGTTACATTGACTCGGCGACCAGGTCGGTCAGCAGATCCACTTTTTGCTGGTAAGCGGCCAGCACCATCTCGTGCGCTTGTATATTTTCGGGCTCGGCCTTCAGGGCCTCGTGACAGCGTTTGATCGATTTGTCGATCTCGGCCAGGCTGTCTGCAATGACTTGCTGAGTTCGCGGGCCCCAAGCGGGCTTGTCTGTGCGAAGCGCCTGCTGCAAAGAGGCGATCGCCCCGCGGTATTCCAACTCGGCCTTCTGCACGCTGGCAAGCGCACTCAATTTGCCTGCGGGCCTGGATGAGCCTTGCTGCGGCGGGCCCATGAATACAATTACGAGAACCAGTGCCGCGGCGGCACCGACGGCCGCAGCGACCGGCACCATCCAGAAGCGCCGCCACCACGATAGCGCATCGAGATCCTTGGCAACCTCCCGCCGGATGGCCGGCCACAGATCTCGTTGCAACTGAGTTTTTCCGAGATCCGAAAGATCGCTCTTGATTGCCTCGATCTCGGCGATCGCGGCGCGGCAGGCCGCACACGAACCCAGGTGGCCCTCTATTTCCTCTAAGCTTGGCGAATCCAGATCCCGATCGATGTAGGCGCTCAGAACTTCGTCTGAAAAATGCCCTGACTCACTCATGACTTCTCCCGTGCGCTTGTCAACATCTGTCTCATGTTTGCCCTGGCCTTGTGCAGCTGGCTTTTGGAAGTGCCGGCCTCGATGCCCAACACCTGCCCAATCTCGGAATGTTTCATCCCCAGCACGTCGTGCAGCACCAGAACCTCGCGGTAACCAAGCGGCAGCTTTCCAAGAGCTTTTTCCAGTCTCTTCCCCATGATGGCTTTTGTCTGGCTGGGCTCTGTGGCCACTTCTATTTCGGGCAAGCTGGGCTTGCGCTTATTTATGATGTCGTGTGTCCGGTTGACGGCTATTCGGTAGAGCCAGGTGCCGAAAGAAGAGTCACGGCGAAACTTGCCAAGGTTCCGGAAGGCTCGCATGAAAGTGTCCTGGACGACGTCCTCGGCATCGGCCGGCGAGCCGCTCAATCTGAGCGCCAGGCCGTAGATTTTGCCGGAATGTCGCCTGTATAGCACTTGCATAGCTCCCTCGTCGCCTTTGACTGAACTTTCGATCAAGGCCCGTTCATCGAGTTTTACCCGTTGCGTGTCCGGCATCAGAACCCCGATCTTACCCCATAGACCGACAGCGCTCCAAAAAGGTTGCCTGAATGTATCTGAACTTTCCTGATTTTATCGATTGAGACAACAATATGATACACCAGTATTCCTTCTCTCATTCAGTAAATCCAGCATAATCAGGTACATGCCTACACGAATCGCCTTTCCGACGGCTTGGCCCGCATATTGCAAAATTCATGATCCATGGAAAAAAGGAGGAGAGTCATGAACAAGGCGATTATCGAACT
>Ga0315535_1000111_pt1 | contig 50866 bp, 46 predicted proteins | sample SalMarSW160220MG_2_FD_203092 | JGI IMG/M metagenome (GOLD analysis project Ga0315535, IMG submission 203092) | Salt marsh sediment microbial communities from the Plum Island Ecosystem LTER, Massachusetts, United States - Salt Marsh Sediment SW1602-20 ... | reverse complement strand
AGCGTGTTCGAACACACGGGCACGGCGACAGTGATCACGGACGAGGACAGGACTATTTCGACCGCGAACAAGGGTTTCGAGAAATTGAGTGGTTACACAGAGGAATAGGGGAGCGAAAGGGGGTACCCAATAGTTGAGTACCCCCTTTGATTTTCCTGGCGGAAGTGCATGGGAATCGAACCCACCTACCGAGGTTTTAGCCCGGTACACCGGATTTGAAGTCCGGGAGCCCCACCAGTGAGCTTTCCACTTCCATATTCAGAACATACCTGTCCATTTTAAGGGCTCTCGGAGGCTTTGTCAACGGCTGTCATTGGCTCAGATGTTCGAGAATGATGCCAAGGATCCTGCGGATCGGTTCCGCGGCTCCCCAGAGCAGTTGATCGCCTACGGAAAAGGCCGCAAGGTATTGGGGCCCTAACAGCATTTTTCGGATCCTTCCGATCGGGACGGTAAGGGTCCCGTTCACCGCGGCCGGCGTGAGATGGGCGAGGATAGCATCTTTGTCATTGGGGATCACCCTGGCCCAGTCGTTTCCCTTTGCAAGCATTTCCTCAATTTCATCCAATGGCAGATTTCTATCAAGCTTGATGGTGAATCCCTGGCTATGGCACCTCATGGCCCCCACACGCACGCAGAGGCCGTCAATGGGAATAGGAGGATCAGCTTGCAGGATCTTGTTGGTTTCTACCGCGCCTTTCCATTCCTCACGGGTCTGGCCTGAATCCATGGGGGAATCAATCCATGGAATGAGGCTCCCCGCGAGGGGAGCGCCAAAATGTTCTACCGGAAAGTCAGCGCTTCTCATTTTTTCCGTTGAGACTGCATCTACGGCAATTGCGGTCGATGCTGGATCCTCCATGAGTTCCCGGGCGGCAGAGCCGATGGCAGCCATCTGGGCGATCAGCTCTTTCATGTTGTTGGCGCCCCCGCCTGAAGCAGCCTGGTAGGTCATGGTGGATATCCACTCGATGTGCGCTGCTTTGAAAAGACCTGAAAGGGCCATCAACATGAGGCTGACGGTGCAATTGCCACCCACATAGGTCATGATACCGGATGAGAGGGCGTGGTCTATGACGTCCCTGTTGACGGGATCAAGGACAATAATACTATTGTCATCCAGCCTGAGCGTTGAGGCTGAATCGATCCAGTATCCGTTCCAGCCGCCTTTCCGGAGCTCAGGGTATACTTCTTTCGTATATGCGCCACCCTGGCAGGTCACAACCACATCCAGGCCCCGCAATAGATCCAGGTCGCAGGCATCCTGAAGGGGAGGGATATCCATCCCTACATCAGGGCCGTGCCCCCCCACATTGGAAGTGGTGAAAAACGTAGGTTCGAATCCAATAAAATCCTCTTCTTCTTTCATGCGGCCCATGAGAACGGAACCTACCATCCCCCGCCAGCCAACAAACCCAACTCGTACCATCAATTCCTCCACACACAATTCATCCCGGCGTCGGGATGAGAATTGACATAGAGATAACTTAGACAGGATGTACAGGGTTTATCTATGAATCCTGTCTGAAACCGAAAACAATTCATTGCGGCGTCACGTTGAATACGATTTCTCTCAGGAGTTCTCCCTCGGGACCTAGGATATCAACATGCCATTCTCCGATCTGGGAGGGAAGGATCCGCTTCGAGCTGTAAGTGCGCCAAATGGCAGAATTGACCGCAAGCGGCACCCGTGCCATTTCAAGGTCCTTGTAATACCAGACATGGGTAATGGTGATGGGGTTCTCCGCGCCAACGATCTTGCTGAAGCAGTAAAGTTTTCCAGCTTCCACCGGAAATTGCTCGTTTTCCCCGACACAGGAAAGATCCACCACATCAAGACACAGAGAGGCCTCAGACACGGTAACAGGAGTTTTATCCTGAGAGAGCGCGGAGCTTGAGACACCAAAGGCGAGAATAACGGCGCTGATAATGACGAAAAGAAAAGACTGAAAACGGGTCATGATTTTTTCTCCTCATATGGTTTTTGAAACTGACTCATATTTAAGCATACGAAAAATCATTTCGCAAGAGAGAAGAGAGTTTTTTGCATGCAGTGGTCAAAGAGAAATGGAGTTGATATCTTTTCATTTTTCTGTATAGAATAATAAAGTAGCGATTTAGGATGAAGAGTGAAGGCTGAAGTATTTCCAATGAATAAAGGAAAGCTGCTTCCCTATCAGTTCATTCAAATTCGGGAAGATTGTGTTTGTGGGTGAGAGAATTTATGGAAAAGAAAATACTGACATTTGAACAAGGACCAATACGACCGCCAAACGAAGCAAGAAGCCTGTTGTTGCGGATAACAAGGAACTGCCCCTGGAATCAGTGCCTTTTTTGCCCGGTGTATAAGAGACGGAAATTTTCCCTGAGAAGCGTCGACGAAATAAAGGGGGATATCCAGACGGCTCGGGATATCACGGACGATATCAAGGCGCTTTCCTGGAAATCGGGGAACCGGGGTGTTGTCGACGACCAGGTCATCAGTGCGATTTTCGGCAACTCCCAGTACAGCGAAAGCTATCGAAGTGTTGCCATGTGGCTTTATTACGGCACCGGAGCCTGTTTCCTGCAGGATGCCGACAACCTGATCATGAAGACGTCTGACCTTGTGGAGGTTTTGCGTTTCCTCAGGGAAAAATTCCCGGAGATTACCAGGGTGACCACATATTCCCGGTCAAGAACCGCCGCTCGAAAGAGCGTGGAAGCACTCAGCGAAATTCATGAGGCCGGTCTTGACCGGGTGCACGTAGGCCTGGAGACCGGGTACGACCCCCTGCTGAAATTAATGAAGAAGGGGGTTTCCGCGGCCCAGCAGGTTGAAGCGGGAAAGAAGATGGTCGCGGCCGGCCTGGAACTGTCAGAGTATGTTATGCCGGGGCTGGGTGGCCAGGAAATGTGGAAAGAACATGCCATTGGGAGTGCGAAGGTTCTCAATCAGATCAACCCCCATTTCATTCGCCTGAGAAGTCTGCGTGTCCCCCAGCGAGTACCCTTGTACCAGAAGCTGGTGGAAGGGAGTTTCACCATGCAGACAGATGACATCCTGGCGGAGGAAATTCGCATATTTATCGAAACACTCGATGGAATTACCAGTACGGTCACCAGCGATCACATCATGAATCTGCTGGAAGAGGTTTCGGGCAAGCTTCCGGAAGACAAGGAAAAAATGCTCAAAGTGATCACGGATTACCAGACGCTCCCTGATGATGAACGGCTGATCTACCGGATGGGAAGACGTGGCGGGGCCTATCGATCCCCCCGGGATCTGAAGCAGGACCCGGCAACCTATGAAAAGCTCAAAAACCTGATTGCGAACATAAAGGCGGAAAAAGGCCGGGACGGGGTGGAGAAATTTATTACTGAAATGGTAGACAGGTATGTTTGAGGGAAGCGTAGGGCATAAGGCGTAGGGCATGAGACACAGGACGAAAGGTGGAAGGCGGAGTGCGGAAGGTAAAAGGTGGATGAGCTATTACCCGGTTTTCTTGAATTTGACTGACAAGAAGGTGCTCGTGGTGGGAGGCGGTCCGGTTGCCCAGCGGAAAGTGGAAACACTGCTGCAATACGGCGCCTCGATCTCTATTGTCTCCCGGCACCTGACCCCACGGCTGAAGGAATTAGTGGAAACGCACAGGATCACGTTTGTGGGCTCCGAATTTACTGAAGACCATCTTGCGGTCGTGTTTCTGGTGATTGCCGCAACCGATGACCCGATGCTCAACCACCGGGTGAGCCTGGACGCGCAGGAACGGGGCCTCTTGATCAACGCGGTGGACCAGCCTGAAGACTGTAATTTTATTGTCCCGTCCATTCTGCGCAGGGGTGATCTTCAGGTGGCCATATCCACCTCCGGAAAGAGCCCCGCCCTGGCCAGGAAGCTCCGGCAGGAAATGGAACTGCAATTTGGAAAAGAGTACGAAAAGCTCCTGCTCCTCATGGGAAGTGTACGTGACCAGGTAATCTCACGGGGCCTGCCGCAGGATGAGAACAAGCGCATCTTCAAAAAAATTGTTGAGTCGGATATGTTGGAAGCAATAACACGGAAAGACCGTGAGAGGGTAAAGAATATTCTGAAAAGCGCTCTCGGCAATAAATTCAACCAGGATACCATCCTGGATCAGGTCCTGGGAATCGGGGGGATGTAATGCACTATCCGTGGTTTTTTCTAGCCCTGGTTTTCGACCTCCTTGCAACAGGAGGGTATATCGTCTACCTGGTAAAGCAGGAAAAATGGGTGAGCAGTGCTTCCTGTTTTCTTCTTTTTACCGGTTTCGTTTTTCATACTATTTTTCTGTGCAAGCAATATGTTGTTCTCGGGACCGCGCCGGTTCTTGATCTTAAGTCGGCCTTATCCTTTTTTTCCTGGTGCATTATCCTTGTTTTTCTGGCCTTTCATTTGAAATTCAGGGTCATGGTACTGGGATCCTTCGTTGCCCCCTTCGCCGCTTTTCTGATGATTATTTCATCAGCTATGCCGTGGGCTACGGGGCCGGTAAAACCTCTCTTTAAGAGCATATGGCTCACGGTCCATGTGAGCACCATTTTCCTGGGGAACGGTCTCTTTGCTATCACCTTTGTGGCCGCTGTTATGTACTTGATACAGGAACGCCAGATCAAACACAAACGCTTCGGTTCCTTTTACCGCAGGCTCCCGTCCCTCGCCACCCTCGACTCCATCAATCATTACGCACTCATCTGTGGGTTCCCTTTTCTAACCCTTGGCATGATTACCGGTTCGATCTATGCCCAGGTGGCCCTTGGTTCCTACTGGCAATGGGATCCAAAGGAGGTCTGGTCACTGGTTACGTGGCTTTTTTACGCGGCCCTTTTGCACGAGCGGCTGACCGTCGGATGGCGAGGAAGAAGAGCGGCGGTTATGTCCATTTTCTGCTTTTGTATTTTACTTTTCACTTTTGTCGGGACGACCCTGTGGGTAAAAGGGTATCATAACTTCACCACGCTGGGAACAGGTGGTGCATGAAGGCGAAGATCGTAAACATCGGCGTAAACCATGAGACAGCTCCGGTGGAGTTGCGCGAGTGCCTTGCGGCCGACCCCGAAAGTTCCGCGAAAATTTTCGGTGCACTCAGGGATCTCTCCTGCGTCAGGGAAGGGATGTTTCTCTCCACATGCAACAGGGTAGAGGTCCTGTTTACGAGCGACCGGGCTGCTGAGGCAAGACAGGAAATCCTCTCCCTCATTTCTTCGGGTCTGGGCAAACTGCAAAGCGAAGCCCTTTCCAGCTGTTTCTATTCCCTGGAAGACCTTAACGCGGTACGGCATGTATTCAGGGTGGCCAGCAGCCTTGATTCCATGGTGGTGGGAGAACCCCAGATCCTTGGGCAGATAAAGGAGGCATACCAGCGGGCAACCCAGGAAAAAACCTCCGGCGTCATTGTGAACAGGCTTATGCATCGGGCCTTTCACGTAGCGAAACGGGTACGGACGGAGACCGGTATCTGCGCATCGGCCGTATCCATAAGCTACGCCGCGGTTGAACTGGCAAAGAAAATCTTTCATTCTCTGGAGGGGAAGAGCGTTCTCCTGATCGGCGCAGGTGAAATGGCTGAGCTTGCTGCCCTTCACCTGGTGAATAACGGCGTCTCGTCCATGAGCGTTGCGAACCGGACCTTCGAGAGAGCCATGGCGGTTGCCGGCCGGTTCGGCGCGAAACCACTCTCCTTTGACGAAATCGCCCGAGAACTTTTCGAAGTGGATATCGTTATCTGTTCAACCGCATCAGCGGAACATGTCATCTCTTTTGAGCAGGTCAAAAGGTCCTTGCGCAAGAGACGGAACAGGCCGCTTTTTTTTATTGATATTGCCATTCCACGGGATGTGGAGCCGACGGTAAATAACCTGCCGAATGTTTATGTGTACGATATTGACGATCTGAAAGGAATCATTGCCCTGAACGTGGATCAGCGGAAACGGGAAGCGGTCAGGGCGGAGCGAATTGTCGAGGAAGAAGTTCTCAAGTTCGGACAATGGCTCAATACCCTCTCGGTGGTCCCTACGATCGTGGCGCTTCAGGAGAAGGCAGGCGCCATTATCCAGGCCGAATTGAAAAAGAGCAACAGCCTGATGGAGCACCTGGCTGACGGTCAGAAAGAGGCCGTGGAAATGCTGGCCCGGTCCATTGCGGAGAAGGTTCTCAACGACCCTATCCTGTTCCTAAAGGGGAAGGCGGAAAGGGCGGCCGTAGACACCTATCTCGATGTTGCCAGGAGACTTTTTAACCTTGACCGAAATCATGGAGTGAAATATGGATCTGAATCTGATGATAAGTAGTATAAAAAAGCTGCCGGCCTATCCTCAGGCCGGTATGATCGCCAGCCACTTGGGGATCGTAAGAGGGCACTCGTTGGACGGGAAACCCGTCAAGGAGATGGAGGTATCATTTGACCATAATGCTATTGAAAAGATAATTATAAATACCAAACTTTTAGAAGGTATTATTGAAGTTCTAGTTGACTATAATGAAGGTACATTGCGGATTGGGGACGACGTCATGGCGGTTGTTGTGGCCGGCGATACGCGAGAGCATGTGTTTCCAGCACTTATAGAGGCAGTCGACCGTATGAAATCAGAGGCAACGAAAAAAAAGGAGATCTATTGAGTCTTGGCTAGGTCCTCAGAGAAGTGTCGAAAGCAGTCGGCTGGCAGAGAAGCATGGACTAGATTGAGAGAGGCAAGGAGTCTTTTATGGGAATGGTAGATGTGACAGAGAAACCGGTGGTGCGGCGTCAGGCCGTCGCATCTGGTAGGATCTTGCTTGCTGCCTGCACCCTGGAAGAAATCAGGGCCGGGCGCATTAAAAAGGGTGATCCTCTGCAGGTGGCCGAAATTGCTGCTATGAACGGCGCGAAACAGACACATCTGTTGATCCCTCACTGCCACCAGATCCCCCTGGATACCGTGCAGGTTTCATTTGCTGTTGAACAGGATTTCATTGAAGCGCGGTGTCATGTCAAGTGCAGGGCGCGAACAGGAGTGGAAATGGAGGCGCTGGTGGGTGTTTCTCTTGCCCTGAATACCATATGGGATATGGTGAAGTACCTTGAAAAAGACGAGAAGGGACAGTATCCTGGCACGAAGATAACCGAGATACAGGTAGAAATGAAAGAAAAAATGGCAGATCCTGACACCATTGGAAAGGAAAGAGAATCATGAAACGAGCATTTTGTCTGGTTGGAATGATGGTATTGTTCACCCTGTGCGCCACCAGCAGTTGGGCGGAAAGGGCCTATGTGACAGACCGGTTCAAGGTGACCTTTCGCTCAGGCCCGAGCCTTGAAAATAAAGTCATTCGCATGCTTCCCTCCGGCCAGGAACTGGAAGTCCTTGATACCGAGGGAGACTGGAGTCATGTTCAGGTCGTTGGAGAGGGAGATCAAGACATTGACGGATGGATACTGAACCGTTTTCTCATTGAGAGACTCCCCTGGGAGAAAAAGGCCAAAATGCTGGAAGCTCATAACCAGGAATTGGGGGCCAAGCTTGCCATGATCGATGAAAAGCGGAAGACTGCCTCGACCGAAAGCCAGCAACTCTCCAGTGAATTAAAAAAAGCACAGGCCTCTTTACAGGATCTGAAAAGAACATATGAGAACCTGAAAAAGGGTGCATCAAACTATCTCGCCCTGAAAAATGAATACAACAGTATGAAGTCGACCCTGGAAAGCAACCAGAAAAAGCTGGGCACCGTGACGACTGAAAACGAGAAACTCCGTTCTTCTGAACGGAGAAGATGGTTCATAACCGGCGCTTTAGTGTTGATTTGCGGCTGGATTATTGGTCTTGTGATGGGCAGAACCAGGCGTCGCCGCAGCTCTATTTATGATTAGACTCCCTGGTCAAGGAAAAATTTCTTGATAGAAGAAACCGCTTTTCACTCCCCCACTTGTGAAATCATCACCATCGGAACCGAGCTTCTCCTGGGCCAGATTCTTGATACAAATACCGCGTACCTTGCGCAGAAACTCGGACAACTTGGAATTTCAGTGCGCTTTCGGACATCGGTCGGTGACCACCTCGATGAAGTCATAGCGATCATTCGAAATGGGATAGGGCGTTGCGATATGGTGGTGACAACCGGTGGTCTCGGTCCCACGAAAGATGACCTCACGCGGGACGCCGTGGCCGGCGTTGCGGGCGTGGAGCTTGTGTTCAGCCGGGAGCTCATGAACCAGATCGAGGAGATGTTTCGAAAGTACGGCTACCAGATGCCTGAAAATAATCGCAAACAGGCCTACGTACCGCAAGGGAGCATGCCGGTCCCGAACCCCGTCGGCACCGCGCCAGCGTTCATTAGCGACATTGATGGAAGGCCGGTCATATCCCTGCCCGGGGTGCCCAGGGAACTCAAGTATTTGATGAAGCACGCGATAATTCCGTGGCTTCGGGAACGGTACCACCTGGCCCAAAACCTCCTTCATTACCGTGTCCTCAAAGTCGTGGGACTGGGGGAAAGTGCGGTTGATCAAATCATGGGAGATCTGGTGAAACCTGGAAAGAGCCCGGAGGTTGGTCTCCTGGCGTCGCCGGGCGAGATAAAAATTCGCGTGGCGGCTACGGCCACGGACAGGGCTGGGGCTGACCAGCTGATAGAACCGGTTGTAAGGGAATTGCGCAGGCGCCTGGGGAATAAAATCCTGGGCGAGGCTGATGACACCCTCGAGGGGGTGATCCATCAGTTGCTGGAACGACGCCGCATGACAGCAGCTCTTCTTGAAACCTTTACCGGGGGAGCCGCCACGAGAAAGCTGAACGGGTTCCCTGGAAAAAGCGTAGGGCTGAGCCTGGTTTGTTCGAATCCTGCTGATCTCACCCGCCTGATGGGCGAATTCTCCGCTAACCTTGATAAAAAAAGCACGTCTCGCGTTGCCGCCCTCATCAGGGATATGGGCAAGGCAGAGATTGGGCTTGCCATTCTCGGCTTCCCGAAACAGACGGACCACATCCTTTCCCTGGAGGCCCATGCCGCCGTTGTGGGGGAAGGGATTGAGAAGTATTTTTCATGGCATATGAGCGGTGATCTCTTCATGCTCCAGGAAAGAGGGGGGGGCATCGGCCTGAATACCCTTCGCCTGGCGCTCCTGGAAATGGAAAAATGATTGCAAACCCAAGGTAAAAAATCCCTCCCTGCAGAAACACATCAGGGAGGGAAAAATGGCTCAGAGAGATAACATCATTAGGGCGTAATAAGGGAGAGATCTTTTACCACCCCAAATTGGCGAAAAGCGCCGTTCCGTACGATCTGAACCTGCACTTCTTTCACTACTTCCCCGAGGTCGGTAAAGCCCTTTAATATGCCCGTCAGACCATTATAATCCTTTGTTGATGCGAGGGCCTTTCGAATGGCAGGACCTTTGAGAGAGCCGGCCCTTTTGATGGCGTCACACAGGATCATAAAGGCATCATAAGCCGATGCACCCACCATGTCAGGTTGAATCTTGTACTGGGATTGATACTTTTTCAGGAAATCCTGGACTACCGGTCGGGGGTCATCCCTGTTCAGGTTGGTGACAATCATGAATCCTTCGGCTGCCTTGCCGGCGATTTCGAGGAATTTCGGAGAATCCGCCCCTTCCTCTCCAAGGATCTTGACGGCCATACCCATCTCGCGGGCCTGTTTTACAACAGGACCGGTCTGAAAGTAATATCCGCTTGCAAAAATAATATCAGGGTTGCTTTTCTTGATTTTCGCCAGATATGGTTTAAAATCCTTTTCGCTGAAAGGGTAGGTCTGGGCGTACACGATTTTTGCACCTGCTCCTTGGGTTTTCACAAACATTTTAAAGCCCTTGGCAAGCGTTCGGCCGAAGTCGTTGTCGCTGGTGAGCAATGCGATACGCTTACTTTTCAGCAATTCCACGGCAACATATCCTGCGGACTTTCCTTCTACCGTTCCGAGGAAACCGTTGCGAAAGCAATAGTTTCCAGCCCGAGTGATGTCCGGATGGACTGCGTATGCGGCCACAAACGGTATCTCATTGTCTTGAAAGATTGGTGCGATTGCCCGGCTGGGGGTGCTGTAGGAACCGCCCACTACCCCGGCCACCCGATCATGCTGGATCAGTTTCCTGGCCAGGCCGACCGCTTCTTTACCGTCTGCCCGGTCGTCATAGTAAACCAGTTCCACCTTCTTGCCGAGGACGCCGCCCTCCGCATTCACGCGCTGCACCGCCAGTTTTACCGAATTGAATGCACTCAGGCCGTCCGCGGCGGCAAAACCGGTAAGAGGAACCAGAAGGCCCACCTTCACCGTGCCGGCAGCGGAAGCACTCCCCACAGCCACAAACAAGACAATAGCCAACGCCAATAGTACTTTCATTAATTTCATCTTTTCATTCCTCCTCTCTTAAATGGTTATTCCTTCATGAGCGAGCCAGTTTCAAAACGCCCCCTTTTGTTTGATCTCTGCTGCAAACGAAAATTGTAATCCTCGAAATATCGAACATATTCCTGTGGTTAATCCCGCCATGGCGGGATCGCCTTTCCCCACTCAAAGTCCGGGATCTTCGACTTGACCTCGAATCCCGCTGGAAGCGGGAAATATTCTGAAACTGGCTTGACCAAAAAAAATATATTAGACAGGATGTGCAAGATTTACAAGATTATTTGTCCCGGCCGCTCATTGCCCGAGATATGCCTGCTTGAGTTTTGGATCGGTCAGCATCTCCGCGGCCTCCCCCTCATAAACGCAAGCCCCTGTCTCCAGGACGTATGCTCGCCGGGAAATTTCCAGGGAAGCGATGGCGTTCTGTTCCACCAGGAGAATGGAAAGCCCGTTTTCCTGGTTCAGGTGATGCAGCTGATCAAAGACCTGATCCACCAGCTTGGGCATCAGGCCCATGGACACTTCGTCCACCAGGAGGAGTTCCGGATCTGAAATAAGGCCACGCGCGATAGCCAGTTGCTGCTGCTCACCGCCCGAGAGAGTTGCTGCCGGTTGGGTGTTTCTCTTCTCAAGTATGGGGAAGAATGTGTACAGCCACGCGATTCGGTCTTTAAGAGGGATCTTCTTTCGAAGCCGGTATGCTCCGACAAGTAGGTTTTCCATGACGGTGAGACGGGAAAAAAGCCTCGCTCTTTCGGGCACGATTCTGATCCCGGCACCGGCACGTTTATAGGCCGGCTGGGTTGTAATATCATCGCCCTTGAACAGGATGCTCCCCCGTTTGAGAGGAACAAGCCCCATGATACTGTTCAAAATGGAAGTCTTTCCGGCTCCGTTGGCGCCGATAATGGAGACCAGTTCTCCTTTTTCGACCTTGAAGCTCACCCCGCTCACCGCCTGGATATCTCCGTAGGTTATTTTGATATTGTTGGCTTCAAGCAGCACTTGTTTTTCCTTTTCGTCCGAGATACGCTTCGATGACCTTTTCATTCTCCTGGATTGAGCCGGGATCACCTTCTGCAATGGTCTTTCCATGATCAAGGACGACAATCCGGTCACACAGGCTCATTGCAACCCGCATGTTGTGTTCTATCAAGAGGATTGTGACACCGCTCTCGCAGATATTCCTGATCAAGGCTTCCAGGTTCATTATTTCTTCGTGGCGCAGTCCCGAAAAGGATTCATCCAGCAGCAGGAGTTTCTTCCCGACAATGAGCGCGCGGGCGATTTCAAGGCGCCTGAGGTTTCCAAGAGGCAGAAGCCTCGCCTTTCTGTCCGCCAATTTCGCAAGGCCAACTCTTTCAAGCACACTCATTGCTTCTCTACGTTCACTCTTGGTTTTCCACCCGCGCCATATCCCCAAAAACGAACCGTACCTTGAAATGCCCCTGGCCACCAGCACGTTTTCCAAAACGCTTAGACTTCCAAATGGCTTGACAATTTGAAAGGTACGCCCAACGCCTCCCATGGCCACCTGGCAAGGCGGTAATCCATCGGTGCGCGTTCCTCCAAACCGGATAGTGCCTTCCGTCGGCTTGTACGTGCCCGATATGAGATTAAAACAGACTGTTTTTCCTGCACCGTTCGGCCCCAGAAGGCCGAGGATTTCCCCGGGATAAATCTTCATATTGACCTTGTCGACCGCCTTCAGGCCGCCAAAATGCTTTGAAAGATCTTTTGTTTCCAGAAGCGGCTGCGTCATGCCTTTCCTCCCAACAGCCGAAAAGAAAACACTTTTCGAGCCACACTGCCCTCACCAAGAAGGCCTCCCGGCTGAAAACGAATCATCAGAAGAAGGATCACCGTGTAAAGCAGCATCCTGTAGTTCGCCAGAGGACGAAAGAGTTCGGGGAGGATGCACAACAAGAGGGCACCCAGAACGGGCCCCCAGATCGTCCCCATTCCGCCCAACACTACCATGCCCAGAAAGGTGATTGACAGGGGAAAGGAAAAATCGGTTGCGCTGATAAACCGCATATAATGGGCATAGAGTGCGCCTCCAAGCCCTGCCATCACAGTACCCAACACAAAGGCCAGGAGCTTGAATCGTACAGGGGAGATTCCCATACTGGATGCAGCCTCCTCTTCTTCACGCAACGCAAAACATGCAAGCCCTCCCCAGCTTCTTGTAAACCACCAGCATACGATCAATACCAGCGCCAGGAAAACAAGGCAGAGGATGAAAAAGGCTGTTCCCCGCATCTTCATTCCGAAAAAGAAGACCCTCGGGATGCCCCCGATACCCAGGGCCCCGCCAAAAAAAGGAATGTAGAGGAATACCGCCTCCACGATGAAGTTTATACCGATAGTTGTTATGGCCAGAAAATCGTCTTTTACCCTGAGGCTCGGGAGGCCGAGCAAGAGGCCGATGAGTCCGCTCACGAGGATCACAAGGGGCAGAGCTGTCCAGAAAGAGAGTCCCGCCTTGGTGGTCAGAATGGCGGAGGCATAGGCCCCGATGCTGAAAAAAGCAGCATGACCAAGGGATATCTGCCCGGCAAAACCCACGATGACATTGAGGCCGCAGACGACAATGGCATAAATTGCTATGAAAGTAGCGACTGTAATTAGATATGAACTCAAATCCCAATCTCCGTAGCCAAAACTATTTTGATCCCATCAACCCCTCGGGGCGCCACATGAGGATCGCTATCATCGCAATGAAAGCCAGGGCGTCTCTCGGCAAAGGGATATTAGCATATCCGATCAGCAGTGTTTCGGCCACGCCGAGCAGAAGTGAAGCGATGACCGCCCCGGGCACGGACCCCATTCCGCCCACAACAATGAGCGCCAGGGTTTTATATGCCGGAACGGCGCCCATGGTCGGATACACCTCGTTATAGTAGATACCGACAAGAATGCCCGCGATGGCGGCAATTGCCGACCCGATGATAAAGGTGATACTCATGATCCAGTGGCTGTTGATTCCCATGGCGTCGGCAATGGGAATATCCTGGGATGTTGCGCGCATGGCAAGCCCCAGCTCCGTCTTTGTGGTAAGGTACCACAAAAAGAGCAGAACCGCCGCGGTGATGCAGTAGACGGCCATGAGGGTCTCAGAAATAGTGATCCCTCCAAGGTGAACCACAGGGAAGGGGAGCCTGGCCGGAAAGGTCAGGATATAGGGCCCAGCCACCAGCCTACACAGCTCCTCTATTGCCAGCATGGCGGCAATACTCCCGATGAGCGGCACATAGGGAGGGTATTTGAGCAGGGGAAAGTAGATGAAACGTTCAATCACTATGCCCAGGAAGGCACAGAAACCCATTGCGCTGAGAAACGCCAGAAACAGGCTGCCGGTGAGATGCAGGACAAGGAGTCCGATATAGGCGCCCACGGTGTAGACGGCAGCGTGGGCCACATGGAGAATACGCATGACCCCGTAAACAAGTGCCAGCCCCAGGGTGATAAGGGCATAAATGGAACCCATGGCAATGCCGTTCAGGAACTGCTCTATGAAAAGTTGCATAATGAATTAACCGCTGGAGATTTCAGTTTTTTCCAGACCCCACGCGCGCGAGAATATCTTTTTCCATTTGAACGATAAGCGGCTCCATTTCCTGCACCCGGGCGGACATTCTTGAAACATAGTCCCGGTCTTTTATGGAATCCAGATTGATTCGAACATTATGAAGTGCACCGAGAGCGCCTGTTCTGGCCATCATAATGCCCACCAGGCCGTCTGTCAAAGCATTGGGATTTCCCTTTTTCACCACGGATTGTGCGAGGGGAAGGAGGGCCAGGATATCTTCCGCCACTGCCAGGGGAACTTCCGCCGCCACCTTGAGCGCATCCTGGATGGCCCGGGACCTGGCCTCCCTTTCAGATTCAGTGCCTTTGGACATACGGAAGGCTTCCATCACCTTTGTATAAGCAGCGGAATCACGGTCTATGGACTTGGTAAATGCTTCCCGGTACCGGGATGCCTCACGGGAAATGGATTCCATTTCTTCCGCCACGTCCTCGAATCCCTTCCTGCCGATGGTCAGATTCGCCACCATTTCTACCAGTCCCGCGGCAGTCGCGGCTGCCAGCGCCGATACACTTCCACCTCCAGGGACTGGTTTCTTGGAAGCGGTTTCATCCAAAAACTCTCTGACTTTCATGTCGCTCAGCAACTCAATTTTCCTCCGTTCGTTTTGTCATACACAAGATTTCCGCCCTTTATGACTTTTTCCACCGTATTCACGCCGATGTGGTACGGGATAAAGCGGTATGAGGGGAATTCAAGGATAACCGCGTCACCTTTTTTCCCCACGTCGATACTCCCGATACTCTTTGCTTTGTCCAGTGCGCCCGCTCCATTGATGGTCAACGCCGTGACCGCCTCCTCGACGCTCAGGTTCATGTAGAGGGCAGCCAGGGCAAAGAGCAGGGGGATGGATTCTGAGAAGCAACTTCCGGGGTTCAGGTCCGTGGCCAGGGCCACTGCGCAATTGTTATCAATCATAGCGCGCGCCCTGGCGTAAGGTTCTTTGAGGCTGAAGGCCGTCAGGGGAAGCAGGGTGGCAACCACTCCCTCATGGGCAAGGTCCTTTATCCCCTGGTCGGAGGCCTGGAGGAGGTGATCCGCGGAGACAGCACCCAGTTCCGCAGCCAGTTCCGCACCGCCAAGCTGGACAATTTCATCGGCGTGAAGAGTGAGCTTCAACCCCAGTTCCCGTGCCCTCGTCAGAAGTCGGCGGGACTGCTTGACTGAAAACACATCTTTTTCGCAAAAGATGTCGCAGAATTCAGCCAGTCCTCTTTCCGACACTTCCGGTAGTACCGTATCTCCGACGAAATCCAGGAACTCCTCCGTCTTGCCCTTGTATTCCGTCGGCACGGCATGGGCACCAAGGAACGTGCGCACGACATCTACCGGGTGGGTCCGGTCCAGTTCTCCCATGGCCTCCAGTTGCCGTATTTCGGTGTCACGATCCAGACCGTACCCGCTTTTTCCTTCCACCGTGGTCACGCCGAATGAGAGCATGGAATCCAGCCTTTTTTTCCCCGATTCCATGAGCTCTTCCCGGGAGGCCTTCCTTGTATCCGAAACAGTGCTCACGATGCCCCCTCCACGGACCATGATTTCCATGTAGCTCATCCCGTTCAGGCGCCAGGCAAATTCATCGGCCCGATACCCGCCGAACACGAAGTGCGTATGGGAATCTACAAACCCGGGAAGGACCGCCTTTCCATCGGCGTCGATAATGTCGAACTTTTCCGGGGCAGGGCGATCGGGAAGATCGGAGGTCTTGCCGACAAAAGAGATCTGTCCTCCTTCAATAACCACACAACCATCATGGATTGTGTAAAGGTCAGCCATTTCCGGACCCTTCTTGGCCCGAAAACCGCTGCAGGTCACCAGATCTGAAGCATTCTTTATGACAATATTCCCGTTCATCGGTTCAACCCTTTCTGTCTCACCAACTTACATTCGCTATATCCTATTTAAGGCACGCCGGTCGATTGGGAAAATAGGTGCATGATGGGATACCTCTTTTTCGATTACGAGCCTCCCGGACTGGTATTTTTTGTGACTTACCCACGTCCCGCCTATAGAGATCTATAGGCGGGGCTCCGCATTCCAGTTCTCAGGAAAAAGCGCCCTGAGGACCTGGCTGCGGCTTCCCCCATAGATAAGTCACAAAAATACGAAGCCCTCCCGCTGGTAACGAAAAAGAGGTATCCCTTCATGTGCTCCATGTTATTCCATGAGGCGTGATTCCAACACCTGGTCAGGAGAAAAATCCTCTATCCCCAGGTAGTACTCCGCACAGTCCACAAGGGCCGCCATGGGAACGAGCCCGATAATTTCGCTTCCCACGACATTAACACCGTAGCGACGCGCCTCCATTTTCACCATCTCAAAAGAGCGGTAGAGAGCGGTCTTGGTAAAATCGGTCATGTTCATGGAGACCTGTACAATCCCGCGATCCTTGAGGTCCACACCGATGGCCTTGCAGTAGCGAAGTCCACCTGAAAGGTAGCGGACCTTTCTTGCTATGGCGTCGGCAATCTCCAGCTTCGGCGTGTCTAGGTTGATGTTGAAGGCAACCAGGGGCATACGCGCCCCGATGGCGGTGGCGCCCGCTGATGCGTGTATGGTTTCGGGGCCGAAATCCGGCCGCCACTCGGGCTGCGTCATTTTCTCGGCCATGCCTTCGAACTGCCCCTTTCGTATGGAGGCAAGGTTCTTCCGATGGGGGGCGGTGGCAGATTCCTCGTAGAGAAAAACGGGAAGACCAAAGGCATCGGAGATCCTGCCCGCCACTTCCTTTGACAGCTCTATTGCTTCCACCATGTCGACATTCCTGATGGGGATAAAGGGTATCACGTCCACGGCACCCATACGGGGGTGCTGCCCTTCATGTTTCCGCAGGTCAATCAGTTCAACAGCTTTTCCCACGGCAGCCGTTACCACTTCCTTGAGAGGTTCAGGTTCTCCAACCACAGTCACGACCATCCGGTTGTGGTCTTTATCGCTCTGATAATCGAGAAACTTGACTCCCTCACGTCCCCTGAAAGCCTCCACGATCTTTTCCATGACTTCCGTATCCCTCCCTTCACTGAAGTTTGGGACACATTCAATAATCTTCTTTTTTTCTGCCATTCAAATTCTTCCTCTTTTTTGGATCTGACGCCGGTGAGCAGGCAGCCGGCATATTCCAGAAGCTACGCTCCCTCCGTCGTCCATGACTCCGGTCGCTGCGGATTTCGGCCCTTACACTATTCTGTTCCAATGCCGAAATGACGCCGCTTCAGGAACATCCCGTCCGCCTGCTCCTATGAATGGGTATCAGAGTTTCTCCTCCACCAGTTTTTGCACCATCTCTTCATCCGGGATAAAGGGAAGGGTGATGTGGTCTCTGTCGTGGTGATCCTTGTTATAATCAACGGCTGTTTCAATGGCGTTTTGGTTCCTGGCCCACGCCCTGCGCGCGACTCCGCCCATCACGTCCCAGGGAATGCTGTGCCCGATAATCTGGTCGACCCGTGCACTCCCGTCCAAAACCAGTCCAAACCCGCCGTCGATGGCCTTGCCGATCCCAACGCCGCCCCCATTGTGGAGAGAGACCATGCTCATCCCCCTGCCTGCATTGCCGGCAAAACATTGGGTGGCCATGTCCGCCATGATATTGCTCCCATCCTTGATACTGGCCGTTTCCCTGAAAGGCGAGTCGGTCCCTCCCGTGTCATGGTGATCCCTCCCCAGCATCACGGGACCGATTTCTCCCTTACGGACCATCTCGTTAAATTTGAGGGCAATGTTCATCCTGCCCATTGCATCCTGGTAAAGGATCCTGGCCTGCGTGCCCACCACGAGCCGGTTTTTCTTGGCGTCCCGTATCCAGTTGTAGTTGTCTCTGTCCTGGAAACGGCGTTCCGGATCAATACAGGACATGGCGGCTTGGTCTGTCTTGTCCAGGTCTTCGGGTTTCCCGCTCAGACATACCCAGCGGAAGGGGCCGTAGCCATAGTCGAACATCATGGGCCCCATGATATCTTCCACGTAGGAAGGAAAGATAAAGCCATCCAGGGGATCTTTTCCGTTTTTGCAGATCCCAGTCACGCCAGCGTCAAATACCGCCTTGAGGAAACTGTTGCCGTAGTCAAAGAAATAGGTGCCCCGGGCAACAAGGGCTTTTATAAGACCATAATGCATGTGTAAAGACCGGTCCACCAGCTTCACGAAACCGTCATGGTCACTCTTGAGCATTTCTGTCCGCTGGTCAAAGGTCAAGCCTTGGGGGCAATAACCACCCTCGTAGGCCACGTGGCAGGATGTCTGGTCCGACAGGAGATCAATCCCCTCATCATTTTCCACCGCGTACTGGAGGAGATCCACAATGTTTCCGTAGAATGCGATGGCAATGGCCTCACGACTTTTCTGATGTTTCCGCGCAATACGGAATGCCTCAGCAGGGGAATCAAGGACCCGGCTCACCCAGCCCTGTTCCTGCCTGGTCCGTATGCGGGAAAAGTCCACCTCTGCAATGATTCCCACACCACCTGCGATCTCCACGGCTTTTCCCTGGGCGCCGCTCATGCCTCCCAGGCCTGAAGAGACGAACAGGTGGCCGGAGAAATTGCCGTCGGCGGGCAGGTGGAATTTTTTCCTTGCCGCGTTCAGGATCGTGCCATACGTCCCGTGTACGATCCCCTGGGGACCGATATACATCCAGCCACCGGCGGTCATCTGCCCGTAGTTGGCCACGCCAAGGGCCATGGCCCTGTGCCAATTTTCCTGGTCGTCAAACATGCCTACCATGAGTGCATTGGTAATAATGACACGCGGCGCACCAGGGGGGGAGGCAAAGAGGCCCAAGGGGTGTCCGGACTCGACCACCAGGGTCTGCTCTTGGCTCAGTTCTTCCAGGTAGCGCTTGATGAGGTGGTACTGCATCCAGTTCTGGCAGACCTGGCCGGTTTCCCCGTACGTTACCAGTTCATAGGGGTAGAGAGCCACGTCGAAATCAAGATTGTTCTCAACCATCACCTGGAATGCCCGGCCCTCAACGCACCTGCCTCGGTATGTATCAATGGGAAGCCCTTTTATGGGCCCGTACGGCCTGAACCGGTAGCCGTATATGCGGCCGCAGGTCAGCAGTTCATCGAGGAACTCGGGCGCCAGCTGTTCATGCCACTTCTCGGGAAGATACCGCAGTCCGTTTTTCAGGGCCAGAACGGTATCGCTCTTTGAAAGGGCAAAATGCCTCTTGGGGGCCCTCCTGATTCCTTTAACAAATTCGGGCATCTCCGGCAGTTTGTCAAAAATACTTTCAAGCTTTATGGTCATTGCATTTGAGACCGTGATGTTCTGTTCCATTGTCTTTCCTCCCGCATAGAAGTAGTTCCCTTGCGCCTTAAGCCCTGCCCCTTGAGCCATTCAGACTCCCCTCCGGGGATCTCGAAAGCCTTCGTCCTGCGGACCCGACTTCTTTTTTACCTTCACGCTTTCACATTACATAATTGCTTTTAAGGCGACAAGTTCTAATTGATCCGCCGCGTTTTCAGCCCGGTCGGACACCTCCACGATGCTGACGAGACAGAGTTTCCGGTGCAGCTTCTGGCTGAAATCCAGAGCGGACGTAAAAATCTTTTTTGTCAGATCGCATTCCTCTTTGTCCACTTGTGATTCCTGGAAATCTACATCCTTTGAATACCCTTTCAAAATATCGATCTTACACTCGCCTTTGAAATAGCAAGCCACGGCCAGAGCCCTGGGTAGTGCCGATACAGTTTGCCGTGTCATTGGCACCGATATTCCTTCCCACATAAAGTCCGGTCCCCAGTAAAAGGAGCAATACCGGTCCGATTGGAAAACCTTCCTCACATTGACTTATATCGTGAAATACATGACGAGTTTCACAATGCCCATCGCCAGCTCATAGAGCCCGAATGTCAAAAGCGCCCAGGCGGAAATAATACTCAATATGCGGTTGAGCCTTGGATTGATTTTTCCGACTGTTCCGAACATGAGAATGAATACTGCAAGGCTCAAAACAAAGGTACCATAGAAGCCTGTGACAAATCCGATACCCATGCTTTTCGATTGCCGCCATCCTTCCAGGAGGATAGGTCCTGCAACCACACTCCAGAAAATATAGGGGTTCGGGTTCAGGATGTTCAATGCGACGGCACCAAGAAGAGTTTTGTTCCCTGCGTTGCGCATTGGCTTGATTTCATTGGTTTGAGATTTAAGAGAGATAAAGATCCGCCAGGCAAGATAGAGAATAACAAAGCCACCTGCCACATGAAGAATATGTAACGACCATTGAGGGGTCTTGGTGAGCACAACAAGCACCAGAATAATGACAGGCCCGTCAGTAAGGATCGGTGCAAAGGCAGCCGGAAGGGTACGCCTCCACCCGTTCCTCAGGGCATAGGAAATCAGGAACGCCTGGAAAGGCCCCGGCATCAAGGTTGCGGGCAGGGCCAGTGTGGCTCCTTGAATGAGATAAAAAAACAAAATAAACCTCCATGGGGGAACGAATAGTCAAGATTTCTCAATTAGCAATGAAAAATATGGTTCATCCGGATCTTGCGTACTTCTTAGATCAAGAATTTCCAAAAGGTCCAAACAGGATATGCTCTTTTTTCTTCGTGACCGGCGGGAGGGCTTCCTCTTTTCGTGACTTATCTATGGAGGAAACCGCAGAAGTCCCCTTTGCGGAGTAACTGCGGAGCCCCGCCTATGGATCTCTAGGCGGGACGTGGATAAGTCACTGAAAAGAGCAGCCCGGGAGACTTGGAATCGAAGAAAAAGGAGCATAGCCTGTTGCATTCAAAATTTTCTCAAAGTACGCTTTAGTCGGATGAACCAAAAATATCCCATTTCAAAGACAACAGCAAGGGAGAAAAGGATGCTTTGAATTCTTGTCACGGATACGGTATGATGTATGTCGTCAACAAGGCGAATCCTCGCACGAGGAGAATCAGATGTTTCACCAGCAAGAGGGAATGGGTATGAAAATAAAAGTGAAGAGCGAAAAGATCATGAAAGCCGTCAAAAAGATGTATGGCATCGAAGTTGAGCTTGAGTCGACCGAGGATGCGACAGAAGCGATTGGTCTCATCTTGAGAAAAATGTCAAAGACCGGTCTGGATGATTACAAACAGCTGAAAGATATAGGTGTAACAGCCTCAACGCATTATGAAACGTCTGCAGTAGATTATGAGCTTACGTTCCTTTTGATGTTTATTTTTGAAGAAGATGCATCCATGGAGACCAGGGTCACCGTGATCAAAGATTTCCAGGAGTTCTTTTCAAAGCTCTGAAAACTACCATGATCATTATAGCGCCAAATATCGCCATTGATGAAAAGGAGATCAAGGAAGAGTTTATTCGCGCTTCGGGGCCGGGAGGGCAGAATGTAAACAAGGTTGCGACGGCCGTTCAACTGAAATTTGATGTGGCCAATTCTTCCTCACTACCCCACGGCGTTCGACAACGATTGATTCGCATTGCAGGAAAGAGGATGACGGCGGAAGGGATACTCATCATTGATGCGCGCAGATACCGGACTCAGGGCCAAAACCGCCGGGATGCGCTGGAGAGGATGGGCGCATTGATCCGCTTGGCAGCGGAAAGGCCAAAACCCAGGAAAAAGACAAGGCCATCAATGGCCGCGAAAAAACGACGGATGGAAGGCAAGCGGCGGCGATCCGAAACAAAGAAAATGCGCAGGAGAGTATCGCCTGCGTATGAATAGAAAAGGAGATGAAGATGTTTAATAAAGCAAAGAAGTTTCTTGGAATATTTGATGAATACGGTGCCACAGATTCGGGCAAAACAACCCATGGTGATCTTCGGGTTGCTGCGTGCGCTTTATTGTTGGAAATGTCTCTTATTGACGGCGCGTCGAGTCCTATTGAGCGGGAGAAGGTTCTGAAAATACTCCACCAGGATTATAACCTTTCAGGCGAGGAGGTAGCGTCCCTTCTTTCACAGTCGAGGTCGGAGCTTGATGGAAGTATTGATCTCTGGCAGTTTACAAACGCGATTAACCAACACTTTTCCGTCCAGGAGAAATCCCGCCTCATCGAAGAAATCTGGGAAATCGCCTATGCGGACGGAATCGTTGACCAGCAAGAAGATTATCTGGTTCATAAGATTGCCGATCTCCTGCACCTCAGCCACCGCCAGCTTATCGAGGCCAAATTAAAGGTAAAAAATGCGAGCTTGAGTTGATACTTTGGTCATCTGTATTTAATCTCTCCATGCCTGCTGCCGGAGTTGCCGTGCTTTGTCAATATAAGCTTGACAGGCCATGCTTCGCATAGTAATAATTCAAAAAATAGTAGAAAAATCAATACGGTAAAAAAATCGCTGTTGAACTAAGCCCGGCGTTTTCATCCTCGCGATGACTTAAAGAAAAATATTGATATTTGCTGCTTTCGATCTTTTCTCACCAGAAAGAACATGATTTTGCCCTAAAACTGGACAGAAGGTGGAAATTGATATCGTTCTATGGCTTCTTAATGGTTCGGGAAGTATGCTCTTTATTCTAACACTTTATTAAGGGAGGTAGCATCATGAGAAGGACAGTATTGTTTTTGGCATTTTTTCTTTTGATCGGATTTTTCTTGGGGTCAGGCGTTTCCGCCAAGATGATTACTATTGGAGAGGCCCAGATCGTTTCTCATCCTGCACTAAACAATGACTCCAAGGGGTTCAAAGATGCCTTGGCAGAGGAGGGATTTATCGAAGGAAAGAATGTGAAATTTGACCGGCAAAACGCTCAAGGCGACCAATCGAATTGTGCAATTATCGCCCGCAAGTTCGAAGACGACAGAGTGGACTTGGTGCATGCCATTAGCACTCCCGACGCCCAGGCGCAGGTCAAGGTATCCAAGAATATACCCATCGTGTTTTCATCCGTGACCGATCCGGTAAAGACAGGTATTGCGCCCAGACTCGGGAAAACCGGAACCAACGTTACCGGTGTAAGTGACCGATGGCCCATTGCCCTTCAGTGCGAGATGTATCAGGACCTCGTGCCTCACGCAAAAAGGTGGGGGACTATTTACAATCCGGGGGACGTAAATGTCACTTTCCACATCAAAGAGATGAAAAAGGCCATCGAAAAGATGGGTGGAAAGCTTATCGAAGCCCATATCTCCGGCAGCTCGGAGGTGATGCAGGCGGCTCAGAGCCTTGTCGGAAGAGTGGATGCGATTCACATCACCTCAGATAACACTGCTGTGTCGGCATTTGAATCAATTGTAAAGGTTTGCAATGCAAATAAAATTCCTCTGTTTGTCGGAGACAGGGACAGCGTTCCCAGGGGGGCCATAGCAGCCTATGGACTCGATTATTACATGGTTGGATATTCGGCAGGCAAAAAGGCCGCCCGTATTCTTAAAGGTGAAAAGCCCGGCGATATCCCGGCAGGGCTTGCCTCCGGGTACAGTCTCTGGGTGAGCTTGAAGCACGCAAAGGAGCAAGGCCTTAAGATGTCCACAGCCTTGGTGAAAAAGGCGGCAGATAAACTTTGGGATGAACAAGGAAACGTGGTGAAAGGAAAATAGGTCAATCCGGATACTGAAAGGGGAGGCATGACGCCTCCCCTCCTTGAGGTGGTTGCATGGTATTGATGGGTTTTTATCGCGTTATCCCGATTTCATTTGAGCAGGGCCTGGCGTATGCGTTGGTTGCCCTGGGCATAGTCATTACTTTCAGGATCCTTGCGTTTCCTGATCTGACCGTAGACGGCAGCTTTGCACTCGGTGCGGCCGTTACGGCACGTTTTATTGTAGGAGGAGTTCCACCCATATACGGCATCCTTCTCGCGATCCTCGCCGGTTTTCTTGCGGGTGCCTGCACGGGCATTCTCAATACAAAATTAAGGATCAACAGCCTCCTGGCAGGCATCCTGGTTATGACCATATTATATTCGGTCAACCTGCGAATCATGGGCAGGTCAAATATACAGTTGTTAACGGTGCACACCCTTTTAACTCCCCTGGAAGATCTGCATGTGAACCGCTTCATTCCCATCATCGCTTTCTTTTTCTTTACCGCCTTTTTCTTCAAGTTCCTGACCGATCTTTTTTTGCACACTCAGCTCGGATTCGCCATGCGAGCCACCGGTGACAATGAACAAATGATCTGCACCCTTGGAGTAAATACCGATAACATGACTATTCTGGGCCTCGGCATATCAAACGCGTTTATCGCTTTGAGCGGAGCCCTGGTAGCACAGGATCAGGGCTTTGCCGATATTGGGATGGGCATAGGGATGATCGTTGCAGGGTTGGCCTCTATTATCATTGGTGAAGCCCTTGTTGGAAAAAAGACGGTAGGCCGGATGACTCTTGCGGCCATTGTGGGATCGGTTGTATATAAGCTCATTATTGCTATTGGGTTGAGACTGGGATTGGCCCCGACAGACCTCAAGATGGCGACCGGTGTGATGGTTATTCTGGCGTTGGGTATTCCGGCCCTCAAGTCGAAAAAGGAAGGTAAACTCCATTTAAGGGGAATATAAAACCGGAGTTGTTCAATGGTGAAGTTGAAGGATATCAGAAAAACATTCAAAAAGGGAACTATTGATGAAAAAGTCGCTATTGATGGGTTAAGCCTCAATATCGATAAGGGAGACTTTGTAACCGTCATCGGCAGCAACGGAGCAGGGAAAACCACTATGCTCAACCTCATATCGGGCACCTGTATACCGGATGAGGGTGATCTTTTTGTAGACGGAAATAAGGTGACTCGACTTCCCGAACATCGCCGGGCAAAATACCTGGGGAGGATATTCCAGGATCCTCTGATGGGAACTGCGTCCACGATGACTATAGAAGAGAATCTTGCAATGGCCGACCTTCGTGGAAAGCGAAGAGGGCTCCGTTGGGGGGTTTCCAAGGCCCGTAGGCTTTTTTATAGAGATACGCTTAAAACGCTGGAACTCGGCCTGGAAGATCGACTGAAAGATTCCGTAAGCCTGCTGTCCGGGGGGCAGCGCCAATCTCTCACCTTGCTTATGGCGACTCTCTCATTACCCAAGCTGTTATTACTCGATGAGCACACCGCAGCCCTTGACCCGAGAACCGCGCAGAAGGTAATGGATCTCACGGACAAAATCGTGAGAGAAAACAATCTGACGACTATTATGGTCACCCACAATATGACTCAGGCAATACGCTATGGAAACTGTATGATCATGTTGCATGAGGGGAAGCTCAAGTTTAAAGTTAAAGAGGAAAAGAAGCATGAACTTACTGTTGAGGAAGTTGTACGGCGGTTCGGGGCTGATCTTAAGGATGAGACGCTGCTTTCCTGAACACACCTTTGCTCTTCAATAACGCAAGAATGGAAATAACAATATGATCCATAACACCGTATTTCAATGTTGAATCACGGAGGGTTGGTTAGCCTCAGTCAAGATCAATGTTCCTTCTGTGTGCCAACGCTCGGAACCAAGTGAAGCAATTCTTATGTCATATTCCTTTGGAATTTTGAGAGGATGATCGTGGTGGATGAAACGTATGATGCCGTAATTATCGGCGCAGGAATCATTGGTACAGCCATCGCCTTTGAAATGGCTAAGATGGGTTACAGAACCCTGAATATTGATAAGTTGCCAGCCGCCGGCTATGGCTCTACAGGAAATTCTTGTGCCGTGATCCGCACCCATTATTCGACTTGGGATGGAACGGCCATGGCTTATGAAAGTCTGCACTACTGGAGAGACTGGGCCAATTACATCGAAGCAAAAGATGAGAGAGGAATCATTGACTACATCAACAAGGGCTGTCTCATCATAAAATCAAGGCACCATGAGGCAGATAAAAGCTTACGTTACCACAAAGATCTGGGCATTGAATATGAGCAGTGGGATTCTGCTAAGCTACAAGAGAGGGTCCCTTTTTTTTCCCAGGACTCTTTTTGGCCACCCAGAAGGCCTGAAGATCGGCGGTTTTGGGAAAAACCCAAAGAGAAGATCACGGGAGCCATTTTTACTCCTTCCTCCGGATATATCAGCGACCCTCAGCTTGCCACACACAATCTGCAACGAGCCACTGAAGTCAAGGGAGGAAAGTTTATGTTCAACAAAGAGGTCGTGGGGATTCAAAAATCCAAAGGCAGAGTCATCGGTGTAACTTTAGGTAATGGTGAAAAGATCGAAGCATCCATCGTCGTGAATGCTGCAGGGCCCCACTCCTTCGTTATCAACCGTTTGGCCGGCGTAGAGGCCGGAATGAACATCAAAACCCGTGCTCTTCGACATGAGGTCCATTTTGTGCCTTCTCCTGAGGGCTTCAATTATGAAAAAGACGGCTATCTCTGTTCCGATGGTGATGCAGGTTGTTACTCGCGACCGGAGGTTGGGAACAAGATCTTAGTGGGGAGCGAAGATCCTGAATGTGATCCCAAGGTATGGATTGATGATCCGGATAATTATAACCGAGACGTTACCATGGAACGATGGAAGGCACAGGTTTATCGCTTTGCCAAACGGGTTCCCAGTTTAGGTATTCCACAAAAACCTGTGGGTCTTGCGGACTTATACGATGTATCTGATGACTGGATTCCCATTTACGACAGGGCTGACCTGGATGGTTTTTATATGGCCGTTGGCACCAGCGGGAATCAGTTCAAAAACGCTCCGGTTGTAGGCCTGATGATGGCCACCTTGATCGACACCTGCGAAAATGGCCATGACCACGACAAAAGTCCCATGGAGATGAAATGTAAGTATACGGGGCTAACGTTAGATGCGGGTTTCTATTCGCGCTTGAGAGAGATAAATCCGGAAAGCAGTTTTTCGGTATTAGGCTGAGTTTGCCCTCTCTCCAAAGAGGCAAGCTGATTTTGATATTGCTTTCCTTAAACTCCTGCCGCTCTGGTGGCAACAGACCAATCTCTGGCTCTTACTGCGGTCGAAAGATGAGCAGCCATGCCTGGCCGATGGCCACGCTGATAATCATATAGGGAAAAGTCTTCTTCATGAAACCCACGAAGCTGATGCGATAGCCCCTTGATTCCGCGATCCCCATGGTCACCACGTTGGCGGAGGCACCGATGATGGTCCCGTTCCCACCAAAGCATGCGCCGAGCGCCAAGGCCCACCAGAGCTGATCTCCGGCACCGGGGATGACTTCACTGAGATAGGCGACAATAGGGAGCATGGTCGCAGTAAAGGGAATATTATCCACGAAGGCTGAGGCGATCGCGGAAACCCATATTATCAGGGTGACCGAAAGGATAAAACTGCCGTGTGAAAGATGTACGACCCAGTCGGCAATAACGGCCAGGAGGCCGGTTTCATCTACAGCTCCAACCAGCATGAAGAGGAATATGAAGAACATCAGGGTAGGCCACTCGATATCCTTTTCAATCACTTCCATGAGATTTACTTTGTCCGTGAGAATGGCAATGGTCACAAGGATTGATGCACCCATGAGTGCCGCTATGCTCACTTCCATGTGCCAGTACCCGTGGGTTAGGAACAGAAAGACCGCAAATCCCAGTACTGCCAGCCCGTAGATGAGGAGGGCGGGATCGGTGATCTTATATTCTTCCTTGAGGGTCTTGATGTGTTCTTCAATATTGTCCACCTTGGCTGCCGCGTAATCCTTCCCCCAGTAAATCTTGCAGAAGATGAACAGTGCCACCAGGGAAAGTGCACAGACCAGGCCCAGGGCAAACAGAAAATTTGTAAAGGTCAGTCCCGCATAGGATCCGATCATGATATTGGGGGGGTCGCCAATCAGCGTGGCGGTGCCCCCGACATTGGAGGCCATAACCAAGGGAATGAGCATATCAAGGGGATTCAGGTTCAGAGACACACATATTTCGATTGCTACTCCGGTGAGCAGGAGCATGGTGGTCACGTTGTCCAGGAATGCGGAGGTGATCGCAGTAAAAATCATGAGGTAGATAGAAAGGAGAAATACCTTGCCTTTGGCCAGCTTATACGCGAAATAGGCGCACCACTGGAACACCCCCGTGTGTTTGAGCACCCCGACAATGATCATCATGCCCATGAGGAGAAAGATAACATTCATGTCAATGGCCGAGATAGCCCTTCCAAAGGAGAAGATATGGTAGGCCGGATTGATGGTCCCGATGGTGTAGGATATGGTCATCATCAGGGCCGCTCCGATCATGGCGGCCACGGTTCTGTGGAGGAGTTCGAAGGCTATCAAGATATAGGCAAGGACAAAAATCACAGTCGAGATCCAGAAGGCCGGCCCAAGGACTCTTCCCAGGACGATATCCTCGCTGATGTAAAAGTGTTTCTCCTTGCCTGCCAGTTCATTGCCTTTGAATGTCAGGGTTTTCCCCTGAAAACTGGCCTTGTACACCTTGATTTCAACAGTGGCGGATTGAATTTCCCCTTTTTCGAGCTGAAACCGGGAGACATATTTGCCGTTATGGGCTGTTTCGAGATGGTCTACTTCTTTCCCGTTGACCATGATGGAGACCTTTGCTTCCGCAACGGGTTCCTTGTGATTATCCAGGACGAAGCCTGAGATGCTAACGGTATCAGCACCGGGAATAAGGGCTTTCCTGTGCTTACCCACGGCCCTTTCACTGGCAAAAGAGGTCGAGACCAGAGAAATGATGCAGAGCAACAGTGAAAAAATGAAAATTGTTTTTGATCTGGGCATGGGCGAATATCCTCCTCAGTTACACAATTCCTTTCGTATCTGCAAGCAACCTAAACCCATCCATACAGGGTGGCTTGGGGAGCAAAATGAATTGGGTGGGACTCTACAAAAGGTTGTGATACGTGTCAAGAAAAAGGTTGAGAATTTTCTCTCAGGTTCAAGACCAGGGAGGAAGTTCTTATGCAATACAACCGAGCAGTTTCATTGACATTGGAGATGCTCCATGCTACTCAAACACCATGGAAACGCAAATGTTTTTCATAAAATCTCTCCTGGTACAAAATACCATTATGCTTTTCTCCGTGGGGATTGTACTCTGTTTCCTTGGGCGTGCTTTTTTCAAGAAAAATGCTAAACATGTGATTGTTTTTTTGATCTGGCTCTGCATCGCCGTCTGGTTTTTCAACAGTCCTTTTTTCGGGTTCAGCAAGGTTATCGTAAGCCGGCGGGGGATTGAAGTTAACTACGGAATACTCTCTTTTCGGAACACAGTGCTTCCCCTGGACACCCCGTGGAAGATAGAAACAAGTCCGACGGGGATCCTGAAGACATCCAAGTTGTATTACATACGAATCGGTGATCACCAGAGTATGAAGGTCAAAGGAAAAAAGGATGTGGATTTGCTCAACAGGATTGGTGACGCCGTTGAGCGAACAAAAAAAGGGCGGTTGTCATAGAGCGGGGCCCAGGCTGCTCAATTCCTGGGCCCCGCATTTTTATTTTTCTGGTTTGTCCGTGTTGATGGTTGTTAAGGGCGGGGCATTGGATTCCGGGCCACCAACCTGGCAGCTCGGCTTCATTCATGTGGAAATCCCGAATTTTGGAAGGACATAGGCCTGAAGCAAGACCCAGCCCACGATAATCAATAAAAAGATCCAAAGACTCATTCGATTACTCCTTTTCTATTTTTCCATCTCAATTGTTCAACGAACTGTTCTTTCGTCTCGTGAAACGAAAACGGCACACGGCCGTTCATTCCTAGCCAGCTCACGAAAAGCCTCCGCCGGAAGAGCAGCTTGAAGATGAGAGGGCCTGGCCGAGTCCTGAACTCGAAGACCCGGAGCTGAACGAAGAAAGGAGTTTTTCCACCTCATTGCCCTCACAGCTTGGACAGGTTATATCACTCTCATCGTCTGACGCAAAACAAAGCCGTTCAAATACATCGCCGCATTTGCGGCATTTAAACTCGTAGATGGGCATTTCAAACCTCCCGAACAGAATATGAAACACATATGTACCTGCACTATGTTGTTAATATAATCCTTCTTCGGCTGTTTTCAAACAAAAATTCAAAAAACCGTCACCCCAAGATGCTTCTGGCAACGATCGTTTTTTCCATTTCCTTGGTTCCTTCATAAATTTCAAGGATCTTGACATCGCGGTAAAGGCGCTGCACCTTGGATTCATCAAAATAGCCATATCCGCCATGCATCTGAACTGCCTCATCAGTGCATCGCACTGCCATCTCGGCAGAAAACCATTTTGCCATGGCAATCAACGCGTGATCTATTTTCCCTTGATCAGCGGACCACGCAGCCTCGTAATAGAGATTTCTGGCCGCGCGAATCCGCGTGGCCATTTCGGCAAGCTTGAATTGCGTGACCTGAAACGAGGCCAGAGGAGCATTGAATTGTCGCCGTTCTTTGGTATGGCGAAGGCATTCCTCCAGGGCCGCGCGTCCCAGGCCCACGGCCTGGGCGCAGATATGAAGCCTGGTCCGGTTAAAAAAGGCCATTAATTCGCGAAATCCATTTCCCTCCTCACCTACCAGATTTTCCAAAGGGACCCGGACGTTTACGAGAGAAATTTCTGCCGTATCAGAGGCCCTCGTGCCCAGTTTTCCATGCATTTTCGTCGCCTCATACCCAGGGGCATCCGTGGGCACCAGGAGAAAACTGTGGCGGTCATGGCGTGAGGGGTTTTCAGGGTTTGTGAGGCAGAAAACAAGGACATGGTTGGCAAGATTGCCGTTCGTGATAAACATCTTTGATCCGTTGATGACCCATTCCCCTTGTTCTTTTACGGCCGTGGTGGTTGCGTTCGTCACATCAGAACCGGCATCGGATTCGGTAATTGCTGTCGCAAGGATAGCCTCCCCGCTAGCCAAGGGAGGGAGAACCTGCTTTTTCTGGTTTTCAGAACCGAACAGGCCGAGAAGTTCCGATCCAAAGGTGGTGGACAAGATAGCCTGGCCGATCCCTGGATCAACGGTCCAGAATTCTTCGGTGATCAGGCAATGCTCGAAAAAACCATACCCGAGACCGCCGTATTCTTCGGGGATAAACACCCCTACAAACCCAAGTTCGCACGCCTTTTTCCAGAGTCCCAGGTCAAATGTCTCGTTGCGGTCAAATTCCACGGCCACATCGGGGAATTCCCCTTCAGCAAATTCCCGTGCCGCCTTTACAATATCCTTTTGTTCCTTGTTCAGCGTAAAATCCATACGGTATTCCTCCAATAACTTTATTCTGGCTCAGTCAATCGAAGCGTCCTTTGGGCAAATGTGACTTTTAGGATTACAGGATATGCCGCTTTTTTATTCGTGACTGGCGGGAGAGCTTCGTATTTTCGTGACGTATCTGTGGGGGAAACCGCAGCCAGGTCCTCAGGGTGTTTTTTCCTGAGGGCTGGAATGCGGCGTCCCGCCTATAGATCTCTATAGGCGGGACGTGGATAAGTCACTGAAAATACCAGCTTGGGAGACTCGTCATCGAAGAAAAAAGTGACATAGCCTGTTATGGCTTTCACAGATTCTTCAGCTTCGAAAAGCGTGAGAATCTCGAGAACCAGTATTTTCTCAGCAAAGCCAGGTCGATAGTTTCAGATCACTTCCCATTCGGCAGGGGTTTATTCACCACGAAGCACACGAAGAAACACGAAATCTTGGTTTTGCTGCAGGTACTTCGTGATCTTTTCATTGGGCACAACTATTTTGCAAATTTTTCTTTGAGTACCGGGATGACCTGGAAGAGGTCTCCCACGATTCCGTAGTGCGCAACATTGAATATGGGAGCTCGTCCATCCTTGTTAACGGCAATAATTGTTTCTGCATTCTTCATACCAGCCTGGTGCTGAAATGCCCCGCTGATCCCCAGCGCGATATACACCCTCGGCCGGACGGTCTTCCCGGAAGTTCCCACCTGCCTGCTTTTTGGTAACCACTCCTTGTCGGCAACAGGCCGGGAACAGGACAGGGTGGCGCCAATTGCATCCGCAAATTCCTCTATCAGGGATATGTTTTCAGGTTTCCCAATGCCCCTTCCCACCGAAACAAGGATATCGGCCGCAGTAATGTCCACATCCGCCAATTCTGCTTCCACGTACTCAAGAAACCTGCGCCTGAAATAACTCCAGTCAGGAGGCTTAATTGCCACTTTTTCCGCGGACCTGTCGTGGCTGACAGACGCGGAGAAACACCCGGGACGCAATGTCACAAGATATTGATCAAATGGCTTCAGTCGGAGATTCGCGTTGATTTTGCCCCCGTAGATTTGCCTCTGCACCTCTAGGTGCCCATTGTCAAGCATTGCGTCAAGACAATCGCTCATGAGAGGGATAGTCAGGCGGGCTGCCAATGGGGGGGCGAGATCCATGCCGATTGCGGTGTGGCCGATGAGGGTTAAGAAAGGACTTCGCTCTTGTATGGTTTTTTCAAGGGCCTGGAGATAAGGGCCGGGGCTGTAAGACCCAAGTTCCGGAGAATCTAGCAGCAGGAGGTTGTCGCAGGAATTTTCAAGACGATCTGCCATTTCTGAAATATCCTGTCCCAGGAGTAAGACGGTAAGTTGCACCCCATTTTGGGAGGCAAATGCGCTTGCAAAGTTCAACATCTCGAAGGTAATATCACGGAGTTTCCCTCTCCTGTGCTCTGCGAGGACAAGTATTTCTTCCATCTTAATCGATTCCCCCTTTATCCCTGATGATTTGCGCCGTCTTTTCACAGATTTCATTCAGGGTGCCGGTCAGCATTTCAGCGCCTTCTCCTGAAGAGGGAAGAGAAAGCGTTCTTGAAGTCACACTCGATCCCTCTGAACCTATCTCTGTTTCTGATAACCCGAGCTTCTCGCAATCCGTTTCTCGAATTTCAATATTCCGCACTTTCCTTATTCCCATGATGGAAACGTATCGGGGATCATTGATTCCTGTCTGTACGGTGATCAGGGCAGGGAGAGAGAGTTCACTTTTTTCCTGGGTGTTGGATTCAAGCTCCCGGTGGACGATTACCTTGTCACCGTTTATGACAATATCCATGGCCAAAGAAGCAAAGGGCAGGCCGAGCCATTCCGCCAAGATCAGGCCAACCTGTGCCCATCCGTTGTCGGATGCCTGTGCACCGGTGAGAATCAGGTCATAGGACAGATCTTTTACCACTCTGTAAAGGCCTTTGGCGACGCCGAATGCATCGGAACCTTCAAAACTCTCTTCGTCAATAAGAATGGCTTCATCAGCACCCATGGCCAGGGCACGCCTCAGCACATCTTCGGCATTTTCATCACCCAGCGTAACAACAGTCACTTTACCGCCATGGCTTTCCTTGAGGCGGACGGCTTCCTCAACTGCATAGTTGTCCCATTCGTTGATGTCCATAACAAGATCTTCCCGGTCGATTTCTGAACCGTCCCTGCCAATCTCCAGTTCTGCCTCGGCCACTTCGGGAACCTGCTTTATGCAGGCCACGATATCCATACTTCCACCTCCTTCTCTTCGTTGTCGAGTTGGAGCCCCAACGCCATTGCCCCGATTTATTTTGAAAAAATATCTCATTTCTGGATTGGAAACTCACTAGTGCTCGAAATCCATTTGTGGAAAGGCACTATTTAACGGGATAATGTACTATGCCAAGAGAGCAAAGCATGAGGAGCATGTCAACTCTTTTTCAAAAAGCAGGTGCCGCTGTTTCGCTGTTTTCCTGAAAGAGGCATCCAAAAGAAGGATATGGTAAAAGAGACATATACCTTTTGTGAGAATATTCATTTTTCTAGATAAACCAAGTTGTTACGGCATTGCTAAGCAAGGCTTGTGCAATAATATCTGGATTTTTTTGTCAAATATGATAAAAAGAAATGTTTGTAAGAACCCAGGTCTTTAGCCTGAGAACTGAAGACTGATTGAGTAGTCACGAATGTTCAACAACGAGGAAGAGGGGGACAGTCAACGATGAAAATATTGATTGTGGGTGGAACCGGTATGTTAGGGAGCGAATGCAGAGAGTTGTTGAGCCGAAAGCACGAAATCATTGTGCCGGGTCATGATGCCCTTGACATCGTAAGTTGGGATGAGGTTATAGAGAGCCTGCAAAAGATCTCCCCCGAAATAGTTTTGAATTGCGCGGCATTCGCTGATGTCGATGGATGTGAAGACAACGAATTTGTGGTCAGAAAAATAAATGTGGAGGGACCGAGAAATCTTGCCCAGGGGGCGGCGAGATTTGGAAGTCAGCTCATCCATATCTCGAGCGACTATGTCTTTGATGGACAAAAGACGCTACCCCAACCCTATTTCGAAGATGACTTAGTGCGGCCCCTCTCAGCGTATGGAAAGAGCAAGGCGGAAAGCGAAATCGCGGTACGGGAGAATTCTCCCAACTACATCATCCTTCGCACGGGTTGGTTGTACAGCAGAGGAGGAAGCAATTTCATCAAGTCAATTCTTTCTGCTGCCATGAAAAAGGGCACAAAAGTCTTGAAAGTGGTTGATGACCAGTTTGGATCTCCCACATGGGCATATCGTCTCGCCCACCAGATCGAGGCACTTCTAAATCGTGGAGGAAGAGGGACCTATCACGCTACTGCCGAGGGATTTTGCAGCAGATTCGAATGGGCAACATTTATCCTTGAAAAACTTGGGCTGGGCACCCCCCTTGAGCCCTGCAGTTCAGAAGCGTTTCCCAGGCCTGCGAAAAGGCCCGTAAATTCTATCCTCGAGAACAGGTTGCTCAAGAAACAGGGGAGTAATGTGATGCGGGAATGGAAAGAAGACCTTAATGAATTCCTGGACCTGTTCGGAGAAGAGTTGATCCGGGAGGCATCAGAAAATTAGGCAGGCAGAAACAGGATCCCTTGGATTTAAATTCCAATGCCTTGTGCCCTGTGCCTTGAGCACTGGATAAATCATGCGTCTTTTCTTAACAATACTAGCGCTGGCATATGCCGTATGTCCCTACGATCTCCTTCCCGATTGGCTAGTGGGGCTCGGGTGGATCGACGATATCTCGATCCTGGGGCTCCTGTGGTGGTATTTGTATCGCTATAGCAAGCGTAAATCCGCACAAGAACGGACTTCTCAAGAGAGCGATTTCCGCTCCTATTCTAACCAGGAGCAAGAGCAACCCAGGAGGAGCGGCTTTGCCCCCGACCCGTACCAGGTCCTTGAGGTGAGCAGGAATGCATCGCAGGAACAGATAAGAAAGGCCTATAAGAAACTGGCGGGGAAATATCACCCGGACAAGGTTTCACACCTCGGCCAGGAATTTCAAGCCCTGGCCGAGAAGCGCTTCAAAGATATTCAGGAGGCATACGAAGCGCTCCGGGTCAAATAGATCGTCCGAGCACAGCCCCCTCATAGATGGCGGTCTTTGCGCTCCTGGGTTCCAGGCAATCACCGATTCGATGTATTTCATAGCCCAGGGGCTGAAGCTGCTCATAAAGCGTATTATCCGGCCGGCTCCCGATGGCAATGACAACCCTTTCAGCCTCCAGGAAGGTCTCCTTTCCGTCCTTGTCACTCACGAATACTCCATTGTCCTCCACCTTTTTCAGCTTGGTCTCGGGCATTACCCTGATCTTGTTGGAACGTAATTTCCGGAGAAGGATCTTTCTCGTCATACTTTCCAGCGCTTTTCCAATCTTAGGCAGAAGCTCAACAATAGTCACAGCAGAGCCTGATTCGGCCAAGTGATGTGCGACTTCGCAGCCGGTGGCACCTCCGCCGATCACGACGGTCTTTTTCGGGGTAGGGGTATCTCCCTCGAGCATACCCACGTAAGAGGTAACAATCGATTTATCGATCCCCTCCACCGGTGGGAACACAGGCAGGGAGCCGGTTGCCAGGATAACCACATCGGGTTCTTGTTGCTTTATGGTATCGACGCTCACCTCCTGGTTCAAATGGCACTTGACGCCGAATTTCTCAATCTGCCGTTTTTGAAACCGGATAAGATGAAGCAGTTCTTTCTTGTATTCGGTAACGCTTCCCATGACGAGCTGGCCCCCGAGGAGTGATGCCTTCTCAAAAAGGTGCACATCGTGCCCCCTCCTGGCCGCAACCCACGCCACATTCAACCCCCCGGGTCCTCCACCGATAACCATGATCTTCCGAACCTGTTCAGCCGGAACGATGACCATTTCATTTTCCCGCCCCAGAGTCGGATTCACGAGACACTCGATTCTTCCTCTTCGGAAAATGGATTCCATACAGGTGTTGCAGGCGATACAGGTACGTATATCTTCAAACCGGCCTTCTTTGGCCTTTCTTGGCATTTCCGGATCAGCAAGAAGTCCCCTTCCGATGCAAACAAGGTCCGCTTTGCCCTTGGTTATGATATCATCCGCAAGGATCGGATCATTGATTCTCCCAACGGCCATGATGGGGATATGAAGTGCCTTTCTTATCTTTTCCGCACTGTCAGCCAGGCATGCCTGTTTCATGAACATGGGTTGGGCAATCCACTCGGGGGTCGCATCATTTCCCGCCGAGACCTGTACGACATCGACTCCTGATTCTACAATTGGTTTCAGGACCTGGATGCTTTCCTGGACGGTCAGCCCATCAGGGCAGAATTCCTGCGCGCTGATTTTGAATGAAATGGGAAAATTTTCTCCCACGCGCCTGCGGATTTCCTCCACGACCTCTCTGGCGAAGCGCGTTCTTCCAAGAATATCTCCTCCGTATTCATCCTCCCTGATATTGGAAAAACGGGACAAAAATTGATTAATGAGGTAGCCATGAGCACCGTGTATTTCAATGAGTTCAAAGCCTGCGGATACGGCACGTTCGGCGGCATCACCGAATTTCTTGACCAGTGCTTGAATCCCTTCAGTGGTGAGTGGCTCCACTTCGCCGTGGATAACCGGGCAGGGAAGCGGTGAAGGTGCCAGGGGTTTCCTTTTAATCACCTTGACAGATGTCTGCCTGCCCCCGTGATGAACCTGCAGGGCGGGAACAGCACCTTCTGTTTTCATCACCTTGGCAATTTTCGACAAACCCTCCAGGAAACGGTCATCATAAATTCTTGCCTGATGGGGAGAAACCACGCCTTCAAGAGAAACTGCGCAGGCCTCCATGATCACCATGGCCGGGCCCCCAGCGGCTCTCAAACGGTAGTGTTCCACTGTTTTTTCTGTAATACTCCCATCATCTTCAATGAGGAAAGAAGCCAGGGCGGGCATGACAATACGGTTCTCCAGTTTAACGCCCCGAATCTGAAACGGGGTGAATAGCGAATGCATGGACTTTTCCTACTCCTTTTCTTGGGGGCTCGGGTTATTGTAGATATCGATCATTTTTTCCCCTTTTACATACTCAGTCGATTTATACGTTGTTAAGTTCTCTACCTTGCCCATGACTTCTCTCATTCGATCACATTGCTTTTTCAGCTCTTGTACAGCTTTTTTATCAGAGAGTTTTTCCTCTATTTCATCAAGAAGATAGTAGATATATTGAAGAGGCTGGTTTAACTCATGGCATGTGGTGCAGGCGATTTCAAGGACCCCCCGAAGCTTTTCTTTCTCCAGGCGTTCTTCTTGGGCGCGTTTCCGTGCCGTGATATCGCGGGTCACCGCGATGAGACATTTTTCATCCCCGTAGTCGATCACTTCTGCCGACCAGAGTACGTACCTGATTTCGCCTGATTTCATGCGAAATTTCGCTTCCAGGTTGCGGACCATTTCCTGTTCACGCAGGACCTTGACCATCTCTTTTCGTTGTTCAGGCTCAGCCCAGATACCCAGTGCTACCGATGTGCGGCCGATGACCTCATCACGACGGTAGCCGGTGGTCTCGAGAAACGCTTCATTCACATCAATATAAAATCCATCCTCGAGGGTGCTGATAACGATCCAGTCAGGGCTGGATCGAAACGCCTTGTGAAATTTCTCCTCGGACCGGGCAAGGGCCTCATTTGCGTGTTCCCGGTCAGTATAGTCCATAAAATAGCCCAGGATGGCAGGGCTATCATTGTAGGAAATGGAGGTGACCGATTCGATGATCCATTTCAGATCACCCTTTTTGTCCACGGCACGGTAGAGGTAGGGAGAAGAACGTTCCCCTTTGAGCATCTCTATCGCATTTGTCCTTACTTCCTCCCAGTCCTCGGCGAAAACCAATTTGGATGCCTCGTTTCCCAGCAGTTCATCTTCCGAATAACCTGATATGCGCTGAAACTCCCGATTCACAAGGGAGAACCTCCTGTCCTGGACGATGAAGATACCAATGGGTGATGCCTCGAATATGTTTGCAAACGATTGGCCATCGAAGCAGATATTCACGTTCTCGTGTTCTGAGCCTTCTTTTTCCGAGGGTTGGGGATTCTTTTCTTTGGTATTTTGTTTTTGCTTCTTATTAAAAAACATTTGTCTGGCTACTCCTTGCCAAAAATGCAAAATATTCGCGGTTAAGGCGCACGGTTTATGGCATGCCTGATCTTCGTAGGTCCCAGAGGACCAAGTTTTTCAACGGATAAGGTATGCTAGTTTTCTGCAAATAAGCCTTGTTGTCAAGAAGAAAGCGGGAAGGATATCTGCCTGGATTTCAGGAAGGACGAGCTTGGCAATTGGAATCATTTACTTGAAGGCTGATCCGAAACTCGCCTTGAGAAATTCCCGATTGAGACGGGCGATATTCGTGATAGAGATCTCCTTGGGGCACTGCACCTCGCACTCCGTGTGATTCGTGCAGTTCCCGAAGCCCAGTTCACCCATTTTTCGGAGCATGGATATGGCTCGTTTGGCCGCTTCTACTCTGCCTCTGGGGAGGAGGGCCAAGTGGGATATTTTTGCCCCCACAAAAAGCATGGCTGAGGCATTGGGGCATGCTGCAACGCATGCGCCACAGCCGATACACGCGGCAGCGTCCATGGCGAGCTCAGATTTTTCCGCTGAAACGGGGATGCTGTTCGCCTCGGGGGCCTGGCCGGTGTTTACGGAGATATAGCCCCCTGCCTGGATAATCGTATCAAACGCGCTTCGATCTATCATCAAGTCTTTCACGATACCAAAGGGGCGTGCCCGGAACGGTTCTATGACAATGGTGTCTCCGTCCTGGAAATGCCGCATGTGGAGTTGACAAAGGGTCGTTCCCGGCTGGGGACCATGGGCATAGCCGTTCACCACAGTGCCGCAGGCACCGCAGATGCCTTCCCTGCAATCATGATCAAAAGCCACAGGTATTTTGCCTTCCAGGGTCAGTTTCTCATTCAGGACGTCCAGCATCTCCAGGAATGACATATCCGTATCAATATCTTTCACCTTGTGAACTTCCAGGTGCCCTTTCTCCTCTGCATTTTTCTGGCGCCAGATTTTCAAGGTGAGGTTGATGATTCCGCTCATTTGTAACTCCTCTGGGTCAGGTGCACATTCTCGAAGGCAAGAGGTTCTTTGTGAAGCACCGGGGGGGTTCCTTCCCCGGCGTATTCCCAGGCTGACACATAACACGACGTATCGTCCTGGCGGAGGGCCTCGTGTTCTTCTGTCTGATAGGCCACATTGAAATGACACCCGCAGGATTCCTTTCTGGAGAGGGCGTCTTCTACCATTAATTCGGCAAACTCCAGAAAATCGGCCACCCGCCCCGCACGTTCAAGGGTCTGGTTGAGATCATCCGATGCACCGGGAACAAGAGCGTTCTCCCAGAACTCTTCGCGCAACTGTGGGATCAATTCCCTGGCCTTTAAAAGGCCTTCCCCGGACCGGGTCATTCCGCAATATTCCCACAGGATATGACCGAGTTTGCGGTGTATGTCATCAACCGTGCGATGTCCTTTCAGCGTCAATAACTTCTGAATTCTTCCCCTGGCTTGCTGCGATGCATCCTCGAACACGGGATGCGCGGCATTCACGTCCGGGAGAGGAGTGCCTGCCAGATATCCGCCGATGGTGTAAGGAATGACAAAATATCCATCCGCAAGCCCCTGCATGAGGGCACTCGCTCCGAGCCGGTTTGCCCCGTGGTCCGAAAAATTGGCCTCTCCGAGCACAAAGAGCCCCGGGATGGTGCTCATCAGGTCATAGTCAACCCACAATCCGCCCATCACGTAATGGACTGCCGGGTAGATCATCATGGGCGTTTCATAGGGGTTCTCGCCAGTAATCCGTTCGTACATGTCAAAGAGATTCCCGTACTTCCGCTCGATGACATTCCTTCCGTCCCGCTCAATGGGATCCCTGAAATCAAGATACACGGCATAGCCGGTGGGGCCAACCCCTTTCCCCTCATCGCACTGTTCCTTTGCATTCCTGGACGCTACATCACGCGGAACAAGGTTCCCAAAACTCGGGTATTTTCTTTCCAGGTAGTAGTCACGCTCGTCTTCGGGGATTTCGTTGGGGGAGCGTTTGTCCCCGGGATTTTTCGGCACCCAGACCCGACCGTCATTCCTGAGGCTCTCGCTCATAAGGGTTAACTTGGACTGATAGGTCCCGTGGACCGGGATGCAGGTGGGATGAATCTGGACGAAACAGGGGTTCGCAAAAAATGCGCCTCTTTTGTAGGCCTTAAAGGTGGCCGAGACATTAGAATGCATGCCGTTGGTGGAGAGATAATAAGCATTGCCATACCCTCCGGTGGCCATGACCACCGCGTGAGCGGCATGTTTTTCGATCTCACCCGTAATAAGATTGCGGGCCACCACGCCGCGCGCGCAGCCGTCCACCACCACGATATCCAGTATCTCTCTGCGGGGAAGCATCTCGATATGGTGCAGAGCTGCCTGGCGCATCATTGCGCTGTAGCAACCCAGAAGGAGTTGCTGCCCGGTCTGCCCCCGGGCATAAAAAGTACGGGAAACCTGGGCGCCGCCAAAGGACCTGTTGGCCAGGAGTCCGCCATATTCTCGGGCAAAGGGAACTCCTACGGCCGTACAGTGATCAATGATCTCGTTGCTGATCTGGGCCAGGCGGTAGACATTCGCCTCCCGGGCGCGGAAATCTCCACCCTTGATGGTATCGTAGAACAGTCGCCAGATACTGTCCCCGTCGCCGGGATAGTTCTTGGCCGCGTTAATGCCCCCCTGGGCGGCGATGCTATGGGCTCGGCGCGGTGTATCCTGCAGGCAGAAGGACTTGACATGATAGCCCAGCTCCGCCAGGGTCGCGGAAGCTGATGCACCGGCAAGGCCTGTTCCAAGCACGATGATTTCAAACTTTCGTTTGTTTGCGGGACTGACCAGTTTCATGTCGAACTTGTGTCTGTCCCATTTGGTCTCGAGAGGCCCTGCCGGGGCCTTTGCATCCAATGTCATGGCAAACTCCTTATGCGCTCAGGTAGATGAAAACCGGTATTGAGGAAAAACAGACACCGATAATCAGTGCATAGAGCACACTGATCATCTTGATGGCCGGCATGTACTTGGGATGATTGGCCCCGATGGTCTGAAAGGCACTCCAGAATCCATGGTTGATATGAAAACCCACTACGATGACCGAAAACACGTAAAAGGCAGCATAAAAAGGGTTCTGGAACGCTGTTGTAACCATACGGTACAGTCCGCCGACGGCGTTTCTGTCCACAAAGGTGAAGGCAAACAGATGAATAATCACGAATACCAGGATGTACAGACCCGTATAGGCCTGGAGCCTTGACGATACGGTCTGCCCTCCAGGGGCCTTTTTTCGGATGACGCTCTTTTTCATCACGTACCCCTGGGGGCGCGCTGCCAGGTTCTGAAAGTACAAAAACGCGCCGAAAAGGATGTGGAGCAGCGCGAAAAGAATGAGTCCTCCTTCGGCCAGACGAAGCAGGGCAGGGTGCTCGTGAAGCTGGGCCGAGTATCCTTCAAAGGCGGGTCCTCCCCCGTAATAAAAGAAATTTCCAACAAGGTGGAGTACAAGGAAAAGAGAGAAGCTGAGCCCCGTTATTGCCATCACCAGTTTCTTGCCAATGGATGACGTAAACGTCGCAATGAACCAATTCATTTTCCCCCCCATTCCTATTCCCCTGCATTCTCCAGCCGTTTCATGTCAGCAACCAGTCCCTCTACCGCGGCGGCTGAATCCTTGAGGGCCTTTTCTTCTTCAGGGGTAAGAGTGATTTCTATGATCTCTTCAATACCCTGCGCACCGAGCTTTACCGGCACCCCGATAAAGAGATCGTCGATTCCGTATTCTCCTTCGAGGTAGGCGGCACAGGGAAGAATCATCTTCTTGTCTTTCAGGATGGCCTCCGCCATTTGGACTGCTGAAGAAGCGGGGGCATAAAAAGCACTGCCCGTCTTGAGAAGCCCGACGATCTCCGCCCCTCCCTGCCGCGTTCTCTGCACGATGGCCTCTATTCGATCGGCTGGCAGGAGTTCAGTAATGGGAATGCCTGCGACCGTGGAATAGCGGGGAAGGGGAACCATGGTGTCCCCATGCCCTCCCAGCACAAAGGCGTGCACATTTTCCACGGAAACACCAAGTTCCATGGCGATGAAGGCACTGAATCTCGCCGAATCGAGCACTCCCGCCATGCCAATGACCTTTGTCTTGGGAAATCCGCTCATGTCGTAAGCCACATGGCACATGGCATCCAGCGGATTACTTACCATTATCAACACCGCCCCGGGAGCGACGGAGGCGATATCCTGCGCAACAGAACCAACGATCTTCATATTGGTGCTCAGAAGATCGTCCCTGCTCATTCCAGGCCTTCTGGCAATGCCTGCGGTAATAATAACGATATCGGAGTCTTTGGCCTTGCCGTAATCCCCGGTGATGCCTGTAATCCTGGAATCATGTTTTTCGACCGGGGCCGCTTCCATGAGGTCCAGGGCCTTTCCGGCAGGGACCCCGTCGAGGATATCCACCAGGACTACATCGGCAAGTTCCTTTTCTGCCACGCGCATCGCGGCGGTTGCTCCGACGTTTCCAGCGCCCACCACCGTTACCTTTTTTCTCATTCCATTACTCCTTTATTTTCCGGCACGCGTTTGCCGGTTCCCCCGTTAACTCGTTTGCCGGTTGAACAGCTCTCAATCAAATGATCGTTATCCCTTTGGCCTTATGCCCTGTGAATTACGCCTTATGCCTGTCTTTTACATTGTTTTGCAGACCTGTTCTATGGCTGCCGCCATTGCCTCGTCTTCCTTCCGGATATCCTCAAACGTCTTGGGCTTGACTTCCGGCGGTTTTTCTTCCAACCCGTATTTCCATTTCAGGAATTGTTCGCCAGTGTTCGGATACAGGGCATAGACGAGGAGATCATAATCATCCTTTGCCAGGTCTCCGATCTCCTCCCTGTCCTTTTCGAGCTCCGGCTCTAGAAAATCAGCGGCACGGCCCGTCACCGGCGTCTGGCCTCGCTTGTAATTCTTGAGTACTATTTTCTGTACCTCGGGATCCACCGGGATGGGTGTCTTCCCATACAGGCCGTAAACCAGATCTTTCACCTCGTTTGTCACCATTTTATATTTCCCGAAAAGGACATTCAGGACTGCCTGAACGCCAACAATTTGGCTCGTAGGGGTAACCAGGGGTGGCATTCCCAGTTCTCTCCTGGTCACGGCAATCTCTTTGTGCACTTCAGGAAGACGATCAAGGGCCTTGGCCTCTTTTAGTTGGCTCACCAGGTTGGAGATCATGCCCCCCGGGATCTGATGGGCCAGAACGCCGGTATCGATGACGGACATCTTATTCTTGGCCAGATAATCGCGGTACTTGGGTGCAACTGTTTCCATGTAATCGCCCAGTTCCAGGAGATCGTGGAGATCCAGCCCCGTATCTCGATCCGTATCAAACAGGGTTGCCACGATAGGTTCTACTGCGGGTTGGGAGGTTCGGAGCGCAAACGGTGCAAGGCAGGTGTCCACGATGTCCACACCCGCTTCAATAGCCTTCAGGTAGACCATAGACGCCATGCCGCTGGTATAATGGGTGTGAAGATGGATGGGTATAGTAATGATCTTCTTCAACTCAGTGACAATCTTCGCAATATCAAAAGGCGCCATGATGCCTGCCATGTCCTTGAGGCAGAGGGTATCGGCCCCCATGTCCTGGATCTCCTTTGCCTTGGAGATATAATATTCGAGGTTAAACACTTCACCGCCCATGCGCCTTTCGGTGAGGGTGTAGCAGATCGTCCCCTCAAAGTGCTTGCCGTTGGCCTTGATACGTTCCACCACCGTCTGAAAATTTCTGAAATCATTCAGGGCATCAAAGACACGAAAGATGTCCATTCCTGCCTCACAGGTTTTATCCACAAATAGCCTGGCCACATCATCAGCATAGTTCCGGTATCCAACCAGGTTTTGTCCCCGCAGGAGCATGGAGAATGGCGTTTTCTTGATATGTTTTTTGAGGGTTCGAATCCGCTCGAAAGGATCCTCCCCCAGGAAGCGGTGCATGGTATCAAAGGTTGCACCGCCCCAGACCTCCATGGCCCAGAAGCCCACGTTATCCATTTTTTCCGCAATAGGAATCATGTCTTCGGTCCGCATCCTGGTAGCCAAGAGCGACTGATGCCCGTCACGAAAGGTGTTGTCCTGGATTTTGAGGGGATTTTTGGTCCCGCCTTCTAGAAAATCATTCATCGTACAAAACCTCCCAGTCTACAAGTTTCTTGTTTTCTGCATACCTGTTCATGTGAAGTGTGAACCTGCGTATTCTTTTTCATCCTTTTTAGTTATGCCTAACTCCTAGCGAGAAACCTGTCAAGGCGAAAATTCCAAAAGAAAACGCACGTGCAATAAGGATTCCGGCTAATTGCCACGGGAACTTCAAGGAAAAAGTATTACAACTTTCTTTCCTATTGACCAAATAGGAGTTTTGATATAATCTATAAATGTTTAAGATATTTGGGCATCAAGAGTTAGGACCTTTGATGGACATGTCGCCAAGAGATTTTCCAGAGAATTTTGGATGGAATGAAGAGAAGCCTTATCCCCTGGGAGGTTGTCCGAGAATAGCAATTTTGTTTCAAATCAAGGAATCCCAAGGAAATACCGCAGGCATATAGTTAATATTCCCAGGATAATCTTTTGAGCATGACGAAGAGTTGGAGCAAAAGGGCATTCTCGGATAGCCTCTAAGTTTGTGTTCCTCGTTTTTACGCTAAAGAAAGGCCGATAATATCATGTGGTTGCTGGATTGCTTTTTTATGCCGTTTGAGATAGGAAAAAATCAACAGCGTGGCCATTTTTTCTACGCTGGAATTCCGCCTTAAATTCCGTTCCCTCAAGTCTAATTCATATGATTTAATAATCCATCAAATGAACTCTCCCCGCAGCAAGCTGCGGGGTATCACGTCGAATCTGCTCGGCAGATCCGATAAAAAGGATTTCAGGTAAGTCTTGGCATCATCCCTGCTGCAAGCAGCAGGGAATTCCAAGTTAACAGAAGGAGAAAAGAATATGAAAAATGCAACAAAATGTTTGTTGGTCACCTTTGTCGCTCTGGCACTGATATTTACATTCGGGGCCTTCGCAAGTGCAAAGGTCATTAAGCTCGGTTGTGCAATATCCTTTACCGGAGGGAAGAGTAGAACCGGAAAACTCTACAGGGATTCATACAACATGGCGGTAAAACAGATAAATGATGCTGGTGGGATAAAAGTCGGCAATGCAATGTATATGCTGAAGATTGTCTATTATGATGATAAAAGTGATCCAACCGAAAGCTCCCGCTTGGTCGAGAAGCTCATAAGTACAGATAAAGTCAATTTTCTTCTTGGCCCTTATTCCAGTGGCATTACCATCCCCAATAGTATCGTTGCCCAGCGTTACAAGATTCCCATGATAGAAGGCGGTGGAGCGTCAGGGAAAATTTTCAGTCGCGGAAACAAGTATATTTTTGGCACCCTGCCTCCCGCCGGTCAATATTTTAAGACTACCCTGGAAATGTTTCAAACATTCAGCCCCGTGCCGAAGACCATTGCAATCCTCTATTCAGATGATAAATTCGATATCAGCGTTGGAAAAGGGACACAAAAGCTTGCGAAAAAGATGGGCTATGATGTTGTCTTGTTTGAAAAGTATGCTGAAAATGCGTCAGATTTCACGTCTGTTCTCACCAAAATAAAATCCCTCAATGTCAGCGTTGCTCTGGTTGCAGGCCATACTCAGGAAGCACTCAATTTTACGCAGCAGGCAAAGGAATTGAATGTGTGCCCGAAAATGATCAGTATGACTGTGGGGCCATCCGAGGCCGACTTTCGCAAATCCCTCGGCAAAGATGCTGAATACATCTATGGTGTCGCCAGCTGGTCTCCACAAATGGATTTTACGGGGTACCTATTCAAAGATACCAAAGAATTTGTAAGCCTCTTCAGGGGAAAGTACAACTATGATCCGGATTATCATAATGCCAGTGGAATCGCAGATATAGCGATCTTCAAGGACGCTATCGAGCGAGCAGGCAGTCTGGATCCGGTGAAGGTACGCAATGCCATTGCGGTTACATCCTTGGACACAATCTACGGACACGTAAAGTTCAGCCCAAATGGCCAGATACTGGGGACAAGCGTCGCCCTGCAAATCCAGGGCGGTCAGGTCTATCAGGTCTATCCGAGTGGCAATAAAAAGCCTGTTTATCCAGTTCCTTGCTGGAAAGACCGGAAATAGATCGTTTCCTGATTTCTCTTTAGCGTAGTTATAATCCTGCCACGCGGGAGAGAGGAGATACGCACTCTTCTCCCCCGCTTTGGTATAACATAGGGCCAATACACAATGGTGCTTCAGATTGTCATTAACGGACTTTTGAAAGGGGGACTGTATGCCTTAATGGCGATAGGGATGTCTCTCATCTGGGGGGTCATGGATATTATCAATATTGCCCATGGCTCTTTCATCATGTTGGGTGCGTTTACCACCTACTGGCTCTTTACACTTCTGGGGATTGATCCTGTCCTGAGTTTAATTGCCTCAATTGGAATCCTTTTTATTCTTGGGTATATTGTCCAAAAATATCTGATAAACCTGATCATTAGGGCCAGTGCTTTTATTACTCTCGTCCTGACATTCGGCATTGAGATTTTCGTAAACAATCTGGCCCAGGTATTTTGGAGTGCAGATGTAAGAATGGTTCAGATTCCTTACGGAGCCACGAATTTTTCCATTGGGAATTTCGTGACAATACCTATTATGCGCCTTATCGCCTTTCTCCTCGTTATCGTTATCAGCATCATCTTGTTTTTTGTCCTCAACCGAACAAATCTTGGACGATCCATACGCGCAACATCTCAGGATCTCGATGCGGCGCGCCTGGTGGGAGTTGATGTGGCCAAGACATACGCGGTGACATTTGGCTTGGGTGTTGGCGCCGCCGGAGCTGCAGGGACTTTGTGGTCCATACTCTTTCCGATCACCCCCATGATGGGAGGGATATTGACATTAAAATCTTTTGTGGTCGTTATCATTGGGGGATTGGGGAGCATGCTGGGCCCATTAATCGGCGGGCTTATTTTGGGAGTAACAGAGGCCCTCGGGACAAACTGGCTCGGAGCGACGTATGAAAATCTGATCGGCTTTACGATACTTGTTCTCGTCTTGATCATAAGGCCCAAGGGCATTATGGGAGGAGCTGATTAGGTATGGGAAATAAGACACTGAGAAATTATGTTATTTGTGGCCTCATCCTGCTCAGTCTGGCATTCTTTCCATTGTTTGCCAATAACTTTATTATCCGCTTCGGCACTGACATCCTGATGTTTGCAATCATGGCAAGCGCGTGGAATATTATAGGCGGCTATACCGGATACGCGTCCTTCGGGAATGTCGTCTTTTTTGGCATCGGGGCCTATATCACGGCAGTATTAATGGAAAAGGCCGGTCTCAATTTTGCCTTTGCTTTCATTGCTGCCGGTATGGGATCAGCCATATTTGCAGTCATTATCGGACTTCCTGTTCTCCGTTTGCGCGGCCATTATTTTGCTATTGCGACGCTGGGTGTGGCTGAGGCCATGAAGGCCTTAGTCCAAAATCTTGACATAACGGAAGGAAATTCAGGGATATACCTTCCTATGCTTGACCTCTCAGTCAAGGGCCAGTACTATTTTTTCTTTTATGTGATGCTGGGGACCCTGGTGGCGACCCTGGTGGTCACCTATTTGGTGTTGAACGCCAAGTTTGGCTATTCTTTGATCGCCATCAGGGAAGACGAAGATTCAGCCAATGCCATTGGTATCAATGCAACCTACGCGAAAACACTCGCCTTTGCCCTGAGTGGTCTTTTTACCGGACTCGCAGGGAGTGTCTACGCCTATCAACAGGCATTTATCAAACCAGGGCCGGTATTTACAGTAGGAAGTACCCTCAAAATGATTGTTATGGCAGTCTTTGGAGGTATCGGGAGTCTCTTCGGCCCCTTATTGGGGGCAGTAAGCATCGAGGTGATTTCTGAAATTCTTTCCAATTATTTTCTGGTAGCCCATACGCTTTTTTTCGGTGCTCTGGTGATTTTATCGATTGTCTTTATTCCGAAAGGCATCACCGACATACTCACCCAGAAGAAAATTGGTCTGGTTTATTTCCTCCAAAATATCCGAAAAAATCGGATCTGAAAAGGTTTTTGATATGGTCATCTTGAAGGGAAAAAATATAACAAAAAGATTTGCCGGCCTCGTGGCAGTGGATCAGGTGGATTTTGAACTGGAACAAGGGGAAATTCTTGGGTTAATCGGTCCCAATGGAGCAGGGAAGACAACGCTTGTCAATGTTATTTCCGGGACGTATCCGCCTACTGAAGGAGAGGTGTTTTTTAAGGGGGACAAGATTGCCCGCCTCAAGGCCTATCAGATAGGGCGGCTCGGCATAAGCCGGACTTTTCAAATTGTGAAGCCATTTCCCGGCATGACCGTCAAAGAAAACGCTTCTGTTGGAGCCATGTTTGGAGCACAAGGAAAAGAAAGGTCAGCAAAAGAGGCCATAAAAGAGGCAGAAAAGATTCTTGGATTTGTGGGACTGGGCGACCAGATGGATATATTGGCTGATAAATTGAATATCGCTTCGCGAAAAAGGCTGGAGATCGCCAAGGCGATAGCAATGGGCCCTGATGTAATGCTTTTGGATGAGGTGATGGCAGGGCTGAATTTTACTGAGATTGATCGTGCCATCGATTTGATAAAAAAAATCAGGGACAGTGGCATAACCATCCTCATTATAGAGCACGTTATGAGGGCGATCAAGCGTGTGTGTGATCGTATATTTGTCTTGCACCATGGGCAAAAAATTGCAGACGGTTCCACTGAAGAAGTCCTTAATGACAAACAAGTGATCAAGGCTTATCTTGGGAGAAGGTATAAAGCGCTCGTTGCTTAGCAGTATCCATCCATAAATGCCTATTTTGCCCGATATCTTTGTTATGCTCAATCCCGCCATGGCGGGATTAATCCTCGAAATACCTCAAGGTATTCCTGTGGTTAAAATGTTCGCATGCCTTGATCTCGAACAAAATATTCCATTTCTAGATGGACACTCGATAGGAGGAAAGGCCGTTGCTGTTGCTGGAAATAAAGAGTCTTAACGCGGGATACGGTGATGTCCAGGTCCTGTGGGATGTAAAGCTGCACGTGGAAGAGGGCAAAATAATAGCTTTAGTGGGGTCAAACGGGGCCGGAAAGACCACACTGCTGAAAACCATCTCAGGATTGCTCGAACCATACAATGGCAGCATCATTTTTCGAGGAGAAAATATTACTGAGCACCCCTCGAAAGAGATCGTTAGCAAGGGGATAATCCATGTCCCCGAAGGGAGACGGCTGTTCCCACAAATGACCGTCGAGGAGAACCTGATGATGGGTGCATTCAGACGGAAGAAATCAAAGGATTTGACCCCCCAAATGAACACGGTATATGATCTTTTTCCGATCCTCAGGCAGCGCTATCAACAGCAAGCAGGAAGTCTGTCAGGTGGTGAGCAACAGATGTGCGCAGTTGCGCGCGGGCTTATGGGAAACCCAGCGTTACTCCTGATTGATGAGATGTCCCTCGGCCTCGCCCCCTTTGTGGTTGATGATCTCATTGATATTGTGAAAGAAATAAATGCCAGCGGGACCACGGTATTACTTGTAGAACAGGATGTACAGTTGGCCCTGGACAATTCCAATTATGGATATGTCCTTTCAACAGGCAGGTTGGCCATGGAGGGTCTTTCCGGGGATTTGATACAGAATAAAGAAATTAAAGATGTCTATCTGGGGCTATAAATCTGAATCTGAAAGCCGCGAACCTATCCCTGATTCCCACGAAAATAGTAAGAATATATTAGATATTAGCAGGATCTACAGGATTTTCAGGGTCATTCTAATATCCCCAATTCTTCAACCAGTTCACCGGATAGACAAAGGAGTTGGTGGCGCTTTTTTTCGGCCAAACCACCTCAAGCTTTCCATTGATCCACTGAACGACATACGTCGATGCCTTATTCTGGTTTTTCATTTTTCCCCAAGTAGTAAACCTCACCGGACCAAAGACGGTTTTCACGTCCGTATTGAGAAGTGCCTCCCGAATATCAGTATTTGAAGAGGATTTTATGCGATTCAAGATGTCGGCGATCACCTGGCAGGCAGCGTATGCCTCGGCACCGTGATAGTCTACGGACGTATGATATCTTGCTTTGAATTTGTTGTAAAAATCCATGGCCTCCGGGAAGGGAAGTTTCTGATGCCAGAGGGTGCCTGCAATAACGTTTTCTGCTGCAATCCCGGCGTCTTGTTGAAATGCGGGGGACGAAAAAGCCTGGGCGTCACCGATAAACATTTTCGGGGTCAATTTCAATTCCTTCGCTTGCACCATGAGCAAGGAACCATCCATGGCATGGGCTATCATATAGATAATATCAGGATTTTTATCCTTAATCTTGGTAAGTACAGGGATGAAATCTATTTCACCGTATTCATATTTTTCGTTCATGAGAACTTTCATGTGGAGCCTTTTGCAAATATTCGCAAAAGACTTGGCCCTTTTTGCACCGAAACGCGAGTCTTCATGCAAAATGACAGCAGTTCTAGGTCTGATGATCTCGGAAAAAAGGGACTCCATGCCGCTCGCATATTTACTGAACGGCGGATTCAGGCGGAAAACATAATCCCAACCCGATGCGGTAATTTTGTCGGCAGCAGCCGTGCTGACCAAAAAGGGGATTTGATTTTGCTGGCAAACGTGGGCAACCGCATAGACAACTGAGCTACTGCAACCCCCTGAAACCAATTGGACCTTGTATTTCTTGATGAGCTTTT
>Ga0315535_1000110_pt1 | contig 50934 bp, 56 predicted proteins | sample SalMarSW160220MG_2_FD_203092 | JGI IMG/M metagenome (GOLD analysis project Ga0315535, IMG submission 203092) | Salt marsh sediment microbial communities from the Plum Island Ecosystem LTER, Massachusetts, United States - Salt Marsh Sediment SW1602-20 ... | reverse complement strand
CCGCCTGGCCCGTCTGCGCCAGAACCTTCGTGATCGCTGCCGTCAACGTTGTCTTGCCATGGTCAACGTGACCAATCGTGCCAATGTTTACGTGCGGCTTCGTACGCTCAAATTTTGCCTTAGACATCTTCTGCTCCTTAACCCTTCACGCTCTGGACGATTTCCTGGGCAATGTTGTTGGGCACTTCCTCGTAGTGCTTGAACTGCATCGTGTAGGTGGCGCGGCCCTGGCTCATCGAGCGCAGGTTCGTCGAATAGCCGAACATCTCGGCCAGCGGCACCTCGGCATCGATCACCTTGGCGTTGCCCCGGTCGGCCATGCCCAGCACGCGGCCGCGACGGCGGTTTAGATCTCCGACGATATCGCCCATGTAGTCTTCCGGCGTCACCACCTCGACCTCCATGTACGGCTCGAGCAGTACCGGATTGGCCTTGGCGGCGCCCTCCTTGAATCCCATGGAGCCCGCGATCTTGAACGCCATCTCGTTGGAGTCGACATCGTGGTAGGAGCCGTCGACCAGCGCTACCTTGATGTCCACCATCGGATAGCCGGCCATCACGCCGCTTTGCATGGCCTCCTCGATGCCCTTGCCAACGGCCGGGATGTACTCCCTCGGCACCACGCCGCCGACGATCTTGTCCTCGAACAGGAAGCCACTTCCCGGCTCCTGCGGCTCAATCTCGAGCCACACATGACCGTACTGGCCGCGACCACCGCTTTGCCTCACGAACTTGCCTTCGGACTTGATGCCCTTGCGAATGGTCTCGCGATAAGCCACCTGCGGCTTGCCGACATTGCACTCGACCTTGAACTCGCGCTTCATGCGATCGACGATGATCTCCAGGTGCAGCTCGCCCATGCCGGAGATGATGGTCTGGCCGGTCTCCTCATCGGTGTGCACGCGGAAGGACGGGTCCTCGGCAGCCAGACGGCCCAGCGCCACACCCATCTTCTCCTGGTCGGCCTTGGTCTTCGGCTCGATGGCCACGGAAATCACCGGCTCCGGGAACTCCATGCGCTCGAGGATGATCGGCTTGTCCTCCGCGCACAGCGTATCACCGGTGGTGGTCGTTTTCAGACCCACGGCAGCGGCGATGTCGCCGGCGCGCACTTCCTTGATCTCCTTGCGCTCATTGGCGTGCATCTGCAGCAGGCGCCCGATGCGCTCCTTCTTGCCCTTGGTGGAGTTGATCGCGTAGGAACCGGACTCCAGCACGCCCGAATAGACGCGGATAAAGGTCAGCGAACCGACGAACGGGTCATTCATCACCTTGAAGGCCAGAGCCGCGAACGGGACATCGTCGGAAGAAGGACGGCTATCCTCCTTGGTCTCGTCATCCGGATCCACGCCCTTGATCGCCGGCACGTCGATCGGCGCCGGCATAAAATCGACAACGGCGTCGAGCAGGGTCTGCACGCCCTTGTTCTTGAAAGCGGTACCGCAAAGCACCGGGATCATGTCGATGTTGACGACGGCCTTGCGGATGCAAGTCTTCAGTGCCGCCTCGTCGATCTCGTTGCCTTCGAGGTAGGCCTCCATCAGTGCGTCGTCGTACACCAGTACGGAATCCAGCAGCTTCTCGCGATACTCGTTGGCCTGCTCGACCAGTTCGGCAGGGATGTCCTGCACGTCGTACTGCGAACCCATGGCCTCGTCGTGCCAGATGATGGCCTTCATGCTGACCAGATCGACGACGCCCTTGAAGTTCTCTTCGTTGCCGATCGGCAGGTTCAGGGCCACGGCATTGTGGCCGAGACGCTCGCGGATCTCCTCGACCACTTCGAAGAAACGGGCGCCGGTACGGTCCATCTTGTTGACGAAGGCGATGCGCGGCACGTGATACTTGTCGGCCTGGCGCCAGACGGTTTCGGACTGCGGCTGCACGCCGCCCACCGCACAGAACACGCCGACGGCGCCATCAAGTACGCGCAGACTACGCTCCACCTCGATGGTGAAATCGACGTGGCCGGGGGTATCGATGATGTTGATCTGGTAATCCTTCCAGGTGCAGGTGGTGGCGGCGGAGGTGATGGTGATGCCGCGTTCCTGTTCCTGCGCCATCCAGTCCATGGTCGCAGCGCCGTCGTGCACCTCACCGATTTTGTGAGACACGCCCGTATAGAACAGAATGCGCTCGGTCGTCGTCGTCTTGCCGGCGTCGATATGGGCCATGATGCCGATATTGCGATAACGATCCAATGGGGTCCTGCGAGCCACGTCCCTTACTCCTTCACCTTGTAAAAGAACAAAAACCTACGCTGTTACCAGCGGTAATGGGCAAATGCCTTGTTGGCCTCCGCCATGCGATGCGTATCCTCGCGCTTCTTGAACGCGCCGCCGCGCTCCTGCACGGCATCGACCATCTCGTAGCCCAGGCGCTCGGCCATCGTATGCTCGGAGCGCTTGCGGGCAAACTCGACCAGCCAGCGCACTGCCAGCGACATCTGGCGGCGATCGGAAACCTCGATCGGCACCTGGTAGGTGGCGCCACCGACCCGGCGGGACTTCACCTCAACGGCCGGGCGCACGGCTTCGATGGCATTGATCAGGGCCGCCAGCGGCTCGGAACCGAGGCGCTTGGATGCCAGATCCATGGCATCATAGACAATCGACTCGGCGACGGTCTTCTTGCCGTCCCACATCACCTTGTTGACGACCTGCGAAACCGTGCGGTCGCCGAATTTGGCGTCGGGCACGATCGGTCGGCGTGACGGAGGTCCTTTGCGCGGCATGCTCGATACTCCTGAAACTTATTTCGGGCGCTTGGCGCCGTACTTCGAACGGCGCTGCCTGCGGCCGTCGACGCCGGTCGTATCCAGAACGCCACGAAGAATATGGTAACGTACGCCCGGCAGGTCCTTCACACGACCGCCACGGATCAACACCACCGAGTGCTCCTGCAGCTTGTGGCCCTCGCCCGGAATGTAGGCGGTGACCTCAAAGCCGTTGGTCAGGCGCACGCGCGCCACCTTGCGAAGCGCCGAGTTCGGCTTCTTCGGCGTCGTGGTGTACACGCGGGTGCACACACCGCGGCGCTGCGGACAGGCCTGCAGGGCGGGCACCTTGTTGATCTTCCGCTTGTCCCGACGGGGCTTGCGGATCATCTGGTTAATCGTTGGCATCGTTACCTCTTTTCCACATCAACCTTCACCAGGGGCGAAGGGTCGCGAACCATAGTGGCGGGTAGGGAAAGTGTCAACAGGATCGGGCGGGTTTTTTTACGGTTTCGGCACAGGCATCAAAACCAAGCCACGGCGCTGTTTCCGGCCCCGCGCGCAGCCGCCTCAATCGACGGCGGTCAGCGGCAGTTTGCGCGTCGAAACGCCACCGGATCTCGGCCCCAAAATGCCGGTCAGGTAACGTAACACCTTCTCGGCCGTGGCACGGTAACCGGTCAGCTTGCCGCCATAGATGGACAGCAGCCGTGGCGCCCTGTCATGGTCCACGTGCAAAACCGTTTCACGCGAACGCGCAAACGGAGAATCCCCGCCCGCCGGCAGCACCCTGAGGCCGGCGAAGCTCTCCAGTACCGTGGCATCGCCGTCAGGAAAGTAGCGGCGATAGTCCGCTTGCAGGTAGGCGATCTCCGCAGGCAGTGGCGCCACCTTTGCCGGATCGCCCGTGAATAGCGTTTCGGTGGTGCCGACCAGCGTCCGGCCACGCCAGGGCATCACAAACACGGCGCGTCGATCGGAGGCTTCCGTGTAGTAGATGCCGCGCTCCAGATGCCCAGGCACCACGATATGCGTACCCTGCACCAACTCGATGGGAAAGCGAGAGGGCGCCGGCGTCACGCGGTCGAGCACGGCGTTGACCCAGGGGCCTGCGGCATTGACCAGCATGCCGGCCATCAGCTCATGCTCTTCATCTCCCTGTCGATAGCGAACCGTCACCCGGTTCACCGCACAATCGGCCGCCACCAGCGTGGCCGGGCAGATCAGCCTGGCATCGAAGGAGGCAGCCGAATGCCAAACCGCCCGCGTCAGCGCTGCGTCGTCGGTCTGGGCATCCCAGTAGCGGAACACGGTCTGCAGGCCGTCCAGCTGCAGGCCGTCCAGCTCTCCCCAGTGCCGGCGCGGCACGATTGAGAAGCGGGCCAGCGGCGTAATGCCGGTCAGCAACGCGTACAGGCTTAGACCAGCGCCGATCATCCACATCGGGCGCACAGTGTCGCGATAGACCGGGATGTAGAAAGGCACCGGGTGTACCAGATCGGGGGCAAGGCGTAACAGTAACCGGCGCTCATGCAGCGATTCGTAGACAAGTCGCAGCTGTGCGCTCTCCAGATAGCGCAGGCCGCCATGAATCAGCTTGCTTGAGCGACTGGAAGTGCCGGCGGCCAAATCTTTCTGCTCCAGTAGAACCACCGAGTAACCGGCCGCCGCCGCAGCCTGGGCTACGCCGCAGCCGTGGATGCCGCCGCCGACCACCAGCACGTCGACGTCCACTGGGGGGCTCATGTCCATCCGGGCAGTGCCCGGCGCATGCCGGCGATATCGTTGGTTTCGATGAAGTCCGCCCCGCGCGCAGCCAGCCGGCGCGCCAATTCCGGATCGGACACCTCGTACACCGCCAGCGGCACCGAGAATGGGTTCACAGGGCCGTCCGGGGCCAGACCCGCCACATCGCAGAACCAGATGGACAGACCATGTTGCAATGCTTCGGGCAGGGCGGCCGGCCAAGCCTCGGTCACCCAGCCGGCGACCCACCCCTGCGCGATGGCCAGGCGCAGGATGCCGGCATCAAATGAGATCAGCGTACATCGGGATCGCACCGGCGCCAGCGCCTCGCTAACCGCGGCCAGCATCACCGATTCCCCCGCCACCTCGATGCTCTCCCGTTTCAGTTCCACGAAGGCATGCATATCCGGATAGCGCTGCAAAAATGCGGCCAGATCGGCCAGGGCCGGTACCGGCCTGCCGCCCACGTGCAGTTCACGGATCTCAGCCAGCGAAATGTCCATGATGCGTCCCGGCATGCCGCACAGGCGCTGCAGATCGTCATCGTGGAAGACCACCGGCACACCGTCGGCTGACAGCTGCACATCAAGCTCGACATGGCGGGCGCCATGGGAAATCGCCGCCTCAATGCCGGCCAGCGTATTCTCGGGATAGCGTTGCGGATAGCCGCGGTGGGCGATCAGGGCGGGCATGCCACCAGTGTAGCCGAAGCCCCTGGGCTTGACCCTAATTCTTCATGGCATCGGGATTGAAGTCGCAGCTCTGCTTCCAGTGGCCACGCCGGGAATCAGAGGTCGGCGCGATGTCGTATTTCTTGTTGATGTCGAGATAGGCCTTCAACCGCGGATAGGTGTTCAGCACCACAGCGTCGAAATCGCGGTTGATGTAGAAGGCATCGTCAGCAAAGGAGGCCAAGCATTCGGAAGCCTTGTCGATCGCCACCGCATCATGCCTAGCCTTGGCCGGATCGTTGCCGTCCTCGATAAAGTCCTGCAGCGCTCGGGCCTTCTGCTTCAGAGCCGCGCGGGTTTTTTCGGAATTCGAATAATGGATGGTGATCCAGCGCTGCACATCGTCGCGCAGGCCGTCGTGATCGCGATCGATGCCGGCCAGCGTAGCCTTGCCGGCCTTGCCCGGATCGGGCGGCAAGGCCGCGAGCACGGCCGGGTCCACCTTCTGCTTCATCAATGCCTTAGCACTCTGCCCCGGAGGACCGGAGGAGCAACCTGCCAGCATCAATATCGCGCAGAGAAATCCAAGTTTCGCAAACTCTCGCATCAAGCGAGGATAACAAGGCAAGCGCCCGACAACCACGGAAAGGGGATTCGGCATCCGCTTACAGCGCCTGCAGGATAGCCTCGCAGGCCTTCTTGGCATCGGAAAACAGCATCATCGTCTTGTCCATGTAGAACAGATCGTTGTCCAGGCCTGCATAACCCGGCGACAGCGAGCGCTTGATGAACACCACATGCTCCGCCTTCGCCACATCCAGCACCGGCATGCCGTAGATGGGGCTGGAAGGATCGGTCTTGGCCGCGGGGTTGGTCACATCGTTGGCACCGATCACCAATGCCACATCGGTATCGGCGAACTCGGCATTGATCTCGTCCATTTCCTCCACCAGGTCATAGGGCACGTCGGCCTCGGCCAGCAGCACGTTCATGTGCCCGGGCATGCGCCCGGCCACCGGATGGATGGCAAAGCGCACCTGCACGCCCTGCTTGATCAACGCATCGACCATCTCCTTCAGTACGTGCTGTGCGCGCGCCACCGCCAGGCCGTAACCCGGAACGATGATGACGCTGCGCGCGTTGCTGAGCAGAAAGGCCGCATCCTCTGCAGAACCGCTCTTGTACGGCCGTTGCGCGGCTGGGGCACCGGCGGACGGGGCACCGCCCTCACCGCCAAAGCCGCCGAGCAGCACATTGAACAGCGAGCGGTTCATGGCCCGGGTCATGATGAAGGATAGGATGGCACCGGAAGAGCCGACCAGGGCGCCGGCGATGATCAACATGTTGTTCTCCAACGTGAAGCCGATGCCGGCGGCCGCCCAGCCGGAATAGGAATTCAGCATCGACACGATCACCGGCATGTCGGCGCCGCCGATCGGTACGATCAGCAACACGCCGAGCACCAGGGCGATGCCCAGCATCACCAGGAACGGCACCCAGGCCTGGGTGATGCAGAAACCGATGCCGGAACCGATCATGACGATGCCCAGCACCAGGTTCAGCGGATGCTGGCCCTTGAACACCAGCGGCTTGCCGGAGATCAGGCCCTGCAGCTTCGAAAAGGCGATGATCGAGGCAGTGAAGGTGATGGCGCCGATGAATGTGCCGAGAAACAACTCGATGCGGCTGGACACCTTCAAGCCACCGGCCGCGGCGGCGATGCCGTAGCCCTCGGGATTGTAAAAGGCCGATACGGCGATCAGTACGGCCGCCAGGCCGACCAGCGAGTGCATGGCGGCCACCAGCTGGGGCATATGCGTCATCGGGATCTTCTTGGCCACGAACATGCCGAACACGCCGCCGGCCGCCATTGACGCAAAAATCCACCAGTAATTGTGAATCTGCGAAAGCTGCAGCGTCACCAGCACGGCGATCACCATGCCAATCATGCCGAACACATTGCCGCGCCGGGCGCTCTCGGGACTTGACAGCCCCTTCAGGGCCAGGATCAGAAGCACTGCGGCGAGCAGGTAGGCCATCGCCACCATGTTTGCGGAAATCACGACACTCTCCCCTGGCCTGCGTTCAGCGCCGTTTCTTGAACATGGCCAGCATGCGCTGCGTGACCATGAAACCACCGAAGATGTTCACCGATACCAGCCCCACCGCGAACAGTCCCAACACCGTGGCCAGGTTCAATTCCAGCGGCCCGGAGGCGAGAATGGCACCAACAATGATGATGCTCGAGATGGCGTTGGTCAGGCTCATCAGTGGCGTGTGCAACGCCGGTGTCACGTTCCACACCACGTGGTAACCAATGAACACGGCCAGCACGAACACCGTGAAGGCGAAGATGAATGGATCGAATGCGGCCGCTCCATGCGCCGCCTGCGCGGCATTGGCCGCGGCATGCACCTCGTTCATGACTTGCCTCCCTTCAGCAGCTCCGGCTTGCGGAATTCACCCCGGTGGGCAATCAATGATGCAGCCACAATCTCGTCCTTCGGATCGGGTTTCAGTTCACCCTTGCCGCCATTGAGCATCGGTACCAGGAAATTGTACAGGTTGCGGGCATACAGGTTACTGGCGTCGGTGGCCAGCAGCGAGGGCAGGTTTCCATGGCCGATGATGGTCACCCCCTGGTGTTCGACCACCTTGTCCAGCTTCGACAGCGGGCAATTGCCGCCGGACTCGACCGCCAGGTCGACGATCACCGATCCGGGCTTCATCGATTCCACCATGCCCTTGGTGATCAACTCAGGGGCCGACCGCCCCGGGATCAGCGCTGTGGTGATGATGATGTCGGCGGCGGCGGCATGCTTGGCCACCAGCTCGCCCTGCTTTTGCTTGTATTCCTCGGACACCTCGCGGGCATAGCCACCGGCATCCTCGGCATTCTCCTCGACCGGCACCTCGACGAACTTGGCGCCCAGGCTCAGCACCTGCTCTTTCGCGGCAGTGCGTACATCGAAGGCCTCGACCATGGCGCCCAGGCGCCGGGCCGTGGCAATGGCCTGCAGGCCGGCCACGCCGGCCCCCATCACCAGCACCCTGGCCGGTGTTACCGTACCGGCGGCCGTCATCAGCATCGGGATGAAGCGTTTGTAGTGTTCGGTTGCCACCAGCACGGCCTTGTATCCGGCGACGCTTGCCTGGCTGGACAGCACATCCATGCCCTGGGCACGCGAGATGCGCGGTACCAGTTCCATGGCGAAGCAGCTCAGGCCGCCCTTGGCATAATCGGCCAACAGCGGGTTGGCATAGGGGGAGAACATGGCGACCACCGCCGCGCCCTCCGGAGTCTGGGTCAATTCCTTGGCATCCGGTGCCTGTACCTTCAGCACCACGTCGGCGCCTTTGCAAGTGGCAGTGTATGAAGACTCGAGCTTGGCACCGGCCTCTTCGTAGACGGCGTCCGGAAAGCGAGCGCCAGCACCGGCACCCTGCTGCACAATGACGGTGCAGCCGGCGGCGATAAACTTTTTGACCGTTTCGGGAGTCGCTGCCACGCGCGCTTCATGGGCACGGGTTTCAGCGGGAACGGCTATGCGCATGCGTATCCTCCACGACTAAGGCTTGTCTGCCCGCCGCATGCATTCACCGGCCGAGGCCGGGAACGCCAAAGGCGGGCAGTGTAGTCACGTGCCGGCCTTTGACAAGTCCAGGGCCACACGGTGCAGCATGGCCACGGATCCGGCGAACGCCTCAAGTTTCATCAGTTCAGACGCAGGCACATGTACATGTGCATGGCGATACAGGTCATCATCCAGGCATTCCGTGCCGTAGAATATCAGGTCGAGATCGAGCGTGCGTGGACGCCAGGCGCCGGCGGTGCGATCCCGGCCATGGCGATCCTCGATCCGCTTTAACCACGCAGCCAGTTTTTCCCGACTCTGCGTGGTTTCGATCAGACAACAAGCGTTGAGGAAATCGTCTCCCTGCATGCCTACCGGTGGCGAGCGGTACACCGAGGAGAAGTGTGCCGATGGATGGACCTCTCGAATCTCCCGTGCCGCTGCCGCCAGGTGCCGTTCCGGCTCGATGTTCGAGCCCATGCCGATCAGCACCTGGATCAAGCAGGCTCGCCCCGTTCGATCAACACCGCCACATTCTCGGAATGGCGCACAGCACCGGGCTTGGACATCTTCAGGCGCAGCCAGGGTACATGGAATTCCTGCATGATGATGGTGGCACAACGCTCGGCGAGCGATTCGATCAGGCCGTAATCCGAGGTCTCGATGAAGCTGATCAGGCGTTTGGCCACCGCCTTGTAATCCAGGGCATCGTCGATGGCATCGCTCGCTGCCGCAGCCGTGATATCCCAAGCCATTTCCACATCGATGCGCACCGTCTGGCGAATCTCCCGCTCCCAGTCATAGATGCCGATCACCGTCTGCACCTCCAGCCCTTCGATCAGAATGCGGTCGAATCGATTCACGCTGCCCTCCCCCAATTTCCTTATATATAATGGGCAAAACTTGACAGTGCCGGCCCACCCCCGAAAATGCGCCACCTTTGCTATACTAGCAAGTGGAGGGTTTGCCAATGCCAGCAAGTGTCATCAAGGTAACCGAGGAGATCGTTTCCTGCTCGGATAATGGTCAGCATCCCCTAGTCTATATCAAGCTGACGAACGGACGGGGCCACTGCCATTACTGCGGCCAGGTATTCGAATCCGTTTCCCCGGACAAGGACAAGGAAAAAGCCCAGGCTGCCTGAGTCAGACTTGGTGCTGGCGCACGACCTCGAAAAGCGCCACCCCCGTCGCTACCGACACGTTCAACGATTCAACCGATCCAGGCATCGGGATACGCAGTAGTTGATCGCAGCGTTCACGTACCAGCCGGCGCAGGCCGCTTCCTTCCGCCCCCAGCACCATCCCCAACGGCCCGGTGAGTCTCGCGCCATAGAGATCAGCCTCCGCCTCGCCGGCCAGGCCGCAAATCCAGAAGCCTTTTTCCTGCAGCGCCTCGATGCTGCGCACCAGATTCGTCACCGCAATCACCGGCAGGCGGGATAGCGCCCCACAGGCACTCTTCGCCACCACCGGCGAATCCAAATCGGCCGCATGGTCACGTGGCACAATCACAGCCGCGCAGCCCGCCGCTTCGGCGGTGCGGATGCAGGCCCCAAGGTTGTGCGGATCGGTGACCTGGTCGAGCAGCAGTACCAGTGGTGCCGCTGCCATATCGAGGCCATCAAGCCAGGCCTTGAAATCCACGCGTGCCGCATCACCGGTCAGATGCGCCACCACCCCCTGATGCGGCACGCCCTGGGCCAGCCGCTCCAGCGCCTGCCTCGGTGAGAAGCTGACCGGGATACCGGCCCCCCGCGCCAGATGCACGAGCTCATTCAGGCGCGGATGCTGCTTGCCCTTCTCGATAACCAGTTCGCGGATGGATTGCCCGCTATCGAGCGCGTGACGGACGGCGTGGATGCCGGCAAGGGTGCGTGCCATGGGCGGCAGCATAACGCCAATACCGTCACCACACACCCGCTTTCGGGGGCGATTGTCAGCCGTTCGGGCATCGGGCATGCTCGAGAGCATGGACAGGATCCACAGTCGCGGCGCCACCGTCGACATCCCCGGTCGCTTCGCCCGCCAGCGCAGCGTGCCCGTCGACGATGGCTGGTGGCAGGAGGTGGAGCCGGCACCGCGCACGCGCCTGCACGTGGACACGGCCAAAAGCGTTATCAGCCGCAATACCTCGCCGGACGTGCCGTTCGGCCAGTCGATCAATCCCTACCGCGGCTGCGAGCACGGTTGCCCGTACTGCTTCGCCCGCCCCAGCCACGCCTATCTTGACCTGTCGCCGGGCATCGATTTCGAGACCGAGATCTTCTACAAGCCGGACGCCCCGGCCCTGCTTCGCCGAGAGCTATCGGCAGCAAACTACCGCCCGGAGCAGATCGCGCTCGGCATCAACACCGATGCCTGGCAGCCGGTGGAAAAGCGCCTGGGCCTGACCCGGCAGATCCTGTCGGTGCTGGCCGAGTTTGGCGCCCCGGTCTCCATCGTCACCAAATCTGCGCTGATCGTGCGCGATGCCGACATCCTTGCCGACATGGCCGGGCGTGACACGGCGCTGGTGATGTTCAGCATCACCACGCTGGATGGGAAGCTAGCCCGGGCGATGGAGCCCCGTGCCGCCACCCCGGCCCGCAGGCTGCAGGCGATGCAGAAGCTGGCCGAGGCCGGCATCCCGATCGGAGTGCTTGTCGCCCCCATCATCCCGCACCTGAACGATCACGAACTGGAATCGATCCTGGAGACCGCGCGCGACCACGGTGCCCGCACGTCCGGCTACGGCCTGCTGCGCCTGCCTCACGAACTGACCGAGGTGTTCCCGGCCTGGCTGCACGAGCACTTCCCCGACCGCGCCGAGGCGGTACTCCGCCAGATGGCGGAGCTGCGCGGCGGCAAGTTGTACGAATCGGATTTCGGGGTGCGCATGCGCGGCCGAGGTGTGCGCGCCGAGCTTCTGTCCAAGCGCTTTTGTCAGGCACGGCGGCGCCTTGGATTGGATCAGTCACTACCGGAGTTGACCACCGAACATTTCCGCATCCCCGGCCGCATGACCCAGCCGACCCTGTTCTGACTGGGTGACACAGACATTAATGATGGCATCTGGGACCGCCCCTGTCGGTCATTCATTCGAATCCTGTTCGGCACGCCATACACTTAGAAGCTTGCAGGTGAATCATCACGCATTCAGCGCTAGGATCGCCCGGCCATGCGCCCATCCAATGCCACGCCGGCACCACCGTCCAGGGAAACTCCTATGACAAGCGGCAGCGCCATATCGATCTCGGGCGTTTACAAGACCTATCCCAACGGACTTGCCGCGCTCGATAGCATCGACTTGGACATCAGGCGCAGCGAGATCTTCGCCCTGCTCGGCCCCAATGGCGCCGGCAAGACCACCCTGATCAGCGCCGTCTGCGGTATCGTGCAGCCCACCAGCGGCCGCATCCACGTGTGCGGGCACGACATCGTCAAGGATTACCGCAAGGCGCGGGCGGCGATCGGCCTGGTGCCGCAGGAGTTGACCACCGACGCTTTCGTATCCGTGTGGAACGCGGTGCGTTTCAGCCGGGGTCTGTTCGGCAAGCCCCATGACCCGGATTACCTTGAAACGCTCCTGAAGAACCTGGCACTGTGGGACAAAAAGGACGAACAGATCCGCCGCCTGTCGGGCGGCATGAAACGGCGCGTGATGATCGCCAAGGCCCTGTCGCATGAACCGGATGTGTTGTTCCTCGACGAGCCCACGTCGGGTGTGGACATCGAATTGCGCAAATCTATGTGGGAACAGGTGCGCGCCCTGCGCGAAACCGGGGTCACCATCATCCTGACCACCCATTACATCGAGGAGGCCGAGGAGATGGCCGACCGCGTCGGCGTCATCGACAAGGGACGACTGATCCTGACCGAGGAGAAGACGGCATTGATGAAAAAGATGGGCAAGAGCCAGATGATCTTCACCCTGCCAACGCCGGTACGGGAGATCCCGGCTGCTCTCGCGACCTACGACCTGAGCATCGACGCGAATGGCAGCAAGCTGGTCTACACCTACAACGCCGAGACGGATACGCATGATGCCTCGGTGCTGATCGATGATTTACGGGCAAGCGATATCCGGCCCAAACTCATCGAGTGCCGCCAAAGCAGCCTCGAGGAGATCTTTATGCAACTGGTAAGCGCTCGATGAATATTCGTGGGATCTGGGCCATCTACAGCTTCGAGATGGCGCGCACACTGCGCACGGTGGGCCAAAGCGTCGTCTCGCCCGTCATCTCGACCGGGCTGTATTTCATCGTGTTCGGCTCCGCGATCGGATCGCGCATCCAGAATATCAACGGCGTGCCATACGGTGCCTTCATCGTGCCGGGCCTGATCATGCTCACGGTGCTGGGGCAAAGCGTGTCGAATGCATCCTTCGCTATCTATTTCCCGCGCTTTACCGGTACGATCTATGAGGTGTTGTCCGCACCGTTGTCCTTTGGCGAGATCGTGCTGGGTTATGTGGGTGCCGCGGCCACCAAGTCGATCAGCATCGGCACCATCGTGCTGGCCACCTCCGCCCTGTTCGTACCCATGCACGTCATGCATCCGCTGTGGATGCTCTTCTTCCTGGTCATGACGAGCGTCACCTTCAGCCTCTTGGGCTTCATCATCGGCATCTGGGCCGACGGCTTTGAAAGGCTGCAGTTGATCCCGCTGCTGATCATCACGCCGCTGACCTTCCTGGGCGGCAGCTTTTATTCGATCAAGATGCTTCCGCCCTTCTGGTACCATATCTCACTGGTCAACCCGGTCGTCTATCTGATCAGCGGCTTCCGCTGGAGCTTCTATCAACATGGGGATGTCAGCCTGATGACCAGCGTGGTGATGATCGGAACCTTCACCACCGTGGCGCTGGCCATCATCGCCTGGATGTTCAAGACCGGCTACCGCCTGCGAAAATAGGCCCAGAGTCAGCCCTAGGGCAGTGATCACATGGCCCAGCTTAATTCAGAAACGCCACCCACTGCCACGACGATGTGCACTTGCGGTTAAACCGGATTCAGTACTGGTTGCAGGTGATTAGCGCCGACCGCCGATCCTTCCCATGATGCGCGCAAAATCTTCAAGGTCGCGATCGTCGAGCGTGTCGCCAAACATACGCTGCACGAATTCGTGATGCCCGGCGCGAGCCCGCTTGGCCAAGTTCCTGCCCCGCGGGGTGATGATGGCGAACGCGGACCGAGCATCAATGGGATCGGGATCGCGGCGCACAAGACCAGAATTCTCCATGCGGTCCAGCAATTTCGACAATCCCGACGGGGAAAGCACGGTTGACGAGGCTAGATCACTCAGGCGCATGCGCCCCCCTGCATTCATGAGCGTGGCAAGCACATCATAACGGGCCATGGTAAGCCCGTGCTCCTTACGCATGTGCGCCTCGATCTGCTCCCACAATTGGGCATGTGTGCGGATGAAATCCAACCAGGTGGACATCCAGCGGTCATAGCTGTCGGTAGGCATGCAGATAACCCTACACGAAATTACTTGACATGACAAATAAATTGGCGCTAATTTCATGTCACGCAATAAATTTGCGTAACAGACATAGGAGGAGATTATGGCTGAAGTTATCGTTATCGAGTTCGCGGCGCCTGACGCCGGCAGCATTTACAACCGGGTAAACCGAATCCTGGGATGGGGCGGCGTTCCCGGCCCTGAAGTTAGACCGGAAGGATTAATCAGTTCGATCGCCGGGGAATCGGGTGACAAGCTGATCGTCGTCGAGGCATGGGAATCCAAGGCACATCAGGAAAAATTCATGCACGACCAGCTTGGCCCCGCGCTCGCCGAGGCCAAGGTCGCCCCGCCGACCCGCGTCGAGTGGTTCAGCGGTGTCATCGACTTTCACCTGGGATGAAGAGCCTTCGTATCGCAACCGAATGAATAAAAATACAAATCAGGAGATCTCTGATGTTCGCAGTGGTTCTTTCCTTTGAGAATGAGTCCGAGGATGATCTCGCCGCCGGAATAGCGCATGTGAAGGACGAGGTCATCCCCGCTCTGGAGCAGGCAGGTGGCCTCAACGGATGGTGGCTTGTGGATCGCGATGCAGGCCGGCGCATGACGGTGATGGTGTGGGAAACCCAAGAGCAGTTTGACGCAGGCATGGCCCGCATCCAGCAGGCTCGGGCCAAGGATCCCGACCGCCATCGACCCGCTCCAAGCACCGTCGCACGTTTCGAGGTCTACGGATCCGTAACCGGCGCTGGCTGAGAGCGGGGTCCCGACATAGCAGGACGACGGCTAATACGAGATAACGCTCGTCTTGTTCAGTCCTTCTTGACCGGGCTGGCAAGGTAGATCTCATCCGGGACAGGCTCCAACCAGTCGACGGGCTTTCCATCCAGGTATTCGTTGATCGCCACATGCTGCATGGCCGTGGTGTCGGTCGCACCGCGCCAATGGAGGCGGCCGCAGTTGCACCAGATCAGGTCACCGGGGCGGATTTCGGTCTTCGGGCCGTTCTCGCACTGGGTCCAACCCACGCCTTCGGTCACAACCAGGATCTGGCCCAGCGGATGCGTGTGCCAGTTGGTGCGAGCACCCGGGTCGAAGCTCACGACGGCAACACCCACGCGTGCGGGAGCCGGAGCAGCAAACACCTTTTCAATGCGCACATTGCCGGTGAATCACTCGTCCGGTCCCTTGATAGGTTCGGCTGAGCCGGCGCGGTGAACCTGCATGTTCTCGGAAGATTTATCGGCCTCACTCATGATCACCTCCTTCGATTTTCATTTAGTCGCCTTTCAAGGTCGCCATATCGATGACGAAGCGGTACTTCACGTCGCCCTTGACCGTGCGGTCGTAAGCAACGTTCACGTCTTTCATGTCGATCATCTCGATATCGCAGGTGATGTCGTGCTCGCCACAGAAGTCGAGCATCTCCTGGGTTTCGGGCAGACCGCCGATCAGGGAGCCGGCCATCGAGCGCCGCTTGAAAATGAACGGGACGCCGTTGACGTGTGTGAGCGGTTCGACCGAACCCACGATCACCATCGCACCGTCGCACTTAAGCAGGTTCATGTAGGGATCGACATCATGACCGACCGGGATGGTGTTGAGCAGGAAGTCGAAGCTGTTCTGCGCCGCTTCCATCGCTGCAGCATCCTTTGAGATCAGCACTTCGTTGGCGCCGAGTTTGTGGGCATCCGCTGCCTTTTCGGGCGAGGTGGTGATCATTACTACGTGCGCGCCCATGGCATGGGCGAACTTGACCCCCATATGGCCGAGGCCACCGAGGCCAATAACGCCGACCTTCTGGCCTGCCCCTACCTTCCAGTGCTTGAGCGGGGAATAGGTGGTGATACCGGCGCACAGCAGCGGTGCCGCCGCCGCTGGATCGAGGTTGTCCGGGATGTGCAGCACGAAACGCTCATCGACCGTGATCCTGTCGGAATAGCCGCCAAAGGTGTGAGTGTGCGGCGTGCCGCCGATCTTGTCTTCACTGCCATAGGTCCCCGTCCAGCCGTTCTCGCAATACTGCTCCAGGCCGTCAAGGCAGGACGGACAGGTGCGGCAGCTGTCGACCAGGCAACCGACACCGACCAGATCGCCGACCTTGTATTTGCTGACCTTGTTTCCTACGGCCGCGACACGCCCGACGATCTCATGTCCCGGAACGAAGGGGTAATGCGTCCCGCCCCCCCATTCGTTTCGAGCCATGTGGATGTCGGAGTGGCAGATACCGCAGAACAGGATCTCGATGGCCACATCCTCGGGGCGCAGTTCTCGCCGCTCGAAGCTGAATGGCCCGAGGTCTTCTGTGGCGGAACGTGTGGCATATCCATGTGCTTTCATATACTCCTCCTATAAATGGGTTAACTGTGCATCCGCAAGCTTAAAAATTCCTCGTGCAGGCGTATGAGAAGCCGAACACGCTCATTCAAATCTGGAAGCTTTTCCGCAACGGCGTCTCCAGCCGGACCGATAATCTCGGAGAAGAACTCAGCTAGTGTACCGACCGTTAGAATGGCTATGGTTGTTAGTAACTGAGGACGAGGTGGGTGCCATTCAAAATTCGGCAAGAACCCATCTTCCTCAGGCTTAAGGTGATATTCAATCAAATCTTGCCAATTCCCATGAACTGAATGGGACGGGCCCCCGAACGCACCTAAGTACGTTTCCTGAAGACCAACATCCTTAGCTTTCTCAAACAGATTTTTTCCTGCCCAGTTCTTCGGCGGCTGAATGCAATCGAGGTCCACTCCAGAATCTCTCGCTGATCTGTCGACAGATTCCAATATCCTCTGCTCGATTGGCAGCACGTCACCGTCTCGAGAATCGATATTCGCACGGATCATGTCGCGGAGCCGCTTTTCATATCGCATTGAATGTTCAACATAAGACTGAACGACCTCAGCCCGGTCATTCTTGATGAGGAACTTAGTATTCACGATACATTCAAAAGCAAGCCGAGCAAAAACGAAAGCAGTCTCTCGTTTGTGCTGACACGTTTGGTCAAGCAAAGCCGAAATAAGCTTGTATAAGCGGACCAGATGCCCTACCAGAACAGCCTCATGTCGATTCCAGGAATTTGCCGGCGGGACGATATTCCCGGCAATACACACATATGACCCGGTCTCAATCAAGAGATCGACACTTAAGCCGATGTACTCGTCCTCGCTTTTGAAGATACGAACGACAGTTGGGTCAACTTCGGCCCTTTTGACTGCCGGAGCATTGCTAGAAACAGCCATGTTGCAAAGCCCGAATCCAAGTCATGATGCTTGCTTGCGGCTATACCAAATCTTGGTACTGATGACGGAAGGCGTCGATGAAGGCATCGAGCTGATCGGCCGGCAGGTGGTTGATGCCTGCCGCCGCCTCGCGGCCGCCGCCGGTCGGGAAGCGCTGGCATAGCTCTCCGGCTCCCGCCGGATTGGCCAGTGGCGCGCGCACGCTGACCAGATATGCCCCATCCGAAAGTTCCGTAAGCAATGCGTGCGCCCGTCCGCGGTTGGCGCGTGCCAGTTCGTTGGCGAACACGCCGCTCACCCGGCGCGCCCATGGCGCGTCAGGCAGGAAGACCACCGCCTCCCCGCCCAGCTGCTTCAGTGGCAGCTCCCGCGCCTGCTGTAAATCGCTGGCCATGCCGTCGCGTAGCCTCGGGTAGACCTCGGACTCAATGATGAAGGCGAACGGATCGGTATAGGGATGAATGGCCCGGTACAGGTCATCCGGGGCATAGAACAGATCTTCGACAGTAGCACCATAACCGTTGTAGTTGATGCATTCGCCAAGACTCTGCAGCGCCTGCAGCTTCTCCTCGGCAAGCTGCAAGTCAGCGGCCGCCCTGCGGGCCGAATCGTGCAAGTTGTCGCCGAAGGCGGCAGTTACCGCCCAGGCGAGATAGCGCCCTTCGAGGAAATCGTTGACCAAAAGGCTGGTACACACCTCGGAACGTTCGTCGATATGCGCCTCGAAATGCGGGCTGTCCGGCAGATCGCCGGCGAAGTGATGGTCGAAGTAGCGCACACGGACACCATCGACGAGTAAGCGCAGCAGATCGTGACGGTTGGCCTCCAGCGAGATGTCCAGCACCGTCACCATGTCACCCGCAAGGGCCTCGACACGCTTCAGCAGGGCGATGTCGCGCTTGACGCCGGTGACGAGCATAGAATCGCATGGCTCGGCCAGCCTCAGCTGGTGCAGGGCGCAGATGCCATCGGCATCGCCATTGAACACATCGATGCGGCGCATACCGTTAATCTAGTCGCTGGGGAGTACAGTTCCACCCCTTGGCTGGCAAGTCTATTAGTTGTGCCCGGCCAGATGCTGCAGCCAGTCGCCGCCGGGGATCACCGATACCGCAGGCGCCGGTCGGTCCCACAGGTAGACCCAGGCCTCGCCGAAGGGGGTATGGATGCGCTCGCGGCGATAATCGCCGGGGCATCCCTCATAGGCATCCAGGGCCGGCAGCATGTGGCTGCCGATGCGGTAGATCTCTCCGCTCACCCGGCCCCGGCCGCCTATCAATGCCGGATACGGCCCCATGTCGAGTAGATCGAAGTGCGGCCCGCTGGTCCAGTCACCGAGCATCGGCGCCCCATGCAGCAGATCATGATGGCTGCCGCCGCGGCGCAGCGTGCCGTAGACAAACAGCAGTTCATCCCCGTGTATGGGCATGGTCCACCCCGTTTAGTGGTTACCTGCCGGCAAATGCGGCCAAATGCTCATGGAATGGAAATGCAGAATGATCGTCGTCTGCTACGGGAATCAGGATGACCCGGGAGACAGATTCCATCTGTCGAGTTCCTTCACGATATCCGCCAGTTCGAGAAGACTGTTTGCACCCGTTTTTTGCATGATGTGGGAACGATGGACCTCCACCGTGCGCGGGCTGATATCGAGATCCCTGGCAATCTCCTTGTTGGCCTTCCCCTGCACGGCCAGCATCATGACCTGATGTTCGCGCTCGGTAAGGCCGGCGAGGCGTTCCGTGGCCTCGACGAGCTTTGCATTGATCTCGAATGCCATGCGGATGCGTTCCATCAACTTCTCGGTATCCACGGGCTTGGTCAAAAAATCCACGGCGCCGGCCTTGATGGTGCGCACGGTCAGCGGGATGCTGCCATAGGCTGAGAGGAAGATGATGGGCATTCGGACACCACGCTGAAGCAGCTCTTTCTGCAGGGTCGGCCCATCCATGCCTGGCATCTTTACGTCGAGGATAATACATCCCTGCCATTCGGGAGTGCAGGCCTGGATGAATGCCTCAGCACTTGGAAAGGTTTGGACGGCAACCCCTCCCGTTTCGATCGTCTGTGCCAGCACATCCCGCACGATTTCGTCGTCATCGATGACGAAGACATTGGGTTCGATGTTCATGCAGGAGCAGCCATGGCCGCAGGGAGCCGGCCAAAATCCAGGTTGTTTTTACGGGGGTATTCCGGTGCGAAAACGGCCAAGGCACGGATGCCTGATATGCCGTCTTGATTCATCCCTGTCGACTTATAATCCATCTGTCCCTCAACTGCGCACGTGCGCAACCTTATGCGCTCTTTCAACCCCGAATGCACCGGTTTGAAAATCTGTGCCCATCTCCTCTTCAGAATATTGCCGAATACCCCGGAAATCTGAATAAGCACATACACCTAAGCAACCGTACGCATTCATTCTCACCTTGGCACACGCCATAATGAACAAGCGGCATACACTAAGTATTTTGCGAAAATACCTCTGATCGGGGCGGTGAGCAACATTTGCTCGAAGGGGGAGAGGCATGCTCCTGAAACATAAACATCCCGACCGTGTAGCGGGCCGAGCACCCCGGGGGAAAGCCCAAGGGCTGATCCTGTCCGCCAATATCATTGTCGGTTACCAGATCGCCTCCCTGCTAAGCACCTATGGATGGAGCATGCAGGTCGTACATACGGACAGGCAGGCATATGCGCTGATCCTGCAAGGAAACGTGGATGTCGTGGTTGCCGATATCGATGCCAGTGATCTGGGCGGCATGGCGGTGCTGTTTTACTGCAAACATCATCAGCCATCCATCCGGACATTTGCCCTGACCCAGGGCACCGACTCCTACCTTGAAACGTTGGCGCGCGACATGGGTGGATGCGAAGGATTCTTCTACCGGACAGGTGGGAAACTGGAGATCGATACGCACGCCGGCATGGCGGCCCGGCTGGTTAGCTCACCGAATCCCGGAAGCCGTGCACCGGGGCAGGCGTGAGCTAACGCGTCCGGCGCTGCATTCGGGCAACGGACGGGCCGGGTGGGCCCGGCTATCGGGAACGATCCCCGCTAATCTTCGAACGGCTGCCCCTCGATCTCCGCGAACTTCTTCAGGCCTGCGACCAGCAGCCACCAGAAGGCGACACCGAACAGAATCATCACGAAATCCTCAAAGCCGGCGTAGGTGAAAGGATTGTAGGCATCGAACCCCCACATGCCCGCCGTGTCGTACGGAGAGCGGCCGAGGAAGTGATTCATCGTCACGACAAACACCGAGCCGTTCCCCATGCCCACAGTCATGCCCACTCCGAATGCTAACAACTGAGACTTGTGCACCTTTTTCCCCCTTGCGTTCGAATCCAGAACCTAACCCAGGCCCTGCAACTGTCCACCAGCCCACTATAGAAGCCTACCGATGCAATTCAATATGATGTTGATTAGTCTCGCGGCCCGCCGCCTCATCCATCCTCGGCTGAACCACGGCCAGCAATGATGGCATCGTCATGACCGCAGGCGCTTTGCTGCCAGCGCTGCGCATCGGCAACGCCCAGCCGGCTGGCCAGCGCCAGTGCCTCCCTGAGGTTCGTATCGGCCCGGGCATCCAGAGATTCGCCCAGATCGAAGCCGTAGCCACGGATACGCAATAACAAGGCGGGCGGCGCCTTTCTGCCGTAGACCTGGCAGAAGGCATACAGCAATGCCTGCGGCGTCATGGCATGGCTGGTATAGCTGGTATCCCGCTCGGCATGGATGCGCGACAGCTGAAACGGCGGCTGGCACGCCGCATCGGCATCGACGAACAGCAGCAGCTGGCGTCCACACAGATCGGTAACATGCTCGACCTGCAGCTGCATGTCGGAGAGATATTCGGCATTGTCGGCCGCATCCGGATTTTCACGCGCAAGGCGCTCCACGAACGCCGGACCCAGGGCATCGTCACCCCGCCCGGGGTTGCCGTAGCCGAACACCAGCATGCCGCCCATCTCAGGCCTTCCCGCCCTTGGTCAGGCGATCGACGATTTGGCCGGCGGTATCGACCAATTCCACCTGCAACGGCATGCGTCCCAGCGCATGGGTGGCGCAGGACAGGCAGGGATCATAGGCACGGATCGCCACCTCCAGGTGATTGAGCAAACCTTCGGTCAGCGTCTGGCCGTCGAGGTAGCGATCGGCGACGGCGCGCAGCGATTCGTTCATTGCCTGGTTGTTGCTCGTCGTCGATACGATCAGGTTGGCCTTCTCGATCAGGCCCTCATCGTCGATGCGGTAGTGATGGAACAGCGTGCCGCGCGGAGCCTCGATAACGCCGATACCCTCGCGTCGCCTCTGTCCTTCCGGCACCACCAGTTCGCTGCCGGTGATGTCGGTATCGGCCAGCAGCCGTTCAATCGACTCGGCGCAGTGCAGCGCCTCGATCATGCGCGCCCAGTGATAAGCCAGCGTATCGTGCACCAAACCGCCCTGCCCGTAGTCCCGGAAGCGCCGGCGCTGCTCCTCGGCCAGTGGCGTTGGAATCATGTCGCAGTTGTTGACGCGCGACAGCGGCCCGACCCGGTACCAGCCACTTTTCTGGCCGAGGGAGAGCAGGAACGGGAACTTCATATAGCTCCACGGCCGCACCTCCTCGCGCAGCAACTCGCCATACCCCCGGTAATCGAAGCCGTCGAGGATGATGTCGCCCGATGCGGCGCGCGCGCGCAGGCCTCCGTGGTAAAGCTCCAGCTCTCCCCCATCGCCGGTCAGAGACAGAAAATTGCTTTGGATGGCACCGAAGTCGTGGTTCTCCGCATGCGCACGGTGGATCTGTTCATTCAATGCCACCGCCTCCTGGCACCAGCCAATGACATCCTTAACACCGGCCAGCAGGGTATCTCGCTGGGCCATGGTGAGCGCCTTGTTCATGCCTCCCGGCACCGTGGCCACCCCATGGATGCGCTTGCCGGTGATGGCCTCGATGATCTGCTGACCGTACTTGCGCAACCGGACACCCTTCATCGCGAGTTCCGGGGAGCTCTCCAGCAGGCCTGCGATGTTGCGCTGCGCCACATCGCTGCCGAAGCCGAACAGCAGATCGGGCGAGGCGAGATGGAAAAAATGCAGGGAATGCGACTGCAGCACCTGCCCGAAATGCAGCAGCCGGCGCAGCTTGAAGGCCGTCGGCGTCAGCACCTCCACACCAACCAGTTGGTCCACGGCCTTGGCAGCAGCCAGTTGGTGACTGACCGGACAGATACCGCACAGGCGCTGCACGACGAATGGCACCTCGCGGTAGGGCCGGCCCTGGATGAACTTTTCGAAGCCGCGAAATTCGACGATGTGGAATCGGGCCTCATGCACATGGTTGTTCGCATCGAGCAGCAAAGAGATGCGGCCATGGCCCTCGACGCGCGACACCGGATCGATGGTGACGCGCCTGGGCGTGGAAGAGTCTGGTTTTTGCTGCTGCGTCATCGTCCGTACCCGCTCAGTCGTAATGCAGCAGGGAGCGGGATAGCCTGGGCCGCCGTCCCGCGATCAGGTCGTTCAGCACCTCGGCAAAGGCATCGGCGGGTGGCGGGCAGCCCGGAAGGTAATAGTCCACTTGCACGACCTCATGCACCGGATGTACCTTGCTCAGCAGCAGGGGCAATTCCGGATCATTGGGTATCTGCGGATTGACGATACCCAGGCCACCGACATAGGACTCCTCAAGGCATTCGCGCAGGGTGAAATGGTTGCGCATCGCCGGCACGCCGCCATTGATGGCGCAGGCGCCGACGGCAACCAGGATGCGGCAGTTGCGGCGGAATTCGCGCAGCACATGCACATTGTCGGCATTGCACAGCCCGCCCTCGATCAGGCCGATATCGCAGGGGCCACAGTGCTTGATGTCGGTGAACGGCGAACGGTCGAATTCAATATGCTCGAACAGTTCCACCAAGCGTTCATCCATATCCAGAAAAGACATATGGCAGCCAAAACAGCCGGCAAGCGAAGTGGTGGCAACCCTGAGCTTACTCGTCATCGATATGCCTCGATTTCTCAAGCGGCAGGCGTTCGCGCGCGGTGTCACTGACACCGTGCACATCGAAGATGCGCTGGCCAATCGGCACATCAAAGCCACGCCCCTTGATCAGGATGGCCCCGACCGGACAGATATGGGCGGCCACATCGGTCACCGCGATGTCGGTATCGGCCAGCCTGCCGCTCGGCGCATTGACGATCAGGCTCGCCTGGATGCCCCGCCCACTAATGGCAAACACGTCCTTGCCGTCGATCTCGCGGCTAGCGCGCACGCACTGCTCGCACAGGATGCAGCGGTCACGGTCGAGCACGATGTCCGGGTGCGAGGCATCCACCTCACGCCTGGGGAAAAACTGCGGAAAATGGCCATCGAGCATGCCCAGGTAATAGGCCACGGCCTGCAGCGTGCAGTCTCCACTCTTCTCGCAGGATGGACACAGGTGATTGCCCTCGATGAACAGCATCTGGATGATCGTCTTGCGCACCTCGTTCAGCGCCACGGTATCACTGTCGATGCTCTGGTCATCGGCCGCCGGCTGCGTGCAGGCGGCGGCATTACGGCCATTCACCTCCACGGTGCACAGCCGGCAGCTGCCATGCGGCGTCAGCCCGGGTTTGTGGCACAGATGCGGGATGTAGATGCCGGCGGCCAGGGCCGCGTCCATGATCGTCTGTCCGGCTGCGAACGGGATCTCCCGCCCGTCGATGCTGATGGTGCCGCCTTTGCCTTTTCCGCTCATGGCAGATGGGCCTCAGCATCGTTGCGATGGGCCAGGACTCTGGCCTCTTCCAGTGAGGCATCAAGATCGAAGTAGGGCTCGAAGCCGCTTTGCGCCAGCCGTTCTTCGATTACCTGCGGGAAGCGCTGCAACACGTCGAGGATGGGATTGGGCGCCGTATGTCCAAGTCCGCAGTGGGAACGGCGCTTGACCAGGGCCGCCAACCGGCGGATATCCTCGACATCGTAATGGGTGCCATGACCCCACCCGACCTTGTCCAGCGCATTCTTCAGCAACGAGGTGCCGACGCGGCAGGGCGTGCAGAAACCGCAGCTTTCATGGGCGAAGAAATGGGCAAAGTTGCGGATGATCGCCAACAAATCGCGCTGCCGACCATAGACCATCAGGGAACCGCCGGTGGCCAGATCCTCGAAGGCCAGATGGCGCTCGAATTCGGTGGGTCCAATCAGCGTGCCCGAGGGACCGCCGACCTGCACCGCCTGCACATCCTCTGCCCTGCAATCGTCGAGAATATGGCGTATGGAAACCCCGAAAGGGAACTCGTAGATACCGGGAGCCGCGCAGTCACCGCTGATACTCAGTAGCTTGCTGCCCTTCGAATGGTCGGTGCCCTGGGCCGCAAACCATTCGGCGCCATGGAACGCGATGGCCGCGGCAGCTACTAGGGTCTCGACGTTGTTGATCACCGTCGGCTGGCCGAGATAGCCGTGCGTGACCGGAAACGGAGGACGGATGCGTGGGATACCGCGCTTTTCCTCCAGCGACTCGATCAGTGCCGATTCCTCGCCACAGATATAGGCGCCGGCACCGACGATGATGTCGATATCGAAGCTGAACCCGTGCTGCCCGAGGATATCCGGGCCCAGCAGACCCGTCTCGCGGCGGCGGCCCAGCATTTCTTGCAGGGCCGGCAGCAGGTAGCGGTACTCGCCGCGTAGGTAGATGAAGCCCTGGTGGGCGCCGATTACATGCGCACAAACGGTCATGCCCTCGCACAGCATGTCGGCATGGCTGGCCAGCAGCACGCGGTCCTTGAAGGTGCCCGGCTCGCCCTCGTCGGCATTGCAGACGACATAACGCTCCCCGCCATTGGCCTGACGGCAGAACTGCCATTTCATGCCCGTGCCGAAACCGGCGCCACCGCGCCCGCGCAATCCGGAGCGGCTGATCTCGGCCAGCATCGCCTCAGCACCCATCTGCAGGCTTGCCCGGATGGCCGCACCATCCTGCCAGGGGCTATCGAGCAGCAGCCCCGGCTGGCGCACTTGGTCATCAATAGAGAACCACTCCTCTGGCCAGTCGGCGATGGGTGTGCCGGCTTCGATCAACTCCGCCAGCTTATCCAGGCGCCGGGCGTCCACGCGGGTGAGCGGCAAGCCATTGACCAGCAGGGCCGGGCCCTGGTCGCACATGCCGATGCATGAGGTGGAGCCAAGGCTGAGCTGGCCATCGGCACGCGTCTGTCCGGCCTCCGCCCCAAGCCGGCTGCCCAGCATCTGCATCAGGTCGTCCTCGCCATGCATATGACCGCAACTGGTGCAGGTACTGAGCAGGATATCGTAGCGCCCGCGCGGCGTGCGATGGAAAAAGGAGTAGAAATCCACCACGGACTCAACCTGGCTGATGGGTAGATCAAGGCGCGCGGCGACATCGCAGATGGCCTGGCGCGGGACATGCCGCAGCCGTTGCTGTACCTCATGCAGTTCATGCAGAAGATGCGCACGCCCGCCGGAACGAGTCGGGGATGCAGGATGAGGCGTATCGCTCACGCCGCTGGCCGAATCCATGGCTGTCTCCTTTGCCACCATTGTAGGGCATCCCCGGCGGATGACAAAACAGGACCGGGACGTGGAACATGCGGCTTGCGCTCAGCCATCGTGCAAAAGCCTGGCCGCCGCCACCGCCACCTGGCCCAGCGACAGGCCGCCGTCATTGACCGGAATGCGCTCCGGCACCAGCACCTCCAGTCCCCCCTTATTGAGCCCATCGACGACACCCGAAAGCAGTAACCTGTTCTGGAAGGCGCCACCACCGAGGGCCACCGTATCCAGCTTTCGTTCCCTGCACAGACTCAGCGCCGTATCACAAACGGCGGCAATCACGGAACGATGGAAGCGGGCGGCGATGCGGGCCCTGTCCGTACCCTGGCGGATATCGGCCAGCAGCGCCGGCCACAGCGCGTCCCAACCCAGATGCAGCATCCCGCCGACGGCCTCGGTCCGGAAGGGATAGCAACCGCGATCACCAGCATCGGATATGGCCAGAGATTCGAGTTCGATGGCTGCCTGGCCCTCGTAGCCGGCATGGTCCCGGCAGATGCCGAGTGCAGCGGCCACGGCATCGAACAGCCGGCCGCACGAGGAGGCCGGCGGGCTGTTCAGCCCCCGTTCCACCATCGCCTGCAACACATGCACGGGCCGCTCTGCCAGGAAACGGACGATATCGACATCGGCGAACTCGCGCCGCATCCGCTCCCAGCCGAGTACATGCAGCTGCGCGAATGTATTACGCCAGGGCTCACGCACGGCCCGGCTGCCGCCGGGCATGGCCACCGGCTTGAAGCAGGCCAGGCGTGCGAATCCCGCATAGCCTGCCTCGATGAACTCGCCCCCCCACAGCGTGCCGCCGTTGCCGAACCCCAAGCCGTCGAGGGCGATGCCCAGCACCGGGAGTGCCTGAAGCGGCCGCCCGTGCTCGGCCATGCAGGCCGCAATATGCGCATGGTGGTGCTGCACCGCGATCAGCGGCACGCCCTCCGCTTCCGCCTGTTCCCGGCCCAACTGAGCCGACAGGTAATCCGGATGCATGTCCACGGCCACGGCTCGGGGCCGGAAGCCAAACATGTGCCGATACAGGTCCAAGCCTTGCCGGCAGGCCTGAAAGGCCTCGGCCTGCTCCAGGTCGCCCATATGCTGCGACAGTACAGCCTGCCCTTCCGACAGCAGGCAGAAGGTATGCTTCATCTCCCCGCCCATGGCCAGCACGGCAGGTGCTGCCTCGAACCCTGCAGGCAGTTGCAGGGGAGCCGGGGCGTAGCCACGGGCCCGGCGCAGCAGACGCGGCCTGCCGGCCGCCACCGCCACCACCGAATCATCCAGCCGGTTGACGATGTCACGGTCGTGCAGCAGCCATGCATCGGCGATGCCGGCCAGGCGGCGGCGCGCCTCATCGTTGCCGATGCACTGCGGCGCATCCGAACGGTTGCCGGAGGTCAGCACGATCGGGCGCACGAGATCCTGCATCAGCAGGGCATGCATCGGCGTATAGGGGAGCATAAAGCCCAGCCTGTTCTGCCCCGGAGCGATACCCTTGGCCAGGCGTTCGCCATCCGAACGCCTGGCGAGCAGCACGATCGGGGCCTCACGCCCCGTGAGCAGCTGCCTTTCCATCTCTTCCATCTCGGCATGGACGGCGACCATCTCGACATCGCGCGCCATCAGCGCCAACGGCTTGGCATCACGTCCCTTTTGCGCCCGCAACCTAGCCACGGCCTCGCCATTGCCGGCATCCGCCGCCAGATGGATGCCGCCGATGCCCTTGATGGCCACGATATGCCCCTGCCGGATCAGCCTGGCCGCTTCGGCCACGGCCTCGCCATCGCGGCCGTCGAAACGCCGGCCGTCCCCATATTCCAGCCACGTACTCGGACCGCACGCCGGGCAGGCGTTGGCCTGGGCATGGAAGCGTCGGTCGGCAGGGTCATCGTACTCGGCCTGGCAGGCGGGACACATGGTGAAGGACACCATGCTGGTATGGCGCCTGTCGTAGGGTACGGCCCACACGATCGACAGGCGTGGGCCGCAGTGGCTGCAGCTGGTCAGCGGATAACGGAAGTGGCGATCCGTCGGATCCAGCACGTCGCGCAGACAGTCCGGGCAGACCGCGGCGTCCGGCGTCACCACCCTGCTGGATCCGCCAGCCCGGCTGGCAGCGATGACAAATGCATCCGGCATATCCACCCCGGTCAGCGGCGCATGCTCGATGGTATCGACGCGTGCCAGCTGCGGTGGATCAGCGCGCAGACGGCGCCGGAAATCCTGCAGCATCGCTGCATCCCCCCAGGCCTGGATACAGACGCCATCGCCATCGTTCCATACCCGCCCGCGGATGCCGAGGCGCCGGGCCAGGTGCCAGACGAAGGGGCGGAAACCCACGCCCTGCACCTGTCCGCGCACACGCAGAAATTCAGCCACTAGCAAATCCTCGGCAGCTGCTCGCCGGCCAGCCAATCGATGATGCGAACACCGCCAAAGGCAGTGCGCATCCGTACGAAGTGATGGGCATCGGCCACCACGTGGCCGATGATGGCGGCCTCCCGGCCCAGCGCGTCCGCACGCATCACCGACAGCAGACGCTCGGCATCGTCTGCCGGGCAGATGCACACAAGCTTGCCCTCGTTGGCCACATACAGCGGGTCCAGCCCCAGCAGTTCGCAGGCCGCAGCCACCGCTGGCGCCACCGGTATCCGTTCCTCCTCCACCATCATGCCCACACCCGACTGCAGCGCCAGTTCGTTGAGGGTGGTTGCCAGACCACCGCGCGTCGGGTCGCGCAGACAGCGGATGCCCGGCACCGCCTCGATCATGCGGGCCACCAGCCCGTGCAGGGGTGCCGAGTCCGAACGGATCTCGGTCTCAAATTCCAGATGTTCGCGACTGGACATCACGGCCACGCCGTGGTCGCCAATCGTGCCGCTGAGCAGGATGGCGTCACCGGGCCCGGCCCGGTCGCCGGAAACCTCTACGCCCTCCGGCACCACGCCGAGACCGGTGGTGGTGATGAACACCCCATCACCCTTGCCCCGTTCAACCACCTTGGTGTCCCCGGCCACCACAGGCACCCCCGCCTCGCAGGAGGCCCGAGCCATGCTGGTGACGATGCGCTCGAGATCACGAAGCGGAAATCCCTCCTCGAGGATGAAGGCAGCCGTTAAATAGGAAGGCGCCGCGCCCGCCATCGCCACATCGTTGATCGTGCCGTGCACGGCCAGCGAGCCGATGTCTCCGCCGGGGAAGAACAGTGGCGAGATCACATGCGCATCGGTGCTGACGACCATGCGGCCGGCCGCCACCGAATAGGTGGCCTGATCATTGCCCTGTCGCAGCCAGGCATTGTCGAAATGGTGGACGAACAGCTCCGCGACCAGCTGGGCCATGGACCGGCCACCGCTGCCGTGGCTCATATCCACGGTACCGGTCTTGACATCGAGCCGGCCGGGAAATCGGTGCGGGCGACTCATGCAGCTGTGGCGGGTTGCCGGAAACGGCCGTAGCTCCAGTAGGCCGCACAGGCCCCTTCGGAGGAAACCATGCAGGCACCCATCGGATTCTCCGGCGTACAGACGGTACCGAACAGTCTGCAGTCGGCCGGTTTATCCTCACCGCGCAGGATCGACGGACACAGACAGCCCTTCACCTCGCTGCCGGCCGTGGCCGGCAGCGCGAAGCGCCGTTCGGCATCAACATCCGCATAGCTCCCGGCGATGGCCAGGGCGCTGTCCGGCAGCTTGCCCAACCCCCGCCATTCGAACGCCGGCCGCGTTTCGAACACCTCGGCCATCAACGCCTGCGCCTTGCGGTTGCCCTCACGCGTGACCACCCGCGTGTACTCGTTCTCCACCGCATGCCTTCCGGCATTGATCTGGCGGATCAGCATCAGCGCCGACTGCATCACATCCAGCGGCTCGAAGCCGGCAATGACCACGGGCATTGAGAATGCTTCGGCACACGGCTCGTATGCACCACTGCCGATGATGGTGCTGACATGGGAAGGACCGAGCACACCGTCGATACCGGCTGGACGGGAAGCACGCGCATTCTCCCGCAGGATGTATGCCAGCGCCGGCGGGGTCAGCACATGGTTGCAAAACACGCTGAAGTTGCTCAACCCCTCGGCGCGGGCCTGCCGAATGGCGACGGCGGTCGGCGGTGCTGTGGTCTCGAAGCCGATGGCGAAGAACACCACCTGCCGCCGGCGATGTGCCCGGGCGATGGCAAGGGCATCGCGAGTGGAGTACACCATGCGGATATCGGCCCCGGCGGCCTTGGCCTTCAGCAGGCTCATGCGATGCGAACCCGGAACCCGCATCAGATCACCATAGGTGCACAGGATGACATCGTGGTTCCGTGCCAGGTCGATGGCATTGTCAATGCGCCCCATCGGCAGCACGCATACGGGGCAACCGGGGCCGTGCACGAACTCCACGTTGACCGGTACCAGATCCTGCAGGCCGAAACGGAAGATGGCGTGCGTATGGCCGCCGCAGAATTCCATCAGGCGGTAGGTCCTGCCGGCATCGGCCTCTCGGTGGATGGCCGCAGCCAGCCTGACGGCCCGCTCGCCGCTGCGGAATTCATCGACGTATTTCATGCGCTGTCTGTATCCATCGTCCTTGAAGCCTCCAGTTCATCGAACAAGGCCAGGGTGCGCATCGCCTCTTGTTCGCTGAGCCTTTGCAAGGCATAGCCGACATGGATCAGCAGATAATCACCGACGGCGACATCATCGATCAGGGCGAGCGACACCTCCTTCTTGACGCCGTCCATCTCGACCGTGGCCAGCTCCGCATCCCGGTCCAGCGCTACGACCCTTGCCGGCAAGGCCAGGCACATGACAGGCCCTATGCCGTGACCGGTTCGGCAACGCCGGCCACTACGGGCCGGCGGATGTCTGTCAGCCAGCGGTACCACGCCTGCATGCCAGTACCCGAGGCCGCCGAAACCTGCAGCACCTGCATCCCGGGATTGATGCGCCGGGCGTAATCGATGCACCGCTCCACATCGAAGCTCAGATGCGGCAACAGGTCGATCTTGTTCAGCAGCATCAGGCCGGCGGCGGCGAACATATCGGGGTACTTCAGCGGCTTGTCCTCGCCCTCGGTCACCGAGAGGATGACTACCCTGCATGCCTCGCCGAGATCGAAGGAGGCCGGGCAGACCAGATTGCCGACATTCTCGATGAACAGCAGGCTTTGCGCCTCGGGGCCCAGCGAAGTCAGGGCATGGCCGACCATATGCGCATCAAGGTGGCATCCCTTGCCCGTGTTGATCTGCACGGCCCTGGCCCCCGTGGCCCGGATGCGCTCGGCGTCTACGCTGGTCTGCTGATCGCCCTCGATCACCGCCATCGGCACCTCCTCCTGCAGGTCGTGCAGCGTGCGCGTCAGCAGCGTTGTCTTGCCGGAGCCGGGGCTGGACACCAGATTCAGGGCCGTGATGCCGCGGCTTGCCAGCCATTGCCGGTTGGCCGCCGCATAGCCATCGTTCTTGGCCAGGATATCCTGTTCGATGCGGATCATGCGCGCCTGGCTCAGGCCCGGGACCTGCCCGCCAGCCACACCTTTGCCGTAGTCGAGCAAAGGATGGGAATGACCGTGATAATGGTGATGGCCCTCGATGCTCGTTTCACCCTCACCGCAACCGCAAGTCGTACACATCATTCCACCTCCAATTCCACAATGCGCATCTCGTCGCCGGCTGTCAGCTCCAGTGGCGCATGGCCGCAGCTCGGACAGGCATCATAGCGCTGCAGCACCTCTACCCGTTGTTGGCAATGTGGGCACCATGCCGTACCCGGTGCCTCGATGATCTCCAGGCTCGCCCCGTCGGCAATGGTGTCCCTGGTTACCGCGTCGAAACCGAAGCGCATGGCCTCGATCTCAACACCCGCCAGCCTGCCGATCTCGAGCTTGACCAGCCTGACGTGCCGGAAACCCTGAGCCAGGGCCTGATCTTCGATCACCTGCACCACGCTCTCGCACAATGAGATCTCATGCATTAATAATAAGGCCTCGCATCATGGCGCCGCAATATAGCGTTGAAGCTGGGCGATCAGGTCATCCTTCTCATTCAGCGTCAACACCACGATATCTCGCAACGAAATCAGGCCGACGAACCGATCACCATCAAACACCAACAGATGCCGGCGGCCATGCTCCTGCATATGCTGCAAGGCTTCCTCGCAGTTCGCATCGGGATGGATACGCGAATGATCCGTATACATGATTTCACCGACCTTCACCTTGGCAGGGTCACGATCCCTGCCCACAACCTGCACCATCAGCTCGCGCTCGGTGAGGATACCAACCACCTGCCCATGACTGGTAACAACCACCGAGCCGATGAATTTCTCCGTCATCAGTCTCGCGGCATCCAGTGTACTGCTGTGTTCATCCAGCATGGCAACTGTGTGCTTGATGCCTGACGTGATTTTCATGATCAGACTCCTCGCTCTCGCTTCTGTTCTATAGCATGAACCACCGCCGACGTCATGCCGTGGCCTGTGCCCGGAGGCAGTGGCGCAACGGGCCTGCTACAGCCATCCCATTTCCTTGAACGAAAACACCTGTTTGCCTGCAATCAAAAAATGGTCGAGCACGCGCATCTCCAGCGGCTGTCCGGCCTGCTCGATCAGTCTCGTCAGCTGCTGATCCTCCCGGCTCGGACGCGGTGTGCCGCCGGGATGGTTATGAAACAGGATCAGGCCCTTGGCATCCAGTTCCAGCGCACGCTTGATCAGGTTGCGCGGATATACCGCCGTACGATCCACCGTCCCCTCGAACATGATCTGGGTCGCCACATGCCGGTGCTGCTGGTCGGTGAAAATCGCCCCGAAGCATTCCATGCCCCGGCCCTGCACCAGCAGACGCAGATGCGCCTTCACCTTGTCCGGCCGATCGAACACGGATTTCCCCGGCAGATCGCTGGCCAGGTAACGCATCTCGACATTGCGCACCAGCGTCAGAAAACCGGCGGCCTTCTCACCCACCCCCTCGACCTGCTTCAGTTCGGCCATCGGGGCATCGAACACCCCGGCCAGGGTTCCAAATACCCGCAACAGCCTTTTGGCCACCGGCTTCACATCGGCACGGGGAATGGCGTAGGTGAGCAACAGCTCCAATACCTCGTAATCGTGGAATCCATCGAATCCGCTGGCAGCGAACCGTTGGCGCAGGCGTTCACGATGCCCCCTGATACCGACATCCATGTACAGACCTCACTGCCGTTACCAATCCTTTTACACCTTCGCATATGCATCCCCGGATGCATCCGAACAGGTGTCGGATATCAAAGACGATGAATATAGGGGCGTCAAATGTGCGCCCGTCCGGATATGCAAAGTGCGGAATTTTATACCAAGAACGACTATGCTCGCCCCATGCGCCCCTTGCGAGCCCAGCTGATCGAATTGCTTACGGAGGCAGCCGAACAGCAGCAGTATTCCCTGCCCCATCCGCGCATCGGCGCAGCATTGGTGCATGACTTCCTGCAACTGCTGAAAGAACCGCCGAAACGCGGACAATCGAAACAGGTGGCGCTGAGTGCCCGTACGCTCAGCCACGACTGGCTGCACCGGCATATACTGTGCATCCGCTGTCCGGACCAGGCCTTTTATCTCGATGCCATCAAGGGCTACCTGCAGCAGCGTGAGATCGCGCCGCTGGCATTGCAGGCGCTGATCGCCAACGAGACATGCGATGAGAACCAATGTACGGTCGCCTTGTACCGGCCCGGCATGGATAACAGTCAGAACATGATGTTCATCGCCCTGCACGTATCGGCCACCCTGGTACCGGATCGGGATGCCCTGGTCTCCGACCTGCGTGCCGTTCTGCATGCGGTGGACATATCGGTACACGACTTCGAGGCCATGAGCGACGAACTCAGGCTGGCAGCCACCGCGCTTGCCACGGAGCAGCCGGAAGATGCCGCCTTGCTGCACTGGATGCTGGCCGACAAATATCTGATGTTCGGGCTACGCCATGGCAGCAGGCGCCTCGGTGTCCTGCGCGACAAGCGTACCGCCGCCCGTGTCGCCGGCACCATCCTCAGTGAAGTGGACAAACTACCGGCTCCGGAGGCCCCCGGCATGGAGTGGCTTCCCCTGCCAACCTCCCACCGGCACCTGTACAGCCCTGCCATGCTGGAGGTCGTGCGCATCAACTGGTCCGTCGAGGCCAGCATGGACAGCCTGATCATGATCGGCCATTTCTCCCGCAGTGCCCGCTATACCAATGCCAGCTATACACCGATGCTCGAGCAATACTGGAAAACAATCGAAGCGCAGCCGCTTCTGCGCCAATCCACCTTCTACCGCCGGGAGTTGCGTACCCTTTTCGACCGCATGCCCAAACCCGCCCTGCTTTCAACCCGACCGACCGACTGGCTGAAAGCGTTGAAGGCCATGGCCGACATGACCGACGACACGGCCCTCGTCGCTCGCTATGTCCCGCCGTGCTTTGGAGGTATCGGCTGGCTGGCGATCGCCCTGTCCGCCAGCCGCTTCGGACCGAACGTACTCTCCTGCCTGCGCCAATTCTGCGAGAATGCCGGCATCACACCGTACGGCTACGAGAGCTTCGGTTCCGGTCAGCATCGCATCCTGGTATTCAGCTGCGATGGGGGAGACCCGGCGACCCTCGACACCCGCGTTTCCACCCTGGAAACACAGATGAGGTCATGCATCCTTTTCTGGAGGGACAAGGCCAGGGAAGCGGCCCTGCGCTCGTTCCGCAACGTCCAGGTGCCCGAGGCCCTGAAAACACTGGACAGCCTGTCGCCGGTCTATACGGAAATCTTCCCTCCCGAACAATATGTCCGGGACCTGCAGGCCCGTGCCCAGGTGCTGGAACACGGTCAGCCCCAGGTCACGGCGCGGCTGCTCGACGGCGACATCGAATTCCACATCGTCACCCGCGAACAGGTGCTTCTTGGACGGCTGGTGACATCCATCCAGAACTTCGGCCTCACCGCCATCCGCGAAGCCGTGGTCGAATTCGGTGAGGCCCCCCGGCGCGTGCATATCTCGAGCATCCGCTGCCAGGTACCACGTGATCTGATCCAGGACGACCTCGGGCGACTGCAAGCCGGTCTGCAACGCGTTCTGGCCGATACCGCCGACGACGACGCGTCCAACAGCCTGCTGGTGACAGCCGGTCTGACGATCGACCAGGTTGCTGTGATCATCACGTTGCGCAACCACCTGGTGCAGATACTGGCCGACGCGGCACCTTCGCCGATGAACGCCATGCTGCGCCGATACCCGCATGTCGCTTCCCGCCTGTATCGACTGTTCGAGGCGCGGCACCGGCCGGCCATGCCGGCCAGCTACGAGGCCCAGGCCCGGCTCGAGTTCGACAAGGCCCTGGATACGGTCACCAACCTGACCGATGATCGCTGGTTCCGTGCCTTGGGAGAACTGGTCGGGGCCAGCACGCGTACCAATGCCTATAACCGCGCTCCGGAAGAACCCGTGGCGATCAAGATCATACCCGATCGGCTCAGTTATATGCCGGCCCCGGTGCCGTACCGTGAAATTTTCGTGCACGGGATGCATGTCGAGGGCGTGCACCTGCGCGCCGGCCCCATTGCCCGCGGCGGCATCCGCTATTCGGACCGGCCGGCCGATTTCCGCACGGAAGTGCTGGAACTGATGACCACACAGGTGGTCAAGAACGGCCAGATCGTGCCGACAGGTGCCAAAGGCGGATTCGTGCTGCGAGGTGGCACGGGTGAGTCCTTCATCCAGTCCCAATACCGAATCTATATCCGGGCTCTTCTGGCACTGACCGACAACCGCATGCTTCACGAAACCGTGCCGCCGGCCGGCATCCGCATCCATGCCGAGGATATGGATGACCCCTACCTGGTCGTCGCCGCCGACAAGGGCACGGCCCGCTATTCGGACTTCGCCAACGAGGAATCGCGCCTGGCCGGTTTCTGGCTCGACGACGCCTTCGCCAGCGGTGGCTCCCACGGTTACGATCACAAGGGGATCGGCATCACCGCCCGCGGGGCCTGGGTCTGCGTCGCCCACCATTTTGCCCATATGGGCGTTGATGCCTGGCATCACCCGATCTCGGCCATCGGTATCGGTGACATGGGCGGCGATGTGTTCGGCAACGGCATGCTGCTCAACCCGGCCCTGCGCCTGATCGGCGCCTTCAACCACCGGCACATTTTCCTGGACCCCGACCCCCATGCCGAACGTGCCTTCGCCGAACGCCAGCGCCTGTTCCGGGAGGGGCGCGGTTGGGATGCCTATGATCAGAAACTGATCAGCGCGGGGGGTGGCGTGTTCGAACGCAGTGCCAAGCGTATTCCCATCAGCGACGAAGCCGCCAATGCCCTCGGCATCAAGCCGGGCTCGCTGTCCGGGCAGGCCCTGATTCAGGCGATGCTGACTGCCCCCGTGGATCTGCTGTACAACGGCGGCATCGGCACCTATGTCAAGGGGGAGGGCGAAACCCATGCCGAGGTGCGGGATCCGGCCAACAATGCCGTACGCGTCAATGGTGGCCAGCTGAAAGCGAAGGTGGTCGGGGAAGGTGGCAATCTCGGCTTCACGCAACAGGCGCGCCTGGAATTTTCGCAGGCCGGTGGCCGGATCAACACCGACGCCATCGACAACTCGGCCGGCGTCGACATGTCCGACCACGAGGTGAACCTGAAGATCATGTTCGGCGCCGCACACCCCCCTGTGGCCATGAAGCGGCGCAACCGCATCCTGGAAGAGCTGACGGATGCCGTCACCGCACTGTGCCTGAACGACAGTCGCCTGCAATCACACGCTTTATCCCTGGCCGCATCCAATGCTCTGGACCATCTACCGCGTCTGCGACGGCTATGCGATACCATGCTGGAAGAGGGTCGTCTGGACGAACGGCGAGACTCCGGACTGAGCGACGAGTTCCTGGGGCTGAGGCCGCAGCTGGCCGTACTGCTCGGCCATGAAAAGAACCGCATCCGCGAGGCCCTGGCCCGTGACGGATTCGCCCGCTGGTCGGCATTGCGCTCCTTGCTACTGGAGGAATATTTCCCGGATGAACTGCGTCGCCGTCATACCCATCAGATCTCGACTCACCCGCTGATCGATCACATCGTGCATACCCAGGCTGCCAATCATGTGGTCAACCATATCGGCATCTCCGCTGTCCACCATCTGGAAAGCCTGCTCGACGTCTCCATCGCCCAGATCGTCGAAACAATCTTGATCGCCGACCATCTGCTTGATGCCCAGGGGCTGCGCAATGCGGTGTGGGACCTGGTCAAGGATCTCGACACCACCATCCAGATCCAGCGCGCACTGGCCGATCATGTTCTGCATTTCGCCGAGGAGCTGGCACGGCTGTGCACAGTCGCCGATCTGGATCTCGCCTGGGTGCAGCAGCAGCTGCACGATATCCGCCATTTCCGGCATTCGATCGCCGGTCACGGAATCAGCGGGATGGAACAAAGCGCATTCCTCGACATGCTGAAAACCACGATGCAGGAGGGGCTGCCGCCGGGCGCGGCCGAGCAACTGGCCACGCTGCCGGAGCTGGCCGAATCCGCCACCGCCCTCTACCTGAGCATGCAGTTGAAGCAACCCCTTCGCGTTTGCCTGCGGGCCACGCAAGCCTGCCTGCACCTGCTGCCCATCACGGTACTGGAAACACAATTGCGCGCGTCAAACTGGAATGATGACGAAGCCCATGCCCTGCGCCGGGAATGGCTGCACCGCCTGACACATCTGAAGGTCCAGGCTACCCGACAATTGCTGGCCCACGATGCCAGGAATCCGCTGAGCACCGGCGAACAGTTATGGTCGGGTCATCACTATTGGCCTGATCTGATGCAGACGCGGACGTGGCTTGAGGCCGAAACCGATACCTCCCCGCCATCGCGTACCGAAGTGATGCTGGCCCTGGCCCAGTTGGAATCCCTGCTCGATGAAAGCAATCATGCCCATGGCTTTTGATGCCGTGCCGGGTGAAACCGACTTCGTACATACGCGGCCCGATGGCCTAAGGCTGCGCGGACGTTTGCTGCCCGGACATGATCCGCTGCTGGTATTCATCCACGGTTTCCGCTCCAATCATCTCGGCGCCAAGGCGTCGGCCGTGGCCCGCTTTGCCGCCGGCCGGGGCCTGGGCTGCCTGCGCCTGGATCTGCTCGGCCATGGAGCCTCAGATGGACAATTCGAGGCATTCCGGGTTTCCGAGGCCGTGCGGGACATCATCGCGGCCATCGACGGCATCCATCCGGCGGGCATCATCCTGATTGGATCCAGCCTGGGTGCGCTGGTCGCCCTGAACATCGCCCAATCGAAAAACCTGCCCGTGCACGGCATGCTGCTCATCGCCCCGGCCTGCCATTTCATCTCGCGCCATCCGGCCGCAGGGGATGATACGGTGCGAGCCCAGTTGCAGCAGCATGGGTTCATCGAATCCTTCGATCCCTATCTGCAGCAGAGCTACCGAATTCCGCAGGCGATGATCGACGACATCCGGTCCTCGGAACCGGCGCCGGGCCCCATCAACCTGCCGTGTCCGGTGCGCCTGATGCACGGCACCGCCGATGACAGTATCCCGTATACCGAATCGGAAGATCTGCACCACCGCATCCCCGGCAGCACCCTTCGCCTGATCGAAGGAGGGAACCACCGGCTGGATCGGCATATCCCCATGATGCTGGAAGAACTTCAGGCCCTGTTCAATGCGGTGCCGTCAGGATTCTCCACGACTCGCTGAACACCCCTGCCGCCGCCCGCAGTAACAGGCGCAGGCGCTTGCGGATGAAATGGCATTTGACGCATCCGGCCTCGGCGATCTGCCGGCGCACCTCGTATCGCGGATAGATCGTCTCGCGCCAGAAAGCCAAGCGGTGACGCCAATCCGGCATCATGCGTGCGAAAATGCGTTCGGCCAAAAAGGGAACTACCTGATGGTGCATATGCCGGGCGAACAGCCGGCGCTCCACCCATCCCATCGGTGGACGTAGCCCCATGAGCACATCCTCGGGCACCGCCCCCCCCAGGTGCGCCCGCACATAGGCCAGGGAGAAATACACTGGCCGCTGCAGGCCATATTTCCGGACGTTCCGTTCGACCTCTGGCCACAGCCGCTGACGATCGATCATCTTCGTTAGCTCGGCGATGTCACACAGCCAGATCAGCCGTTCGAAGGAATGCTTCATCGCGTGGAAGGCCAAATACGGCAGCAGCAGGGGCGGCGGCACGATAAGGGCCGGTGCGCCGGCCACCTCACCCGGTACCGCCGCATCCAGCAAGTTCTCGGCCCTGAGTGATGTCAGGTACGTCCAGGCATGGATGCGCTCGATGCCCAGCGGCTCGTAATGAAAATCGATCTGTACGTCGCCACGACTGAAATGATGCCGGTACAATTCATCCGGGTGAAAACCAAGATCCCAGGCCACCTGTTTGGCATCCAGCAACCGATCCTCGGCGACCAGAAGATCGATATCACTCTGCGGTCTCAGCGCCACCCGCTCCCCATACAGGGTAGCCACGGCCTGGCCACGCAGGCAAACGGCAGGGATGCCGGCCCGGCCGAGGGCATCGAGGATCTGGGCCGTGGCATGGCGCATGCGCAGGATCCAGGCCCGGTGCTCGCGTATCAGCGCCTCGGGCAGGTTCTGCCCGTCGCCACCCTGCAGCAATGGCCACAGCAGGCCGTGCACCCCTTCACCGTGGGCGGCCACCATCAAATCGGGGGATACGGTCGCCGCACGCTCGCCGTCGGACCGCGCCAGGACGGCGCACAGCCGCCGCCGGGCATCGGACTTGGGCAAGGGGATCGGCATGCCTGGCAGTGTATCCGCGATCCCGGTTTCGTGCCAAACCGAAACCTTGTCGCACCCGGATGCTTCGGACTAGGATGCTTCAATGGAGCCGACACAGGAGCCACAGGAGCATTCTTCCGAACAGCAGGCCCGCCGTCATCTGCTGAAGCTGGCGGCCTACACACCCCCGGCCATCCTCGGCGCCATGCTGGCCAGTTCGAAGCTGGCTCAGGCGGCGACGGTCGGACAGACCCATAACTGCGGCGGGACCACCATCGTCGTCTCCGCCAGCGGCTATGCCTGTTGCCCCTGCGTGCCAAGCTCCAACCAGTACGATCCGAACCGCTGCAACCGGGAACGCTGTCGACTCGGCAACTGCAGCGCCTGCCGGCAGCTTGTATTCAACAATCAGAACCAGTGCCAGAGCACGACCGCCGCCTGCGGCTCCTGCACCTGCACACCGATCGGAGGTGGCGGACGCGGCCGTGGCCGCGGCAGACGATTTTGGGTCTGCCAGTAACCGCATCGGCCACCGCCCCTGCCAGCATCCCGTCCTTGCCACCGCGGCTGCTCTATGTGGACGGGCAGCCGCGCATCCTGGCCACTTTGCTAACGGCGGAGCACATCATCCTGCGGGCGCAGGGCGGGCAGGCCGAGCTTACGGGCGCCTTTGCCGCCAGCGCCGTAGCCCTGCTCGACGGCCGCGCTGAAGCGGCCGACATTCAGCGCCTGCGGGCGATCGAATCATCCCATCCCTGGCTACATGGCCTGCATCGCTCCCACCCCCTACCGGATCGCGGACTGGTGGCCGCGGTATCGCCGCTGGGGATGCTGTTTGTCGAGCTGACCGCCCGCTGCAACGAGCGCTGCATCCACTGCTACGCCGAATCCGGTCCGGAGCGCACGGAGCTTCTGTCGCTGCAGGATATCCGGATGGCGCTGACCATGGCCGCCGGCCTCGGACGGCCGTTCGTGCAGTTCACGGGCGGTGATCCGCTGATCCATCCGCATCTGGTGAAGGCGGTGGCGCACGCCCGCAGCCTCGATTTTTCGGGCATCGAGATCTACACCAACGGCCTGCTGCTGAACGAGGCGTTGATCGCCAGGCTCGTACCCCTGGCACCGCGCCTGAGCTTCTCCATCTATGCCGATACCCCGGAGATCCACGATGCCATTACGTGTGTGCCGGGAAGCTGGAAAAAAACGCTGACCGCCATGCAACGCGCCCGGGCAGCAGGACTGGAGATCCGCGCCGGCATCGCCCTGATGGACGAGAACCTCGACGGTGCAGCCCGCATGCAGGGATTCCTGCGCCAGGAGCTCGAACTGGAAAGCACGCACATCCGCTTCGATGCGGTCAAGCAGACCGGACGCGGCCGCCTGAGCCGGCACCTGCAGCAGATCCATACCAACGGCGGGCACACGCCAACCGACGGAGCGGCGGGCAAGCTGTGCATCGCCGCCGACGGCAGCGTTTATCCCTGCATCTTCGCCCGCCACACGCCGCTCGGGAACATTCGCACGTCCACACTTGATGGCATCGTGAAGGCCCTGGCGGAACGCGGCACCGCTGCACCATCGCTGGAACGCTGGGCGTATTGCCAAAGCAGCCTAAGCTGCCTGGATTGCCAGATGAACGTCTATGCCCTGGGGACCGAGCGCCTTGAAGAACCTGTCTGACATCCAGGTGCCGGAGCGGCCACGCAAGAAGCCCGAACTGGTCGGGGAAGAGATGGAGGGCATGGACGAGGTGATCTATGTCGATACGGAAACCGGCTCGAATTATTCCCTGAACATCATTGCCGCCACCGTCCTTGAGCTGTGCGACGGCACACGCACCAGTGCGGATATCGCCGCCATCATTGTAAGCAACCTCAACGCCGATAGCGAACGGGTGCACAACGACACGCAGGCCATCCTGGAGGAGTTCGCCGCCTACGGCCTGATTCGCGCTTGAACATGTGGCACCGGAACTTCCGGGTGGGCAACGTCGGCGTCACTGTCGATTCCACGTTCACATCCTGCACCGCCATCCTGGAGCCGTTGTGTCGGCTGTACACCGATAGTGCCGATCCGTCGCTGTTGCATTTCCGGGTCGAACCCCACGACGACCGTATCCGCCTCAGTGTAGACAATGAGACCCTGTGGCAAGGCACGGATGCCGGTGAGATTGCCGCAGGCTTCGAGGTGCATTTGTACCAGCGGCTGCTGGCCGCCCTGCTGCCGGACTGTCTGTCGCTGCATGCCGGTTGTGTCGAACTGGGCGGCCAAGCCTGCCTGTTCGCCGCCGCATCCGGCGCCGGCAAGAGCAGCCTGACCACCGCCGCCGTACTGGACGGTGCCAACTACCTGTCGGACGAATTCGCCCTGCTCGGAAGCGATGGCCGTATCTCCCCATTCCCCCGCCCGCTGCAGTGGGGAAAGCTCCGGCATCCGGCCTTCCGGCATACCCAGATGCTGGCCGGCGGCAGGCTTTCGAAGGCCCTGTTCCGTTTCCCGGACCGCTACGGCAGGACCGTCACCACCCTGCTGTGGCTTCCGACAATGATCCGGCACGCGCCGTTGCCGCTGGGCATCGTGGTGCTGCCGCAATACATGCGTCGGGCTCCCACCTCCGAGATGGCGCCCATCCGGCGCGGCGAGGCGTTGATGGAGCTGCCGCGCCATCTGCATCATCGACTGCCGCCTGAGATCATGCTGCAGGAACTGAACCGGCGCATCCCAGCCACCACCCGTTTCTACCGCCTGCAATTTTCGGATGCCCGCATCGCCTGGCGCACCATTCGGGATCTGCCCGAAACAACCACCTAACATCCGCATCCGGCGACACAAGCCACCCGGCATCAGGCCCGCCATGGCACCCCGCGCATCAACGCCGCCCCGGCCAGGGCTACGGCAGCACAGGTTTCAAAGGCAGCACCATATCCCCAGTGGCCAGCGATCCAGGCACTGCCCATGATGCCAATCGTCGATCCCAGGCCAAAACCGGTGGCCGAATACCAGCCCTGGGCAGCTGCATACCGTCCTGTCGGCACCAGGCGGCGCACCCAGGTCACTGCTGAAATGTGAAAGGCTGCGAAACTGGCCGCGTGCAGCAACTGCAAAGCCGCCAGCACCGGCCAGGCCGTAGTCAGGCCAATGCCCAGCCAGCGCACGGAGGCCAGCAGCAGGCAGATGGAGAGCACCGGTACCGGCGCCATGCGCCCGATGGCCCCGGAACAACGCCACATCAATACGATCTCGGCCAGCACCCCCAACACCCACAGCATCCCCACCTGCCCTCCGGTGTACCCTGCGTGCAGCAGATACAGGCTGTATAGGCCATAATAGGCTCCGTGCGAAAGCTGCATCATGAAGCTAATGGCCAGCAAAAGCAGAAAGGCGGGAGCCATGGTGTCGCGCCCGCTGTGGCCGGCGTGCAACTGCTCCGTTTCACGCGGGAATCCTCTGGCGGACGCGGCCGTGACGGTAAGCAGCATGGCCAGAAACCACGGAAAGTCCTGGATGCGGGCATCCACCAGCCAGATGCCGCCGGCCAGCGTGGCCAGCACGAAACCGATCGAGCCCCACAGGCGCAGATGACCGTATTCGACGAAAGCCGCCTCGGCCACGGTCACCGAAATCCCGTCGGCCAGCGGCAGGGCCGCCGCCCACAGACAGCCGAAACCAAGGGTCAGTATGGCCAACCATGCCGGCTGCATCGCCCAGGGAAAGGCCATGGCCAGCAAGGCCGCCGCGGCAGAGACGATGGCGATGAAGATGCGGGGCTCGCCACGCCGGCGGCGATCCAGCATGCCGCCGACCAACGGCGGAGAAATCACCTTTGCCATGGCCAGCAATCCCGTGAATACGCCGACCATGCCGACCACGAGGCCGCGGCTGGCCAGATATACCGGGAAATACGGCAGGATCAGCCCCATGGCCGCAAAATACGCCGCATAGAACAGGCGGATATGGTGCAGGGAGGCTTTCGTGACCATGCGAACAAGCATACGCATCCGCACCACCGCACGATACCGACACTGCGGTTCGTCAGGGCTATCTCACTCCGGTGTTCCGACCCCGACCATCGATTGCCAGTCCACGCGCGACGCCACCACCTCGCCGATGACAATGATCGCCGGCGCAGATACCGCAAGACGCCCGGCCTGGGCATCATGCAGGCTACCCGTGACCACCTTCTCGTCGGGCAATGTGGCCGAACTGATGACGCCAACGGGCATGTCGCCGGAAAGCCCAGCTGCCATCAACCGCTCGGCGATGGCCGGCAGGGATTGCACACCCATATAGAACACCAGCACCGGAAAGGCAGCCACCAGCGCCGGCCAGTCGATGCGACTGTCCTCACCGATCTCATGACCGGTCAGGAAGGCCAGCGAACTGTTGACGCTGCGGTCGGTCACCGGGATACCGGCCACGGCGGGCGCGGCCACGCCAGCAGTGATACCGGGTACCACCCGGCAGCGGATGCCGGCTGCGGCCAGCGCCCGCATCTCCTCGCCGCCGCGTCCGAACACGAAGGGATCGCCCCCCTTCAGGCGCACCACGCGCAGCCCCTGGCGAGCCAGGCGAATCAGGGTATCGCTGATGTCCTGCTGGTCGACCGAGGGGCGGCCACCGCGCTTGCCGGCGAAGACCAGGCGCGCCCCGGACCCGGCCATGGCCAGCACCTCCGGAGAAACCAGCGCGTCATGCACGATGACATCGCAATCGGTGAGCAGCCTGGCCGCCGCCAGCGTCAGCAACTCCGGTGATCCGGGGCCGGCCCCGACCAGCGCCACCTCCCCGGCCTGCAGGGGCGCGGAAAACGTCATGCTGCCCCCCGCAACCGGCCGGCGATGAGCCGCGGCATGTCCGGGTGGGCGGTCAAAGGCTCCCCCCACACCAACTGCATCTGCGCCGACGCAACACCGGCCATCGCGGCATCCAGTGAACGCCCGGCGAACAGCAGCATCGGCTGGATGACAAGCCTCTGAGCACCTTCACCCTGCCAGAAGCGCACCATGTCCATGCAATCCGGCACCCCGTGCAGCGAGGCCATGCCCATCCTCGTCAAACGTTTGCGTTGGGCATAGATCGCACTCAGCAGACGCTCGAAACAACGGAAACGGTAGAAGGCAAAGATCACCGGTTCGCGCGATGCCAGCATGGATGCGGCCATGGACACGCCCAAGTCGGCCAACTGCTCGGCCGCTTGTGACAGCGGCGGTAGCAGCGTGCCGCCATAGCGCTCGGCGAAGCGGGTGGCATCCTCGCCGGCATGCCGCCCTTCGCCGAGAAACAGCGGCAATACCCTCGCCCCATGTGGGATTTGCCCGCCGTCCAGGGTAACGGCGCGCACGTCATCGCCCAGCTCCACTGCCACGCGTGTGGCCAGTAGTTCGGCCTGTTCGCGATGCCGGGGATCCGGAGAGCCGTGAACCAGCAAAATGTTCATCCGTCCATCCTGCAGCCCCGTGACCCTCCCCGCACAGGATGTGCGGCGGGCAGGCGTAGCCTCACCGTGAGCGAAGCAGAATCGCGCTTCTGCGTAGCGCTCGAAGGCCGAAGCCAGGATGGCGCAGACCGGATGTTCATATCTAAAACTCGATCCCCTGTGCCGCGACCATCCCCTGATCAAAGGCATGCTTGATCTTGCGCATCTCCGTCACCGTGTGCGCCACTTCGATCACCTCGGGCGCGGCATCGCGCCCGGTCAGGATCACATGCATCCACGGCGGCCGCTCGTCGCGCAGGAAGGAGGCGATCTCCTCCCCGCTCAGCCAACCGTAGCCACAGCAGTAGTTGATCTCGTCGAACACCACCAGATCATAATCGGCGGAGCACACCTTGCTCTTGCACAGCTCCCAGATCTCACGCGTCGTCACCTTATCCTGCTCCGGATCGTTGGTATCCCAGGTGAAGCCGTCGCCCAGTGCATGCCATTCGATGGAGTCGAAGCACTCGGCCGCCTGCTGTTCTCCCGTTTTCCAGCGGCCCTTGATGAACTGGATCACGCACACTCGCATGCCCCAGGCCGCTGCCCGGAATACCATACCGAAGGCACTGGAGGACTTGCCCTTGCCATCACCGGTAAGCACCAGGATCAATCCCTGCCGATTTTCACGCCGCTTCATGCCATCCTCCGGAAATCCGGCAACAAGCCTACACCCTCGACAGCCCGCATCGGTGTCCCATACAAGGCCTGCAGCCGCTTGGGCACCATCATCGCCTCCACCGGCCCGGTTTCGCTACGCCCGTCGCCATACAGCAGCACCACCTGGTCGGCCACCGCTGCCGCCTGCGCCACATCGTGTAATACCACCAGCACCACCCGACCCCCGACATCCGCCTGCTGACGCATCAGGCGCAGGCAGGCGGCCTGATGCCTGAGATCCAGATGCGCCGTCGGCTCATCCAGTAACAGCACCGGCGTCTGCCGCAGCATCGCTGCCGCCACTTCGACCCGTTGGCGCTCGCCGCTGGAAAGCTGCGCCAATGGCCGGGTCATCAGACCGGAAACATCCAGTTCCCGCAGCATTCGCTCGGCCTCGCCCCCTGTCGACATGCCGGCTGCGAGATGCAGGCGCTGATCGACCCGCAACCCGAAATCAGCGTAAGCGGCCGGTCCCTGCCAGGACACGACATCCGCCCATTCCCGCCGCAGGTAGGCACCGAGGTGGCGACCCATCCATGATGCATGCGCATGGCTGCCCGGCAACACCCCCGCCAGCATCTGCAGCAGGGTGGATTTGCCGGCACCGTTCGGACCGAGGATCACGGTCACCGAGCCGGAAGCGGCATCGCAGTGCAGGTCTTCGACCAGTCGCCGGCCACCGCGCCACACGGCCATGCCCTCGATGGCAAGCCGGTTCATCGGCGCTGCACCAGCAGCGCCAGAAACACCGGCACTCCGATCATCGCCGTCAGCACGCCCACCGGCAACTCGGCCGGCGCCACGACCGTGCGGGCCGCGGTATCCGCCGTCACCAGCAATACTCCGCCGGCCAGGGCGGCGGCCGGGATCAGCAGCCGGTGCATCGGTCCGATCAGCATGCGCATCATGTGAGGAATCACCAGGCCGACAAAGCCGATGGTGCCGGCCGCCGTCACCGCCACAGCGGTCATCGCCGAGGCCCCCAACAACAGACCCAGATGCAGCCGGCGCACCGGTATCCCCAGCGCCCGCGCCTGCTTCTCGCCCAGCAGCAGGCGATCCAGCGAGGTGGAAACAGCCAACCCGCCCAGCACAGAGATCCCCAAGACAACGAGCAGCAGGGTCGGGGACAGTGGCGAGGCGCTCAGATCACCGAGCATCCAGCCGAAGGCCCGCCCCAGTTCGCGAGCAGGTAGCAGCGACAGCAGCAGGGCCAGCACGGCCGCCCAGAATGCGGCCAGCACCACGCCGGCCAGCAGCAGGCGCACTGGTCCCAGCGATGCAAAAAGGCCGACGATGCCGATACCTAGGCTGGCACCGACAAAGGCTCCGGCTGGCATGGCCCAGGCCACATTCGGAAACAACGCCGCACAACCCACCGCGCCGGCGGCGGCGCTGCCCGCTACACCGAGCACATAGGGCTCGGCCAATGGATTCTGCAACATCACCTGAAAGCCGGCACCGGCCACCGACAGCAGGCCACCGACAGCAAAGGCGGTCAGTACCCGCGGCAAGCGCAGTTGCCAGTATATGGCGGCGCTTGTGGCGTCAGCTGGATGAAAGGGATTAATCCAGCTCTGCCCCATGCTGGCCGCCACAACCAGTACGCCCGCCGTCAGCACAAGCAGGAGGAGCAGGGCAACGGCAGGTCTAGCGGGCCGCATGCACAACCCCGCGTACAGACGTCAGGCGCCTCTGCAGCGCGGCCATGCCGTCGAGCAGCCTCGGCCCCGGCCGCTGCATCAAATCGGCATCAACCCCGATCACTGGCACGTCGGGAAGCCAATGGCGCCAGAAGGCCCGACGCGCGACCAGCCTTTTCTCCGACACCTCCGGCACGATGATAGCCCTCGGACGGGCCTGCACCACGGCCTCCACGCTGGTGCGCAGGGTTTCCATCGGCATGGCGGAGAAGATGTTGCGCGCGCCGATATGTTGCAGGGCATCGGTGATGAAACTGGGGCCGCCCTCGGTCAGCAACGGTTGCGGCCAGTCCTCGTAGAACACCGGTAGCGGTGGACTTGAAATGCCGGCGGCAAGCCGGTCGAGCCGCCGGCGCAGCCGGGCAACAACGGTGCCTCCACTGGAGCCATGGCCGGTTGCCCTGCCAAGCGCCAGCATGGCAGCGAGCACGCCCTTAACCGACGCGGGATGCACGAGCATCACCCGCACGCCCTCCTTCCGTAGCGCTGACAGCCCGGGAAAATCCGCCTGTCCGCTCACGGCCAGCGTCGGCTTCAGACGCAGCGCCGGCTCCACGAACAGGCGCCGGTAGTCGGCAATGCGCGGCAGGTGACGGGCAGCTGGCGGATAATCACAGTGCTCGGAGACACCGACCACCTGCGGCCCGGCACCGATTGCAAACAGCATCTCGCAGGCGGCCGGGGTCAGGGCAAGCACGCGCGCATCGGCCCATGCGTCGGGAACGCAGGCCAGCAGGCACAGCAATATATACAGCAGGCGCATCATGCTAGGGCCAGAAGCGTAGACGTACACGATAGCGCCCCCTATCGACCGGAAACGGTACCGCCCGCGCCACGATAGCTTTGGCCGCCCGGTCGAGCAGGGCATAGCCGGACGAGGCATCAATCTTCACCTGCGCCACCCGTCCGCCACGGGTCAGGCGGAATCCAATATCGACATCACCGCCGATACCGCGCCGCCGGGCATCCTCCGGATAGAACTTGAAGCGCTCCAGGTGCCGACGCACCAGATCCAGATCATGGGCGGAAGCCGTGTCGATATCAGCAGGCGGCGATACCGCGGCGCGAAAAGCGGTTGCCGGGGGCCGTACACCCACTGTTTTGGCCGTGGCCACCTGCCGCTGGGCATGGAGCGGTGTCGGATGCAAAGCCGTGCGGGTCAAGGCTGTGGGCCCACTGCGGCGGCGCGTGCTGGCCGGCTTCGCCGTTGCCGGGGTACGTGATGCCACAGTCGACGGTGGACGTTGCCGGGATGCGGTCGGAAGCGGGGAGACCGGCACCAATTGTACCGGCATCACCGCCGGCCCCGCATGCGAGGTCAGCTCGGATGGAGCGGACACCAGGATGGCGGCCAGCACGATGGCATGGGCGCAGACACTGGCCGCTGCCCATGCCGCCCAGTGTCCGCGCTCAGAAGCGATAATGAGCTCCCGCGCTGGCCGAGATGCCGGCAGCGGGATAATAACCATCCGAGCCGAAAGAGGATGCCACGCCGTATGTGCTGTATTTCCGGTTCGTCAGATTGTTCACGCGGGCGAACATCTGCACATGCTGCCAGCGATAGTCGACCACGGCATCCGCCACGGCATAGCCCGGGAGCTTGGTATGGGCGTTGGCCTGGTCGCTGATCAGATAGGATTTTCCGATATATCGCAGGTTCAGCGCCGTGCGCAGCACCCTGGTCCAGTCGGCACTCCAGCCGAGATCGGCGCGATGTTGCGGCACGGCCGGAATCCAGTGCCCGGCATATATACCACTCCGGAACCTGGCCGCGGTGTAGGTATAGCTGGCAGATAGCTGCATCAGACCGGAGGCACGCCAATGGCCGACGACCATCCACACGTCGTGCCGGGTACCGCCTACATAATTCTCATCTACAAACGCAGCAGGATCGTAATAGAGCTCATTCGTCAGGTCGGCACGCCTGAACGAGGCCTCGACCCAGGCCGCACCCAGCGTATAGCGCAGGCTCGCCCCCATCTGCCGGCCCGTCTGTGGCTTCACCGAAACATTGACCGTGTTGGTCGTATAATTGTAGCGCTCGTCCAGCAGCGGAAAGCGCACCGACTGTTCCATATTCAACCGTGCCCGCAGATGATCGGTCAACGCATATGAAATCCCGACATCCCAAGCCGGTTTCTGCTCGGTGGCCGAGCTGGTGACCACCATATGCGTAAAGCTGGTTTGCAATTGGGCGCTGCGGATGCCCCCGGAAAAATTCCAACGCCCGCCCTCATCCCCGATGTCGAGATGACCATAGATGCCCTCGCGATTCTGCCTGAAGGCGAACGAGGATAAATCACCTGTACTGGTTTGCAGGTCGGCTCCAGCAAGCCAGCGTGCGTGCACCGCACCCCAGTCGGCAACATAGCTAAGCTTCGGACGCAGCGACTGCGTGTTGATCACCGAGTCTATGCGGTAGCCACTATACATCGCGTGGGACTGCCTGCGACGGAAGCCGCCATCCACATCCAGACCGAATCTCCCGTGATGCCAGCCGATGCCAGCATCGACATAACCATCGTTGGTGCGGGCATAGTCACCTGGATATCGGGTCTGGACACGGTTGGCAGCCATCTGGGCCGCAGACAGGGCGCCGGGGAGCCCCATGCGATCATGGTGATAGTTGCCGCTCAGGCGCAGGTTCAGGCCTGAAGGGAGGTCGCTTTCCGCCCTGATGCCGCCATCGAAGCGGTTATATTCACCGTTGTCGCGATAGCCCAGGGTCTGGAAGCCGGAAGCGTTGGCCTCGACTCGGGTGCGACCGGTATCCATGCCAAGGCTGGCCTGCGCACTCCTGCCGCCGAAGGAACCGACACTCGCCGACAGGTTCCCACCGGCCTCGGGGATGCGTGTGATGATGTTGATGACGCCGCCGACGGTGCCGGAGCCGTACAGACTGGCGCCGCCGCCGTGCAAAATCTCGATGCGCTCGATCTGATCCAGCGGGATCTGGTTCCAGTCGACTCCGGAAAGATCGGGGGAATTCACCCGCCTTCCATCGATCAGCACCACGCTGTTGTAGGCCCCGGTTTCGCCGAAACCACCCAGATCCACCATCGGTTTGATGCCTATGCCGGAGCTATCGCGCACGATGATATCCGCCTGCCCCTGCAACAGTTCAGCCACATTCTGCGCATGGCTGGCTTCAATGGACTTTCGGTCGATGACGGTCACCGGCACCGCGGATGCTGCTGTCGGCGAGGGCTGGCGTTCAGCCGTCACGTCGATAGTGCCAAGGTTGCCGGTCCCGGCCATTGCCGAGGGAGGCACGGCCGCCAAAACCCACCCCAAGGCGAACAGCCCTTGGACCGCAAATTTATTACTGGAATGATACACTCGATTGCTCCTTTCGCGCCCGCCGCGCATGGTTGATATGCGGGCAGCTCGCAGCGAAAGGAATCTGGAT
>Ga0315535_1000109_pt1 | contig 51073 bp, 42 predicted proteins | sample SalMarSW160220MG_2_FD_203092 | JGI IMG/M metagenome (GOLD analysis project Ga0315535, IMG submission 203092) | Salt marsh sediment microbial communities from the Plum Island Ecosystem LTER, Massachusetts, United States - Salt Marsh Sediment SW1602-20 ... | reverse complement strand
GAGCTGGAGCGCGAGCTGTTCGTGGAGTGCCCGCTGCCCCACCCCACGTTCTTCCTGCGCGCCGACGCGGTGGAGGCGGCGGGGGGCTACCGGGACCCCGGGTGGGCCGAGGACTACGACCTGATCCTGCGGGTCTGGGAAGCCGGCGGACGTCTGGCCCGCCTCCCGGAGGTCCTCCTGCGCTGGCGGGAGCGGAACGGGCGCCTGCACCGGAGGCACCCGGCATACGGGCCGGACGCCTTCGTACGCTGCAAGGTGCACTACCTGCGGCGCACGCTTCTGCGGGGCCGGAAGGGGGCGGTGATCTGGGGCGCCGGCCCGGTGGGCAAGGCGTTCGCCCGGGCCCTGCTCGCCGTGGGGACGCCCGTTCTGGCCTTCGTGGACGTGGATCCCCGGAAGATCGGCCAGCAGGTGTACGGCGCCCCGGTGGTGGACACGGAGACCGGGCTGGCGACGCGGGGCGGCCTGCACCTCGCGGCCGTCGGCCAGGCGGGGGCCCGGAGCCGGCTCAGGGAGGTCCTGCGGGCAGGGGGTCTGCGGGAGCTCCAGCACTTCGTAACGGTGGCCTGAAGGGTTATTTTTCAACCTCTAAGGAGCGCCCCGGAGAGCCCCGGCACTCGGGGCGCTCGACGTGTTTGAGGACGTGCCGCATCCGGCTTCGTAACCTTGCCCCGGGGACCGCCGAGAGGACGAGCTTGCGCCGAAAGCTGGCATTCATCTCCCTGGCCCTCATCCCGATCGGCCTCGGGCTCTCCACCGAGGCGATCTCCCCGATCCCGAGCAGGCCGAAGACCGGTGCCGGTGCGTGCGTGGCGGCGGCCCTGCTCCACGTTTCCCCGCTTCGCCAGGCGGTGGGCATCCCGGCAGCGGGGGCGGTGGCGTGAGGGGCGCTCATCCCATCGGTGCGCGCGGGGGCGGGAACAGGCCCGTGCGGCCGGGTGGGTCTCTCTGTTCGAAGCTGACGCGCCCTCCTTCCGGAGGGTGCGCACGTAGATGCCTGCAGCAGAGCGAGCCGCTGCGGGCGGAAATCACCCGAGAAGGACTGGGCTGCTGAGCATGGCAGACGAGCTCGATCTCAACGGAAACGGTGGCGAGCAGGTGCTGACGCGCTTCCTCGAGGACGAGATGAGGGAGTCGTTCATCGACTACTCGATGAGCGTCATCGTTCAGCGCGCGCTCCCCGACGTACGGGACGGCCTCAAACCCGTGCACCGGCGCATCCTGTACGCCATGAGCGAGCTCGGGCTCACCCCCGGACGTGCGTTCAAGAAGAGCGCCACCGTGGTGGGTGAGGTTCTCGGCAAGTTCCATCCCCATGGCGACGCGGCGGTCTACGATTCGCTGGTGCGCATGGTGCAGGACTTCTCGCTGCGCTATCCGCTGGTGGACGGCCAGGGCAACTTCGGCTCCATCGACGGGGACTCCGCGGCGGCCTACCGGTACACGGAAGCCCGCCTTACGGCTCTCGCCATGGAGCTGCTGGCGGACATCGACAAGGACACCATCCGGTTCACCCCGAACTTCGACGGGCGTATCCCGGAGCCCACGGTCCTGCCGGCCAAGGTGCCCAACCTGCTCGTGAACGGCTCGTCGGGCATCGCGGTGGGCATGGCCACGAACATCCCGCCGCACAACCTGCGGGAGATCGTGGCGGCCACCATCGCGCTGGTGGAAGACCCCGACCTGTCACAGGAGCAGCTCGAGGCCATCGTCCGGGGGCCCGACTTCCCTACGGGCGGATTCGTCTGCGGGCGAGACGGGATCCGGGACGCCTACCGCACCGGGCGCGGGCGCATCGTCATGCGCGCGCGCGCCGATATCGAGCAGGTGGACGCCAACAGCGAGCGGATCGTCATCACCGAGATCCCGTTCATGGTGAACAAGTCCCGGCTCATCGAGCAGATCGCCCAGCTCGTGAGGGACAAGAAGGTCCTGGACATCCGCGACCTGCGCGACGAGTCCGATCGTGAGGGCATGCGCATCGTGGTGGAGCTCAAGCGCGACGCCGTGCCGCACATCGTGCTGAACCAGCTCTACAAGCACACCCAGATGCAGTCCACCTTCGGCGCCATCATGCTGGCCTTGGTGGACGGCGTGCCCAGGGTGATGTCGCTGCGGGAGATGCTCCGGCACTTCATCGACCACCGCCTCACGGTCATCGTGCGGCGCAGCCAGTTCGACCTGGACCGGGCGCTGGAGCGGGAGCACATCCTCGAGGGCCTCAAGATCGCCGTCGACAACATCGACGAGGTCATCGAGATCATCCGTTCGTCCAAGGACACGGAGGTGGCCAGCGCGGCGCTGCGGGAGCGCTTCGAGCTCACCGAGCGGCAGGCCAAGGCGATCCTGGACATGCGCCTGGCCCGGCTCACGGGCCTGGAGATCGAGAAGCTCGAGGCCGAGCTCGCCGAGGTACGCGCCACCATCGAGGACCTGAGGGACATCCTCGCCTCCGAGCCGCGTCGCATGAGCATCCTCAAGGACGAGCTGCGGGAGATCGCCGACAAGTACGGCAACGAGCGGCGCACGGAGATCACCGGTTCCGTGGGGTCCTTCGACGTCGAGGACCTCATCGTCGAAGAGGACATGGTCATCACCGTGTCCCGCCAGGGCTACGTGAAGCGCCTGCCGGTGGACACCTACCGCGCCCAACGCCGGGGCGGCCGCGGCCTCCGGGGGATGGGGACCAAGGACGAGGACTGGGTGGAGCATCTCTTCGTGGCCTCCACCCACGACTACCTCATGATCTTCACCCGCCGGGGGCAGTGCTACTGGCTGAAGGTCTGGGAGCTCCCCGAGGGGGGGCGCCACTCCCGGGGCAAGCCCATCATCAACATCCTCAACCTGTCCGACGAGGAGGCGGTGGCGGCGGTGGTGCCCGTGCGGGAATTCGCGGACGACAAGTACCTGATGTTCTGCACGCGGAAGGGCGTGGTGAAGAAGACCGCGCTGTCCGCCTACGGGAACGTCCGAGCCGTGGGGCTGAACGCCATCAACATCCGCGAGGGAGACGAGCTCATCGACGTGCAGATCACGTCGGGGCAGGACGAGATCGTGCTGGCGACGCGTGACGGCATGGCGATCCGCTTCGAGGAGAAGGACGCCCGGCCCATGGGGCGAGCCACCGAGGGGGTGCGCGGCATCGACCTGTCCGACGACGACATCGTGGTGGGGATGGTGGTGGTGCGCCCGGACTCCACGCTCCTGGTGGCGTCGGAGAAAGGGATGGGCAAGCGGACGATGGTGGACGCTTACCGCCTGCAGAGGCGTGGCGGTAAGGGCGTGATCAACCTGAAGCTGTCCGCGAGGACCGGGAGGGTCGTGGCCATCAAGGCGGTCACCGAGGACGAGCAGCTCATGCTCATCACCCGCCACGGCGTGGTGAACCGCCAGCGTGTGGACGAGATCTCCCTCATAGGGCGCGCCACGCAGGGCGTGAAGCTGGTGAACCTCGATGACGGTGACGTGCTCATGGACGTCGCCCGGGTCATCGTCGAGGACGAGGAGCACCTCGAGGACGAGGAGCACCTCGAGGACGAGGAGCGCGTCGAGGACGGGGAGAACGTCGAGGAACACGAATGAGCGGGGTCCAGGGCGAGGGCCTCGTCGGCCTGACGGAGATCGAGGCGGCGGCGCGCAGGCTCGCCGGGGTCGCGGTCAAGACGCCGCTGCTCTTCTCCGACGCCGTGTCCGATGCGGTGGGGACGGAGGTGCGCCTCAAGTGCGAGAGCCTGCAGCGCGCCGGCTCGTTCAAGATCCGCGGCGCCTACAACTTCGTCTCGCAGCTCTCCGACCATCAGGTGGAGAAGGGCATCATCACGTATTCGTCGGGGAACCATGCGCAGGCCCTCGCGCTCACCGGAAGGCTCCGGGGCATCCGCGCGGTGGTGGTCATGCCCACCACCGCACCGAGGGTGAAGGTGGAGGGCACGCGGCGCCTGGGTGCGGAGGTCGTCTTCGAGGGGACGACGTCGGTGGAGCGGAAGATGCGCGCGGAGGCCCTGGCCGAGGAGGAGGGACTGGCCCTCGTTCCCCCGTTCGACCACCGTCACATCATCGCCGGCCAGGGCACGGTGGGGCTGGAGATCGCCCGCGAGTGGGAGGACGTGGATCTGGTCCTGGCCCCCGTCGGGGGCGGCGGCCTCGCCAGTGGGGTGGCGGCGGCGGTGAAGCGCCTCGTGCCCGGGGCGCGCGTGATCGGCGTCGAGCCCGAGGGAGCGGCGTCCATGCGGGCTGCCCTGGACCACGGAACTCCCACGCTCCTGACCTCGGTGGACACCATCGCGGACGGGCTCATGCCGGTGATCGCCGGCGAGCTCACCTTCGAGCACGCCCGAGAGCTCATGGACGACGTGGTCACCGTGGACGACGATGCCATCCGCGCCGCCACCGCGCTGCTGGTGAACAGGCAGAGGCTCGTGGTGGAGTTCTCGGGCGCGGCCACCACCGCGGCGCTCCTGGCGGGAAAGGTGGACGCCGCCGGGGCCCGGGTCGCCGCCATCGTCAGCGGAGGCAACCTGGATCCGTCGTACCTGACGGATCTGGACTCGTAGCGTGAGCGAGAAGGTCCCGCCCTTCGTGCCGGGTCTGGCCGTCGGCCACGGCCAGGCCTACGGCGGTCACACGGGGTGTACGGTGGTGCTGGGTCCGTTCCGCGGAGCCGTGGAAGTGCGGGGGCTCGCCACGGGCACCCGCGAGCTGGACGCGCTCTCGCCGCATCACCTGGTTCCCCGGGCGGACGCGATCCTCCTCACCGGCGGCTCCGCCTTCGGCCTCGCCGCCGCGGACGGCGTCATGAGCTGGCTCGAAGGGAAGGGGCGAGGATACGACACCGGGGTGGTGCCGGTGCCCATCGTTCCGGCGGCGGTGATCTTCGACCTCCAGGCCGACGCGCCTCGCCCCGACGCCGAGACGGGGGACGCCGCGTGCGAGGATGCCCGGGAGAGCGACTTTCCCGAGGGCCGGGTCGGCGCCGGGTCGGGCGCCACCGTGGGCAAGGTCGCGGGTCGCGAGGGCTCGATGCCGGGGGGGTTCGGCGCGTGGAGCACGCCCTTCGGCGAGCACCGCGTGGGCGCGCTGGCGGTGGTGAACGCCCTTGGAGACGTCGTGGACGCCGAGGGCCGCATCGTCGCGGGAGCGCGGGGGAAGGACGGTGCGTTCCTGGACACCCTCGCGGTACTGCGGGCCGGGGGCGTGTCTCCCGGCGAGATGGGAGCGAAGGCCGAGACTCCGGCGCCCGGCACCAACACGACGCTGGCGGTGGTGGCCACCGACGCCCCCCTGGGAAAGGTGGACCTGGGTCGCGTCGCGCGCATGGCCGCCAACGCCGTCACGCGTCGGATCTCGCCGGTGCACACGCCCTTCGACGGAGACATCGTGTTCGCCGTGTCCACGGCCACGGAGGAGCGGGCCGTGAGCTCGCGCGAGGTGCTGGCTCTGGGGGCCGTCGCCCAGGATGTGCTGGAGCGGGCCATTCTGCGGGCCGTGACGGAGGGGGCGCGTTGAGAAGGCTCCTTCTCTTCGACATCGACGGAACGCTCGTGCTCGGGGGGCCCGCGAAGGACGCGTTCCACGTGGCTCTCATGGAGACCTTCGGCACCGCCGGGGCCATCGAGGTGCACAGCTTCGCGGGCAAGACGGATCCCCAGATCGCCCGGGAGCTCCTCCAGGGTGCCGGGGTCAGCGACGCGGACATCGACGCCGGCTTCCCGCGACTGTGGGCGCGGTACCTCTCCTACCTGGAGGAGCGGCTGCCGACGAACCCCGTGCGTGTCCTTCCCGGGGTGCGCCCCCTCCTCGAGGCTCTGGGGGAGCGCACCGACGTGGGCCTCGCGCTCCTCACCGGCAACATCGCTCCGGGCGCCGAGCTGAAGCTGGCTTCGGCGGGGCTCTGGAGGCACTTTCGCACGGGGAGCTTCGGGTCCGACCACGAGGAGCGGGATGAGCTGCCCTCCATCGCGCTGCGCCGGGCCCGTGAGACGTGGGGCGTCTCGCTTTCCCCGCGCGACGCCGTGGTGGTGGGGGACACACCCCGGGACGTGCAGTGCGGGAGGAAGATCGGCATGCACACCCTGGGTGTCGCCACCGGGCACCATACCGTCTCCGATCTCGAGACCGCCGGCGCCGAGCGCGTCCTTGCCGACCTCTCGGATACGGCAGGGGTGTTGGCGCTGCTCACGGAATGACCCTCTCGGGGGAGCGGACGTCAGGCCCCGTAGGGCCGCGGCGCCCCTCCGGAAGCGGCGGTGGGGTGCCGCCGGAGGTGGCAGCCATCGCTTGATCAGGGTGTCCCCGGGAAACATCTTGGGGGCTTCGAGCGAACCAGGAAGCAGCGGGAGAGGACGGGGCGGCCGGCGGGCGCGCTCCCATCGGATCGCGGCCGTGTCACCGGCCCCTTGGAGGAAGACGTCGTGGCAAGCAGAGGCGAAAGGCGCAGGAAGTCCCGGGACTCGAACGGCTCGGACATGACCAGGTTCTACTGGGTCCTCGGGATCGTCGCCGTTCTCGGCCTGGGTCTGGTCGGCTATCAGGTCGCGGCTCACCGGGCAGGGGGTGCCGCCACGCAGCCCGTGGACCTGAAGGGCCTGGACGATCCCGCCGCGCTCATGAGGGCCGCCCAGGGGATCACCAAGGGGAGCCCCGACGCCCCGGTCACCATCATCGAGTTCGGCGACTACGAGTGCCCGGCTTGCGGCGAGTTCACCCTGCAGATCCAGCCCCAGGTGGAGAAAGCCTACGTGGCGACGGGCAAGGCCAAGCTCGTCTTCTACGACTACCCTCTGGTCAGCATCCACGCGGGCTCCTTCATCGCTGCCCGGGCGGCGCGCTGCGCCAACGACCAGGACCGCTTCTGGCAGTTCCACAGCGAGCTCTACCGGAAGCAGAACGATTGGGTGGCGAAGGCGAATCCCATCAGCGCGTTCGTGGGCTACGCCAAGAGTCTGGGCATGGACGGCGGTGCTTTTCAGCACTGCCTGGAGAGCGACCGGCACGCCGACGTGGTGACCGCCGACATGAGGTTGGCCCAGCAGCTGGGGTTGAACAGCACGCCGACGATCATGGTGGGCCTGGCGAAGGGCATGCCCCGCCGCCTGGGCGAGGACTTCAGCTTCAAGGCCGTGAAGGCGCTGGTGGACCAGGTCCTGGCCGAAGCCGACAGCGCCAAGGCGAACGGCGCCAAGGCGGACACCGCCGCGGCCGGCGGGAGATGACGCCCGCGTGAGCGCACCCCCGGCGCCGGCCACCAACCGGATGGCCATCGCGGTGATGGCGCTCGTGGGCCTCTTCATCGCGTTCTACCTGCTGGCGCACGCCCTGGGCTGGACCGGCTCGCTCCTCTGTGGGCTGGGCGACTGCGAGCGCGTGCAGCAGAGCCGGTACTCCAGCATCGGCCCCGTTCCCGTGGCGGCCGTCGGCGTGGCGGGCTACGCGGTCATGCTGGTGACCTCGGTGCTGGGCATCCAACCCGGGTACCGGGAATCCCGCGCCGTGAGCTGGCTGCTCCTCATCGGTGGCACGGTCGGCTTCGGGTTCTCGCTCTACCTCACCTACCTGGAGGGCGCCGTCATCCACGCATGGTGTCAGTGGTGCGTGGCCTCGGCGGTCCTCATGACCTTGATCTTCCTGACGTCGCTCCCCGAGACGCGGCGGCTCAGGAGGGCATGAGAGAGGCCTCATGGCCAAAGCCAAGGCGAAGCGGAAGATCCGCCTGCTGTTCGTGGACGAGGGGTCGTATCACCACGAGGACGTGGAGATCCCGGCGTCGTCCCTGGAAGGATACGACCGACTCATCGACTGCGTGCGCGAGGACGAGGCGGTGCTGAAGGGGTTGTACGTGGACGTGGCGCGCCTGTGCGGCGCGTGGGTGACGGAGGGGTGAACCCCTCCACAACGATCATCACGAACGTGGCGGTACCGGCGGTAGCGCTCATCGCGCTGGGCGTCGGCATCGTTCTCGTGTTCGGATTCCTCCAGTGGCGCCGCGCCACCGACGCCCTGAGGGCCCGTCTGGTGGGCGGCGCCGAGGCTTCTCCCTGCCCGCCCTTCGAGGAGGCTTCTGTCGACGCCCTGCCCCCACCCGTGGCGCGCTACCTGCGCTTCGCGCTCGCGGACGGGCAGCCCAGGGTGGTGACCGCGCACCTGACGTCGCGGGGACAGTTCCGCCGGGGAGAGGCGGCGGACGCGTGGATCCCATGCCGGGCGAGCCAGCTCTTCACCGCGGCGCGACCAGGGTTCGTGTGGGATGCCCGCATGCGCATGGCTCCGGGCGTGGCGATCCACGTGGTGGACGCCTACGTCGGCGGGTCGGGGACCCTGAAGGCGGCGGTGGCCGGAATCTTCTCGGTGGCGGACGCGCCGGACACCGAGGTCCTGGCGGCTGGCGAGCTCATGCGCTGGCTGGCGGAGACGCCCTGGCTGCCCACCGCGCTGCTCCCGGGTGGGTGCGTCGAGTGGACGCCCCTCGACGACGACAGCGCCCGGGCCACGGTGAAGGACGGCGGGCTCGAGGTCTCCGCGGATTTCCGCTTCGCTCCGGACGGTGAGGTCAGGGAGGTGTTCGTGGCGGAGCGCCCCCGGGAGGTCGACGGCGCCTACGTGCCGACGCCCTGGTCCGGCCGCTTCTGGGCCTATGAGGAGCGGGGCGGCATGCGTGTTCCCGCCGAAGGGGTGGTGCAGTGGCATCTTCCCGGCGGTGAGCTGCCCTACTGGCGAGGCAAGATCACGACGGCCCGGTACGAGACGGAGGCCACCTAGAGACGCCCCGGATGGTATGCCTCGGCGGCCGGCTCGGGCGACGGCCGTCAGCCCGCCGCGGTCCCGCGGTCCACGCCCTCCACGAACTCCTCCACCGCGCGGTAGTAGGCCGCCGGCCGGGAGTACATGGGGAAGTGGCCGGACCTCCCCAGGCTCACCACCGGGATGCCCGCGGCCCGCAGCGTACCCAGATAGGGAAGCTCGCGCCCGGAGGCTCCCGTGATGAAGAGACGCGGTACCTCGAGGCGGGTGAACCAGGTCAACAGGGGAGACGAGGTGGAGTGCTCCACCAGCGAGCGGGACACGGAGCGGAGGGTCCCCACGTCCCGGACTGCGGCGAGGGTCCGGGCATAGCGCGCCATGCCCGCCGCACGGGAGCGCCGGAGCGACGCCGCGACGGCGGCGACGGGCTCCACCACCACCCGCCGGGACACGAAGCAATCTCCGGGACCGAGGTTCCCCTCCACGTTGACGAACCCGGCCACGAGACCGGGTCGGTCACGGCAGAGGAACAGCCCGGCCAGTCCACCCATGCTGTGCCCGACCACCACGGCCGGCCCGGCGTCCAGTCGCCGCAGGAGCGCGCCGGCGAGGGTCGCGAGGTCCTCCACCGTGAGATCCCCCGTTCCCGGCGTGCGGCCGGTGCCGGGAATGTCGGGAACCAGGAGCGAACGGCCGGGGAGGACCCGCTCGGGTGCGATGCCCAGCGCCTCCGCTGCGGGCATGCCCAGACCCGGGAGGACCAGCACCGGCGGCGCCGCGCCTTCGCGGCGCAGGCACGACACGGGGACCCCACGCCCGCGCATGGTGACGGGGACCGTCGTCCGGAGAACGTCGGCGCCCCTCGCGTGCCGGTGAGGCCCCTCCTCGTTGCCGTCGGTCCGGTGCCGGACCACGCGGCCGCTCACGCCGACGCCCTCTCCAGCTCCGCCCGGCACCGCTCCAGGGTCCATTCACGCACCACCGGCGGAGGCCACGCCCCCGCCCGGGCCGCCTCCAGGAGCCGGCCGGCTTCGTCCCGGGCGCGCCTGGCCGTATCGCCGTCGATCCACTCGCGGCCGAGGGCCTCGTCCAGCTCGTCCTCGTCGAGGAGGCGTGGCGTACCGCCGGGAGCGAGCCACACGTCCAGATAGAGGTCCGTCGTGTGCCACTGGCCGTCGCGCATCTCCGGAGGCGTCAGGATGTTGGCGTAGATCCCGGTGAAGGTCCCGTCTGCGCGGTGGAATCGTCCGATGTCGTGCCAGAGGCCCGGGAAGGTGAACCAGACGACGTCGGAGCCGTGCTCGAGGACCACGTCCCCGTCGATGCGCATGGGCGGGTCGAAGGGCATGGCCTCCGCCAGGGTCACCTTCACGTCGGCACCGTCCAGGATCAGCCGCTGCTCGAAGACCTGGAGCCGTTCGGGAGGTCTCAGATAGTGGATGTGGACGCGGCGGCCGAGGCTCACCCGTCCGCCCTTCGCCGGGGGCGTACGGCTTCGACGAAGACGTCCATGGTGCCCCCGCATACGGCGGGGCTCCACGACAGCATGTCCTCGGTGAGGTCCACGGTGACACGCTCGGGGAGCCCACTGTCCAGCACCCTGCGCGCGGCCTCGATGACCTCCGCCTCCCCGCAGCCCCCACCCACCGTCCCGGTGAGGCCGCGCTCGGGATCCACCACCAGGCGGGCGCCGACCTTGCGGGGGGTCGAGCCCCGCGTAGCCACCACCGTGGCCAGGGCGTACGGCCGGCCGGCATCCCGGGCTTCGCGGAGAGCGTCCGCGACCAGGCGGTCGTCGTGGTGCGTCATGGCTCCTCCTTATCGGGGTCCCCGTACGGCCCGGCGTCCTCGCCGAAGAAGCGGTCCGAGACGCGTTCCAGGTCCCGGAGCGACGTACCGGACCCGCCGCGGTGGACCTTCACCAGCTCCGCAGCCACCGCGACGGCGATCTCCTCCGGTGTCTCCGCGCCGATGTCGAGGCCCACGGGCGCGTGGATCTCGCCCAGGCGTGCGCGGGGGATGCCGTCCTCCAGGAGCTGGGTGAAGGTGGCCCGCACCCGCCTGCGGCTCCCGATCATACCGATGTAGGCGGGTGGCGGGTCCCGGCGGAGCACATCCACGAGGCAGTCGTAGTCGTACTTGTGGCCGCGGGTCACCAGCAGCACGTGGGTGCGGGGGTGGATGGGCACGTCCCGGAAGGGGTCGGAGAAATCGGCCTTGACGACGCGGTAAGCCTCGGGAAAGCGCTCCCGGGTGGCGAAGTCCGGGCGGTCGTCCAGGACCCAGACCCTGTACCCCAGATCGGCACCCATGCGGGCCACGGGCCTGGCGATGTGTCCCGCGCCGACGACGATGAGATCGCGCACGGGCCGGCGCACCTCGAGGTAGACCTCGGCGTGGGAGAGCGTGCGGAGCCCGTCACGATGGCGGGGATCCGCCAGCGCGACACGACCCGCCGCCACGGCTTCGGCATCGAGCTCCGCTGAGCCCAGGGAGCCGTGGACGGTCTCCCTGCCCTCGGCGTCACGGACGAGCATGATGCGCGCACCGCCGTCGGCCCGGTGGGCGCCCACTCCCAGGACGGTGGCGACGCCGGCCCCGTCCTCCACCGCCGCCAGGGCGATGTCCGCCGCGCCGGCCGGATCCAGCGTCATCGAGCGTCCCCCGGCCGCCCCGGCTCGCGTCGGGCGCACGTCACCGGAGCGTTCCCCCGGGTGGCCGCCCTGTACGCCCTGTACGCTTCGGGGGTGTCGATGTCCGTCACCACGCCCGCGTCGTCCACGTCGATCAGAGAAGCCTGCTCCAGGTGCCGGTGCACCACCGTGCGCGCGCCCCCTTCCAGCCCCGGATCCGACAGCTCCGCGAAGAGCGCGCGGCGGAAGAGGGTGGGGTGGCCCCGACTGCCGGCGTGGACGGGGAGCACCACCGGCGCGTCGGTCCCCCGGAGCTCCGTCACCAGTCGGGCCACGGTCTCGGGTCGCACCAAAGGGTGATCCACGGGACAGAGGGCGACACCGTCGACGTCGGCAGCCAGCGCCGCCAGCGCCAGGCGCACCGAGGTGATGGGGCCCTCCCCCGGGTCGGGGTTGTCCAGGACCAGCGCCCCCGCCGCGGTGGCGCGGCGCTTCTCGTCGTCCTGCCCCGGGCCGACCACCACCAGCACCGGGTCGCACCCGCCACCCACCAGCGCGCCCACCACCGCGGCCAGGAAGGAGCGGCCCCCGGCGTCGAGGAGCGCCTTGGACGTTCCCATCCGCATGGACGCGCCGGCACACGGAATCAGCCCGGCGACGCGGGGGACGCGCTCCGCCGGGCGCGGCGGTACCACCGCCCCTCTCCTGCCGAACGACAAGATGCCCATGCTCAGCCTCCGAAGGCGTCGTAGAAGAGACGGTCCGTGCGCGCCAGCTCCTCGATGAGGGGCGCCGGCGCGAAGCGCGGGCCGTACTGCTTGTGCAGCGCCTCGATGCGGTCGAGGACGCCGCAGGGGTGCAGCGAGTCGGCGAAGCGCAGCAGGCCGCCCCGGAACGGTGGGAAGCCCGTGCCCATGATCATGGCCAGGTCCACGTCCGCGGCACGCTGGACCACGCCCTCCTCCAGGAGGCGCGCGGCCTCGTTGATCATCTGGCCCACGAGGCGCCTGCGCACGCGCAGCTGGTCCACGCCGCCGCGCGTGGCGGGCACGGAGGCGCCGAGGTCCGCGTAGACGGTCTGGTCCACGCCCTTCTCCTTGTCCTTCTCGTAGATGTAGAAGCCCCTCCCACCCTTGCGCCCCAACCGCCCCGTGGCGGCCAACGCCACTAGGGCGGGAGCGGGCGCCAGCCGCTCGCCCAACGCCTCGTGGAGGGAAGCGCCGGCGTGGGTGGACACGTCGATGCCCACCTCGTCGATGAGCCGAAGGGGTCCCATGGGCATCCCGAACGCCTTCGCGCCGGCGTCGATCTCCTGGACGGTGGCACCGTCCCCCAGCAGGTATCCCGCCTCGTTGAGGTAGGGGCCCAGGATGCGGTTCACGAGGAACCCGGGGCCGTCGCGCACCACCACGGGGACCTTGTCCAGCGTCAGGGCGAGGGCGTACACGGTGGCCACGGTGCCGTCGGAGGTACGAGCGCCACGGACCACCTCCACCAGGGGCATGCGGTCCACGGGATTGAAGAAGTGCATGCCGCAGAAGCGCCCGGGTGCCCGGAGGGCGTCGGCCATGGCGTCCACCGAGAGCGACGAGGTGTTCGTGGCCAGGACGCACGAGGCGGACACCTTCGATTCGGTCTCCGCCAGCACGGCGCGCTTCACGTCCATCCTCTCGACGACAGCCTCCACCACGAGGTCGGCGGCGGCGAAGCCGGTCCAGTCGATGCCTCCGCCGATGAGCTCCATGCGCTGCGCCGCCTCCCGGCGAGAGAGCCGATGGCGCCCCACGGCCTTGTCGAAGAGCTCGCGGGCGTGCTGGAGTCCCCCGGTGACGGCGTCGTGGCGGATGTCCTTCATGCGCACGCGCACGCCCCGGGACGCCGCCAGCTGCGCGATGGCGCCTCCCATGACTCCGGCGCCCAGCACCGCCATGGAGTCGACGGGCATCGCCCGTGCAGACGGATCCGCGAGGGCGGGGTCCTTCTTCGCGGCCTCGCGCAGGTGAAAGACGTGGATGAGGTTCTTGCACTCGGGAGAGACGATGAGCTCGGCCGCTGCGCCCGCCTCGGCGTCGAGGCTGGCCTCGACGGTCCCCCCCAGGTGGTCTCGCAGAACCTCCAGGATGCGGAACGGGGCTGGATAGTGGCCCCCCGTGCTGCGGCGCACGCGCGCCCTCGCCGCCGCCAGCACCACGCGTCGCCCCAGCGGGTTCTCGTCCATGAATCGGGTCACGGCACCGCGCCGGGGGCGGGAAGGGACAGCCGCTCCGGTGGCGAGGCCCAGCGCGACGTCCGCCACCGTCTCGAGGAAGATCTCGGCGGGCACGACATCGTCGGCGAAGCCGATGCGCCGCGCCTCGGGCGCCTCGACGAGGCGTCCGGTGAGAAGCATGTCCAGGGCGGCCTGGAGCCCCACCAGTCGGGGCAGGCGGGTGGTCCCACCCCACGCCGGCAGGATCCCGAGCTGCACCTCCGGCAGGCCGACCCGCGTCTTCCGGGAGTCCGAGAGCACCCGGTGCCGGCACGCCAGGGCCAGCTCGGTGCCGCCCCCCACGCACACGCCATGCACGGCGGCGACGGTGGGTACCGGAAGCGAGGCTATCCGGGAGTAGACTTCCTGTCCCCGGCGCACCGCCTCCTGCGCTTCCATGGGGTCCTCCAGGGCGGCGATGGCGTCCACGTCCGCGCCGGCGATGAACGAATCCGGCTTGCCGCTGCGCACGACGATCACCTTCACACGCCCGCGCCGCGCGGCTTCTGCCGCCTGTCCCACGATGTCCGCCAAGCGACGCATCACCTCTTCGGTGAGGACGTTCAGCTTGCGCTCGGGGTCGTCGAAGGTGATCCAGCCGATGCCCCGCGTGTCCACCTCGAAGGCGGGGGTCGTGGTGGGGAGCGTTGGGGTCTCCATGCGTCGCGCGCTTCCTGGCCGGCGTGTCCGTTCACCAACGATACGTCGGGACGGCGCGAAAGAAAGCCGCCCCGGCACCGCAGGGCGCCGGGGCGGACAGAGACGGAGCAGCTCCGCCGTCAGAGCTTGACCCGCTCCTTCGCGTTCTTGTTGTTCAGGAGGACCTGCACGGGTTTGCCGCGCTTCACCTCGATGGGCACGTTCCAGTAGAGCTGCGTGTAGGGCAGGTCGAAGCGGGCGGTGACCCAGTACTTGCCGGGCTTCACCTGGAAGTGCTTGGAGGCGACGCCGTTGGCGTCCGTGGTGTCGGCGGCGGCCTGGAGTCCCGACGCCTGGAGCTTGAGCGCGAAGACGCTGTCCACGCTCGCGAAGGCCGAGTCGGCCCACGAGTTGCGCAGCACGCGGATCGAGTCCGACTGGTGGATGGTCGCCTTGGAGAGCGAGTCGAACCGCTGGAAGGAGCTCTTCATCTCCCTGTCGACCTTGCTCAGCTCGGCGTCGAAATCCTGGAACTGTCTGTACAGCGCGATGTAGCGGGACTCGCCCCGGCTGTACTTCTTCATGGTCGTGGTGATCTTCTCCAGCGTGTCCCGCAGCGTGTTCCAGCGCGCCGTGTTGGCCTGCCACCTCTCCTGGGCCGTGCGCACCGAGTCCCTGGCCGCCAGGAGGTCGGGGGGGATCGGCGGTTCCTGCGTGGGGAACGCCTTCGACAGGGAATCGAAGATCTGGTCCCGGTCGAAGGGGAGAAGCTGCACTTCGACATTGGGAATCGGACGTTCGACGGTGCCGCTGCCATCCGGGTTGTTCACCGTCTGCTGCATCGTCACGACCACCTGTGCAGGTCCACAGGCGGCGACGGCCAGCAGAAGACCCATGGCGAGCGGAAGAGTCCTGCGCCTCATAGCGTGCTCCGTGGCTCGGTCCTGAGAGTGAGAACGCACGAAAGTAGGAATCGATACCGGGGCCGACAAGCCATCACGGGCCCGTCAATGTACGATGTCGAACCCCGTTCGGCACGAGTAGGAGGAGAAGAGCACGACCGGCCGACGGGATCCCCTACGGTGCGACGACCGGGAAGATGTAGTTCGTCGGGTTCACGGGCCTGCCGTTCAGCAGCACCTCGTAGTGCAGGTGGGAGGAGGTGGACAGCCCGGTGTCCCCGACCTGCGCGATGACGTCACCCCGGTCGACGTGTTGCCCGACCTTGACCAGCAGCTTGGAAGCGTGGCCGTACAGGGTCGTGTATCCGAAACCGTGGTCGATCTCCACGGTGAGGCCGTATCCCCCCAGCCACCCCGCATGGATCACGCGCCCGTCCGCCGTGGCGAAGATGGGCGTCCCCGTGGGGGCCGCGAGGTCGATCCCTTCGTGCGGCAGGAGCTCGTGGAGGATCGGGTGCATGCGGGCCTTCGAGAACGGGCTGCTCAGCCAGCCGTTCGTGGGCAGGATCGACGGCGTCGCCTCCATGAGCTTGCGATGTGCGACCAGTGAGTCGGTTGCCTCTGTGAGGCTCGTGGTGAGAAGGCGCGCTCGGCGCTCCAGAGCGCTGAGGTCGTAGGAGACCGCGAACGCGTCCTTGGCGGCGGCGGAGTCCACGGGCCACAGGGGATAGGACCTCACCGAGCCCAGCCCCGGTCCTCCGATTCCCGCCTGGAGGACCTCCGGATCGATGGTCTCCAGGCCCGCGAGGCTGCGCACGCGCGCGTCCTTCTGCGACAGCCCGTCCAGGGTCTTCTCCAGGCGGGCGACGCGGTTGTGGAACTCCACGATCTGAGCCGTGAGCGCCCGGTTCTCGGATTGGAGCCGGCGGGCGTCGATGCGCGCGCTGCCGTCCAGAGCGGCCCTCACTCCGAGGCCGCCCAGGACTGCGACGAAGACGACGGCGACCGCGATGAGCACGCGGACGCTTCGTGTCGATAGCGAGTACTGCCGGACGGGGGTGTCCTCGTGATGGAGCACGAGGAACGTCCACCGGTTCCCGGTCATTGCTGCCTTGTCCCGGCCCTGGTGCGACAGACCCCCCAAGACGAGCTGCACGGGCCGTCATGGAGGGAGGGAGCCGTACTACTGAACAACCTACCTACATATGCCAAGGTAGGCGCCTCATCGTGGGAACGTCAAGAAAGCAGAGCGACCGGGAGGTGTCGCCGAGAGCGGCCGAACGTTACCCGAAGGCGGCTCGATCAGGCCTCTTTCGTTCCCCGGGCACCCGCCGGCCGCGCCTTCGGGAACAGGGGCGGTCCCTTCCGCACGGATCGTCCGGCGACGGGCACCGAGAGCGCGTCGTCGAGGGTCGGAACACCTTCCAGGCCGAGCCTCTCGGCGAGGTCGGCCATCTTGGCCGGGGCCACCGGCTGGAAGAGGGCGCACAGCACGACCAGGACACGCCCGAGGGTGGCGAGGGTCTCGTCCAACGGTTCGGGATCGGCGTCCCTGGCCTGGCTCCACGGCTGGCGTTCCTCGACGAACCCGTTGGCGGCCCTGGCGAGATCCATGGCGGCGCCGAGGGCGTCGTGGACCCGGTAGCGCGCCATCGCTTCGCGTGCCGTGCCCAGAGCGGAGGCGATGGCCGGGTCGAGGCCGCCGTCCGCCGCGTCCGGCACGACGCCGGCCCTGTACTTGTCGATCATGGCGATGGACCGGCTGGCCAGGTTCCCAAGGACGTTGGCCAGCTCGTCGTAGCGTGCCAGGAAACGCTCGGGGGTGTACGACGCGTCGCCGCCCGTCGGCATCTCACGCATGAGGTACCAGCGCACGGCGTCGGTGCCGAACTCCTCGCGCAACGTGAGGGGATCCACGACGTTGCCCAGGGACTTCGACATCTTGGCCTCTCCCACCACCCACCATCCGTGTGCCAGGATCCGGCGCTGCAGCGGGAGCCCGACGCCCATGAGAAGGGTGGGCCAGTACACGGCGTGGGTGGTCAGGATGTCCTTGCCGATGATGTGCAGGTCGGCGGGCCACCAGGATCCGGACACGTCGTCGAAGCCCTGCTCGTCCGCGGACCCCTCCGGACGGATGGCGCCGGACGCCGTCAGGTAGTTGATGAGCGCGTCCACCCACACGTAGGCCACGTGCTCCTCGTCGAAGGGCAGGGGCACCCCCCAGCGGAGCCGCGACTTGGGCCGTGAGATGGACAGGTCGGTGAGCGGCTTCTGCAGAAAGCCCAGAACCTCGTTCCGGCGGATCTCCGGTACGATCCACTCCGGGTTGGCCTCGATGTGGCGCACCAACGCTTCCTGATACGCGCTCATCCTGAAGAAGTAGTTCTTCTCCTCCACGTGGCTCGTCGGGCGGCCGCAGTCCGGGCACGCGTTCCCGGAGCCCAGGTCCTTCTCCGTCCAGTAGCGCTCCTCGTGGACGCAGTACCACCCGCTGTACGTGTCCTCGTAGACCTGGCCGCGGTCCCAGAGACGCTGGAGGAACGCGCGCACCACCGCCTCGTGGCCGGGCTCCGTCGTGCGGATGAACCGGTCATAGCTGATGTGCAGGGTCCGCCACGCCTCGGCGAAGCGCTCGGCCATGAGGTCGCAGAGCTCGATGGGCTCCACTCCCCGGCGCGCGGCCTCCTCCTGGATCTTCTGACCGTGCTCGTCGGTGCCGGTCAGGAAGAGCACCTCGGCGCCGTCCTGGCGGTCGAAGCGCGCGAGGACGTCGGCCAGGATCGTCGTGTAGGCGTGGCCGAGGTGCGGCTCTCCGGACGCGTAGTAGATGGGCGTCGTCAGGTAGCGGCGGCGTCTCGGGCTCACGCTTGGTCTCTCTCGCTCAAGGGTTGGAACCCCCGTCCGGCTCCTTGCCGCCACGCGGGGTCACCTCGGTCTTCAGCTCGTCCAGGGCCACGGTGCGGCGTGTGCCCTCCCGATCCCGCAGGGTGACGGTGTCGCGCCAGATGTCCACGCCCACCACCTTCTCGTCGCCCCTGGCCGTATGGACGATCCGCCCCTCGCGGGGGAAGCGACGGCGTGCCTCGACGTACGTGCGATGCTCGTACATCAGGCAGCACATGAGCCGTCCACAACACCCGGAGATCTGAGCCGGGTTGAGGGAGAGCCGCTGATCCTTGGCCAGCTGGAGGCTCACGGGCTTCAGATCCGGGAGCCAGGTGGAGCAGCACAGCTCACGGCCGCACCGCCCCACACCTCCCAGCAGGGCCGCCTCGTCGCGCACGCCGATCTGCTTGAGCTCGATGCGCGTGCGGAAGGTGCGGGCCAGATCCCGGACGAGCTGACGGAAGTCCACCCGTCGCTCGGCCGTGAAGTAGAGGATCAGCTTGTTGCGGTCGAACTGCCACTCGGCCTCGGTGACCTTCATCTTGAGGCCGTGGCGCGCCACCAGCGTGCGCGCTTCACCGCGCACGCGCTCCTCGTCGTCCCGGAGCAAGCGTACGCGGGAGACATCCTCGGGCCGTGCGATCCGCAGGATCCTCTTCTCCGGCGCGGGGGTGGCGCAACCGCCCGCCGAGGAGCTGCACTTGCGCTCGGCGATGGCGCCGAGGGCCGACACCTCACCCAGGTCCTCGCCGCGATCGGCCTCGACGATGACGCGTTGTCCGGGGCACAGATCCAGCTCCGCGAACCCGAAATAGGACTTGCGGGACCCCTTGAAGCGGACCTCGGCGAATCCTGCCATGGCCGCCTACTCCTTCCATCTCCAGGCGATGTCCCCTGGGGACGCCGTCATGATTCTCTCGGAGCCTAGACCTCTCGCCAGGCTCCCATGCTCTCGTACTTCGCCCAACGCCGGCGCAGGAGCTTCTCCACGGGTATGCCCGCGAGCTCCCGGACGTTCCGCTCCAGGGCCTCCCCCAAAAGGGTGGCGGCGGCGTCCCAGTCGCTGTGGGATCCTCCCGGAGGCTCGGCCACGATCTCGTCGCACACGCCGAGCTCCACGAGGTTTCCGGCGGTGAGGCGCAACGCCGCCGCGGCCTTCTCCCGGTGCTCCGCGGAGCGCCACAGGATGGCGGCGCAGCCTTCGGGGGAGATCACCGAGTAGATGGAGTGCTCGAGCATGAGGATGCGGTCGGTGACGCCCAGGCCCAGGGCGCCTCCCGAGCCACCTTCACCGATGACCACGCTGAGGAGGGGCGTGCGCAGGCGCGCCATCTCCCGGAGGTTCGTCGCGATGGCTTCGGCGATGCCACGCTCCTCGGAGCCGATCCCCGGATACGCGCCCATGGTGTCGATGAACGTGATCACGGGCCGCTCGAACTTCTCGGCCTGGCGCATGAGGCGGAGCGCCTTCCGGTACCCCTCGGGGTGGGACATCCCGAAGTTGCGGAGGAGGTTCTCGCTCATGTCCCGGCCCTTCTGATGGCCGATGACCATCACCGAGCGCCCGGCCAGCCGGGCCCAGCCCCCGACGACGGCGCCGTCGTCCCGGTAGAGCCGGTCGCCGTGCAGCTCGATCCAGTCGGTGAACACCCGCTCCACGTAGTCCAGGGTGAACGGCCGCCGCGGGTGGCGTGCCACCTGGACCTGTTCGATGGGGCGCAGGTTGTCGTAGGTTTGTTGTCTCAACCGGTCGAGCTTCTCCCTTAGCACCCGGACCTCCGCGGACACGTCGATGTCTTTGCGCTCGGCCAGGTCCAGGAGCTTCTCGATCTGGTCCTGGATCTCGACGACATCACGCTCGAACTCGAGGTATGCGGTCTTGGGCAAAGGAGGTCCGGTTCGAGTGCCTGCGAGGCCGCCGCGGGCGGCCGACGGTGTTGCTGGAGAAGGGTAACCTCGCCGCTGGCGCCGGGACTCCGCAAGCTGTCCGGGGCCGAGGGGCTCCGTCAGGCGCCGTTCGAGAGGATCTCGAAGGCCTCGACTTCGCCGAACCGCTCGAAGCGTCCCCAATAGCGCGCGAAGGCCTGAGCGAGCCGGGGAGCCAGATCCAGGCGGGAGGCGCCGACCTCCTGATACACCGCCAGCGCCTCCATCTTCTGTACCATCTGCTCGGCCACGTCCTCGAAGCGTGACGGCCTGAAGTCCAAGCCGGTGGTGACCGTCTGGTATGCCAGCACCGCGGGGACCTTGCCCACGAGCATCTTGGCGATGCGGAAGGCTTCGCGGCGGGAGGGGTGCGCGTCGTCCATGGCCGGAATGAACGCCACGGCGGGCCGGGTGTCCCGGACCAGCTGCGCCAGGAGGGACACACGCCTTTGCGTGCTGTCCAGGGCGACCTCGTCCACGACGATGCGTGCCCCCAGGATCCCCGCGGCCTTGCGCGCACCCTCTATGCCGCGCCCGGAGGTGTCCATCTCGTCCCGGCACATGGGGAAGATGACCACGTTCGTGCCGCGCGCGCGCTCCTTGAGCAGGGTTCCGCCGCATCCCATCTCGACGTCGCCCACGAGGCCGCCCACGGCCAGTACCGCGCGGCTCCCGGGCACAGCCTGCGCCGCGCCCATGCCGGTGAGGTTCGCCACCTTGGTGAGGAGCTCGTCCTTGTTGATCGGCTTCGTGAGAAGATCGAGGGCGCCGGCGCGATACGCCGCCTCCTGGTAGTGCTTCCCGGTATAGCCCGTCACCGCCAGCACCGGAGGGGGGTTGGCCACCGAGCGGGCCATGCGGCACAGCTCGAAGCCGTCCAGTCCCGGCAGGTTGAGGTCGGTGATGAGGAGGTCCCACTCCCTCGCCTTGAGCAGCTCCGCAGCGTGGATGCCGTCCTGGGAATGGGTGACGTCGAACCCGTCGGTGCTCTTCAGGAACGACTTCACCAGGAGCGCTTGGTCGAAGGAGTCTTCGACGAAGAGAACGCGGATGGGATGCTCGGATTGCGGGCTCAACGCACTTCCTCATCCGGGGGGGAGGTCCAGCCTTCCAAAGATAGACTTGTCTGGAGGGCGCGATAGGGTGACGAAACCGCGACCGGCAGGTCAGTCGGTGTCTTCCCTCGACCGGCCGGCCGCCGGCGGGGGAGCGCTCGTGGCGGTCGCCGAGCCCGGCTCCGGTATCCGCGACCACACGATGACGCCCAGGGCCAAGACGAACACGGCGCCGACCACGGCGTTGGACGTGTACCCTGCACGGGCGAAGAGGGGACCGGCGATGGCACTCCCCACCGCGAATCCGACCTGCCCCAACGCCACCGTCAGGCTCATGAGGGAGCCACGTCGCTCATCGCCCACCAGCGAGGTGAGGAGCGCGGAGAAGGGGCTCACGCGCATGGACACGAGCACCATGGTCACGAAGAAGAGCGGGTAGGCCCACGTGGGCCCCCGTACGACGAACGGTGTCGCGAGCATGACCAGGGAAAGCCCCACGGAGGCCAGCAGCAGGATGCCCCGGCGTCCGTATCGGTCCGAGAGACGCCCGGCCTGGGGGCCGGTGGCGACGTCGGCGAAGCCCCCCAGGAGGTACATCGTGGCGATCTGACCGGGGGTGGCCCCCAGATCCCGCTCCAGCCAGGTGGGCAGGTAGACGAGGTACACCGCGCGCCCGAAGAACATGGTGAAGTAGGCGGCGGCGGCCCACACGACCTCGGGTCTCTTGAGCATGGCCAGATAGCCGGCCGCCGCCCGGCGGACGCTCAGACGTCCCTCCGTGCGCTTCACGGGGGGCTGCGGAATGCGCAGGAAGAGGAGCACCACCGTCGCGGCCATGGTCGCGGCGAAGAGATAGAAGGGGGCTCGAAACCCCCAGCGGGCCGAGATCGTGATTCCTACCGGGATGCCGATGATCTGGCCCACGGCCGAGCCGCTCATGACCCAGCCGGTGGCCCACCCTCGGCGCTCGTAGGGAAAGAAGTCCCCGATGTACGAGACCGCGGCGCCGCTCAGCACCCCACCCGCCATGCCCGCTAGCACGCGCACGGCCATGAACGAGACGTACCCCGTCACGAGGCCGTGGAGGACGAGGGCCACCGTCATGCCGCCGGCACCCAGGAGGAGAATGCGTCTGCGGCCGATCTTGTCGGAGATGGGCCCCGACACGATGGCCATGACGCCCACCATGAGGGCATACGCCGACACCAGCGTCCCCAGCATGGAGTCGGGGATACCCAGGGTGCCGCCGATGAGAGGCAGGATCGGCGCGATGATCATCGTCTGGCTCGCCGACGAGAAGACGAGGAGCCAGAGGGTGAAAACGATCAGGTATGGGGAGGGTCGACGGACGTTCACCCCATCGACTACACGGTCCTCATGATGATGATGGCTCCCGATGCAGCAGCATGGCGTGACGCTGCGCCGTGGGCATGACCACGAGGTTGATGACGTCGACGTGCTCGGGGGTGTTCGCCACGTACAGCACGGCGTCGGCGATGTCGTCGCCGGTGAGGGGCACCGTGTCGGCGTATACCGTCTTCGCCCGCGTCGTGTCGCCGTGGAAGCGTACTTCGCTGAACTCGGTCTCCACGAGCCCCGGATCGACGCTGGATACGCGCACGTTCGTGCCCAACAGGTCGATGTTCATCCCCTCGTTGAGCGCCCACACGGCGAACTTCGTGGAGTTGTAGACCGCTCCCTTCGGGTAGACCCACCGGCCGGCGATGCTGCCTATGTTGATGACGTGTCCCGAGTCGCGGGCGACCATGTGGGGAAGGACCGCTCGGGACACGTAGAGGAGGCCCTTCACGTTGGTGTCGATCATGTCCTCCCAGTCGTCGATGTTCCCCTCGTGGAGCTTGTCGAGCCCCCTGGCCTTGCCCGCGTTGTTCACGAGGATGTCCGGAAGGATCCCGTCGGCCTCGAGCCTCTCCACGAAGCCGAAGACCGCGGCGCGGTCGGTGACGTCCAGGCGCTCGCCCCGGGCCTCGATGCCGTGAGCGGATGCCAGATCGGCGGCCAGATCGCGGACGCGCTCCTCGCGGCGGGCGGTGAGGACCAGATGGGCGCCCTGGGCGGCGAAGGCCCGGGCGCACGCTTCCCCGATACCGGAGGATGCGCCGGTGATGAGCACGCGCTTTCCGGCGATTCTGTTCATGTCTGTCACGAAGGTCGGAGCTGGGGGGCCGCCCCTCGCGGCCCCGGACCCGGAGATTCGCCCGGCCGGTTTCGGGACGCAACCGGCGGCGGGGCGGACGCCGGGGCGTCGAGACTCCCGTTTCGGCGTCTCCCGCGGTCGCCGCCCGGACGTTCTCGTGCGAAAGTGACCGTGCGGGCCTCTCCGGGCCCGGGCTCGCGCGTGGCGCGTTCCCCTGGCGGATGCCGCGGCCGCACCGTAGGCTGGCGCGATCGGTACCCCCGTCTGGAGCCCGGATGAACCGGAAACACGTCGCGGCGTGGGCACTGTACGACTTCGCCAACTCCGCCTACCCCGCCGTCGTGCAGACCGCGGTCTTCTCGTTCTTCTACGTCACGGTGGTCGTGGGCAACGCGGGGGGGAGGGGGGACTGGTGGTGGGGGCGGGCGGTGTCGACCTCGGTGCTCATCGTGGCCCTCACCTCACCCCTCCTCGGAGCCATCGCCGACCGCGCCGGGGTGCGCAAGCGGCTCCTCTTCCTGTTCACCTCCATGTGCCTCCTCGGGGTGGCGCTCTTCACCACCATCAAGCCCGGCATGGTGGTGTGGGGCTTCGTCCTGTACGTGTTCGCCAACGTGGGCTTCGAGGGGGCGTTGGTCTTCTACAACGCCTACCTCCCGGACATCGCCCCGCCGGAGAAGCAGGGCTTCGTCTCGGGCCTGGGCTTCGGCGTGGGGTACCTGGGCTCGGTGGCGGGGCTGGGGCTGGCGCTGGCGTTTCGCCCGAATCTGAGCCTGATCTGGTTCTCGGTGGTGGCGTTCTTCGCCGTGTTCTCGTCGCCCACGTTCCTGGTTCTGCCCCGGGACGTCCCCGGCCGGATGAGCATGTTCCGCGCCGCCGCCTGGGGGCTCACCGGCTTCCGCCAGATCATGCGGGAGGTCCTCTCCATCCGGGAGCTGCGCCGTTTCCTGCTGGCGTACTTCTTCTACATCGACGGCATCCTCACCGTCATCGTGATGGCGGCTCCTTTCGCCGCCACGAGCTTCGGGTTCGACCAGAAGAGCCTCATCGTCGTCTTCCTGGTGGTGCAGGTCTCGGCGCTCCTCGGCGCCTTCGCGCTGGCGCGTCCCACCGATCGCTTCGGCCCCAAGCGCATCCTGGACGGCGTGATCCTGCTCTGGGTCGTGGTGGGGGTGACGGCGTACTTCATCACCACCCAGCGCGCCTTCTTCGTCTTGGCGGTGGTGGCGGGCTTCGGCCTGGGCTCGGCGCAGGCCGCGAGCAGGAGCTTCATGGCGTCGCTCATCCCCGAGGGCAAGGAGGCGGAGATGTTCGGCTTCTACGCGTTCTGTGGGAAGAGCTCGTCCATCCTGGGTCCCGCCCTGTTCGGGTACGTCTCCGAGCGCTCGGGGGGCAACCAGCACCTGGCGGTGCTCGCCATCACCGCGATGTACATCGTGGGGCTCGTGCTGCTGCAGCGCGTCAGGGATCCGCGGGGTGCCGCGGCGGCGTCCGGAGCTGCCTGAGCACGTGCACCCCCACGGTGAGGATGGTGAGGGGAAGGGCGAAGTAGAGGAGCGCCGTGCGCACCAGATCCTCGCCGGCGTGGTGGAGGTGGTGGAGGGTCAGGTAGGTGAGATACGCGGCGTAGTACGCCAGGAAGAGCCCCCCTTCCCGCCGTGAGACGGTCCATCCCGTGAAGAAGATGGGCAGGCACGCCATCGACACGCCGAGCATCACCAGCAGGTCGAAGGTGCGCACACCCTGGGGCACCGCCATGCCGCCCCGCTCCACCAGCGCCGCGGCCCCCAGCACGAAGAGGGTGTTGAAGACGTTGCTTCCCACCACGTTGCCCACGGCGAGGTCGCGCTGGTTCCGGGCCGCGGCCACGAAGGAGGTCGCCAGCTCCGGGAGGGACGTCCCCGCGGCCACCACCGTCAGGCCGACCACCAGGTCGCTGACTCCCAGGGCGTGAGCGACCTCCACCGCGCCGCCCACCACCAGGTGCGCCCCCACCGCGAGGAGCCAGAGGCCGAAGATGATCCACGCGATCTGGCTGGGCAGGGTGGTGGTGCCGGCGGCGGCCCACGGGCGGTTGTCGGCGGGGGAATCCTCGGCGGCGGCGGGAGGCGACGGACCGACGTCTGCGGGAGACGTCCTCCGCCCCTGCCGGACCACGAAGGCCGTGTAGAGGACGCCCAGCATCACGAGCACGCCGCCGTCGAGGTATCCGAGATCGCCGTCCAGGGACAGGACGACCACCAGGAGCGCCGTGCCCACCATCACCGGAACGTCGAGGCGGACGAGTCGGCGGTGCACCACCAGGGGTCGGATGAGCGCGGCGCCACCCAGCACCACCAGGACGTTGAAGATGTTGCTGCCGATGACGTTTCCCAGAGCGACGCCGCCGTTGCCGATCGAGGCGGAGCCGACGGAGACCGCCAGCTCCGGCATGCTGGTGCCGAAGGCCACCACCGTGAGCCCGACCACCAGGGGCGGGAGTCCCAGGCGCTCCGCGAGCCCGGCCGCGCCCCGCACCAGGCCCTCGGCGCCCAGGGTGAGGACGCCGATGCCGAGGACGACTCGCATGACGGGAAGGAACGGGATGTCGATCACGGACCCGTCACGACCGATCCCGCCGGCGCGGCGCCGGCAAGCCTGGCGAATTCTCGTCGAAGCATGAGCTTCCAGAGTAACCGTCCAAAGGGGAGGATTCCATCCATTGAGATACGCCACCTCCATCATCGACCTCATCGGCGACACGCCGCTGCTGGCGCTGGACCGGATCAACGAGGGCGGTGGGGCCCGGGTGCTGGGTAAGTGCGAGTTCCTCAACCCCATCGCCATCAAGGACAGGCCCGTGTCGGCCATGATCCGGGAGGCGGAGCGCAGGGGTGACATCAGGCCGGGCACCACGCTCATCGAGGCGACCTCCGGCAACACCGGCATGGCGCTGGCCTACATCGGGCGCCTCAAGGGTTACCGGGTCGTGCTGTGCATGTCCGAGATCCAGAGCCTGGAGCGCCGCCGTGTCCTCAAGGCGCTGGGGGCCGAGCTGCATCTCACGCCCAAGGAGCTCGGGACGAAGGGCGCAAAGGCGAAGGCGCTGGAGCTCCACGCCGAGATCCCCGGCTCGTTCTACGTGGGCCAGCACGACAACCCGGACAATCGTCTGGCCCATCGGCAGACCACCGGGCCCGAGATCTGGGAAGCCACGGAGGGGGAGGTGGACGTCTTCGTGGCGCCCCTGGGCACCGGCGGCACGCTGTGCGGTGTGTCCGAGGCGCTGAAGCCCCGGAAGCCGTCGCTCCGGGTCGTGGGCGTGGAGCCGGAGGAGGCGCCGTTCATCTCCCAGGGCAAGTTCCGGCCGCACCGCATGATGGGAACGGCTCCGGGCTTCCGGCCGGGCATCCTCGACGAGACGCTCCTCGACGACATCGTGCTGGTGTCCGAGGCCGACGCGTTTCGCACGTGCCGGGAGCTGGCCGATCGTGAGGGGATCCTCGTGGGGATCTCCTCGGGAGCCAGCGTGTGTGCGGCTCTCCGGCTGGCGCGGGAAGCCCGGCACCGGGACGAGCTCATCGTGTGCATGCTGTGCGACAGCGGAGAGCGCTACCTGAGCGTCGAGGGGCTCTTCGACGGGGAGTAGAGGCCGACCGAAATGAAAGCGCCCCACCGCACTGCGGTGGGGCGCGCCCACTCGGATCCGCCGGCCGAGGAGGGAGATCGCGCGGTCAGGTGCCCGCCGCCGCGATCCCCCCGTCCGTGGTCGCCGGCAGCGTGGGCTCGTTGACGTACTCGAAGGGCACGGGGCCCGTCAGCGTCTTCAGCCACGTCGTGATGCTCTCCACCTGGGAGGGGGTCAGCTTCTTCCCGAGCTGATGCCACGCCATGAGGCGGACCGCATCCTGAAGCCGCTGGACGGAGCCGTCGTGGAAGTAGGGCCACGTCTCCTCGACGTTTCGCAGGGACGGGACCTTGAAGACCATGAAGTCGTCAGCGGACTTCGTGACGGTCTGACGACCCGGATCGGCGGTGTCGTACCACGGATGCACCAGGCCGGCCTTCTGGTAGAAGGATCCGCCGACATAGGTGCCGAAATGGCACTGGTTGCACCCGGTGGCGGCAAACTCGCTGAAGCCCGCCTTCTCCGCGTCCGTGAGCGCCGCGGCGTCACCCGTCAGGAACGCATCCCACCGGGACGGCGTGACCAGGCCACGCTCGAATGCCCCGATGGCGCGGCCCATGTTCCCGAAGGTCACGGGACTGGCATCCCCGGGGAACGCGGCGGAGAACGCGTCCACGTAGCCCGGGATCCCGTCGAGGATCTTCACCACCGACGTCGGGTCCGCCATGCCCATCTCCACCGGGTTCAGCACCGGACCCAGGGCCTGCGCCTCCACGTCGGGGGCCCGGCCGTCCCAGAACTGGGCCACCTGGCCCGCCGCGTTGAAGACCGTGGGCTCGTTGCGGCCTCCCATCATGCCGTCGTGGCCGACACCGGTGCGGCGGTGACTGGTCCCGTAATCGTGGAGTGGGTGGCAGACGTAGCAGGAGACATCTCCGCTGGACGAGAACCGGGTGTCGTAGTACAGCATCCGCCCGAGGGAGACCTTGGCCTCGGTGATGGGGTTCGCCTCCGTGGACATCACGTTGGGGAGAGGCTGGAACGTCTGCAGAAGGGCCTGGTCGATCTCCACGGTGCCGGGCGAGGCCTTGTCCTGGGGCGTGCCGCAGGCGGCGAGGAGGACCAGGAGGAGCGCGCTCACACGCTGGCTGGTCATATACGGCTCGAGGGAGCGGGGGGAAAAGAAAAATCCCCCGTGGGAACCCCGGGTTTCGGAGCCGTTCGCGGGGCCCTGCCCGACCGCCGCCTCCGGCCCGATTGTCCTCGGGACCCCCACGGGGGAGATTCAAGGTGCCCCCCAGGACGGGTTCCCGGTATCCGGCAAACGACAGTGGAGGCGAAGAATGGACCCCGACGCCGAGCGAAAGGTGCGTATTGCACTCATCGGAGCCGTTGTTCTGCTCGGCTTGAGCGGGGTGATCAACCTCCTGCTGGACGTGTACGCCCAAGGCCACCCGCTGCACGTGGCCATCGAGGTGACCACGAGCATCGCGGGAGTGGGCGCGACCGCCGCCCTGGGGCTTGCATGGATCCATGCCCGACGGGGGGAAGCCGAGGCCCGCCGCGCACTCCGGGCGCACAAGGCCGAGCGGGACGCCTGGAGGGAAAGCGCCCGGAGGGCCCTGGAGGGGCTGGGGAGCGCCATCGACAGCCGCTTCCAGGAGTGGGGCTTGACGCCCACCGAGCGCGAGATCGCGCTCCTGCTGATGAAGGGGCACAGCCACAAGCGCATCGCGAACCTCACCGGGCGGAAGGAGCGGACGGTGAGGCAGCACAGCGTGGTCATCTACCAGAAGGCCGGGCTGAGCGGGCGATCGGGTCTGGCGGCGTTCTTCCTGGAGGACCTCATGCTCCCGGATCAGGAGCGCGAGGTCATCCAGGTGAGCGGAGACGGCCACCCGGCTGCGGATTCGCCCGCTCCCCCGGATCCCGGATCTCCGGCGGGGTGATCCGGCGGCGACGGACCGCTAGTCTCCCAGCTCCTCCAGCGACCGCAGCGCGAAGGCGACGTGCAGGGCCGTCCCCGTGGGCAGCACGTCCTCGTCCACCATGAAGCGCGGGTGGTGGACGGAGTACGTGGCACCCAGCTCCTCGTTCCAGGTGCCCAGCCCCACGAAGACCCCGGGCACGCGCTGCAGATAGTAGGCGAAATCCTCGCCCCCCATGACGGGCGGTGTCTCGAGGACGGCTTCGCTTCCCAGCAACTCGGCGCCGATCTCCTTCGCGATGTCCCAGCAGTGCGCGTCGTTGGTGGTGGGCGGGTAGTCGTGGCCCGGGAACTCCACCTCCACGGTGCAGCGGTTGGCCGCCGCCACGTGGGAGGCGATCTCGCGCACCCGGTCCTGCAGCCGGCGTAGATCCTCCAGGGTGAGAGCCCGCAGCGTCCCGGTGAGCTCCACGTCCGGCGGGATGACGTTGAACGCCTCTCCGCCCCGCATGGTCGTGATGCTCACCACCGCGGAGCCGAGGGGGTCCGTCTCCCGGGCGACGATGGTCTGCACCTCGAGGATGATCTTGGCCGCCGTCACCACGGGGTCGATGTTCAGGTGGGGCATGGCGGCGTGTCCCCCCCTGCCCGACACCTTGATGCGCAGCATCCCTGCCGCTGCCAGGAAGGTGCCGACCCTGCCGGCCACCGTTCCGGACGGCACGAACGGCCACATGTGGATGCCGAAGGCGCGCTGTACCGGCGGGTCGTCCAGCGCCCCTTCCGCGCACATGCGGTCGCCGCCGGCGCCGCCCTCCTCGGCCGGCTGGAAGAAGAGCTTCACCACGCCGGGAAGCTCCGCCTCCCGCTCCTTGAGGAGACGGGCCGCCCCCAGCAGCATGGCGGTGTGGCAGTCGTGACCGCACGCGTGCATCTTGCCGTCCACCTCGCTGCGGAAGTCGACGTCGGCCTCCTCGTGGATGGGCAGCGCGTCCATGTCCGCACGCAGCGCCACGCAGGCGCCGGGACCCTTGCCGATGGTGGCCACCACCCCCGTCTCGGCGACGGGCCATCGGTACTCGATGCCCAGGGAATCGAGGGTCTCCCGCACCAGGCGGCTCGTCTCCACCTCCTCGTACATCAGCTCCGGATGCCTGTGCAGCCGGCGCCGGATCCCGACGATCCAGTCCTGGATGGACCGGGCCTGCTCCAGCATCGACTGCTCGCTCATCGTTCACTCCCCACCGCCGCCGGCGGCTGCACCAGGTTCTCGACGAAGAACTCCACCACGGCCGGCGCCGCCCGCACGGGGCGCCGGGCCTGGCCAAGGTCAGTGGGGAAGAGGGGGAGCCGCAAGCACCCGGCCGCCGAGGGCCCCGTCCATGGCAGTGGCGCTGGCCCCGCCCGCCCTCCACCTTGAGCGCTCGTGGTGCACAGCCTCGACGTGAGGAGCCGATGAGCGCGACGATCCGATTCCGAGGGATGGTGGCCGGAGTGGCGGCAGCCGTCTCGCTGACGCTGATGGGAGGGTGCAAGCTCGTGGAGCGAACCGACAGAGGCCCGGTGCAGGGGGCCGTCCGCCAGACCGCGGCGCCGTACCGGCAGATCGTGCAGCCGGAGGGCGTGGCGCGGCTGCCCGTCTTCTCCAGCGCCGTGCGCACCGGAGACCTGCTCTTCCTCTCGGGCCAGATCGGCACCAAGCCGGGGGTGAGCCCTCCCGAGGTGGTGGAGGGGGGGATCGAGCCGGAAACACGTCAGGCCATGGAGAACATCAAGACCGTCCTCGCGGCGGAGGGGCTGGACCTCCAGGACCTGGTGAAGTGCACGATCTTCCTGGCGGACATCAAGGACTACGCGGCCATGAACTCCGTGTACGCGACCTTCTTCCCCGAGAATCCTCCGGCGCGCTCGGCACTGGCGGGAAGCGGCCTGGCGCTGGGGGCGAAGGTCGAGATCGAGTGCATCGCCGCGTATCCGCCGGGAAAGTAGAGGACGCCGCCCGGCCCCGTCCCCCGGCGGGGACACGGGAGAGCCGGTGGGGTAGTTGGCGTAGGGGTGGGAGGACTTCGGGAGGGGGCGAGCATGTTCACGCGCTGCCTGTTCTGCCACAAGCCGTTGCGGGCCAACGGACAGCTGGCCCACATGCCCTACGGGCGTACGGTAGCGTACGATCCGGAGCGGGGCCGGCTGTGGACGGTGTGCGAAGGATGCCACGGCTGGAACCTCTGTCCCGTCGAGGACCGTGACGCCGCGCTCTACGAGCTCGAGCGCACGGCGAGGGACCACGGAGAGGTCGTCGCAGAGACCGCGAACGTGTCACTCCTCCTTGCCGGGACGCTGACGCTCATCCGTGTAGGCCCTGCGGCCCTCCTGGAGCAGGCCTGGTGGCGCTACGGGCGTGAGCTCCACCGGCGGAAGGCCTCCTATGAGAGCGTCCGTGCGAAGGTCACCACCGCGACCCTGGGCGCGGTGGCCTACGTGGGCGGCGCGCTGGGCCTCACCGACGACGGGGTCTCCATCGACTGGCAGGACACGCCGGTGGCGGACGTGCTCCGCTGGCGCCGCTTCGGCTGGGCGGCGTGGTACGGCCGGGAGCGGTGCCCCTACTGCAACTCAAAGCTGCGGGCGCTGCGCTACGACCTGTCGTGGTGGGTCTATCCGCTGCGGGGTCCGGACGGGCGGTTGGGTGTCGGGGTGCCCTGCCAGCGCTGCGATCCCTGGACGCCGGAGAAGGTCCATTCGCTTTACGGGGAGGTGGCGGAGAACGTGCTGCGCAGGATCCTCGCCTATCAGAACATCATGGGTGCGTCCGAGCGGCGCATCGCCGAAGCGGTGGAGGCCATCCGGCATGCCGGCTCGGTGGGCAGGTTCGCCCAGGGCGTCACCGAACGCCGGGAGTCCCTCTGGAGGATGAGGGGGACCCGCGCGGTGGCCCTGGAGATCGCCCTCAACGAGACCGTGGAGCGACACATGCTGGACCTCGAGGCGCACGCGCTGGAGCACATCTGGCAGAGGGAGGAGGAGCTGGCCCGCATCATCGACGAGGAGCTCACGCCCCGGCACCTGCTGGAAGCGCACCTGCGCCACCTTCCCATACGCGTTCAACCGAGGCCGGCGTCGGCGCTGCTGGCGGACACGGAGGGGGCCGGGTAGCCGGCGCTTCGGTGCGCGACGGCCTCGGCTCCGCCGTCGTCATTCGGCGAGCTCCGTCTCGACAGGGTCGGAGGCGCCCGAGGCACGCGGTGGAGCGCCGGCGGCAGAGACATCCCACCGCCGGCGCCGTCGGTCACCGCACGGGATCCGCGTCCTTCTTGTCACTCCTCACCCATGCGGAAGCGCGCAAAGCGGCGGATGCGGATGCGCTCACCCACCAGCTCCGAGACCTCCTTCACGAGGTCGGAGATGGTCCGTTCCGGGTCGCGGATCCACGGTTGCTCCATGAGCACGACTTCACGGAGATGTGCCGCCGTCCTTCCCTCGACGATCCGCGGAATGACCTCGTCGGGCTTGCCCGCGGCCCGGGCCTGCTCCTCGAAGGTGCGGCGCAGCGCGCGCAGCTCCTCCACGGGGACGGCCGCGCGGTCGACCACCGTGGCGCCGGAGGCCGCCACGTGCTCGGCGACGTTCCGGGCCAGCGTGCGGAACGCGTCCGTACGCGCGACGAAGTCCGTCTCGCATCTCACCTCCACCAGGGCTCCCAGCTTGCCGTCGTGGTGCAGGTAGCTGGTGATCCACCCTTCGTTCGTCGTGCGCTCCTCCCGACGGGCCGCCTCCCCGGCGGTCTTCTTCCGGAGCCACTCCGCCGCCTGCTCCAGGTGTCCGTTCGTCTCCTCCAGGGCCCGCCGGCACTCCATCACCCCGGCTCCCGTACGGGCGCGCAGCTCCTTGAGCTGCTGGACATTCACCTTCTCCATGAGCCCAACCTCCTGGTCGTGCGCCGGACGGGCGGGAGGCGATGGATACGCGTGAGGCATGATCACGGCCGTCCGTCCGCATGCGCGCGTATCGTGTACGTGGCATGCTCCTGTGTCTCTCGGATCCGGGTCCCGGGACAGCGGGCGCGAAAAAGCCCCGCCTGCGGCGAGGGCCGGCGGGGCATCGTGGGTGTCCACCCTCGTGGGTGGTCACATCAGGGGCAGCGGCCCTCCGGGCCGGCACCGATACGCACGCCGAGGCGCTCCCGCGGGTCCCGAGGACCCCGGGTATCTCGATGCTGCAGCCGGAAGGGGGCATACGTGCTCATGGGCGTGAAAGCTACAAGAGGCGCCGGAGTGGTCAACGGAGGGGCCTGGCAACGTCGGCGGGCTCACGTATGTGTGGGCCGGAGGGTCCTGCGGCGAGGCTCGGCCGAAGCGGACGCGCTGCCGCCAGGCGGCGGGCTGGGCTGCACCGGAGCGACCCTGCCGCCGAGGCCTGACCGCTATTCCGTCCTGAGGGCCACCATGGGATCCACCCGTGTCGCCCGCACCCCGGGAACGAAGCTGGCCACCAGCGCTACCAGCACCAGCGCCGCCGCCACACCCACGAAGACGTCGGGGTCGCGGGGCGACACCTCGAACAGGAGGTCGCCGACGTACGGCGCCGCTACCAGTGCGATGCCGAGGCCGATGACGATGCCCAGCGTCGCCATGCGGAGGCCGTCCAGAACCACGCCGCGCAGGAGCCGTGCGCGCTCCGCCCCCAACGCCGTGCGGATGCCCAGCTCCCGGGTGCGCTGGGCCACGTCGAAGGCCAGGACACCGTAGAGGCCCACCGCCGCCACCAGGAGCGCCAGCAGGCCGAACACCGTGAACATCGTGGCGCCCAGCGTCCATGAGCGCTCCTGCGGGTCGAGCTCGTCCTGGAGGGGCGCGACGCTGGCGTAGCGGATGCGGGGGTCGAGGCCCCGCAGGACCGGGGCGACCCTGGCGGCGAGGCGGGTCGGATCGCCGGAGGTGCGCACGTAGAGCCCGTTGATCCGTTCATTCGCGCGCTGCGCCAGAGGCATGTAATACGCCATGAAGGCGGCGTCCCGGATGCCCTCGCGGGCCGCATCTTCCACGACGCCCACGACGGTGGTGCACTTCTTGGCACCTTTCTCGGTGCCTCCGATCAGGAGGCACTTCCCCAGTGGGTCTTCGTGAGGCCATAGCGTACGCGCCATACGTTCGCTGACCGTCGCCACGAGCTCCGCGCCGTCGTCATCGGCGCCCTTGAACGCACGACCTCTCGTCACCTTCAGGCCGACGGTGCGGAAGTAGCCGGGGGTGACGTATTGGTAGTACGGGCCGGCTCCAGGGAGATCGGGGATCGAGTCCAGGCCGGGCACCTCCAGGCGGGTGGCCGATGCCCACCCGAACGGCGAGCTGGTCCCGGCCACCGCCGCGACGCCTGGCACCTTGGCCAACCGCTCCATGGCCTCCCGGTAGACCTGATTCTGCTCCTGGGCGCCCTGAGCGTCGAAGAGCTGTATGGCCTGGGTTTCGAACTCGATTCTGGCCGTGACCAGGTGGTCCACATCCAGGCCGAGGTCGATGTGGTGCACCGCGGACACGCTGCGCACGAAGAGGCCCGCCCCCACGAGAAGCACAACCGAGAGCGCCGCCTGCACCACGGTGAGCGTGGCGCGCGCCCACGAGCGCCGGCCCGACCCGGTACCGGCACCCATGGCCAGGTCGCCGCTGACGTCCGCGCGCGTGGACTGGAACGCCGGCCCGAGACCCGCCAGGAGCCCCGCCACCACCGCCGCGACGAGGATGAAGACCAGGATCCTCCCGCTCACCGCCGATCCGGGGAAGAAGACGCCGGGAAGGAGCGTCCGGCGGATGACGACGCCACCCCAATTGGCGAAGAGCAGGGCCACGCCGCCGCCGACGAGGGAGAGGAGCAGCGACTCCATGACCATCGTCGCCACCAGGCGGGCGCGCCCCACACCCAAAGCGAGGCGCACGGCCACCTCCCGCCGTCGCCGCGTGCCGCGGGCCAGGAGCAGGTTGGCGACATTGGCGCACGCGATGAGGAGCACGAGGAGGCTCACGCCGCCGAGCCAGCGCGCCACCTTCGACTCGCCGGAGGCCTCCGGGCCCCGTGCGGTGATGAGAGGATCCAGGGCGATGCGGGCGTCCTTCGGGTAGTTGCCCTTTGCGATGTCCTCGCGGCGGCCGTTCACGTGGGCCGCCGTAGCCTCCGCAGCGGCCGCCTCCACGTCCGCACCTGGTGCCAGGCGCGCCACGGCGTTCAGCCAGTAGAAGCCGCGGTTGTGCAGCCAGCTGTCTCCGTATTTGAGGACGCCGGCCGTCACCAACGGCAGCCACACGTCCACGGCCTTCAGGTCCACGCCGGTGAACCCCGGCGGCGCCACGCCGACGATGGAGTACGCGTGGCCGCCGAGCTCGAGGGTCTTCCCGAGCACGTCGGGGTCGGCTGCCATCTTCGAGCGCCAGTACTCGTCGCTCACCACGGCGGTGGGCGTCGCCCCAACGCGGTCTTCGGACTCGCCGAAGAACCGGCCCCGCTCCGCGCGCACCCCCAACAGCGGGAAGAAGGTCCAGGTGGCGCACACCACCCGTACGCGGGTGGCGTCCAGCCCGCTCCCCAGGGTGTTGGCCTCCACGTCCGAGTACGCCGCCACACGCCGGAAGGCGGCGACCTTGTCGAGGTCGAGGTAGTCCTGGTACGTGCCGATGCCGCTCCGCTCCAGACCTGTCCCCGGGTACGTGCCCACCGCCATCACCCGCCGCACCGCGTCGGGGTTGGCGATGTCCGCTGGAGGTTGGAACAGCAGCCGGTCCAGAACGCCGAACATGGCGGCGTTGGCGCCGATCCCCAGGGCGAGGGTGAGGATCACCCCCGCGCTGAATCCCGGATTGCGCCTCAGGGAACGCTCAGCTCGCCCGACGCCTCCGACGATGATGCCCCACCACTCCGTCCGCCTCATCGTCCGCCTCCTTCTCCTCTCGTCGCGCTCCAAGGCGGTCCGGTACCGCGCCGCGTCTCCGAAGCGCCGCTCCGCCTCCCGACGCGCTTCGTCCGGCGCCATGCCCTCCCGAACCAGACGGTCGGCCAGCTCCGCCAGATGGTGCTCCACCTCCAGGGCCGCGGCGTCGTGGGGGGCGGGAGGGAGCAGGGAGCGTCCGCGCATCCGATCTTGCTCACCGTTCCTCATGCGGACGCCCCGTCACGATGTCCACGCCTACCACACCGGTACCCACATCGTCCCGCGGCACCGACGGCAGCATACACGTACATCACCTTGCCACCGCCTCACTCCGCCTGCGGCGTGATGCGCGCCACAGCGTCCACGTACGCCGCCCACCGTCGCGACTCGTCGGCCAACGCCTTCTCCCCCGCATGCGTGAGCTGGTAGTACTTCGCCCGTCGGCCCTTCTCCGACACGCCCCAATCGGAGATCAACCATCCCCGACGCTCCATGCGGTGCAGCGCGGGGTAGAGCGCGCCCTCCTCGAGGACGAGCTGGTCGCCGGTGGCCCGACGGATAAAGTCGAGGACGGCGAAGCCGTGCTGCTCGCCCCCCGCGTGAAGGGCCTTCAGGACGAGGAGCTCGAGGGTTCCCTGGACGACGGCGAGGGGGGAAGTGGGCATGGGTCTCGTTTCGTTTCGCGAGGTGACTCGTGTGGCATCGCGCCCTAAATGGTTTAGGTCGGCTCCATCGTATAGCCCTAACCGATTTAGGTCAAGTTGACCTCGAGGAGACTCGACGAGTCCGCTTCGCGGCGGCCCCCCTACCGCTCCGCCTCCTCTCTCATCGCCGTGGCCGATCCCAGCCCCGCCGCGACCTCGGGGAGGATGCCCTGCTCCACGTAGATGGGGCGCACGACCTTGCGGAGCGCCGGCAGGTAGCGCGCGAACACCACCGCGCCGCACACGCACACGGCTCCACCGCCGCAGATCGTCCAGGGCGCGCCGATGTGTGCGGCGACGGCTCCGGCCAGGAGGCTGCCGAAGGGCGCCATCCCCATGAACGACATGGCGTAGAAGGCCATCACCCGGCCGCGCATCTCCTCCCGCACCAGGGTCTGGATGATGGTGTTGCTGGACGCCATCTGGAGCATGAAGCCGAAGCCGGCCACCACCAAGAACAGGAGGGACAGGGGCAGCCACCGGGACAGGCCCACGGCCATGAGGCCCGCGCCGAAGGTGGCCGCGGCGCGGGGAATCCAGCGGCCGAGACCGACCACGGTGGTGCGCGCCGCGAGGACGACCGCGCCGCACAGCGCCCCCACGCCCGTGGCCCCCATGAGGAAGCCCAGGGTATGCGCGCCTCCGTGGAGGGTCTGCGCCGCAATGACCGGGAGGAGCACCATGTAGGGCATGCCGGCCAGGCTCACCGTCGCGAGGAGGAGGAGCACCGCACGGATGGGGGTGAATCCGTAGGCGTACCGGAATCCGTCCGCCAGGTCGTGCAGCACCTTCTTCCTCACCGCCGGACGCGGCCTGCGCCGCACCCGCATGGCCAGGAGGGAGCCGACGATGGCGAAGTAGGTCACGCCGTCGACGAAGAAGCACCATCCCTCTCCCACCCACGCGATGAGCAGCCCGGCGATGGACGGGCCCACCAGGCGCGCCGCGTTCACCATGGAGGAGTTCAGCGCGATGGCGTTGGACAGGTCCGCCCGGTCCTCCACCAGGTCGATGAGGAGGGACTGCCGCGAGGGCGAGTCGAAGGCGTTGATGGTCCCCTGGAACGCCTGCAGGGCCAGGATCTCCCAGATGTGGATGTGGCCGGGGATGGCCAGCGCCGCCAGGGCGAAGGACTGACACATCGCCAACACCTGCGTGGTGATGAGCACGTGGTAGCGATTCAGCCGGTCGACCCAGACTCCGGCGAAGGAGCCCAGCAGGAAGGTGGGGATCTGCCCCGCGAAGCCGACGATGCCGAGCATGGCGGCGGAGTGCGTGAGACGCCACGTCAGCCAGCCTACGGCGACGCGCGTGATCCACGTCCCCACCAGGGAGAAGCTCTGCCCCCCGAAGTAGAGGCGGTAGTTGCGGTGTGTCAGCGCGCGCAGGATCGGCACGCGCTTCCGGGGCGGACGGTCGGGCAAGGGTCAGCCCTTTCCGATCTCGTCGAAGGGCTCATTGCCGATGCGGTAGCGCTTCCAGTCCTTGTAGTCGAAGTGCCACCACTCGGCATCGTACACGGTGAAGCCCTGTGCCTCCATGGCCTGGCGCAGCAGCGCCCGGAACCAGCGCTGGCGGGCGGTGCCGCCGGGGTAGTCGGGATACGAGCGCGGGCTCATCTCGTCGTAGCCGCCGGGCATGACCACCGGCCTCCCGGTGGACAGGTCGTAGAGGGTGAGGTCCACCGCGCACCCGCGGTTGTGGCGTGAGCCCGTGGCCGGGTCCGCCACGAAGACCTTGAGGGAGTCCGGCGTGGCATCCCAGAACATCTTCGTCACGTACCAGGGCCGATAACCGTCGTGGACCAGGAGCCCGTATCCCCGTGCCCGGAGCCAGCGGCTCGCACGCACCAACGCCTCGGCGGCGGGACGCTGGAGGAAGGCGCGAGGCTCGGCGTAGAAGGCCTCGCCCATGAAGTTGTTCGTGGTGGCGTAGCGCACGTCCAGGTGGATGGTGGAGTCCAACTTCACCAGCTCCACGAGATCCGAGGGCAGGAAGTCACCGTCCTCGTGGGGCGGCGTGGCCGCCAACGCTTCCCTGCGCAGCTCCGCCGGGGAACGCAGGGGCGTGATCCGGAACTGCGAGCCGTCCTCGGGGGCGAAACGGAGACGTTCGAAGGCGGTGCTTCCCAGCCTGAGGCCGGAGACCGCGGCATGGGGAGCACGGTGGAAGGTGAGGCGGGCCGCGCCCACCTCGAACGTGCTGTCGGTGACCGGCACGAGGGCCTGCTCCGCTGCGTGCCAACGCTTCACATACAGCGCTCCCGCGTCCTCCAGGACCGATAGAGTGTCCGCGCCGGCCGCGTAGTCCCCGATGAGAGGCACGACCACGGGAGATGGAGCGGGAGGGGGCTCGGTGCGGGCGGTGGGGACGGCCCGGTCCGCCCGACAGGCCGCGGAGGCCAGGACCAGCGCGATCAGGGGGAGGCTCCTCATGCCCTCGATTGTCGCGCCGCCGCCCCGCCGGCGAAAGACGGAGCTCGGACCTCGTCGTCCTCGTCGGCGTGTCATTGACAGTTGTCGTTTTCTGCCGGATCGTGATCCGGCCCTCCTCCCGACGACCCCAGCAGGACTGCGGATCATGAGTCACCGACGCTCCGTTGCTTCCACCGCGCGATCCCTGGCGCGCGCCTGCCCGCTCTTCCTCGCCTTCCTGATCGTCCCGCACCTGGGGGCGCAGCAGCCCACCCGGCCGCGTCAGGTAGTGCCGATGGACAGCGCGCGGGCCCGCGCGCTCTACGTCAGCGACCGGCCCGAGGACCATCCGGTGGCGGACTACGCCCGTGACATGGCGAACAAGGCGCGCACGGACAGCATCTACCGGGCGGTCACCAGGGGCGTGGTGGACTTCGAGAAGATCACCTACGAGAGCAGCGTGGACGGGATGCAGATCCCCGCCTACGTGTTCCAGCCCCTGGAGAACCGAGGGCCGAAGGGCCATGCCGCCATGGTGTGGGTGCACGGCGGCGTCCACGGCAACTGGGGGCAGACGATGTGGCCCTTCGTGCGGGAGGCCGTGGAGCGCGGCTACGTCATCATCTGCCCCGAGTACCGGGGCAGCACCGGCTACGGCAAGGACTTCCACAACGCCATCGACTACGGCGGCTACGAGGTGGACGACGTCATCGACGCCTACGGGTGGATGGTCGCCAACCTCCCCCACGTGGACCCCGAGCGGGTGGGCATCATGGGCTGGAGCCACGGCGGCTACATCACGGTGATGGCCGTCACCCGGGAACGGCACCCCTTCAAGGCCGGCGCGGCCATCGTGCCGGTAACGAACCTGATCTTCCGGCTCTCCTACAAGGGTCCCCGCTATCAGCGCGGCTTCTCGACGCAGCAGCGCATCCGGGGTCTCCCCTTCGAGAAGCGGGAGGAGTACGTGAAGCGGTCGCCGCTGTACGCGGTGGACCACCTGAAGACGCCCCTCCTGGTCCACGTCGCCACCAATGACCAGGATGTGGATTTCGTCGAGGACCAGCAGCTGGTGTACAAGCTGCGTGCGATGTATCCGGACCTCACCGAGACGAAGATATACGTGGATCCGGCGCCGTGGGGCCGGAGCGTGGGCCACTCCTTCAGCCGGCGTGTGGACCCGCGGACGTTGGAGCGGGTGGACTCGCCGGCACAGCGTGACTCCTGGAACAGGACGTGGGCGTTCATGGAGGAACACCTGCGTCCGTACGAAGACCCGAACCACCCGGTCCCGCTGCGCACCGGGCCCGGGGACCCGGGCAGGTAGCGGTCGGAAGCACTTCGCGGGTGCCGGGGCGAGGCGGGGGCCCCGGCGCCGGTCCGCGGCGCCTGCGCTACGACACCGGGATTCCCTCCTGCTCCAGGCGCCGCTTCAGCGAGTCGGCCAGCGCGTTGTGGACCTCCGCCAGCCGGCGGCATGTGGCCTCCCGGGCCTTCAGGGAATCCGCCTTGAGGTGCCAGGAGGCCACCGAGTCGTTGTAGGCATGAAACGCCTTCAGGTACTCGTCGTAGCGGGCCTGCGGCACGCCCCTGGGGTCCAGGGCCTCCAGCTTCCCCACCTCGAGGTGCAGCGAGTCCACCACGGTGTCGAAGCGCTCGAAGAGACGCTGCGTGTACGCCAGCTCGTTGCGGCAGGCGTCCGCGTCGACGCGCGCGTGGTAGACCTGGTCGCGCAGCGCCTCGAGCTCCCGGAGCGTGCGATGCCGGTGGAGCAGAGCCAGGCCGCCCTCGACCGCGGCCACCAGCACGGCCACGCCCGCGATGACCAGGACGACACGCACGCGATGACTGAACACCACTCGCTTCCCCCGCGCGTCAGCTCCCGCCGGCGTTCTCCTGCCGCTGGTAGACCACCTTGCCGCCGATGATGGTGTAGAGGACCTGCGTCCCCAGGATCGAATCCGCCGGCACCGTCATGATGTCGCGGTCGAGGACCGTGACGTCGCCCCACTTGCCCGGCACCAGGGAGCCCAGCTCCTTCTCGTGGAACATGGCGTACGCCCCGTTCAGGGTGTACGACTTGAGCGCTTGCTCCCGGGTGAGCCTCTCGGCGGGGAAGAACGCGGAGTCGGTGCCCACCATGTAGCGGGTGACGCTGCAGTGGAACGACGCGATGGGGCTGATGTCCTCCACGGGCACGTCGGTACCGTTGGTCACCACCGCACCGCTCTTCCACAGCGTCTGCCACATGTAGGCGCCCTCCCGGGCGCGCTTCTCGCCCAGCCGGGCGATGACGTACGGCGCGTCGGAGCACGCGTGGATGCCCTGCATGGACGCGATGATCCCCATCTGCGCGAAGCGGGGGATGTCGGTGGGGTTGAGGTGCTGGGCGTGCTCGATCCTCCAGCGCAGCGTGTCGCTGTCGAGGTTCATCTCCTTGAAGACCGCCTCGTAGGTGTCCAGCGTCTCGCGGTTGGCCCGGTCGCCGATGGCGTGCACGGAGATCTGGAAGCCGTCGCGGGCGCCGATCTCGGCGATCTGCTTGATGCGCGACATGGGCGTGACGTTCAGCCCCGTGTTGTGCGGATCGTCGGAGTACGGCTCGAGCATCCACGCGCTCCGCGATCCCAGGGCGCCGTCGGAGGTGATCTCCCCGATGGCCCGCACGGTGAGGTGGCCGTCGCCGTCGTCGATCATCCGGTGCGCCTTCAGCGCGGCCTCGTTCTGCGGGGTGGCCTCACCCTGGCTGATGAGGATGTACAGCCGGAGCGGCATGTCGCCCTCGTCCACCATCTTCTTGATGGTGTCGATGGTGGCCAGCGACTCGCCCATGTCCTGGAAGCTGGTGACGCCCTTGGACAGCGCCTCGTGCACCGCCAGGTGCACCTCGTTGGTGAAGTCCTCGTGCACCTGCTCGGGGGTGCGCTCCGCCTGGTACTTGCGCAGAGCGCCTCGGATCAGCCCCTCGGCGTCATCCACGAAGATGCCCGTGGGGCGGCCCCGGGCGTCCTTGATGATCTCTCCGCCGGCGGGGCTGCGCGTGGAGGCCGTCACCCCGGCGGCCTTCATGGCCGCCGCGTTGGCGATGAGGGCGTGGCCGCTGGCGTGCGTGAGGAGCACCGGGTTGTTCGGCGCCACCTGGTTGAGGAGGTCGTTGGTCTGGAAGCCCGCGACCACCCGCGGCGGCGGCGAATCCCACTTCTCCTGGTGCCAGCCGCGCCCGAGGATCCACTGGCCGGGCTGCGCCTTCTTGGCGGCCGCGGCCACCATGTCCACGATCTCCTGCCACGTGTGCGCGTGCATGAGATTGAGCTCGGTAAGCGACGCGCCCAATCCGGTGAAGTGCCCGTGGGACTCGATGAACCCCGGGATGGCCAGATGGCCCTGCAGGTCGATGACCCGCGTCGCGCTCCCCACGTAGCGCTGGATCTCGGCATCGGTGCCCACGGCGACGATGGAGTCGCCTGCCATGGCGATGGCCTGCGCCTCGGGGTGGGCGGGATCCATGGTCACCACCTTGCCGTTGCGAAGGACCAGGTCCGCGGGCGGCGCCGCGGGAGCACAGGACGAGACGACGGGGAGGACGACGGCCAGAAGGGCGAAGAGGGTGCGGTGTGTCATGGGATCCCCCCGTGCTGCGCACACGTGAGCTTGCGGAGTCGTGTCCGGCGCCGGCCCCCGGGCCGGCGCCCGCCTGACAGGATGCCACCCCCGGCCCTTCCGGGCCAGGGTGGGCGGGTATGTCGGTTCGGCACCGGAACCCTGCGGGCCGCATCGGGTTGCAGTGAGCCTCACTCCGAAACGATCCCCGAGGGCGGGCGAGACATGTCGGATCCAGGCTACAGGTGTGCCCGGGGCTCCTCCAGGTGAGGATGTCCCCGGAACCCGGACGGAAGGCTATGGCCACACTGGCCGTGGCCCTCTTCGTCCTGGCGCAGCCCCGCATGTTCTGCGCGGTGCACTGCCTGATCCTGGATCACATCGGTGGCGACACCGCGGTCCCCTCGGCGACCTCCGTACCGGGGCAACACCTCGTCGCCGACGGGGCCGCGGACGCCCCGGCCGTGGACATGGTGTGCGGGTTCTCGGGGACCATCCTCACGTCGGCGCCCGCGATCCCGGTGGGCTCCGTGGGACCCGCCACCCTCGCGGCGGTCGAGTTCCCGGTGTTCGGAGACGAGCCGCCCGAGGCCGGGATCGAGCTTCCCCTCTGGGCACCGGTCCCTGCGCCGCCGACCGTCGACACCCCGCCTCCCCGGGTCTGAGCCACCCTTCGAGCTTCTGAAGGCGAGCAGGCCGTCCCGCCACAGGTGAGATCCCGGGGGCCGGACGCCGCCGCTCGCGCTCCTGCCCATGCGATCTGACGGCACCCGTGCGCCATGGCCCACCGGGGGCCCGGGAGGTATCGATGACAATCGGCGGCATGAGACCGCTTCTATCCTGCATTGTGGCCGGCGCCCTGGCTCTCGGTCCGGCAGGCGTGTCCGGGCAACAGCGGCCCGACACCGTGCACGAGCACGGGGACACGCTCACACGCAACCCCATCCGGCTCGAGGCCATCACCGTCACGGCCGCGCCGGCGAAGCGCCAGCAACCCATCGCATCCATCAGCGTCGCGCCGGCCGTGATCCACCAGACTCCGGCCACCGACGCCTACGACCTCCTGCGTCAGACCGCGGGCATCGAGGTCCACGAACAGGGCCAGGGTCCGGGCTTCGCCTCCGACGCCTCGTTGCGTGGGTTCAGCTCCGACCATTCGACTGACATCGCGCTCTGGGTGGACGGCGTTCCCAACAACGAGCCCGTGAACGGGCACGCCGAGGGCTACAATGACTGGAGCCTCCTGTTCCCGCAGGCGATCAAAGCCGTCGATGTGATGAAGGGCCCCACGAGCGCGGTGTACGGCAACTTCGCGTTCGCCGGCGTGGTCAACGTGCAGACGCTGGAACGGATGCATGGCACGACGCTCTGGCTCGACCCCGGCTCCTACGGCCACGTCGGCGGCACGGTGCTCACGGGGTATGACCACGGCCGCGACGGGGGCGTGTTCGGTGTGCGCGCGGTGCACCAGGACGGCTGGCGCCCCAACAGCGCCTACGACCTCGATCAGGGTCACGGGCGGATCGTGCAGGCGCTGTCGAGCTCCGCCACCCTCGACGCCGGCATGGAGTTGTACCACACCAACTGGAGATCTCCCGGCTTTCTCTCCGAGAGCGCGTTCCAATCGGGCCTCTTCCAGCAGGTCGCGAACCGGACCGACGGCGGGTTCAAGAACCGCGCCCAGGAGCGCGTCAGCCTCAAAGTGCTGACCGGGCCCTCGCTCCTTTGGCGGACTACGCTCTACTCGACCCAGGGCCGGTGGCAGCTCTATCTGACCATCCCCCCGGAGCCGGGGAGCGGCGAGGGAACGGGGAGCCAGACGGAGGAGGAGGACCGTCGTTACGGGTTCGGGCTCACCAGCGCGCTCACCTGGTACCTGCCCCGGGCCCGGATCACGGTAGGCACGGAGGACCGCTTCGATCACGCGCACTACGAGAACTGGCTGACCACGGACCGCGTCCGCGACTCGGCACAGGCGCTGGTGACCGCGCACCAGAGCTCGGCGGCCCTCTTCATCCAGTCCGAGGAGGATCTGGGGCGGCGCCTGCGGCTTCGTCTGGGCGGACGCCTGGACTACCAGAACACGTCATCCACCCCCGACGGAGGCGCCACGAGCAGCCACGGCAAGTCGATCTTCTCCCCCAAGGCGGGCGTGCTGTACCGCCTTCCGGTGCACCTCGACCTCTACGCCAACGTCTCCCGGGGCTTCCGCTCCACCGACGGCGTCATCGAAGATCCCGCGCTTCCCTTCATCACCGAGTGGGCCTACGAGACCGGCGTGAAGCTGGAAGGGAATCGCGTCCACGGCAGCGTCGCGCTCTTCCGCATGGACGTGAGCAACGAGCAGACCTTCGATCCCATCACGTTGCGCGACGTCAGCGGAGGCAGGAGCCGACGCGACGGCGTGGAGGTCCAGGGCACGGCCGACCTCACGGCGGGTCTACGGGTCTCCACGGATTGGACGTTCACCAACGCACGCTACCAGCAGCTCATCACCGCGGACGGCGACACGCTGAACGGAGCCCGGGTCTTCAACACCGCCCGCTACACGGGTGTGGCTGCCGTGGAGCTCTCTCCCGGCGATGTGCCCTGGCGGCTGCGTGTCGGCACGAACGTCGTGGGACCCTACAGCCCCTTCGACGAGCCGGGCGTCGTCAGGCCCCCGTACGGGCTTCTCCAGGTCTCGGGGGGCTACCAGATGGGCCCGGTCTACCTGCAGGCGGGCATCCACAACCTCCTGGACACGAGCTATCGCGAGCTCGAGGCGGGCGGTTTCGTTTCCCCCGGTGCGCCCCGTGAGGTGTTCGCGACGTTGCGGTACCACTTCTGAACGAGGTACACACAGTGAGGTGATCCGGGCGCCTCCGGGCCAGGATGGGCACGCGCGTCGGCTCAGCGGCGGAACCCTGCGACGAGTGACCTGTCGGACTCCAGCCCGGCGTGGCGCCCCCAGACGCCGAGCGGCCCGCACCCGGTGGGATGCGGGCCGCCTGTGACCGCAGAAGGCGGTGCGCGCCCTGAAGGGAGCGCCGCGTCGCCTCCCGTCGCGGCGCTACCTGCCCCTGCCTCTGCCCCCCCGCGGCGGGTCCGCGCTCTCCTGCGTTTTACCGGCGTCCAGGTCGTTCCAGTTCAGGATGGCGTTGAAGCCCAGGGTGAACGTCCCCTGGGTCTGCCACCGCCAGAAGGGCCGGATGGCGAACATCACCACGTGGCCCTTGCCCATGGGCGCGTCCGCCACCTGCGCCTTGCCGGCCAGGGCCTGACCGCCGTCCAGCGTTCCCGAGAGCAGGATCTGGTTGGCGTTGTCGGGGAACTTCAGCACCACGCGGGCGCTCCCCTCGTTCAGGCTGATGCCGTACTGGCGCGCCATCTGCCGGAACTCGGCCATCTGGTCGGCTTCGGCGTTACCGCGCCCCCCGCGGCCCCCACGGGCCTGGGCGCTGTCGGTCTGCCACGGGCTCAGGCGGGGTCGCGTGGCCATGGGGTTGGTGTTCTGCCAGGGGCCACCGCCGCGGCCGAAGCCGAAGCCCCGACCGCGTCCGAAGCCGCCGCCCGCCGACAGTACCACGTCGCCCTTGAAGTAGACGGGGAGCTGCTCGCCGGCGTAGCCGTAGGCGATGGGGCTCCCCTTGTCGGCGAAGATGCCCCGGTCCACGGAGCCGGGAGCGATGAGCCCGGAGGCATCGTCCACGCTCACGCCGGGGGTGAGGCCGTACGACGGGAAGATGTTGGCCGTGGAGCCCTCGACGATGAGCGTGCCGCCGTCCTGCACGAACTTCGCCAGCGCCACAAGGCCGTCGAAGCCCATGCCGCCGCGGATGTCGTCGCTCTGATCCTCCACGCCCAGGTTCGGGAACTTGGCCGTCTTCTTGTAGGGCAGGGGCAGCTTGCCGGTGGTGGCCATGCCGTTGACCTGCGACTGCGCGCTCCCGCCCATGCTGGGCATGATGATGACGTCGTACTTCGCCTTCAGGTTGCCCTGCTTCAGCAGGTTGTCGCCGAAGTAGGTGTAGGGCACGCCGTAGGTGTCCATGGCGGCCCGGACCCATCCCTCGTCCTGGGTGCGCTGCCACGAGTGCACGTACCCGATGCGGGGCACGTCCAGCTCGTGGGTGGCCACGTCGGGCATGGCGCCTGCCCAGGCCCACAGGCCCAGGTCCTCGAGGCTGGTCTGGATGGCGGCGCGGTCGGCCTTCGGGATGATGAAGGCACCGGGGCCGAAGTGATGGCCGCCCAGGTCGAAGGCCTTCTCCGCCGCGAGCATGCGCACCTTGGCGTTGCGCATACGGAACGCCATGAGGTTGTTGTCGGCGGTGTTGTCCACCACGATGACGTCCCCGCTGCCGTTGATGCCGCCGGGCGCCCTGGTGGGATACGTCACCGCCGTCATGGGCTGGTCGAGGACGGCCTTGTCCTTGATCTCGTGGAGCACCAGGTCGCGCTGGAGCTGGAAGGTCCACCCGGTGTCGTCGTACGGTCGGGGGTTGGCCAGGCTGAAGCGCTGCAACGAGAAGTAGATGTCGGCCATGATGCGGAAGGGCTGGTCCGCCCGCACCACGTAGTCGCCCTTGTGCACCTGCACGCCCCCGGCGGTGAAGTCGCGGTCGGCGCGCTTGAACTCCAGGCCCTGGCGCATGAGGTCGTTGACGGCGTCCACCACGTCGGCCTTGCGGCGCTGGTCGGCGGGGAAGACCCACGCGTTGATGGGGCCGTCCTTGCCCATCTGCACCTGGCGCTGGTTCTTGAGCCAGTAGTTCTCCAGGAACCAGTTGGCGCGCTCCGCCGTGTACTTCAGCGAGAACAGGAGCGCCGACTCCTGGATGTTGGTGTTGTTCCGCGGACCCCACTGGATGGTCGGGAGCGGCGGGTTGGGCCGGAACCACTCACGGCTGGTGGTGGTGGCCCCCACCCGCATCGTGCGGTTCTCCGGGCCGTAGCTCGCCACCTCGTAGAAGCGGCCGATACCGTTGTGGGCGTGGGCGATGGTGAACATGTAGTTGGGCGTCCAGCCGTCGTAGAAGCCGTACGTCCACACGCCGGGCACGCCGCGCTTGGTCATCTCGATGACTTCGTTGTTCGCCAGCGCCCACCACTCGTCGATGGTGATGGCGTCGAAGGACTCGTTGTACGGCCCGGTCCCGGTTGAGGCGTACAGGTAGGACTGAGCCTCGTGCAGGTCGTGGAGGATGGTGGGTGTCCACTCGAGCCACGTCTTCGTGATGTTCTTGGTGAGATCGAGGAACTGGCCCATGCCGTCCCGGTTGTCGTCGTGGGCCACGTACTTGCCCCAGTAGACCAGGGGGAGCCGGGCCTCACCCCGGGGGCGCGCCTTGTTGAAGTAGTAGGTGTCCACCTCCTTCTCCCGGCCGTCCACCTCGATGACCGGCGTGATGAAGGTGATGATGTGGTTGCGGATGGCCTGGATGAACGGCGTCTCCTCGACCACCAGCCGATACGCCAGCTCCTGGAGCATCTCCGGGCCGCCGGTCTCCGGCGAGTGCATCCCCGCGGTGACCCAGTAGATGGGCTTGCCCAGCCTGTTGATGATCTCCTGGGCGCGGGCCTCCGAGGTCACCCTCGGGTCGGTGAGCTCGTGGAGGTATCCCTTGTAGGTGTCGAGGTTCGCGATGGTCGCCGAGTCGGCGATAGCCATGACGATCATCTCGCGTCCCTCTTCGCTCCGGCCGATGGACCAGACCCTGGCGCGGGGCGACGCGGCCGCGATGGCACGCATGTACTTGTGGATCTGGCTCGCGTACGTGAGCTCTCCCGGCGTGCCGACGATGCGCCCGTTGAACTGGAGGGGCGTGGGCACCGTGGCCGAGGCCGGCAGATGATCGACGAGCTCGGTGGTGATGCGCGAGTCCTGCAGGTACTCCTTGATCAGGCGTGTGTACGCCGTGTCGTCGGGCTGGGTCTGGGCCCGCACGCGCGCTGCCGGAGCGAGAGCCGCGGCCGCGAGCAGCAGAGCGGCCAGCCGGCCCACCGGGTGGGTGAAGCGGGACATCGGGATACTCCCTGTGACGTGGATCGGGGGGAGGACACCGGGAGGGCCTGCCTTCGATCATGGGTGTACGACACCTGTCGAAGACGCGCAAGGGACGAGACGGTCCGCCCGGGCTCGGGAGCCCCGGGGGAGGGCTTCCCGCGGGACTCGCGCCGCCGCTACTCCGTGGTGGCTACGGTCACCTCCATCACCTGCAGGTCGTCGAGGAACAGGGCGGGATCCACGAACCCGGCCTGGGTGTGGAGCCCTGGGCGGCGGGTGTCCTGCCACCGGAGGAGCGCGGCCGCCGCGGGGGCTGCGGTGAGCGCGTACGCGTCCGGGTGGTAGAGGCGGATCGCCAGACGCTCGCCTGTCGTGGCCTCGGCCTGGAGGAGGACCGCCGAGCCCCCACCCGACTCGCCGAAGGTGGCGAGCCCCCAGCCCAGGAAGTCCGCCCAGCACCTGCGCGCCAGGGGCAACGCCCATGCGCCGAAAGTGGCCACGGGCATGACGATCCAGTCCGTCACCGGACCGAAGCCTGCCACGAAGAACCCCAGGTCCTCGAGATTCGGGAGCGCGTCGCGCACCTCCAGCAGCTCCGGGAGGAACATGGGCACGCACGTGGCGGACCCCAGGGGGGGGCCGAAGTCGAAGCTCCGCGCGTAGCGGTATCCCCGTACCCAGGTGCCGTTTACCAGGAGGCGCAGCTCTGCCTCCGCCAGGTCGTCCAGGAACTCCTCCCGGGTGGCGGCGGAGAGGCGCAGGGCCGACCAGTCGATCTCGAAGCGTGCCGCGACCCATGCCCGCCGGAGCGGCATACGCGCAGCCGCGTGCCGGACCAGGGCGCCGGGCACACCGGGGTGCACGCCTCCGTCGGTGACGAAGCAGCACCCCTTTTCGAGGATGCGCGGAAGACGGCACTTGAGGGCATTGCGCTTCGTGGCGACCGATGTGTTCAGGTCGAACCAGTCACATCCCGCTTCGAGCGCCGCGTCGGCCAGGGCTTCCGTCTCGGGGACGGTGGAGGAGGCCACCACGAGGACGTCCCAGGACTCGAGGAGAGCGGGGAGGTTCCGGACGTGTCGGGCATCCACGGGGGCCCAGTCGACGGACCCCGCTCCCGCGAGGAGCCCCAGACCGCGAGCGGTGGCTTCGGCGCGCCGGGAGTCGCGTCCGAGGATCAGGAGATCGGAAGGTGTGTGGCGGCGCAGGAGCCCCGCCAGCATCCGTCCGGCGTTGCCGTACCCGCCCAGGACCGCGATGCGCATGTGGCCTCCGCCCGGGGTGAGAGGGTGGTGGTGGCGGGCAGGGTCTCCGACACAGGTCGCCGGGCGTCTCCGGCCCCGGCGGCGTGTCTCCTAATCTGTCAGTCTCGGATCGGACCCTCCAGCATGCCCTCGACGGGCTCCTCCCGGGCGCCGTTCTCGTCGCACACGGCGAAGGTGGACTCCTCGGTCCCGTAGAGCGCCACGGCAGCGTACTCGCCGCGCTTGTCGAGGATGAAGAAGCGCAGATCGAAGTTGGGCAGGCCGCGGCTGTTCTTCAGACGCGCCTCGATGGTGTTGGCATGCACGCGCTTCAAGGCCGCCATGCCCGCGTCCTTCGGGCTCATGCCGCGGCGCATCTGCTCGACGATGAAGAACGAGCAGAGGTTGAACAGGTTCGCCTCGCCGCGGCCGGTGGAGCCGCACGCGCCCACGTCGTTGTCCACGTACTGGCCCGCACCGAGGATGGGCGAGTCGCCCACGCGCCCTGGGATCTTCCAGGCGAGGCCGCTGGTGGTGGTGACGCCGCAGATGTCGCCCGTGGCGCTCACCGCCTCGACGCTGGTCGTGCCCCAGAACGAGTGCATGGGGATGAGGCCGTCGCGCACCATGGAGAGGCCGGCGTCCAGCGCGGCGTCGACGAAGGCGCGCATGCGCTCGCCGGCTTCCCGGGGGTCGGTGCGGTGACGCCCGTCCGTGCGCAGGCCGGCTCCGGTGGAGCGATGAGCGCCGTTGCGATATGACGCACCTCGTCCGCTACCACCAACGCCGCCGCCGGCCCCGCGTTCGCCCCCGCCGCCGTGCCCACCCGTCCGCCCCATCCCCTTCAACCGCTCCTCGGGGTCGAGCCAGTGGCCCGGATCCACCCGCCGCCGCCACTCCAGCCAGAGCTGGCGCGAGCGCTCGGTGTTCAGGTCGGCCTCGATCTCGAACCCCAGCTCGCGGGCGAAGTCCTGGGCACCCTTGCCGGCGAGGAGGTGGTGGTCGGTGTACTCGGCCACCGCCCGGGCCACCCTGGAGGGAGTGCGCACGCCTTCCAGGGCGGCCACGCCGCCGGCCCACTTCCGGGGTCCGTGCATGCAGCAGGAGTCGAGCTGCACGACGCCGTCCGCATTGGGAAGACCCCCGTACCCGATCCCGGTCTCCTCGGGGTCGAGCTCGGGGATGTTCACGCCCGCCACCAGGGCGTCCAGCACGTCCTCGCCGGCGGTGATTCCCCGGAACGCCCGCTCCACGCTGCTCTCGGGCCCCCCGTTCTTGAAGCGGATGCTGCTGATGTCGGCGACGATGACGGGGCGCGTCGTCCGCCTCACCAGAACCTCGGGGGCACGCTCCGGGAAGGCGGTGAGGGCGGAGGGGGCGGCGGCGACGGCGAGGCCGGCGGCGCTGGTCTTCACGAAGTCACGGCGTTCCATGGCATTGGATCCTGCGGGCGAGAGCGGCACGACGGTAACGAAGGGGGACACGA
>Ga0315535_1000108_pt1 | contig 51467 bp, 47 predicted proteins | sample SalMarSW160220MG_2_FD_203092 | JGI IMG/M metagenome (GOLD analysis project Ga0315535, IMG submission 203092) | Salt marsh sediment microbial communities from the Plum Island Ecosystem LTER, Massachusetts, United States - Salt Marsh Sediment SW1602-20 ... | reverse complement strand
CTTTCATGTATAATCTGATATTCCCTACAGTATCGACATGTCGGTACCCTTTAACTAAAGCTTGTTTGATTGTTTGAATATCTTTGATTCCTATTTCCAAGACCGCTGGTTCTTGGTTTTGGGTTCGAGATGTTGAAAGTATCGTTGCCATAGCGTCAATTTGTTTGACTGTTGACGCTTGATGAATAACCTCTGGATAAATCCTCATTATCGGATATGATTTAAGGTATGCTTCCTTTAATTCCTCGTCTGTTGGCAAGCTGTAAGCATCTCGGCTGTTAATTAGTGCGTGTCCTAAAATCTGGTCTATCCAGTTTGAGTTTATTCCAGCTTTTTCTAAGTCCGTTTGAAGCTTCTTTCTTAAACTATGTGCTGACATCTTATCTTCATTTACACTTGCAAAAGCCTCTCTTATTACCGAAGATAAAGAATGCCTAGAATACCTTTTTACTTTTCCTCTTGCCCATACTTTGAATAAAGGACTGTCTTTTGAGATAATCTCAGGTTCTACGTTTCTTGAATCTGTGGAACCTTGTTTTCTTGCTTTCAAATATTGTTTAAGTGCCTGAATTGCTTCTTCGCCTATAAATGCCTTAGCCAAGAGATTTGTTTTCTCTGTTAATACATTAATTTGAATTATGGAGTCTCCGTTTTCTAGTTGCTTGGATATATCTCCATAGTTTAGTCGCCTGACATCGCTAACCCTTAATCCTGAGTCTTTTATGAACAACATTAGTGCTTTGATGGTTAGCTTATTTCTCTGACGTTTATTGCTTAACACTTTAAGGATAGCATCCTTAGTTGCTCTCTTTACTCCATTGCTATCTCCCTTGGGATAATCGCCTTTTCGCATGATCAAAGGAAAATAATGTATCTCAAAAAAAGACCTAATTGACGCAAAATATATTTGTCTGGTTGCTACAGCATAGCCCTCAGCTTTTTTCTTTGCCAAGAATGCTAAAAGTAAACTCTCAACTCTACGTTGAATTCTTCTATCAGGGTTCAGTAAATCTTGCTGTCTTTGCACTACTAGTTGGTCAGGTGTTTTACCTATGAAGGACAAAAATTCATTAAAATATTGCTGGTATCTTTGCTTGGTTCCTTCTTCTCTATTGGCTAATTCGTTTTGCCAATATTGCATTGCGGAGGGCGCTTCAGTTTTTATGGGTAAACCCTCCTTTGGTGTATTGGACTTTTCGTTTGGTGTGTTGGCTTTTTGAAATCTTCTGTTGTTTGCAACAGGGGTTTGGGCTGGTGTAGTGGTAGTAACCCGCCTTCTGTTGTTGTGGCATTCGGCTAATCGGGCTACCTGCACCTTCCGGTAGAGACTTCATCGGCGCTGTTTGCCCTTTCCACTTGTAGGACGGCCGTTTCACCGTTTCCAAGCTAGCGGACTCGACATCACAAATGTGTCATGGCCATATCCAGTTGGACGTTTCGTTTCTGCTCCGTTGCCAAGCCTCTCGACTTGTACCCTGAGGGTACTGCAATTCTACATGTGGGCGGAGTTTCCTCAGACCCTTTAGGGTCCGAAAGCCACACACCAACACGCCAGCCCAACTCAATTTGCGCAGTCCCAACCAATAAAGATAACCTCCAGAATCTGTAATCTTGCCTTCATATAATAAAAAATTAAAAAAGAGAAAAATCCATAAAATTTAGAATTTTTTGATGCTCTTTTAGAGAGCCAAAACCAATAATTAAGCGCCCAACAGAACATAGTCCATGAAACGTGTTATCCTCATAACAGGTACGCCATGTGTGGGAAAAACCACAATTGCAAAGATCCTGACCGATAGGCTCAACGCGGAATACATTAACTTAACTAATTATGCCAAAACCCGTAAATTAACACTTAACGATGATAAAGAACGCCAAACAACAATAATTAACGAAAAAGCTATGCGAAAAGAACTGGAAAAAACAATTCAAGATTCAACCAGTCAGACGATTATCATTGATGGGCACTACGCTCCAGCTGTTACCCCAGGTGAGTTTGTTAGCAACGTTTTTGTTTTGCGGCGAAATCCAAAAGAACTCAAAATCTTCTTGCAAAAACGTGGGTATACAGGAACTAAGCTTTGGGAAAACCTCTCCGCTGAGATTCTTGACAGCTGTCTAATTGAAGCCGTTCAAACCCAGCAAGGGAAAGTATGCGAAATCGACGCCACCTCAAAAAGTGTGGATGAAGTCGCAGCTGAAATACTAGATGTTTTGGGTACCCCTGAGAAATGTTGCCTTGGATTTGTAGATTGGCTTGGAATGCTAGAAAAAGAAGGATTAACCGATAATTACCTTAGATTTTAAGGTTTAACGTAAGCTTCCGAGTTTTTGCTTAGTTAGCAACGTGATTTTTCGGCGATTGCTATAGGATTTTGCATGGTCACTGAATTTATCGCCTATCATTATTGGGCTTGACATACCCACATCGTCAGATGCTGAATCCAAATTAATAATGACATTTACGCCTATTGTGCGATTCCAATCTCTAACCCAGACACCCTGCTCAAAACGCCCTTTTTGCACAATCAAATCAAAGTGACGGAGTATACCGCTATGACCTTCTAATTTGGCATTTTCATAATTTAATTTGTAACCTTCTTTTTTGAAGTACTTAATTGCTAATTCGATTAAACGATTTCTTGGTTTTACCTGACCTTCATTACTCATGACGCTCGCTCTCTTATCCCTACTAAACAGTTATCTGCTCGTATGTGAAAAAGGTTTTCGGAAGCTACCATCAATGGGCGCCACAGTGATAGTAAAATGCACCAAATGCGGGGGTTTTATGCTTGCTGCAAAGGCACAGAAAACTAAAATTTGCCCTTACTGCGGGACTAATGTGAACCTTTTGCGTGCACAAAAAGTTGCATCTGCAAATACAGCCAAAGAAGCGTCAGAAATTCTCAAACATCTAAAAAGTGAAAAAGGCTTCACCAAAAGCTAACGTATATGCCGAAGCATTTCACAAGTTTTGCAAAGATCCAAAGCAGAGGGCTCCCCACATTCAATGCAGGTCCTAAAGCTTTCTTTTTTCACAGTCTCTTCGATGGCTGGACGCAGTCGCTCCATAGCTTTGAAAACCGTGAATTTGGTTCCCGCATGCTTAGCTTCCATACAGTTGAGCATTCCTCGAATATCATTGCGTAATGCTTCGGATGCATAAGGACATGGAGTGTCCTGGAAAGCGATTTTTTTAACATAAGCGTAGAGAGCACTTTCTTTTTCAGGAATTTCACAAAAGGGCTTGATTTTCTGCACAAACAAAGGATGTACTTCACTTGTGACTGGTTTTTCTTTGGCTAAGCGTGCGATGTCACCGTGAAAAATGTTCATAAGCTCCGTTTGAACTTCGTCATCTAATGTGTGTCCAGTTGCGATTTTGTCAGCTTTAACTTGCTTTGCACCTGCGTTTATAGCTCTTCGCCGCATTACACCGCAATAAGCGCAAGCAGTAAGTTCGGTTCGGCCTCTTTCACGAACACGGGCGATCATTTCATCAAGCGTAAAACCGTACAATTCCTTGAAAGAAACAATATGTTGAGGAACCTCAAGTTTCTTGCATAAAGCGGAAGCAATTTCCAAAGCTTCGTCACGATATCCTTTGATGCCTTCATCCACTGTGACAGCTGTCAGAGTGGTTTTAGGTCGGAACTTCCTAAGCTTCGCCAATATGTAAAGTATGCTAAGGCTGTCCTTGCCTCCTGAAACAGCCACTGCCAGATGATCGTTAAAGTTTAACATATGGTAATGGGTAATTGTTGCGCGAACTTTGGCTTCTATGGATTGGGTAAAGCATTTCTTGCACAGACGCTCCCCTGAGTACTGTCGAAAAAAGAAAGCTGGACGAGTTTTGCAGCAAGTGCAAGTTTTAGGTTCCATGGTTTTTGATTGGGTGCATAACTAAATATATATTGTCACCCGTCAACATCACCCGAACCATATACTTTTTGTTTTATAGAGTTTTTTTCCTTATGTCTTAGTCGTATCCGCATTCGGGACAATCTTCAACATTAGAGTCTATTCTAGCCAAACATTCTGGGCAATACTTTTTAGCTACTTTGTAAGAATTCGGTTGCGCCACAAGGACACAATTCATATTGATTTCTAAATGTTTAAAAGCTTTTCAAACTCTGCTTTTTTAGGCGTTTTGCGAGAATCACTAAAGCGCCAAAACTCGAAGAAAACATGAAATGAACCTGGGGCTATTAAACTGAGGCTATTTAGGTAAAAAGTATACAGGCAAATTGTAAAAAATGCACAAAGGAGAACATCTTTAAGTTACTATCCTATCAGGCAAGCTCAGCCAAATTTTTTCTTGTTCAATATTCTCTTTTATTTTAAGTGGCAAAGTCACCGTAAAAGTTGTTCCTTTATTCAATTTTGTTTTTACTTTTATGGATCCTCCATGAGCTTCAACAATACGTTTACAAAATGCCAAACCAAACCCCATTCCTTGTGCCTTCGTCGTTATCAATGGCAAAAAAAGCTTTGGCAAAATATCATCTGGAATCCCTATGCCGTTATCTTTGAATGCAATCTCCACGTAATCTGTTGATAGGCAACTCGTGATTTCGAGTTTTCCTTTATCAGACATGGCGTCAAGTGCATTCTCAATTAGATTAATGAAGACACGCATAATCTTTTCAGCGTCAACCGAAACCCAAGATTCATCATGAACAAGGTTAACAATTTTAATTTGTTCTGGAACCTTTATCATTCCAATAGTCAAATCAATAATATACGGAACTGAACATTTTTTGAGGCTCAAATGCAGTTCCCTTGAATAATCTAGTAGATCATTGATGATTTTGTCTGAGTGGTTAATAGCTCTATCAAGGATTTCTAGCATTTCTTGAGATTGTGCTTCAGAAATTGATGGATCTTTCTTTTTCAGGTAATATGCTGCGTTCTTAATCGCTGCTAAAGGATTGCGGAGGTCATGACCAACCATTCCAGCTAATTCACCTATAGTTGCTAGACGTTCAGATTTGACCAATCGTTCATTAGCACTCTTTAACTGGGCAGTTCTCAATTCAACTAAACTTTCCAAGTGTTTAGAATAGTTGTTTACCTTACTTTCCAAGACCTTTCGCTCGGTGATGTCTTCAAGTTCAGCTACAAAAAGACTGGGTTGTCTATTCTCATTTGGCACCCCGCTAACCATTATTTTTGCGTCAATCACAGTTCCGTCTTTTTTAACGTATCGTTTTTCAATCGTGAAAGATGATATTCTGCCGTTTTTTAGATCACTCATTTTCAGAATGCTCACTTTGAGATCACTTGGATAAGTTATGTCTTTGTAGGTTAGTTTCTGCAGTTCCTCTTCAGTGTAGCCTAGTATTTTGCAGAATGCTTCATTTGCGCTTAAGAAGCGGTTATTATCATCTGATGTTGCAATTCCGATTTGAGCATTGGCAACTATTGCTCTTAATCTATTCTCACTTTCTTTTAGAGCTTCTTCGGCTTTTTTATGTTGAGTAATATCTACGGCTATGCCTCTGATACCAACAGTTTTGCCATCAACAATGATTGGTTTACTGTAAGTCATTGTTGGACAGATGCTGCCATCTTTTCTAACAAAAAAGTACTCTTTGTCAGTGGTAGGTTTATTTGCGATTATTCTTTTGAATTCTTCTTTGGCTTTCTTTTTGTCTTTTTCTTCAATTATATCGAAAACGCAAATCCCTTTGTCAAAATCAGCTTTTGTATAGCCAGTTATTCTAAATGCGCTTTGATTTGCGTAAATTAATTTACCATAAATATCCGTCTCAAAAACGATTTCGGGCAGAGAATCCGCAAGATTCCTGTGCTTTTCTTCACTTTTTCTCAATTTTATTTCAGCTTTCTTCCGTTCAGTGACTGGCACTGCTAGTTCTATTGCAGCTATCACGTTTCCATTTTTATCTTTTAGAGGGTTAACTCTTAGCTCAATCCAAGTTTTTTCACCGTTCTTATCTACTGTTTCAAATTCATGGACATCTAAAGCTGCGTTTTGCTCAAAAACTTTCTTAACCCCGCAATCAGGACAAACTGAATTTAGCCTGTTAAAGGTCTGGTAGCACTTCTTGTCAGGTAAAACACCCAAATCGTTAAGACGCTTATTAGCCCAAACGACACGGTAGTCCTTGCCGATTATGGCCAAGCCAGCATCAATGCTTTCCGCTACTCTTTCAAGAATCTCATTTTTCTGTTTAAGTTCGTCTTCAGCTTCCTTTCGTTGGGTAACGTCACGGCTTACACCCAAAATAGAGTAAGGTCTTCCATCTTGGTCATGAAGAACGGAAAAGTTGACTTCAGTAAGAACAACTGAACCATCTTTACAAGGTTGCTGTAATTCAAAATAAGAAGAAGGAATTTTTCCAGTTTCATTGAAGACTTTCATCCCCTCAAATACTTTTATTGCTGAATCCGGAGATAGAGCTTCAGAAATTGATTGTTTCATTACTTCTTCGGACGTATAGCCTCTCAACTGGTAGACTGATGGGCTAACATATGTGAAATGACCCTCTAAATCCATTGTCCAAATAACATCATGCATATTATCTGCTAACAAGCGGTAATGTGACTCGCTTTGAATCAGCGTCTTTTCAGCCCGTTTACGTTCGGAGACATCCCAGTAAATGGCCACGATGTTGTTGTTTGATAGTTTAAACACCCAGTTTTCACGCCACGAGCCATTTTCTCGATCATCTTGATATATCGCTGCGGGAAAATGTTCTGTTTTCCCACTGTTCCAAACACGTTTGAAAACCTCAAAAATGCCAAATTTTTTTACACCAGGAAAAACTGCAGTAACGCATTTTTCTAAAATCTCCTTTTTATCAATTTTTTCAATCTGTTCAGCGGCGGCATTAAAATCTTTAATAATAAAATCTTCTCCATAATCAACTGCCTCGTAGATTGCTACAGCCATAGGTGTGTTATTGAATAGTTGGCTAAAACGTTCTTTTTCACTGTATGACGTTGTACTAAGGCGATTTTGATCTACTAATCGCTTAATTCGATGAGCCAATTCTCCATAAACTGTCTCTAGATTGTCTTGCTTGAAGTATCCATCTGCTCCGAGATTTAGAGCTTCGATAACTACTTCTTCTTTGCTTTTGCCTGTAAATAGAATGAATGGGATTTCGTTTTTTGCTTCACGTAACTCTTTAAGGAACTGTAAACCGTTTTTTTTGGGCATCCCATACTTTGAAACCACAACATCATATTTTCCGGTTGACAGTTTCTTGAAGGCTTCATCAACACAACTTGCACTTTCGAACTTAAAGTTGGGATTCAATTCAGTTAGAATGCGTTTCGAGATTTCTATGATAGATGGATCATCGTCAACATGTAGAACTCTCATTGCATTATTCTTTGCAGCAGGCAAATTTGGTAATTCTATACACTCCTTTCAGATTGAATGTTGAACTAATCATCTCTCAATCAAATACCGCCAATTTGTTTATAATTAATTTATGAATTCAGGATCCATAAAATTATTCAAATGTAAAGGTTATTGATCATTCTCTATGTTACTACATCTTTGCATTTCTTGCAATATTAAATCCAATTCGCCCTCACGGTATTTTACAATAATCTTTACGAAAAAGATCTTGTTTAGAGAGTTTTCCTGTTATATCTTGGAATAATTCAGGGAAATCTCTTAGCCATTGCTTGTAATAAATTCTTATCGAGACTTCAGTTGTTTGAAGAACTAGCGCTACTTCTCTTTGTTTCTTCGGATCACCATACCTATGACCCAAAAGATAAAACAACCCTCCCAATGGGCACCTCAAACTCTTTCCGTTTCCAAACAAGAAATTTTTTCTGTAAGCTTTATTCATTATTTTGATTACATCGCTAGTTATTTTTCCTGAAATTTTCTTGTCTGACCAAAGCATTTCACTAAAAATTTTAATATTTTGAACTTTTTTGAGTGATTGCCCAATATATTCTATATCTGGCGATATGATACTTCTCAAATTCGAGTCAAATGATTTGTGTTCTGTTTTTTTTGCAGGATTGTTCGTTAAGTTCGAAAAATCCACTGCGAATTTGCTGGTTTCGTCTACTATTCCTTTCAGCGAGTTTTGCTTGTTATTGCCCTTGGGGCTGCTCTTTTCAATCAATTTTTCTATATTCCAACCTTGATTAATTCCATGTCATCGATCGTTTTTTAAAGATTTTATTGGAAACTTGTTTTCTTGCCCAATAGCTTTTTTGATCTGGCTTGGATAAAATCGGCAATGGTGTCTTCAGTTGTTGTCTCATTGGCTTTCTGTTCTTCAATTTTATTTTTTATTGTCATCGTTAATTTTTGTAAATCAACTGGTTTGATTAAGTAAGCAACTGCACCGTCATTTAAAGAATCAACTGCATTTTTCAGTATCGGATATCCAGTGATCATTATCTTCAATGTCTTTGGAGAGATCTCTCGCAGTTTTTTAAGAAGGCTCGTTCCTTCCCCATCTGGGAGCTTGATATCCAAAATTGCCATATTGTAAAAACTTTCATAGGACTTTTCAATCGCTTCTTTTATAGTATTAGCTACTGCAGTTTGGTACCCTTCGGATTCTAAAACCATGCTTAAGGATCTAGCTATCTCCTTGTCATCGTCAACAATTAGGATACTTGGTCTTTCTTGCACTACAAGTTCACCTCCTGATGTTTCCCGCTCTGCACAATTCGCGTAATTTTCTTACTTGATACGGAAAATTTATGGGTAGTTCTGCTTCAAATTTGATCCCTAATTTTTTGCAAAACAGTTCTAATATTGTTTCTTCGAGTAATACTGCAGCCCCCATAATTTGTCTTCGCCCAAAACCCATTAGGTTTCTTAGCTCCTCCGAGAAAAATTCAGGTCTTTTAGGCGTTTCGCTTAACGGGTAGTTTTGCGTGTCCAAATAATTAATAATAATATTTGCGTTTCTTTCTCCCAAACAATATATGATCGTTTCTTCGATAACCTGTACCAATAGTTCATCGAAGTCGTTTACTGTTAGGGAAATTGCCAAAGTGTACACCATATCGCGATAGTTATGATTAAACCTAATTTACAATATATAAAAAATGTGAATTTGTAATCTCAAAAACTTTTAGCGCACAACGCTAATACGAAGTAGACTAAAGCCGCAGAGCGTAGTTAATTCTGACACGAATAGCTATCCTACGCAGATAAGTTTTTCTTAAGTTATAGCGGAAAACATTTTTAGTTAAAGATTGAACAGAAATTGATTGAACAAATCCCCGATAAAAAATTAGATGAAGAAAAAGCCAAAGAGGTTTAAGAATAGAAAAAATGGGTTAGGTAAATAAACGATGTCACATTAAAGTTCTATTTCAGCGGAACAAAATGGCAATTAAACCCGTCAAGAACGCTGATACCCGAGAAATCATCTATACAAACATGAAATGGAAGCAGCTAGCTACTCTCAGAGAAAAAGCTAATCCAATAATGACAGCGTTAGAAAAATATCATTTAAAGGCAATTGTTCACGGAAGTATAGCAAGAGGCGACGTTACAGGTAGCAGTGACATCGACATCTTTATTCCTGAAGTTCAAAACAGTTTCTTGGTAGAAACTGCTCTTCAACAAGCTAAAATCTCTGTAAATACGCGTTTTGTTGTTCAGGCAACACCCAACTATGCCATGAAAGCCCATATCGAAATCGACGAATCAACAATTGTTTCTTTCCCTCTTATGCAAATGCGTCGAGTTGAACGCGAATTCTACAGGTTTGGCGGAGAAATAAGCCTAAGCCAGCTAAAAGCAAACCTTCGGGTACCCGGAGTAGACAAACGTTTAATGCTTATTGAACCAACCAAAAAAGGACACATAGAGAGCACTATCGTCGACAGGGAAGAATTCGTCGCAAAAATCATAGGAGCGTCATCCGAAACAGTCTTAGACAGAGTTCATACACTCATGAAACGCGACACTGTTGGAAGGACTGGTGTATTTATAAAAAGAGAATTGTCACCTGATGAAACTTTTGAACTATCACTTAAAAAGGTGTCAGAGATAAATCCTGCTGTTAGGCGAAGAATGAAAAAAGAAGTTTAGGAAGGATAGTAGATGAGTTCCTTTTCTTCCAGCAACTGCTGGATTTTGTCGACTGCTTCGTAAACTTGCTCTTCCTTCTTTGCGCCAACACACACAAGCTTGCCTGCACTAAAAATTAAGAAAACAACTTTGGGTTCTGCCATCCGAAACACTGCACCTGGGAACTGCTCGGGCTCATACATGACCCGTTCAAGTTTATAGACGAGGCTTTCAAGGTCGATTTCTCCTCCAAGTTCAGCTGATGCAACGATGTTTTGGATTTTGACGATTGGCTTTTCTGTGATTTGGATGCCTTCGCTTCGGAGTTCCTTAACGACTTTTTCTACTGCGCTGCGGCTTTCTTTTTCAGATTTAGCGCCTGTACATACCATTTTGCCTGTACCGAAAATGAGGGTGGCTGTTTTGGGTTTCTTGAGCCGAAAAACCAAGCCCGGAAAAACGGAGGGGTTATATTCTGTTTGTGGAAATTTCTCCACGATTTTTTGCAGATCGATTTTTTGGTTAAGTGAAACTGAAGCAACTATGTTTTGAATCGAAATGATTGGTTTTCGTTTACTCATGTCAATTCACGGTCACGGTTAGAGTATTTAAATTAACAGAGGAGTATATAAAGCATCTATTTATAAAGCCTTAAAAAAGGCTTTATAAAGTCGTTGTCCGGTAGAAGTTAATGCTAACTCTATGGAGCATTATCTCTGTATAGTGGGTATCTCAGAAGTGCTACGATTCCACCTAGTGAAAGCAGTTTTGCGCCTGCTTCATGTTCAGTGCTAACAACGGTTATTGCTGCGTTTCGTTTTTCCACCTGTCGCATCAAGTCATCTAGTTTGAGTCGTTGCGCTTCGTTGGCTTCCCGAAGAGTAGTGTCTGCAATTACCAACTTCTCTACTGCTCCCATTATCACCGCGTTCTCCACTGCTGTCAACCCGTACGTAACTGTACCTTCTTCCTTGCCTAACCGTTTCATCACTTCCTCTATGGTTTCGGTTTCTTCAACAATTCTCAGCGTATGCGCGGCTTTTAACAAAACGCCTGAACGTAACGCTTCACCTATGCCTGCCGTCCCTCCATTGTTTACGCTCTTAACATCGACCACAGATTTGGCCATTTCATGAGATTCTTCGTCTAAAAATTTTACAAAATCGTTCTTAACAAACCCAGCTCCTATGATAACGATTGGATTATGGTTTTGCGCCCATAATTTGTTTAAGCTATTAACTGCAAGTCGGAAGTAGCCTTTGGTAGCTTCAACGCGTTTATCTGCCTCTTGCTTTCCAGGCAACCTCATACGTTGGTCCACGCGAGTTTCATAGCCGTATTGTCTTGTTTCAGCTATTGCAAAGCCTTCGTCGTCAATAGAGATTATGAGCATGGGTTTTTCGGTTTCACTTGCGTGTGTCAGGCGATCAAGCAGGTGTTTGGGCCATTCTTTTTTTACAATAGTTACAGGTTGGTTTAATGCAACGCTAATCGTGTGATGTGCGCCTGTGGGAATAATATCTGGAGCATGACAAATTAATCCATGAACACGCAGTTTGCCCAGGAATTTATCCCAACTAACCGAAATTACCTTCACACCCATGAAAGCTGCAACCCTTTCACCACTTTTGGGTCGTGATCCTTCAGTATCGCTTTTTATTGCCCTTGAACTATAAGCATAAACTTCATCATCCGTAAAGATTACGTTGTAGAGATGCCAAAGATCATCTGGTGAATCAGGTACCACTTTGACAAAATCTTGCTGCAGGTTCTTTTCGATAATTTTCAACAGAGCACGTCTCGTTAAGCTTAGGTGAATGCACAATGAGGTAAAAATATACTGCGGAAAAATCAAGGTTTATAGGAAGAAACAAAAAAATAAGGCAGGGAAGAAAAGACTTCCCGATTTTGACTCTTAATGAATCAGTTGCAGTAGGTTGAGAAACAGCGGGATAAAGACGATTGAGAGAGTACTAAGTAGTTTTATGAGTACGTGTAGACTTGGCCCTGCAGTGTCTTTTAGTGGGTCTCCTACTGTGTCGCCGACAACTGCTGCTGCATGTGCGGGGCTTCCTTTGCCGCCGAAGTGTCCTGCTTCAATGAATTTCTTTGCGTTGTCCCATGCACCTCCACCTGTGTTCATGAACAGAGCAAGTGGTACTGCTGAGAGTGTGGCTCCAATTACGAGTGCACCAACGGCTTCAGGTCCTAATAAGACGCCAACAACAATTGGAACGATAACTATGATCAATCCTGGAAGTACCATGCCTCTAAGTGCAGATTTTGTGCTTATGTCAACTGCTCGGCCGTAGTCGGGTTTACCTGTTCCGTCCATGATGCCGGGTATTTCTCGGAATTGACGTCTAACTTCTTCGACCATTTCTGCTGCTGCTTTACCAACTGCACTAATGGCTTGGGAACTGAAAAAGAAGGGGAGCATTGCACCGATGAATCCCGCGATTAACACTGCCGGGTTGGAAATGTCGACAACGAAATTGACGCCCGTGATTGCTGTAACTTCTGAAGCGTAAGTTTGGAATAACAATTGCGCTGCTAGCAGAGCTGAGCCGAGTGCAAACCCTTTTGTGAGGGCTTTAGTTGTGTTTCCGACTGCATCAAGTGCTTCCATTGTTTCTTCTGCTCCACCTTCTCCGGACATTTCTGCAATTCCTGCTGCGTTGTCAGCGATTGGACCAAACCCGTCGAGGGCTAAGACCATGCCCATGACTGCGAGCATACCCATGGTTGCAAGGGTTGTTCCGTAGATACCGCCAATAAACGGATCAATGAATGAAGGGTGAGTTGCGTTCCAAGAAACCGCAAATTGTGTACCGAAGAAGTACGAAACAATCAACGCGATTACTAGTGAAACGATTGGTAAAGCGGTTGTCTCTAGCCCAACTGCAAAACCGGTAATGATGTTAGTTGCTGAGCCTGTTTCGCTGGCTTTTGCAATTTTGAATACTGGACTACGGTTAGCTCCTGTGTAGTAGTCTGTAATATAGTCGATTGCTACACTTGCTGCTAGACCCGCAAGTAATGCAAAATACAGGTACAAGAAGGTCATGGAGAAAGATCCTTCGCCTAATAGAAAGACGGTTGCAAACAAGAACAGTATGCCTGAAACGATCGTCGTGACCATGAGTCCTTTTCTTAATGCTTTCATTGGATGTTTTGCTTCTGCTTGAGTAAGTTTTACAAAAGGCATTCCAACTAATGTTGCAAAGATGCCCAAGGCACGTGCGATTAGTGGGAAAATCAGAAACACAAGGTTACCTGTAGCGATGCTGATTAATCCGCCAATGATCATGCCTCCGATGTTCTCCCCAGTTGCGGATTCAAAGAGGTCTGCGCCTCTGCCTGCAGAATCACCGACATTATCGCCAACATTATCTGCGATTACTGCTGGATTGCGTGGGTCGTCTTCTGGGATTCCTGCTTCAACTTTCCCCACTAGGTCTGCGCCGACGTCTGCGGCTTTTGTGTAAATTCCTCCGCCTAACTGAGCAAATAAAGCGATCAAGGAGGCACCAAAACCCATGCCCACGATTCCGCTTGCTGCGTCTCTGCCAAGTTGTGCTGCTTGGGTAACGTCAAGGGTGTTGAACATGGCGTTGTAACCGCCGTAGAGCAAGAAAAGAAAACTTACGCCTAATAAAGACAAACCGACGACTGCCATGCCCATAGTGGCGCCACCGTAAAAGGCTGTCTTTAACGCTTTTTCTGCACCATAATCTTTTGCCGCTGCCACCGTTCTCACGTTGGCTTTAGTAGCGTTGTCCATAGCGATATAACCAGCTGCTAAGGATGCTACTGCACCAACCATGAAGGCTGCTGCGGTACCAACGCCCATATAACCGCTTGGCAAGGCAATCCACAGTAGAACAAAAATTACTACTGTAATTATGGCAATGGTTTTGTATTGTCTTTTTAGAAAAGCATATGCGCCTTCCCTGATTGCGTTGCCAACTTCAACGGTTTTGGGTCCGCCTGGACTCATTTTTCCTATGCGGTACATAAGTAAAAGAGACGCAACAACTGCAACTACACCAGCGATGGGTGCAATCCAAAAGACAAGTGGACTGTTAGACAATAATGATGCTAATGCGTGTAAGGGTAACATGTTTGACACCCATGCCCATTTTACTTATATATTTTTCCTAAATTTTTAGGTTCTTTTTGATGTTTTCAGCGTCAAATTAACTTGAAATCGCGACAGTTTTATGGCTATCTTTGGTTGCATTTAAAAGCAAGCCGAACATATTTCAAATAAGCCTAATTTAAAAGGGACTTGCGATGCCTCAAAGATTAATAGTGGTTAAAGTCGGCACAAACGGCATAACTAAAGATGGAAAACTAGACCACAAAGAAATGGAAAGATTAACAAGTCAAATAGCCGATGCCACAAAAAAAGGAGACAAACTAGTCCTCATCTCGTCAGGAGCGGTTGCTGCAGGGATCGCAGAATTAGGAATTCCTCCTAAACCCAAAGATGTCGTCTTCCAACAAGCCGCAGCGGCTTCTGGACAGAACGTTCTAATGGCAAAATACCGAGATCTATTCAAAAAATTCGATTTAAAAGTTGCCCAGATTCTGTTAACCGCTGAAGACCTCTCAAATAGAGCATCTTACGTGCATACCTGTAACGTGCTAAGTTTACTTCTAAAAATCGGTGTGATTCCTATAATTAACGAAAACGACGTCACATCCGTTGATGAACTTATGCGAACCGAAGGTTACAAAGTTAACTTTAGCGATAACGACATTCTCAGTGTACTTGTTGCGGGCGCAATCTGCGCAGATATGGTAATTATTCTCTCAGACGTTGACGGAGTATATACAGCGGATCCCTCTGAGCCTGGGGCGAAACTGATAAAAAACGTAGAGTCAATAACCACTGAATTTAAAAGTTCTCTAAACGGCAAGAGCAAAATAGGCAGAGGAGGAATCCAAAGCAAAATTAAGGCTGCAGAAATCGCCACTAACTGCGGCATTCAAGTTATTGTCGCCAACAGCCGAAAGCACAATGTCATTTTGGATATTTTGGCTGGAGACGACGTGGGAACCCACTTTAAAGCGCAAACTCGGATGCCTGCCATGAAACGTTGGATCGCTTATTGTGCTGCGGCCAAAGGAACCATTGAAGTTAACGATGGTGCAAAGAAGGCAATTATGGAAGGTTCCAGTCTGTTGCCAGTTGGAGTAACTAAAGTCACAGGGACTTTTGATGAAGGTAATGTGGTGAGTTTGGAAGATGAAGAACACGTTAAATTCGCCCGTGGCAACCCCAACTACAACAGCACCCAGTTAAACCTAATTAAAGGGCTACAAATAACACAAGTACATAAAAAACTGGGTTCAGACAAACCCAAAGAAGTCATCGAACATCGAAATATTCACCTAATTGAGGAAGAAAAATGATAGAGGAAATTTGTAAAAAAGCTAAAGCTGCATCTTTTCAAATTGCCAAACTGTCAACTGATGATAAGAACACCGCACTCTGCAGAATGGCAAACGCGCTGGAAGCAAACACTGAAAAGATTTTGGCAGCAAACAAAAAAGATGTAGAAGCAGCAAAGAGTAGAGGACTCAAAGCAGCTCTACTTGATCGCTTAGCATTGGATCAAAAGAAAATTCAAACCATGGCTAAAGAACTCAGAGAAGTCTCTGCCCTTCCAGATCCCATAGGGACCTATCTAAGTACTTGGACACGCCCCAACGGATTGATAATCAGCCAAATCCGAGTTCCAATGGGAGTTATCGGTGTAATCTACGAATCACGTCCCAACGTAACCTCTGATTCTGCTGGAATATGCATCAAATCAGGAAACGTAGTAATTTTACGCGGTGGCTCAGATGCTTTGAACTCTAACGTCGCAATCGGGGAAGTTCTCAGAGAAGCGCTATCCGGAACCAACGTACCTGTTGATGCAATTCAAGTTGTTCCTTCACCTGACCGCAAAGTCGCGGAAGAGTTGATGGGTATGCGTGACTACATTGACGTGCTCGTTCCAAGAGGAGGCTCAGATCTAATAAAAACCGTTATCGAAAAATCCCGTATACCCGTAATAGAAACGGGAACAGGAAACTGCCATATCTACGTTGAGGAAGACGCAGATCTAACAAAAGCAACACCCATTGTAATAAACGCTAAATGCCAACGTCCTGGAACATGCAATGCCGCCGAGAAACTACTGGTGCACAAAAACATCGCTAAACAATATCTACCTATTGTAATTGCAGAGTTACGCAAAAACGGCGTGGAAGTTTGCGGAGACGAAGAAACCTGCAACATAGTTCCTGATGTAAAAGCAGCAACCGATCAAGATTGGGGCACCGAATACCTTGACTTAAAAATAGGAATTAAAGTAGTCAAAAACCTTAACGATGCCATCGGCCACATTAACAAATACGGAACCCATCATAGTGAGAGTATTCTAACCGTTGACTTCGGAAAAGCGTTACAATTCATAAAAGAGATTGATTCAGCAGCAGTTTACTGGAATGCATCTACGCGTTTCACTGATGGGAACCAATTTGGCTTAGGCGCAGAAATCGGCATCAGCACCCAAAAACTTCACGCACGCGGACCGATGAGCGTACAGCACCTAACAACCACAAAATACATTGTTTTAGGCAGTGGCCAAATCAGGTAGTATTCGTCTCATTTGACGAACTATCCCACTCTACTTTCCAAAGAATGGAAAATTTTGGGATAATTATTGACATATAACTCATCTTGCCTTAGCGGTTTTTCGATACTTTCTAAAAAGCAAGAATGAAACGGATATTGCAACGATGCCAACGGCAACTATGATCAGGGAAGATGTGAGCGGGAAAGCTGGGTGGGGCTCGACTGTCTCAGATATTTGGCTGGACAGGGTGGGTTCTATGAAAACAACTGATGAATATGCCTTCGCCCAATCTGGCAAGTTGATTTCTGTTTTTGAAATATCAAAAGGTGCCATGAGCGGATAATTGTCTCTCCTATTCTCATCGATAACTAAGGGTAAATCTCCAAAACCATCACGATTTGAATCTGGTTCGTTGTAATTACTCCAATAATTTCCTCTAACTCCATTATCAAAAGAACCGCCATGATAAGCTGTCCAGTTATGGTCAGTTCCAACTATTACGAGGTCGATGTTGACGTTTTGGGTATTATTAACAAAGTTGTTATCGTAGAAAACATTGTTTTTTCCAATTCCCCAGATGTTTGCGACATGAGCTCCGTAGTTGTTTTCTGCTACTTGGTTTCCAAAATAGAGGTTGTTCTGTCCTTCTGAGACGCATCTAATTCCAATATCATTATTGATTATCTGGTTTCTCCAAAAATACAATTTGAAGCATGAATGGCAGTACCAATGCCATATGTATTGTTGATTACTTTATTGTTAGTAACTATGTTTCCGTCGCCACCCGCAGCTATTCCGCCGCCATTCGTAACTGTATTTCCACAAATAAGATTAGTATCGTGAGGAGCAACCATCAACTCAGGTGCATTACCGTTATTTACCCAAATATCGCCAAAAACTCTGTTTCCAGCGATTACGTTGAACGAACTGAAGCATTCGATACTCCCCCTAACTTTGTTGAGTGTAAAAATCTCATTCGAACCTTTCAGAAAAACAGAATTATTCTGGAATGTGTTATTTTCTATCAGATGACTGTTTCCGTCAATGAGGTAAAGCCCACCATTGCTTGTCGCATTGCTGGAAAACGTGAAGCCTGAAATTTTTACATCGCTAGCAGTAATTTCAAGAGAATTTTCGAAGTGCGAAACTTGGTCCCACATGAAAGGAATAGGATTTGTATATTCGATCCATTTGGGGGTCAGGTTTATTTTGGTAGTTTGCTGGTCTTCACCTTCAAGCCAAATAGATTTATTTATCACCAAAGTTGATTCAGCGTAAATACCGCTTTTCACAAGAACCGTATCACCATTAGTAGCATTTTCGATGGCACAGAAGAAATCGTTGAATAATCCTCTGGAACAACTATTGTTTTAGACTCAACCTTAACTATTCCAGATGGCAACGCAATTAAAGATTCTAAGAACAGGAGAATCAATAGAGAGGCGAGTAGTCTTCTCATACTTGCTCTTAGATTGTGTTTGCAATAAAAGACTTCTTGTCAAGGAATCTGAACTAAACCCCGTTTTTCTTGGTCAAGGTTTTTTGACTAATCTTTGCCTCAGCAAAGGGAATTGGAAATAATTATCGCAGTATTTACCAACATAATTCTTAATTATCTTGGAAAAAGCAGAACAACAAAATCCGATAATTATCCGCTATTTTCACATCATTATTTTAAAATAAATAATTGAGTTGTTCAAATTGACCTCACCATCTCGATAATTTCAATTTTGGCGAAGAAAAAATAAGGTTAACAAAAGAAGGAGATGTTATGGTATTATGTAGGGTAGTTGATTCATGACTGGTTTTATGAGTTGCAGTACCATGTCTGGGAATAGTCCTAGGATGAAGATTGCTGCTACGAGTATAAAGATCGGGATGAGAAGACGTTTGTTTTCTTTTATGGGGCTTTCGTCTTTGGGTTTCTTTCCGTACATGACGTTCATGAGGCGGAAAATGTATGCTGTTTGGAGCACGCTTGTTAATACTCCTATGATTGCTAGCCAACTAAGGTTTGAGCTTATAGCTGCAGTGAATACAAGATATTTGCCTACGAAACCTCCGAGTGGTGGAACTCCAGCAAAGGATAAACCTGCAATGACTAAGGCTATGCATGCAAGAGGCATTTTTTTTCCTAAGCCTGCGAAGTCATTGAGTGTTTTAATGCCATGCTTGTTGATGACTCCGATGACCATGAAAGCTAAAGCAGTAGTTAAGCCTCCGATTAGGAAGAAGTAAAGGTTGCCTGCGATGCCTAATTGTGTTTGCCAACTGGCAATTGCAACTAGGTTGTAGCCGACGTCTGCGACGCATATGTATGCGATAAGGCGTTTAATGTCGTTTTGGATTAGGGCAAATACGTTTCCAACTACCATTGTTAGAGCTGCGAGGATAGCTAACATAATCGTCCAATCCAACGTTGATGAGGGAAGAACTATGAAAAGTAATATTCTGATAAGTATGTAGTAACTTCCTTGGTCGACTAGTGCAGATAGGAATGCTGCTGAGGGTGCAGGCGCAGCAGTGTATGCATCTGGAAGCCAGAAGTGGAAAGGAACGACTGCCGCTTCAATTGCGTATCCAGCCGCAATGAAGATGAATGCAATGATGAGAAGATTTTGTTGGGAGGAAGTTATTACGCCCAATGCGTCTCTAACTGCGATATAGTTGAGGCTACCGGTTATACCGTATACAATTGATAGCCCCATTAGTACGAAGGCTGACGCAATTATGACCATTACCATGTACTTCAGTGTAGCGTTTAGGCTGAAGGCGTCCTTTTTGTACAAGATTAAAAACACTGCTGCGGCAGTTGCGGCTTCCCAGAAGATGAAGAATGTTAAAAGGTCGCCTGAGAGGACTGCTCCAAGAATAGCTGCCGTTAGCATTAGCATGATTGCTATATATCGATCGGAAGGGCGTTCGTTTAAGTTGACAAAAAACACCGTGTAGATTAGCACAACTGCAGCGGTTGCTACGATAATTATCGCCATAAAGATAGATATCGCGTCTATGAGGAAACTACTGGTTATCGCAGTTGAAGCAGTACCATCTATGGCTAGGTTTAATGAAGCTGGATTGACAGTGCTATAGTAGCCTATTGCCAAGTTGATGACTGCTAAGCTTGCTATACCTATGGAAACAACAACCCAAGCCAGAGTTAAGGCTGTTTTATGAGTACTTTTTCGTATTACTCTAAAAACAGGAAGCGTAAGTAGTGATGCTATTACGAGAGAAAGTACGGGCAATATTATGTCGATTATTTGTACCATTATTCTTCACCTATTCGCCTAACCAACTGGCACTCCGAATTGCACTGTTTGTATTAGATTCATAAAGAACGCCGGGTAGATCCCGATAAGCACAACCAGAACAACCAAGATAGCCAACGAAGCCTTCATGTAGCTTGGCACATCAACAATTTTGTGGGCTTCTGCTTTAATGTGTTCTGCGAGAGTCTTATGAGCCTCCTCGGCGCCTGGTTCATCTTTAGATGCTCCAAGGAACACTTTAGAGATAAATCGCAAAGAGTAAGCAAGGGAGAATACAGTTGCAATCAGCATTAACGCCGTGGGGATAATATAGAATGTATCTACCTGCATAATTTGGAAAGCGCCAACAAAGATAAGAAACTCGCTAATAAAACACGCAAACGGCGGCGCCCCGGAAATACTTAATGCTGCTATAGTTCCGGAAACTGCTGAGAAAGGCATTTTTCCAGCTAAGCCCCCCATTTTGCGTATATCTCTTTGCTCGGTTTGATGCATAACGCCTCCTGCAGTAAGGAAGAAAAGACCTTTGCTCGCTGCATGAGTAATAATGTGTAGAACTGTTCCGACAATTGCAATTGCTGAGGCTGATGCTAAGAGTACAGAGTTGCCTGTTGCTAATGCAACTGGGAAGAGGGAGAGCCCAAACATTATGTAGCCCATGTGAGCAATGCTTGAGTATGCTATGACACGTTTTATGTCAGTTGCAACAAGAGAGAGCAGTGATCCAAAGAAGGCAGTAATGATTCCCACTATTGCCAATGAATGTAGAAAATCTGTTCCGAATGCTATCCCAACTGCGGGAAATACTATGCCAAAGGATAATCTTAGAATTGCGTAAGCTCCAGCGCTGATTATAACACCACTTAGGAGAGCAGACATTGGGGCGGGTGCTTCAGAGTGAGCATCGGGTAGCCACATGTGCACTGGAAAAACAGCCATTTTAACGGCAAATCCCGCTGTTAACGCAATTAGAACCCATTTAATGATGTCTGGAGCTGCTGTCATTAAGGCAGTTTGGGCTTGAAACATATCCGTGTAACCTGTTAGGTAATAGATTGCTCCGATCCCTAAGAGTACAAAAACTGCGCCTGCATGGGTAAATATGAAGAGTTTAAAGGCTGATTTGTATGCGTTACGATAGCCCCATTCTCCGACTATGAAGTAGGCGGGTACAAGCATGAGTTCCCAGCAGAAGTAGAATAGTATAAGATTGCTGGTTAGGAAAACTCCGACTAAGCCCACGCTTAGCATGCAAAGCAAAGCATAGTATGATGCTAGGTTCTTTTTTCCTTCCATGTAATTTATGGAGAATATTGAGGCAACAAACATTAGCACCAAGCTGATTAGCGCTATAGAGGCGCTTATCCCGTCCAAATACAGAGTAAACTCAGTGTTGAGGATTGTTGGAATCCAAGTGTAAGATTCAGCATAAGAACCATTCGACAAGATTGCTGGAATTGTAGACATCACTAAAGCAATGTTAACTAGTGCGATTAGGGCAACGAAAAAAGCTGCTGCCTTAGGTGATTTTTTTCCTGCTAAGTAAACCAATGGGATGCTTATTGAGGGTATAGCGAATACTGCTAGTAATATTGGTAGCGACATTTTTACACTCCTGAGGTTATGATTATCAAAACTATGATTAGTATGAAGCCAACAACTGCCGCTGCAACATAGTTCCTGAACGAGTCTGATGGGCCTCTTTTGAGGGTTGTTGCTTTGCCGGGTTCTGCTGCCTCACTGATTGATGTTCCTGCTGCATCAGGATAACGTGCAAACAAGACGTTTTCTACTCGGGTTAAGCCTTCTGAAAATCGGGTTAAACCTTTGGTGACTGTGCCATATAGGTCGTCAAAGAAGAAGGCGTGATTGAGCATTGTAGAAAGGGGGTTTTTGGTGCCTGCCACGTTTCTGACGCCTTTGAAACCTTTGTAGTATGTGTAATATGCGATGAGTCCTGTGGGAACTAGCAGTAATAGGAATATGGGTGTTTCAATGTTTAGGAAAGCACCTACTAAACCTTCAGCTAGTTCGATATGCATAAAACTGGCAACTAATGGTTCAGCTAGACCCCAGACTATGCATAGTCCTGCGAGGATTGCGGCGGGGATTAGCATGACTTTTGGTGCTTCGTGAACATGCTGTTTTTCGATGTGTTCAGTTTTTGGTGCCATAAACGCTAAGCTGAACATACGCACACAATAAGCGAAAGTTAACGCTGCTGTACCGTAGAGAATTATTACTTGGGCTAAGCCTGCTAAGGTTTCAATGCCAGTTACACTAGTAATGATTAAACCTTTGCTGAAGAACGCTGCAAACGGCGGTAACCCGCTTGTGGTAATTATCATTATACCCATTAGGATAAAAGTAGTCGGCATCAGTTTTCGAAGCCCGCCCATTAGACGCATGTCTCGAGTGCCGATTGCGTGTATTATGCCTCCGGCAAGTAAGAATCCGAGGCCTTCGAAGAAAGCGTGGCTAACCATATGGTATAAGCTTGCGAACCAACCTTCGCCTATTAATCCCCCAGTAGTTGCAGCTGCACCTAAGGCTGACATCATGAAACCGATTTGGCTTACGGTTGAGTAGGCGAGAACTCCTTTAATGTCAGTAGTTGTAAGCGCTAATGAAGCCCCAACTAAAGCTGTTAAAACGCCTATCCAGGTTACCACAGGGAACCAATAAGGCATTAACGCTGTAATTATTGCTGGTGCAACTGAAATTATGAGAATAAACCTCGCAAGAAGGTAAACACCTGCTTTGACCATCGTAGCTGCGTGCAAAAGTGCGCTAACTGAAGTTGGAGCTTCCATTGCACTATAGAGCCATGTGAACAATGGTAGCTGAGCTGACTTTGCGATCGCACCTCCCAAAACAAGGAAAGCAACTGCAACCATGTAGTCCATGTTAAATCCACCTGCTTGAATTCCAGCGATTATGCCTCGAAAACTGAGAGTATTAAACATCAAGAATAGCAAACCGATGGCAGCAAGCAAAGCGATGTCTCCGATCCTGGTCATTATGAAAACTTTAACGCCTGCGTGGATTGACTCAGGTTTTTTGTACCAGAAAGAGATTAGGGCGTATGAACACAAGCCGACCATTTCCCAGAAGATGAACATTTGGAGCATATTGTCAGCAAGGACTAAACCAATCATTGACCCGATGAAGAGTAAGATTAGATAGTAGTATCTGGATAGACCCTCTTCCCCTTTCATGTAACCTATGGAGTATACTGCAATAACTAATGCAAAGAAACCGATTAGACAGGTGAAGAGAACGCTCAGGGGATCGATGTAGACACCTGCACTGATGCCGGTAATGCCGGGAATCCAGCTTATAGGGTTGGTTGTTAAGGCTTCTCCGTTTCCTGACCAAACAGCAGGAACCAAAGACAACGCCAATCCGGCCGTTAAAGCAGCGACTGCAACAACAAAATAATTGCGGATTTTCTCGTTGTATTTTCCTATGAGGGGTACGAATAAACTGGATAGAAGGGGAATAACCCAGACGAGCCATGCTGAGAATTCTTCGATCATTGTGTGTCGACCTCAGGTTCATTTTTTTCCTGCATCAACTTTATGATTTTGCCCATGTCGCTTGTCCCGTATCGTTTAGATACGATGACTAGTACAGCTAAGATTACACCACTGAGAACAGTGTCCGTAGAGAATGCTAAGATTAATAAGGCTTGACCCAAGTTTAGGTTTGATGCCAATAAAACAAAGTTCAAGGTGGCAGCTGTCGCGATTAATTCAAGTGATATAAAGACTTTTAGAAGTTGACGGTTAGTTAATAGACCATAGATACCCAGTGCCAACATAACTATTGCTAATATAACAAAGTCCATTATGCTCGGCCCTTCCTATTTTTTTGATATAAAACAATACCAATTCCAAGCGCTATAGTAAATACAACAATTGCTTGCAAAACAACGTCAAGACCTCTTACATTCCATAAGGCATCTCCAAGTGTCAAATCAGAGGGTATGCCTGCTGGACCTGAAATTGATATAAAAATTGCGGGCAACGACAACAAAACTCCGCCACCGACCAAGACGCCAAAGCGAGTAGGAGAAGTTTTTTTGACAGGCTTATCACCTAACATTTCTCCTGACAAGAAAAGAACTGCTAAAGTACCTATACCTACAGCAAACTGAAAAATTGCACCATAAATGGCTCCATCTATAAAATAAATTAAAGCCGTAAATAGGAAGGTTCCCGCAAGTGCTGCTACAGAGTAGACAACTTCGTCAAGAAACAGAGCTAACATTACGGAGATAAGCAATCCGACAGCTAGAATCTCAAATATCATTTTGGTGTCTCCTTGGGTTCAGTTTGAACATTAGGTTTCATAATTAAGCAAGATTTGTCAGTTGTTGCTAACTCGTACAGATCTGAAGCTTTAATTGCATGCCTCGGACATGTTTCGACACATTGATGACAAAATATGCATTTGTTTAGATTAATTTGTGGACGACCCTTACCTTCAACTTCGACTATTTGGATCGCGCCTGTAGGACAATCTCTTGCACAAACTCTACAGCTAGATCCAACTATAGATCTAACATCTATGCTTAATCCTACAGAATTACCTGATCCTATGTCGATGATGTTGCATGCCTTAATCTCATACATCGGCTCACCTCTCGCATCATCAGGCAGGTGAGGTTTAACGAAAGGATACTTTGTTGTTGCAGGTTTTGTGAATATGTGGGATGCAGCACGTTTGAATATTGGAGATATACTTCGTTTCTTTGCCATTTTTGTTACACCAATAATGGATAAACCCATGTTACTAAAGCAACGGTTAGGATCAGTGAGATCAGGGATGCAGGCAGCAAGATTCGCCAGTTACCGGAAAGCACTTGGTCAATTCGGAAACGGGCAACCACAGTTGTAATGTATTCAGATATCAGTACAACTCCGATTACTTTGAGCACAAACCAAAGGCTGTACCAGATCCATGATGGGCCAAAAAATACAGGCCCGTATGGTCCTCCAAGGAATAATTCTACGACTAACGCTGAGCCGAAGACAATTTGTACGTCACGTGTAAGATGAAGGAAGGCAAGTTTTGCTCCTGTGTATTCGGTTTCTAATCCTCCGACGAGTTCGCTTTCAGAGTGAGGTACATCAAAGGGGTCTTTTTCAAGTTCGGCTTGCATAGTTATGACAAACATTACAAATGCCCATGGCGCCAAAAATATGAAAGGCAGAAACGTGGTTGCTTGAGCTGAAGCTATGTTTGCTATTTGCAGACTCCCTACGATAAATGCAGGAGTTAATGCAAGCAAAAAGAGCGGAATATCATAACCGAGAAACTGGGTTAAAACTCTGGCTGAACCTATCATACCATATGGATTACATGATGCCCAACCGGCTAGGAACAACAAAAAGTTTGCAATTGTTGCAAACGCCAAGATAATTATCAAGTCACCGTTAAATCCACCTACACTTGATCCAAAGGATAGTACACTCCCTCCATCAATCGGTAGGAAGCAAAAAGCAAAAAACATAATTGCAAGCGCCAACAAAGGAGCATACCGAAAAACGAGTTTTTTTGCTTCTCTTGGTTCGATATCTTCCTTGGTTAATAGTTTAATGAAATCTGCTAAGGGCTGGAGTATACCTGCTGGACCAGCTACCATAGGTCCGACTCGGTTTTGTATTCGGGCTTCTATTTTTCGTTCTATCCAGTCACAGAATAATGTTAACAGTAAAATGAATGTGAATCCTGGGAAAACTAGAATTCGAAAAATGAGTAAGAGATAGTCGATCATCGGACTATCACCGATCAGTGCATGAGAAGCATGGGTCTAAGCTAACAAAGTTTGCGGGGACGTCAGCGATGCTTTCACCTATAGCTGTCTTTAGGAAGGATGGCAGGTTAGCAAATGTTGGAGTTCTAACTTTTACGCGATCTGGCTTGTCGGTTCCGTTTGCTTTAACGTAGTAGAAAAGTTCACCTCTGGGAGCTTCTACTCGGTTTACGGCTTCACCTGCAGGAACTGAACGTGGAAGGTTAAGTTTGATAGGGCCTGAAGGCAGATGGTCAACTACATATTCAATGATGTTTATACTTTCTTCTACTTCGTCCATGCGCACGTTCATTCTTGCCCATGTGTCGCCGTCCTTGTAGACAATTTCTTTGAAGGGGATTTCCGCGTATGCTTCATAGGGTTCATCTTTACGTACATCAATGTCAACGCCTGAGCCTCTTGCAACTGGACCAACAACAGATAATTCTAAAGCATCTTTGCGTTCAAGCACGCCGACATCTTTCATTCGAAGCCTCAGTGTTGGTTCGCTAGTGTAAATTTGTCTGTAGAAAGGTAATTGTCCTCGAAGGGTTTTTAGAACTGACTTAATTTTAGGGATATCTTCATTTTTGATGTCTCGTCTTACTCCGCCGACGGCCATTAAAGATGAGTAGACACGGTTGCCGCTGGTTAGCTCGATAAGGTCCATGATTGGTTCACGGTCTCTCCAGAAATACTGGAAAAGAGTTTCATAACCGATTTCTAATCCTGCATGACCTAAGGTCAGCAAGTGGCTGTGCAACCTGTTAAGTTCTAGAGCAATGACACGAAGATATTTTGCTCTTGGAGGAATGTCTACTTTAATTATTTTTTCCACTGCTTCTACGAATGCAGCTGCGTGAATGCTGTTGCAGATGCCGCAAATTCTTTCAACCAAGTAAACATCTTGGAGGTAAGTGCGTGATTCCGTTGCTTTTTCTATACCGCGATGAACGTAGCCGATACGGGGTTCGACTTTTGTTACTGTCTCTCCGTCTACTGTCACTGAGAACTTTTCAGGCTCTAGCAGCGCGGGATGTTGAGGGCCAATTATGATTTTGACTTGACGTGGATCTTCTGCAGGCTTATTAGTTTCCTGAGGTGGACTTAGTTTAATTTCGTTAGCCTTTACGTCTTTTCTTAGCGGATAAACGCCTTGGGGCCAATATTCGGACAAGACAAAGTGACCCTCTGGTCTGTTTCCCTCGAAAATTACTCCCAAAAGGTCGGTTACTTCAAGTTCATGAAAAGCCGCGCCTGGGTGAATGTCAACTATAGTTTGGATTGTAGGGTTTGCTTTGGGTACTTCAGCTTTAATTGTAACGAGCGCGTTTGAAGTACGGAAATGATAGTAAACACCCAATTTTTCTCCTAGATCTAACCCTGTAATAGCTATTATGCCTGTTTTTTCGTCAGCTTCGATCATGGCTTTTAGGACTTCTCGGTGTAAACCGTTGTTGGCAATTATAGAGCCAGTGCTGAGATGTCCGGGTTGGATTTGGACTTTGCTTCCGAGTTTAGACTCGACTACGTTTAGTATGTCTATTTTATTGTTTGACAATTGGTTTTGCCTCCTCGATTATTGTTTTTATTTCTTGCTTTGGCACTTCGGTTTGTTTGGACGGTTTTTTTTGTTTTGGTGGGTTTAGTGCATTTAAGAGCTTTACCACTCCGTCCAAAATTGCCTCGGGACGTGGTGGGCATCCCGGTATGTATGCTGTAACGGGTATTACTTTGTCCACGCCGCCAAGAACGTTATAGTTACCTTCAAAAACGCCGCCGCTGCATGCACAAGCACCTATGGCAACGACAAATTTAGGTTGCGGCATTTGATCGTAGATTCTTTTCATTCGTTCGGCGCATTGTTGAGTAACGCAACCTGTAACTAGTAATACGTCCGCGTGACGTGGTGAGGGTTCAAGTTTTACTCCAAAGCGTTCAACATCATATTTTGGTGTTAACAACGCAACGATTTCGATGTCGCACCCGTTGCAAGCACCCGAGTTGAAATGAAGAACCCAAGGAGATTTTATGCGTGCCCATGTTTTTGTGTCAGTCATTCATCTTTTCCTCTGTCAAGTAGAACCAGACCAGCTGCGAGTATAATGCTAACATAAAGAATTAGAATAATCGGGTTTGCAAACTCTATTATTGCAAGTGCGGCAAAAGCGAGTACCAATACAGATGTGTCAAAAACAACAAAGTAAACTAGGTACTTGTAGAGAGATACGTTTATTGTTAAACCTGGAAATGAGACTTTTTCTCCGCAGGCGTAGGCTGCTTGCTCGTTTTCACCTATAGTGGTTTTTGGAGCGGATCTTTTTCCTAAACCATAAATTACCAATATTGAAGCTAATATTAACACGAAGGCTATTATGGCTGCAATAACTAAATCCATCTATGCTCTCCTCTAATTTTTGCAATCATTAAAGCTGTCTTTAGTGTAGAGTTAACTTTACACTTGTTATAGCAAAAAGCTTTAGTATGAACGTATATAAATTTTTCTGCATTAAAACTGTACAAAACGTCAGAACATTCTATAGATGACAGACAGCCATCCTTTGTAGTAGAGGCATACTCACCTAGTATACTCTCCCCAATGATCTTATATTCTCCCATACTACCCCGAGCTATTTGCATAAAGAATTAAAACTCACATTTAAATTTTTACAACTAAAAAAGGGTAAACACCATGGTTTTTTAAATAAACATACAAAAAAGCACAGCCCAGTTAAAGGATAATTGCTTGTCTGTTGCAAACAATGAGTTGCAAGAGTCCAACTTTGTACAGCAAGGAATTAAACAGAGATTTCTTCCGATAAGCCAGCTTCAGGGTACTGAAACAAATGCGCTTTTTCAAGAGGATAAGTAATAGTAACCCCCTCGCCTATGTCAAACCAATCTTCCGTAAGCGATGGACGGTTAATTACAAATCTATCTCCGTTGTTAAGCCTAATTTCATAACGAACTATAGTTCCTTCAAAAGTTGTTTTTTCAACTTTACCAACCAAACCGTTTTTTGCCGCTATTTGGCCTTTCTTCATTTCACAAGTTTCAGGTCTTATAGCTAGAACTACTCTTTCATCTTGCTTTATGCTCCTGGAATTTAAAGCTTGAATCTTTAATCCCTCACGCAACTCAATTTCAGAGAATTTGCCTTTTGTTTTTGTAACATAACCCTCTAAAAAGTTGGATTCTCCAATGAAGTGGGCAACAAACAAGCTATTAGGGTGCATATAGAGTTCCTGAGGAGAACCAATCTGCACGATTTTACCCTTCTTCATGACTGCAATCCGATCAGAAATAGACATGGCTTCCGCTTGATCATGAGTCACATGTATTGCAGTTAACTTGAGATCTTTTGCCATTCTACGAATCTCATAGCGGATTTCGTTGCGTACTTTTGCATCAAGCTGCCCTAAGGGTTCATCCAAAAGAAGAGTTTTTGCGCCTGCAGCTAATGCTCGAGCAACTGCAATTCTCTGCATCATACCACCGCTAAGTTCACCTGGATATGCATTCAATCGTTCATCAAGTTTGACAAGTTCGAGAACTTCATGCCCAATGGTTTCAGCCTGCTTTGCATCATAGTTTTTTACTTTAGGTCCATAGATTACATTGCTCCAAGCGGTCATGTGGGGAAAAAGAGCGAAAGTTTGAAAAACAAAGCCTATGTCTCGGTCTTCAGGCGGATATTTATCGACTCGTTTATCGCCTATGTAGATTTCTCCTTCATCTGGATCTATAAGTCCCGCGATCAAGCGCAATAGTGTAGTTTTTCCGCATCCGCTAGGTCCGAGGAGGGAAAAATATTCTTGGTCATGAATAGTCAAGCTGACATTGTTCAAAGCGTATACTGTGCCATATTTCTTTGTTAGATTTACAACTCGAATATCAGGCATGTTTCTGTTTTCTCCTTTTTCATGTGATTAGGTGATTTTTGAGTTATCATTCTAAATATTTCCCTTTCTTGGTTAAGAGCCTTAATACCAACAGAATGATGAAGCTAAACAAAATAAGCAAACCGCATGCTAAGCCAACATTTAATGCGGTAACGCCACTTATTGGTGACATGGTTCCTCTAACTGAGTTAACCCAGTTGACTATCAAAACTGGAGCTGTCTGAAGTTTTGAAGTCACTGCCAAGGTTGCTCCTGTTTCACTAACACTGCGAGTAAAAACAATGATTGCGCCAGATAGTATAGAATACTTGGTTATAGGCAAAACTATTGTTTTGAAAACCGTGAACGGCTTAGCCCCTAAAGTTTTAGCTGCTTCTTCCATATCTATGTTTATCCTTTCCATGGCTGCTGACATAGACCTCACAAAGTAAGGGTAAGTAATGGCTAAATGGGCAAACACAAGGAGCAAAAACTCGGGGATTCCCGGCAGGTTTGACCAGAAGAACTTTAAGGAAACGCCAAGTGCAATTGAAGGGACAATTATTGGAACATTTATCAGGGTATCTAGGATTGAGGAGAGGAATTTGCCAAAAGTTTTGCGAGAAATAAGTATCGCCATCGGTAAACCCAAAGCAATACCTAATACAGTAACTACGGCGGCTAACGTGTATGATAGCGCAAGGCTTTGCCAGTAACTTGCCCAAATTCCTGAGCCAGTGAAAGCATCGAGTAGAGTTGTACCTGTTGCAATTGCTTGGAACGCAGGCAGCGAAACAAACAATGATGGAACTAGTACAATTACCAGAAAAACGGCTACAGCAACCCCGTTACGTGTCCAAGCGGATTTTTTATAGCTTAACTTCTTTTCAAAGTGAGATAAACCATGACCAAAAGGCAACTTCATCCTTTGACCAACGATTCGAATTAAGACAAAGATAGCTAATGACACAATAATCAAAATTATGCTTGCAAAAACTGTTGCGCCTTCATAAGTTCCTTGTGATATAGAGCCATCTTTGAATTGGTTACTTACTGTCTGAATAAAAACTGGACCATTAAGGAATAAGCCTGCAGCTACAATAAAGGTGGCCCCAGTCTCAGAGAGAGATCTGGCAAAAGCAAGAGTATATGCGGCAATTAAGGAAGGTTTTATTATTGGGAAAGTTACGGTTCTTGAAGCCGTCAAAGGCGGCGCTCCAAGCGTTCGAGAAGCCCGTTCATACTCCATCTTGTAATCAAGCATAGCACCAACAATAACACGAACAACGACAGGAAAAGAAAAAGTGAAATGTAGAAGCATCACAAGCAGCCAGCCGGGCGAAACAAAGGGGTGTCCAAACAAATCGGATATTCCGCCACTAGAACTCCAAAATAGCAAAAGAGAATAGCCTAATGCCGCGGTTGGTACAACAAAAGGTAAGTCGGCCAGAGTATCTAATACCGTCAGCCACCTAGATTTACCTCGAGTGATAAACCAAGCTAAGGGAACACCTGCTAACAAGTCCAAAGCAGCAACAATTAGACCTATTATGAATGAGGCGGCTATTGCACTCAAAGCTGTATTCATCAGTGATGGACTATCAAAAACATTTTGAAGTGAACCAGCTTTGGTTAGAATACCAATGATGGGCGGTACGAGAATAATGGCGAAAAAGATAATGATTGCTGAAAGGTAGAGAGTGTACTTTAAGGGTTTTTTGGAGGATAAACCATTGAGTGTATTCGACAGTTTAGTAAGCAAGGTACCGCTCCTTTCGAGAGTGAATTTTTTGCTCAAGACTGACACTATTAACTATTTAGGTATATTAGTTGTTACACTAGTCAGCTTGTTTTAATCATGATTTGTTCCCAAAGAATATATGAAAATATACTTAACCAAAAAAATATAGAGCTTAACTGTGGTTGGGCAATATTCTTTTATCTGTCAAGGACAAAGATTTATTGGTGAATTTTTTGGAAGAAAGCCACCGAGTTATAAAGAAAAATTTTGAAACAGAAATGTACATCGATGGAAACAAGCTTCCGCTCAACAACTTTGTTCAAGAAACAATCGGCAACATAATAATGGGGGTTTCAAAAACCCTAAAGGGACTCGAGGCAACTGAACCAGAATTAATTGAAATAAAAATAAAGAAATTAAGAAAGCCGATCGATGTGGATGCTCACATCTACCCTGTCAAATAGGTTTAACTGACCACTTTTCTGAATTGGTACAGAGTTGCACTCATAGTTATAAGAGCAACCAACCCGATTACTCCCCAAGCAGGAAGAATTGTTGCCCAGTCGTAGCCATTGATCATTAGGGCTCGGCTTGCATCTACTGCGTAGCTTACAGGATTAAACTTTGATACAGTCTGCACCCAATCAGGGAGAAAACTAATCGGAAACAAAGCAGGACTCAAAAACAACAACGGAAAAGTGATAACACCACCTATAGCAAAAACCGTCTCGGAACTTCGAGTCTTCATACCTAACGCTAAAGAAATCCCTGACCATGCAAGCCCAAAAAAGGCCAACGTAAAGAAAATAAGCAAAATTCCGATAACGCCAGTAGTAACATAAGCGCCCAACGCATAAGCCAAACCTAGAATGATTGCGGTCTGAATAACCACCCTAAAAGCATCACTACTTAACCTGCCCAGAAGAATCGCAGGACGACTCACAGGAGTCACAAGCATCTTCTGCAAAAACCCCGAATCAATATCAGCTACAATTGAATTTCCAGACTGCAAAGCACTTCCAAAAGCGTTTTGCATCAAAATCCCCGCCGTCGCAAACTCCAAATAACCTACTCCCGGAGGCAATATGCCTGGAAAATTTCCGAGCCGCCCCAGCAGCTGAGTAAACAACAAAAGGAATAAAAGCGGTTGGAAAAGCGAAAAGAAAAGCAAAATAGGCGTACGAATAAGCTTTGTCATGTACCTTACAAAGATATAACGAGTATCAGAAAGTAGAGTCATTTTTAACGTCGACCTCCAAACATTCTACTGGGAGCTTTAACGAGCTCCTCAGTCCGTATTCTCTTGCCAGTATGCTTCATAAAAACATCATCCAGCGAAGGCGAGGAAAACGTAACCGATGCAAGCCGAATATCGCTACTATCTAAAGCCCGCACGATATCAGCTATTAATAGACCTGCGTTCTTGGCGTAAACTGTGAGACATTCTTCTGACTCCATTATATCGGTAACATCTGTCATTGTTTTGATTATTTCTTTGGCTCTAGAGGTGTCTTTTTTACAGTTCTCAAGAGAAATTCTAATGGAGTCCGCGCCAATTTCCCGCTTTAACTCAGTTGGAGAGCCACTTGCAACTATTTTACCCGAATCAATTATTGAAAGTCTTTTGCATAACTTATCTGCTTCTTCCAGGTACTGAGTAGTTAAGAAAATAGTTATTCCTTCATCCTTGTTTAGTTTCTGTAAATATCCCCAAATGGCTGCCCGCGACTGAGGATCCAAACCCGTGGTTGGTTCATCGAGAAAGAGAAGTTTTGGCTTATGAATAAGAGCAGTGGCTAAGTCAAGACGTTTTTTCATGCCACCTGAATAGTTTCTAGCGCGTTTTTCAGCAGCTTCTTCGAGACCTACTAAACCCAAAAGCTCGTCAATTCGTCTTTTGATATTTTCACTCTTCATCTGGTGAAAATGTCCCTGTAACTCAATGTTTTCTCGACCAGTTAAATCTCCGTCAACAGTGGTCTCTTGGCTTTGTACACCTATAATCTTACGGATATCCGATGCAGCTGAATCAAGGTTGAAACCAGCAATTTCAACAGCCCCTGAAGTTTTTCTAAGCAAAGTGGTTAAAATCTTGATAGTCGTGCTCTTGCCTGCACCGTTGGGACCCAAAAAACCAAAAAATTCGCCTTCCCTAACATTGAATGAAATATCGTCAACAGCTTTTGTGCCATCAGAATATACTTCAACTAGATTCTTCACAGAAATTACATCAGACATAATAGTCCACTACTTAGTCTCAATTAGGAAAATAAACATTATGTGACTGTCTTGCCACTACAACAACTAAGTTAGGGGTCTCTTTTCAAAGTAGAGTAAGCAGGCTTTTGGTCAACAAATCAACCGCCTTTAAAGAAAAAACAAAGGAAATACATGATCTGGACTTCTAAGATCAATCAGAGTTCTTGCCGATCAAGGATTAAAAAACAACATGCCCCAAAATGAAGTCAGCCACATCTTGCAGAAAAGCAAAAATTTTGGGGAAAAAATTTCAGCAACAAGCTCCAAACCTCTCTCTTCACGCACTGAAAAGTCGGAATAACAACAACAAGAATTTTTTAGGTGTTGTTGTTCTAGCAGATAAACAAAATAACACAAAATAAACAATACATTACAATTTTGCACACCCTAGAAACTTAAAAATTGAGTAGGTGATCAGTTTACCAACCGTTGGGTTTCATTGCGGCAAGTACTTTTGCTTTAAAAATGTAGTCGCCGTCTTTGCTGTTTAAAATTTCTTTAAAGATTTTTTCGACCATAGATTTGCCTCAATTTTTTTTATGAGAAGCGCTCCTTTCTCCTCAAACAAAAGTTGTTTTCTAAGTTTAAATAGGATATTTCTAAAATCGAAATATATCAAAATCTTTAGCTTATATTAATAACATCAAATCTATGAGTGAAAAAAAATAAAAGTACCTCGTCGAAAAATCAGCTATAAAGAAATAATTTGCATTATTTTTGATCGTTAAAATTAGGAGCCTGACAGGACCCCGGACAAACTTAGGAGAAAAGAGAAAATGCAAACTCTTTTCAATGCTATTTTATCAGGAATATACCAGGATCCCATCAAAGCTTACATACATATAATGCATTTTCATATAAAAGATCTAGTCGAAAGATGGACTGACAACAGTTTTTTTTATCAAAAAATGAAAGTTACATAGTCTTTTAGGTTAAGGAAGGTCAATCAATCAGTGAAGTAGATTGTAAATTGAATCCGTAACATTCTCAAAAGGCCTTCCAAGCAGCTTGTACCCATTTCTCCCCAAATATTTTTGAAAATAAAACTGAGCCATGCCTTTAACTATTGCAAATTTTAGTTTCCTCTCAGATAAATCCGAGGCGAAAAGCAGTTTATGCTTAACTAAGTTAAGGTTTTTTGGCTCTGCCCATTCATCACAAACCATATCTCCAACTAATCTCTCAAAAAGAGGTGTCCCAGGAATGGGGTAAGGCATAGTAAACGAAAGATAATCCAGCGGAAGCGAAGATGCAAATTTTATGGTCTGCAAAACAGTTTTATCATTTTCCCCAGGGTACCCAACTATAAAAAAAGCTCCAGCCTTAATTCCACTGATTTTACACAATTGAAGAGCTTCAACAACTTGTTTGATTGTTATTTGTTTATTCATTAACTCCAAAATAGAGTCGTTTCCAGATTCAACTCCAAAGAACATTCTAACACACCCAGCTAACTTCATAAGGGCTACAGTCTTTGAACTGAGCGTATCCACCCTTGAAAGACATTCCCAACTTATTTTCAACCCACGTCTAATAATCTCATCACATATTTCATGCAGACGATTGCGATCCAAAGTAAAACAATCATCAGCAAACCACACTCTGCTGTAACCTAAAGAAATAACTTCTTCAATTTCATCCACAACTTTAGAAGCTGATCTTGCTCTAAAATTACTACCAAAAACAGGTTTGCTACAGAAATCGCAAGAAAAAGGGCAACCTCTTGAAGTCATAATTGCCGTAGTAGTATAGCCAAATTTTTTAGAAAAGAATTTCTTATAAGCCTCATTATCAAACAACTCTCTTGACGGATTAGGAAAAAAGTTTAGATCTGCACTCAAACCACGCTGCGAAGTTCGTTTAATTTTACCAGAGGTTTTTTCCCGATACACAATCCCCTTAATGCCAGATAAATCACCCCCGTTCACAAATTGGTTAACGAGTTCAAGCATAGTCTGTTCTCCTTCTCCAACTACTGCAATATCGAAAGCACAAAGAAACGACTCAGGATCCGTAGTCGGAAGAGCACCTCCAACGACCAGAAGCTCGCAATGATCCCGCAGAAGTCCAGCTAGTTCAAGCGACTTCTCTTTCATCGAATACATAGCTTGAATCCCAATAATTCTTGGCTTCGAATTGATGATTTTTCTAATCGATGCCTCTTGCGCCATAAAAGTGCAATCAACAATTTCTACAGAAATACCATGTTGTCTCAGGTACGCTGCTATATAACCCAATCCTAACGGAGGGAATCTAAACATAGACGTATCGATACGAGGATGAAAGTATGGATAGACCAAAGTTAAAATTGTCATCTAAAATTCATCCAAAAAGATCAATTTCATATTCGAACAGATACGATTTTGGGTCAAGTTCATAATCTAAACCAATCCAATTCAAGGATTCTTTCATTCGTTCTCTTCCCCGTCGCAAGATACATCCCTTCATATTTTTAAGGCCAAAACCAATTTTGTTTTCTGAGTCAGAGATTCTTGCTGAATTTGCCGTTACATTCTTCCAAGCGCCAATGTCTTTATCTACTAACTTTAAGCCCTCTGAATCTTTGTAAGTACTAAAGAAATGCGCTCCTTGCTCATTTAGCACAAATACTTTGCTAAGGTTCGCTCGCTGTAGCTGCCCAAAGTCCAGTTTAACCAATACTTGGTTTTTACCAATTTTATAATCAACAACTACACGCCCCCTGTTTGGACTTAGCTTGAAGCTTGATTGTACTCCCAGCCTGAAAAGTAGTGCTTTAATTGACAAAATTGATTGGGCAAGATAATCATGGCTTTGGTAGAGTTCAGAAACATAATCAAATACATCCCTGACTCGCGGATTCTCCAGGTTCAAGTTTCGGATTCTATCTCGAGCAACCATATTCATAAGAAATTCTTTTCTAATTTCAAGCATGCTCCCCATATTGCGAATGTACAGAAGGGATGAACCAGGAAAAACTGTTTCATCAGAGTATTTAGCAATCGGAAATCCAAATCCTGTTCCTTCCCCAACAACATCAATTCCGTTACATAGAAGAATCAAACCTTTCTGTAAGTCAGCAATTTTCATGTTTTTTGGAGTGTTGTCGGAATAGATTTTTAGCGCTAAAGACTCCGACAAGGAGAAAACGTGATTGGTTACTGGAACGTAAGATGAAATATTATTTTCATCAGAATTTTCTATCATAAAAAAACCTTAGACTGTTACTAAAGTTTCAGTTATCTATCTATTTAATTATTGTCTATTTTAGCAATTATCACTATTACAACTCTAATTAGTAAGTGAGCCTTGCTAATTCTCAACGATTTTGCGAGCGGTTATCAACTATAAACAAAAAGCAATCCATTAGTCCAACACCATAGTTTTTGTTGAAAACGTCCATTACGTTAAATATAGAGGAATAAAACATCACTGAAAAGATGGTCAACAATTGAAATACCGCAAAATGGGATTTTTAAACTGGGAGGTTTCAGCACTTGGATTCGGGTGCATGAGGTTACCTCCAAGAAAACTCAACAGACTAAGAGCCGAAACCGACAAATCGATCCAATTAATCCGTTACGGAATTGACTTAGGCATCAACTACATAGATACCGCTTGGCCCTACCATCTTGGCGATAGTGAAAAAATACTGGGAAAAGCATTAAAAGACGGATACAGAGAACGAGTTCACCTAGTAACCAAGCTGCCAATGTTCATGGTAACTAACGCTAGGCATTTTGATAGTTATCTAAAAACTCAAATGAAAAGACTCCAAACCGACCACCTAGATGCTTACTTATTCCACGCCGTGAATCAGGGTCAATTCAACAAAATAAAAAAACTCGGGCTAATTAACAAAATGGAAAACGCAAAAAAACAAGGACTAATTGATAATATCGGTTTTTCATTCCACGACACACTTCCCGTATACAAAGAAATAATTGACTACTACCCATGGGACATAACACAGATCCAGTACAACTACATGGACACAGGTGTTCAAGCAACAACAGAGGGATTATCCTATGCTGCCAGCAAAGGGATTGCAGTTGTTGTAATGGAACCCCTAAAAGGAGGAACCTTAGTTAATCCCCCACGAGAAGCACTAAACATAATAAATTCGGCAGACAAAAAAAGAACCCCCGTAGATTGGGCATTACAGTTTCTTTGGAACAAACCAGAAGTCGCTGTTGTTTTAAGCGGAATGAACTCAAAAGAAATGATCCAGAAAAATTGCGAAAGCGCAGACAACTCTGGAATAAATTCTTTAACAGAATCAGACCTAAACGTAATCGAAAAACTCACAGAAGAATTCAGAAAAAAAATCGCCGTTCCTTGCACAGCATGCAATTATTGTATGCCTTGCCCACAAGGAGTCAACATACCCCAAAACTTTGCATGCCTAAACAACGTTAAACTAGAAAAAAATCGTTTTAGACGAATAATGACTCGAAGAACATACAGAAAACTTGAAAACAAAAAAGCCAATGTGAATCATAAAAATCCCAACGGAAACGCTAAACTGTGCATTAAATGCGGAGATTGTGTAATGAAGTGCCCACAAAAAATTCAAATACCCGAAGAACTCGAAAAAGTCTGCAAAGAATTTACCAATCGAAAAGCAATCTTATGGTAACCAAATTACTGATAAAGCGGTAGACCCCGAAAGCAGGTGCTCTTTCGAGAAATAATTATAGAGCGCGACTACAGCATTTCGCTAAATAAAACATTTACTTTTTTTACAGCTCTTAAATTTCGAGAGAAGCATAAAAAGAAGAAAAAATAAACTACGTTAACCGCAGCAAAAAACAGATGAACCAAAAGAAATTGAGAACTGCTGAATTCTAATTAATTGTTTCCAAAAGGATTCTTTTGAGAATAGTTGCGCCATCTTTCATTTTCAGCTTTTTTTCACCTATTCTTTCACGATATTCAATCGGAATTTCGACTGTTAGGTAGCCTTGCCTTTGTACTAGGCTATTTAGTTCTACTTCTATATCAAAACCTTTAGATTTGACATTCCATTTCCTCAGGATGTCTGCTCTAATGACCCTTAAACCTGTCAAGGGGTCTTGAAGGTCCACACCGTTCAACAAGTTGTGAGCAAACGAAAGCATTTTATTTCCAAAATAGAAGCGAGTGAGCAAAGCTTTTCCATTTACATCTCCGCTTAATCGATTTCCACAAACCATACCGACCTCTGGATTCTGCTCTAGCAATTCCAACATACTTGGAACGTATTCAGCCGGATAAGTATAGTCAGCATCGGTAAATACAACGTATTCAGTTTGAGATCGAAGAGTCTTTATCCCGGTTAAAATAGCATCGCCCTTACCCAAACCACTTTGGAAAAGAATCCCTGCACCCCGATCTTTTGCGACCTCGATTGTTCTGTCTATACTTCGACCGTCGACAACTAGTACACGGTCAGCAAGTAAATATTTTGATATTTCGTCAATAGTTATACCTATGCCAGTCTCTTCGTTGAGCGCTGCTATAACCACTTCTGTATTCGAGATTGTTTCTTTTAACAAGTTAGCCTTCTCCTCTAAGCAAATTACTGTTTCATATTAGATGTCAACTAATTAATAACCAGATGTGACTGCTAGTATACAACAACATGCAACATAATTGTCACCATAATTTTTCATCATAATTCATTTATCGCCATTCTTCACCTATGAAAATAGAGTCAGTCCGTAGAGTACACATGTTGGCCATGCAAGAAGGATCCGGTTATTTTATCTATAAAAACCAACCCCACAAATAATTAAAGTTGAGAACCCTCTTTAGACTTGCTTCAATTTAAAAATAAAGCACCATTTGACGAGATTTTTATAAATGAACCAAGAAATCTTTTATTAGTAAAAAACAAAGCATTTTCTTTTTTAACAACTTCAATTTAAAAAGGTTAGAATGATTATTCTTCGCGGGTTAACACCAAAAGTTCCATTGTCGGTCCATTGGCTGAAGTTGCCGTAAGCGTAGATTTGCTGGTAAAGTTGGACAAGGTTAACTGTGCTGTTATAGTAAGTTGGGGTACCACCGTTTTCATACGTAAAAAGGTATTTGACGTTCTCTTGTTTGCAGAGGGAAATTAACTCTGTTATGTTGAAGTTAATTGTGTAGGTGTCAACGGGTAACACCGGGTACTGATAAACAGGGATTTGGGTATTGCCGTTCTTTGCCAGGTAGAATTGGATCATGTCTTGGCTAAAGAAGTTGAAGGGGCACATCACCATGATTGATTGGTTGTTTTGCATGCGGTTCATTGCGTAAACAGTTGCAGGTTCTAGCTGTATATTCACATCGAAGTAAGAAGTTATAGAGTAGACATCGTAGATGCTGTAAGCCATTGAACTTGCAACTACAACAACAAATAAGCCAGCCACAATCTTTCGCTGACGATGATTGCTTATGGAAGACCGCTTTTTCCAAGCGTTAAGGTTGGCATATCCAAATGAAATAAGCACGGCAACTGAGATGGATAGGACTGGAAAAAGCGGAACCACGTAGCGCCATTCCTTGTTGGCTATGAGAGTGAAGAAAATAAAGATGCTAGCAAACCAGATTAGTAGAAATCTGTCTTTTTTGCTGTGTCGAAATGCTAGAAATACTAGTCCTGCTAGACCCACTGCATAGATGAAGATTGAAATTGGGTAGAAAGTATCGTAGGGCCAACCATATCTATGAAATAAAAAATAGGAGCAGGGTAACGGTCGCTGTAGAAGGCTTTTTCGGGATTACCTACTTGTAGCGCGTAAAGCCATTGGCCGAATAATTTAGATGCATATACTTGATAGGCAGCAACAATCCATGGAATAAGAACTAAAAAAGCCGTAACAATTACGATAGAAAACCTTGAGAATATACGTTTAAGTTGACCTCGCACAATAAAAAGAATACTTACAACCATTATGGCTCCTGCAATTATGGTTTGATACTTAGTTAAGAAACCTAAACCAACAGCAAAACCGCTAAAAAATAAGTATCTATCTTGTTTATTTTTCATCCAAAGATAGAAAAACAATAGTGCAAGTAAAATGAAGAAAAGCAACATTGTTTCAAGCAATGTTATCCGGGATAACCAGAAGTAACCGGGCATAATCGATAGAAGAACAGCTGAAAGGCCCCCGACTTTTTCTCCATACATAATGTTGGCGAGTTCAAACACTACCCAAAGCGAGAGAAGGGAAAACAAGACAGAAACTAGCCTTGCTGAAAACAAGCTAACTCCAACCAGATTAAAAGAGAAAGCAGTTACGCTATCAAGAAGCGGAGGGTAGAAAGAATTATTGATATAGATACTGAAATGTCCCGATAGTAAATTTAAAGCACCGTTAAGATGGATAACCTCATCCCACTGCATTGGATAATGCGTTAAGGTGAGAAGCAAAATAGCGCAATATACGGCTGCAAATAATAAAAAGCCTACTCGCCACCTGTTAAGGATTGCCCGAAATCGATTGGGTGGTTGATCAGTCATGTCCAAGGTTGAAGTAGTGTTATTCAGCATAGGGTAACTAGCAGATATTGAATTCTTCAACTTTGAACGGAACTTCAAAACTTCTTGTCTAGCGACCAACATTAAAGAACATAAAACAGTTGCGAAGCCTAAAATCTGAATATCCATAGATGCGCTCCCAATGGCTAACGGCGTTGGATTTAGCAGTGCATATCCATAATCAACTTGCGGTTCTACTCGATATTGCAGATAATCACGGGCTGAGAGCGCATTTGTAGTATATATACTTGAAATTAGAGACGCCCCCAGTAGAACAACTGTTACTATTGAAATAACATAGAAAAACATTTTACTTGGCTGAGTCAGTGATTTTGCCGCTTTGAAAATTGAGATGCCCTTGATACTTAATGATGCGCATAATAGAATTAGAAATGGAAGGGCTTGTAAATCGTATTTGAGCGCGCTAAAATATGGAACATTAAGGTTAAAACCTGCACCAAGAATAGTATTAATAGCTAAGACAAACGCTGCCGAGGATAGAAATATCACGTCAATAATTGTTGTTCTGGAAAAATATTTTTTAAGAGAGAGGGTCAAAAGCATTGAAAAAGCGATAGCTACAACAAAGCAAACGCCTAAGCCGTAATTCATCAAGAAATTAACGGCAAAAAAAGGGGATGTAACGATACCTGTACTTGCAGGAACTACATCGGCAAAGTCATTGTGATGAAAAATCCAAAGAAGATTATGACCGAGAATTATCTGATACCAAAAGAAAGCAAACATTAGCGCTGGAAGTGAGAATGCGGTTAATTGGCTGAGAACTAGTTTTAGGCTTTTGGGTCGAGAATAGACGTAAAATAAAAAAAGAGGGATAAGGACGAAGGCAGCATAGAACTTTGTCATGAGGGCAAATGCAAAAATCACTCCTGTAGCTAATGTGATTTTTACTGAACCTCTTCGAATGGCTAAAATTCCCATAAACAGAGAAAGAATACTGAAAAAGAGGCATTGGGTATCGATAAGGAAGCTTCGTGAGAGCACAAGTTGCCAGGGGTTTAAACCGAAAAGAGCTGCAGCAATAAGTCCTGTTGTTTTGTCGTACAATTCTTTGCCTAATAGGTACATTAAGACAACTGATGCAAGCCCAAAGAGCGTAACTATTATTACTCCTGTGTTGGCTGATAAACCAAAAAGTCTTAAGAAAAATGCCTCAGTGTAGAAGCCTAATGGTGGTTCATCAATCGCAGTTCCATATGCTTGGACGTAGGGAACACCTGTTTTAACGATGTTTGAGGCTGCTTCAAATTCTAGGTGGGTGTCATAGCTTTGGTATGGACCAAGCGTAAATACGATTAATGCAGTACCGAATAGAATGATGAGGAGGGGTGCATTTTTGATTATTAATTTTTTAGTTTTGTCTTTGCTAAGCAAGTTTGCCTCCTCTTTTTTCAATTCATGCGTGCTTGCTGAAAAGACTTTGCTATATTTCAGCTGAGCAGGTTTAATTGAAAATCTGTAAACAACATGAGTACTTTATTATATTTTTTAATGAAAACAAATTTTTTTGAACGTTAGGTTAATTTTAACTATACCAAACTTGATCAGGTATTTGCAGAACATTATACTTGTTTAAGTGATCAGACGTTTGAAAAAATGAGGAAAAAGAATTTAAGAACTAAAACCGCTTTAAGTTCCAATTTTTCATTAATAACCTCGGTTCTATATTCTGTTTTTGGAAATATAGCAATTAAGGAAACATAGCTCTTAAGGGTCCGAGCTAATTTTCAATCAATAAAAGGAGAGTATTTTATACGTTAAGAAGCTGTAAGAATAAGAATAGATGTCATTTCTACTCTAAAACAAGTTCTACATGTCGTAGAGGCGGAGGAAGCTATTGTGGAACTTACCGTACTCTTGAAAAGTCATTTCAGCGCTCACATAAGATTTGCTTAGTTGATGAAAGGGCTTAATTTTGCAAAAATGGGTTTTTAGCTATGAAAGCAGTTAATGTTAGAACTTACAAAAGAACAAGTGAAATACGGAAAATTCTAACTGAAGCAAACATGGATTTCGAATCAGTTGTGAATAAAGCGTTAAACAATTATCTGCCAAAAATATTTCTTATTTGTCCCTTTACAGATGAATTATGTGTTCATAAAAAACAGTGCATGAACTGTAAATCTTCTTATTCAGACAAACTCCAATGAAATTTTCTGAAAAAACTGGTTTAGTTCTAAGTATCAGGGGTGCTGTAGTAGAAAGGTCCAAGACTAAATCACAAATATTCATCGTTGGGCAAAATATCCGCTGAAATCATTGCGTAGTGTTAATGTTTATTGAAGAAAATGGATGTTTGTTCTTGGGCAATTATAGTTTATGTATTTTTTGCTCAAGGATTGTGGGCTCAAAAAATGAAAAGATGCTCTAAAATGACTTGTTGAATTTTTTCATGTGTTTTCTCTGAAGGTGTATCCGCAACTGGTGCATCTTAGGAACTGTGTTGATGATTCGTCGCTGCCTCTTGTTTGGACTTGCCATGCATAAGCATTTTGGTTCCCGCAACGCAGGCAAGTAAAGCGTATGGTGGGCATCGTGCTGAGTTGTTTTTCCTTGTCTATTACAGCCACTAGCTGCTTCGGATTATGAGGTATAGTTTTGCTGTTTAATTGCATTTTTTCATTTGTTTCTTTTGTTTTGTTTCCGCATTTACTGCATGACAGAATTACTAGACGTTGATTTGCAGATTTCACTTTCTTGGGGATGAGGCGTGATCCACATTTAGAACAAAAGTCCATTCGACAATGCTCCTTGTTTTCACCATAAAATACCAATCAGCAATATTAAGGCTTGTGATTGCATACAGACTACAACAGAAAAAACTTGACAAATGATTGACGCTGCAAATCCTTAAAGCATCATTTGACTGTTTTTCTCCTCAACACAAACAAGATACAGAAAAAGTGAAATATGGGCGCAAGCGCTTAAATGCATGATTAACTCTTCTGCAAAAAGATGGGTGAAAAGACAATGAACTTTTGGAAAGACCTCCCAGCCGGAGATAATCCACCTGAACTCCTGAACATGATTATCGAAGTCATAAGTGGCTCCCGTGACAAATACGAATACAACATAGAGTGGGAAGCCTTCGTTCTGGATAGAATTATTCCTTCATCGGTCGTTTTTCCAGTTGAGTATGGTTTTGTTCCTCAGACATGGTTTGACGATGATGATCCCTTAGATATAATGGTGCTCAGCAACGCGCCACTAACAGTGGGCTGCATTGTTAAAGTTCGAGTAATAGGCACTCTAATAATAGAGGACGAAGAAGGTTTAGACGCCAAGATTCTTTCAGTGCTAATCAATGATGCCCGATTTGAAGGCTACCATGACATTACTGATATCCATAAAAATCGGCTCACAGAGATTCAAGAGTTCTTTGAAACTTACAAAAGACTTGAACCCCACAAATGGGTAAAGATAAGAGCATGGAAAAACGCAAAAGAAGCTCGGGAAATCGTAAAATATTCTATGGAAAAGTACCGTGAGCTTGACGAAAAAACCCCGTGCCCTACAAATTAGTAATTGACATCCAAAAAACAGGAAAATATTCCTTTTGGGTATTCACAGATTCAACAAAATTCGCAACGGTGACTAGGCGAATTTTAATCGTCGTCTCAACTTATCATAATTATTGATTGGTCAAAGTACATTTTCAGTGTTTCGAGACTGGATTCTTCTGTTTTTATTTGTTGGTTGACTGTAGAGTATTATGACTGCTTTTATTGTATCTTCGGGGTATCCGTTCTTTTTCAATAAATCAGTTATCGAAGAATTAATTTCCAAATTTTGAATCAAAAGATCTCCTTCTAACATATCTTAATAGTGCATAGATACATGTTTAAGGTTATGTTATAGTCAACACACTACAACAATAGAATTAAGTCAGAGGATCAACGTCGTCAACCAGAATTATAACAATAGGGAATCCCATTAAACTTTGTCAATACAAGCTAAAGAGCCAAAGAATTGTATCATCTTTAGCAGCATACAGACAAATACAACGATAAGCCCTAGATATTTCAACAATTGAGTGCAGTAAAGTCAAAAAAGGATCACCGGATAATTGCATCATAAAAAAAGCAAATATTTTTTAAAACCTTTAATTTTGGAATAACAGACACAGTTCAACTAACAGCTATTGCCCAAGTTTCCCATACAAACTAAGGATTTTTAATATTTGCCTTTATAAGCGAGCAACAACCTTTACTAAATGTAGTTGAAGAGGCTCTTTGTTCTTTTAGTTAACTTGAAAGTCACTAATTATTTTCGAGCAAAGCTCCAAGACAAAAATATAAAAAGTTCATTTAACGTGGAGCTTCGACACTGAAGAAAATATGAGAAGACCTCATTGATTAAGATATCAAAAGGGAAATGAAAAATGAGTATAACCCAAAAAATTTCTAAACCGCAGCAACGCACAGTTGAAAATTGCCCAGAGTGTACAAGCAAAAATCTAATTCACGATTATGATGCAGGCGAAACAATCTGCGGAGACTGCGGTCTAGTTATATATGAACAGACATTAGCTAAAGGACCAGAATGGCGAGCGTTTACCCAGCAAGAGAAAGCCTCAAGAAGCCGCGTGGGTCTCCCAACATCATACTCAATTCATGACAAAGGACTATCCACAACCATTAGTCAAATCGACAGGGATGCATTCGGTAGAAAATTGCCTATTTCAACAAGGCTGCAAATGTGGCGTCTTAGAAAATGGCAAATTCGAAGTCGGGTGCACTCATCAATTGATCGAAACCTCGCACAAGCCATGGGCGAACTTGACCGCTTATCCGGAACTGTTTACATTCCACCTCAAATCAAAGAAAAAGCAGCCCTTATTTACAGAAAAGCACTTGACCAGGGTTTGGTTCGAGGAAGGTCAATTAACTCCATCATGGCAGCTGCAGTTTATGCTTCCTGCCGTGAAAGCGGAACACCTCGCACCCTTCGGGATATTGCCGAAGCAAGTCTCGTAGATAAGAAAGATGTTGCTCGCTGCTATAGACTCATACTTCAAAAACTCAGCATTAAAATGCCAATTGCACACTCATTAACATATATCTCAACGATTGCTGAAAAAACCGGAATATCGGGCAAAACACAGGGTATAGCTATTTCAATACTCAGAGAGGCTCGAAAGAAACGGTTTTCAGCGGGGAAAGACCCAATGGGATTAGCTGCAGCCACACTCTACATAGCATGCCTTCAAAATAATGAAAAGAAAACACAAAAAGATATTGCAGAAGCTTCTGGAGTAACTGAAGTGACTGTTAGAAACAGATACAAATGCTTAAAGAGAGAGTTACACCTCGAAGTACCCGATCGAATTTGTTCTTAAACTATTTTATCCATTAGATTTTTCTAATGTTTCTTGTTATATTTTGACAATAGCTTGAACAAGCTAGTTCGCACTTCAACTCTATGGAGACACTCAGTTGACCTTCTTTACTAAAAATAATCATGAAGGAATATAGACAACGTCTACAGTGATGTCTGTTAAAGCCAGATCAACAGGAGGAGTTCCTGATTAGCACTTTGTACCGCAAAGATAAAACTAGCAAGGTATTTATGAAAAATGATATTTCAGGGCAATACGTTGGCGTTTAAGTTTTTGCAATATTTCTTTTTTTGGAATATACCTTTTAAGCTCTGAAGTTAATCCCTTGTTTGAGGCGAAAGGAAAGCTTTTCGCAGGGAAGGAGAAGGCAAATGAGTGATGACTACTCAATTTGTGAAAGGCAACTTACTTGTGATCATACAAAGCATGAATTGTATAAGCAGAGGCACTTTGATCTTCTTCATGGATTTGAATTGGTTTATTCCAGATGTGTAAACTGCCATAAAATTGTCCTCTTAGAAACAAAAAAACTAAATTAAGAAATGGAAAAGTTGCGACTTGTCCTTTCTTCACGAATAATAATTGTTTGAAGGCTGAAGCACCTAAACTTCTTTCCTATATAGAGTTAAGATTTTGATACTATTAAGTGGTCAGGGCTGCAAAAAAGAAAGAGAGAGTTTATAATTTTCTTGCAACCCTAACCGTGTCTTTTTCAAGAAAATGAACATAAAAGCGTTTGTAACATTTACAAATATACCTCTTTACATAATCAGTGGGAATTAAGTCAAGGTCTCGATTAATTTTGTTTGAGAAGTCTCCGAACGGCATTAAAATAAGCAAATTTAAAATTACAAATTAATCGGACTATTTATTAATCGTTCGATTCAACTTTTGGTATGGTTGATGTGGCAAGAGCGTGTAAAAATAGATGTGGCAATATAGGGCATTAAAATAGGCTCTATATCTGAACACAAAATATTTTTGTTTTTAAAAATTTTAATTAATTTCTTTTGTCAATTTTGGCTCTGATGTGTACTGCTTTTAACTCCGCATAAAATCTATCTCTAAGTCGTATTTCAAGGTATTAGACAAAATTGTCTATGGATATTTCTTGCCAAATTCTATCAAAGACCCCTTGTTCAAGCCTCTTTTTTGGGGAGGTGCACTTACTTTTTCTTCTTCCTCAGGCTGGCAGCCGAAACAGAGAGGTTTGTCAAAATGGTTAATCGAGTATCTAAACTCTCCATGAGAAATTGTGTTCTTGCATTCGGAACACCAGTAAACAGGTTTGTTATTTGCCTTTGCAGTCTTCTGATGTTCTAAACATAGAGCCATTCCAAAACTCTTTATTGACTGTTTGTTCACTTTCTCGCTTAAGGTTCTCTTACACACAGAACACAAGCAGGCCATAAATCAATAAATCAATTTGCCATTATTTTAGTTTTTCAAAGACAAAATGAATTAATACTATCCGTTAAAAAATTTCAGCATCTATGCCAAAGCTAATTGTTATGAAAGTGCGGTAACCGGGATTTGAACCCGGGTCCTAGACTTGGCAAGCCTATGTACTAACCAAGCTGTACTATTACCGCATACAACGTTCAACGAAGAAACGAAAAACTTCCTAATAAACTCTATTTCTTAAGGTGTAACTTTCTATTAACAGAAGTTGCTTAAGCACTAAGATTACATGTAATATTAGGACGGAAACCGTGGATTTTTAGCAATGCCATCAAAAGCGTTAGTAATGATTAACTAAAAACCAAAGCCACGAATTCTAAAAAATGGCCGTATTAGATTCTTCGGTTAGTTATACAGCCAGAAATCTGGTACTATTATAGTAGTCTAGTTTGGTCTACCCCTTAGACTGTCTACAATAATGCTAACTTCTAATTCGTTTTTATCATGTTGTGTGCTCTGACATAGAAGGACAATATACCGTCTATGCGTCATTTGCAGGTTCTGAATCTTACTGGCCATCACACGCAATAACAGCTTTTGCAGTTGATCCAGCAGCCCCAACACCAACACCAGCTCCAGCAGCTCAAGCATCAATGGCGAACCTCTACTTCATTCCAGCAATCGCAGGACTATTTGTACTCATTATCGTCGTCGCAATAGTAATGATCGTACTGCTGCTAAAGAAAAAACCATAAACAAACTTCCCTTTTTCTTTTTTTAGTTTCAATAACAAAAATTCTATTAACTTAGCGTTATTATATGCTAATAATTGTCTTGTTTTGCGTTGATTTAAGAGCTAACCAGCTTCGATGCTTCTCCTCCAGGTTTATGAAGAACTGAATGAATCATTAACCATGTATATTAGAAGACGCCAAGAATAGAAATCGTGAACAAAACTAATGTTTTTGGTTGTTGCATTTTTGAAAAATGAGCCAAATATTATCGAGTGAGCAAACGAGTTATCCTACCAGATTATTAGTGAAGTAGTAATTCATAAAATATAATAGAATACTTCTCCAAATGGCAATCATGTGTAACTTGCATACTATGTCGAAGTCGGATTTTTTGGAACTTTCTCAAATCAATAAAAGGAAACATGAGAAGCCTATTTCAAAGAAAATTGATGTTAAAACAGATGAATGGGCTTCCCTTAATTGGACTTGCGCCGATAGCCAAATGGTTATCGCAGAAAAATAGAAACGGGGCACGCGTCTAATCTAAAATTAAATTTAAAAAAAATGTTTGAAAAACAAATGAAGCTTAGGCGATACTCTCATTCGCCCCAATCTTCGCCTTCAATAGTTAACTCTTGAAGATCTATACATCCACCTCCAATATTTGTTTTTTTCACTTCGAGTTCGAGCCCACATCCTGGGCAAGTAATTATTTCTCCTTTTTCTACATCGCAAGGGATAGTTAATTCATAATCACAGTCCGGACAGTTGGTTTTGTTATCGACGTTTTGAAACTTTAAATTTTGAGGATTTATCATTGTATTGTTCACTTTTTGGAATTACTTCTTAATAAGCACGGACAACTATTAAATATTGTGACTTTTATGTAACAAATAATGCTACATATGTTCTATTTAGTACAATGTGTATTTTGCAGATATGAGTCCTTGCTAAGCGCCGCAGTATCTAAACATCTCCGATAAGTAAATTTTATTCACTTAACATTTTTGTCTATTTCAATTATTTAGTGCTTGAATCGCTGAAATCTGTACAGCCATTTCGCCTGGAACGCCAAGACCACACCATAGATTAAAACTTACACCATTCTGTGCGCACTCACATATTATTGCTCGTAGCCAACGCCCCTGCAAATCCGCGTGATAGCCTTCTTCTATCCAAGCGAAAGTCTCACCTACATACAACCTGCTTGCACCTAATGTTGAAACACAAGGCAAAATCCAATTATCTGTGTACCATTGAGCCTTCCCTTCAGGAGTCAATCCCATATCATAGGAGTTCTCAAAATAGTAAGGATGCATAATGTCAAAAGCAACATTTGGCTCGTTTTGGATTCCAGTGGCTGCCAAATCACGTAACCATTGACTTGCAGAATCATAGAATAATTGTCCTGTAGGAAACATTACAACTCTGTCAGGGTCAATTTCATGTATGGCTTTTGTTAAGTCGGCAAAATAGTTAACAATCCAAGTATTTGAATGACCATTCAGAATGCCATCATGCATTTCGTTAAATAGTTCAAAAGCAGCAAACCTATTATCACCTTTGTAATGAGTTGTCATGTCTAGCCAATTATTTCTAAATTCTGCTGAATCCCAATAGGTATTCGTATAGTCAAAATTTGCTAAAATTATTTTACTTCCAGCAGTGTTGAATGAATCTAAAGTAGCATCTAGTGTTTTGTAATCCATTAGACTATGAGCATTAGATGTAGAACTAAACTTGAAACCTAACCTTGTAGTTGTATATCCTTCAAAAGTAGAAGCCCATTGAACCCAGGAATGGTAAGTTCCGTTATAAGTATAACCAGATTCATCCCAAATGGAACCATCACTGCCATTATGTGTAAGGGCGTAGTCGCCGCCGAAGCCGGTAAAAGATTCAGGAATTAAGTTTTCTGCGGATTGTGTAGGTTCCAAAGTTGCATTAGGAGTAGGCAGTGGTGCAACTGGTTCCAAAGTAGCAATAGGAGTAGGCAAAGGAGTAGGAATTAGAGAAGGAGTTGGAGCAGGAGAAGGAGTAACCGGTACCAAAGTAGGTGAGAGTGTAGGAGTTGCTGGTTCCAAAGTAGAAACAGAAGTAGGCAAAGGAGTAACAGGTGCCAAAGTAGGACTGGGCGAGGGAGAAGGAGTCACAGAAGGACTTGGAGCAGAAGAAGGAGTAACAAGTGCCAAAGTAGGTGTAGGCATATGAGTTGCTGGTTCCAAAGTAGAAACAGAAGTAGGCAAAGGGGTAACAGGCGCCAAAGTAGGTTTAGGCATCGGAGTAGACAAAGGAGTAACAATATGAGAACTTATGGGTTGATAAATTCGGGCCTGAACCGTAAAGCATAGGAAAAATGACGATAGCAGGATAACCGAGATTAAGAAAACTATTAACGCATTAACTAAATTCTTGCCTTTGAACAAAGACCAGATTGAAGCTTTTTTGAGACAACTTTTGTATAGTGTTTCGAATGCAAAGTATTTCTTGATTTTGGCGCCTAACCATTTCCTCGAACCATATTTTTTCATACCCCTCTCCCCCCTGTTTCAACGTACTCTCAGCCTAATCCCATTTATTTCTTTTGTAAATCACCAAAGAAATACAGCAGCCAATAGGTTACTGACCATAGAGAAGAGTCAAAAGTCGTAGAGGACGGATTCGACTACGTCAGAACAGATAAAGACGACGAAGCCAGATTTAACAATTTAACTATGTATCTGAAAACATAAAAAGACCCTAATTGTCTATGATTTTTGATTTAGAAAACTGTTTCAGGGTCTGTTTCAGTTTTGTTTCAGGCAACTACCATAAGCCTTCATGCACATATCATTATATGGTGATAAAACAAAATGCAAAGAACTAAAAT